>OIWN01002295.1_pt1 | contig 13075 bp, 9 predicted proteins | sample 1587591 | NCBI WGS metagenome assembly OIWN01 (sample SAMEA3888901, study PRJEB22519) | human gut metagenome | biome: human gut; feature: human-associated habitat; material: faeces | place: Denmark | collected 2010 | reverse complement strand
TATATTATTAAAAACGTATCTTCTTTATAAAGAGAAAACTAAGTGTATAAGGAGGTAATGTAGTCTGTCTAGAGACAACTATTAACGACTGAAACCAAAAGGCAATTGATTCGCAATGAATCAGTTGCCTTTTGGTTTGAATCTATGTTCAATAGAATAAAAAAGATGTGAATAGTTTGGATAAGGCTTGTTCTTGGGTTTGATTAAAAGTCGAAACTATCTTCATTGAGGTTGACTAAAAAAGCGGTAGTATCTACAATGGAGGTGACTAAAAGTCGGTTCTCAATGAAGACACTAAGAATTCTACTGAATTGGGAAGTTTTTATTATTTCTTATCTTTTGTGAATTAACTCAGGGATTGCAATTGTAAGAACATCTTTGCTAATTACTTCGATTATAATCAAAAACAAAACTGCCCGTCTCCTCTAATGGGAAGACGGGCAGGAAGAATGGAAAAACTCCACTCAATGATATTAATTACATACCTATTTCAATAATTCATTCACCATGTTTACCAGCAGTTTACCTGCTATCGGATCAGTGGTTGCCTTTTCTGTACATAGAGTTGAAACGAGAGACTTTCCTTTATTGTCGGCTATCTGTAGCAGTGTCAGTCCGCGCATAGATTCGATACGTGCGATACGTTCCTCCGGCTTACCACCGTCGATATAAGCATGGATCTTCATTTGGGCGGCGAGTTCCTTCACATTCTCGTGGCGGATAGCTTTCAATGTAGCGGTGCAAGCTAGTGGAATTTCACGCTTGTTGTTATTGAAATAGCGTAATTCCAGTGCACCGATTCCATCGAATACAGGGGCATCATTCCGTTCCATCACCACGATGTCTCCCTCAGTGGGAATAATCCATCCGGTGATATATTCGGGATAGACTTTTTGTACTGCCTCTTTGCTGTTCAGGAAGAGAATCCGACCGCCTTTTGACTGATATTCACGCAGTAATCTTGCTTCTTCATCGGTACATTCTTTCAAGCCCGATATAATGCAGAGATTAGCTTTTTGCTTGGCATTCAGTAGTTCCTTGATAGACGGTACTGTCTGGCAGGCGATGTCCAGGAAGTCAAGGGTAACTTTCATATGATCTTTATCCAGTAAAAGAATCTTCTTGCTGGCAGTTACTTGACCGATATTCCATTCCTTGCGTGCCACTAATAATCCGTATTCATTCTGGGATAAAGTGACTCCGCTTTCGGTGAGAGTGAGTTTCAGTTTTACATTAACCTTGTCTGCCGGTAAATTGGAAGGCATATGGATGTTCGGTTCGATGTATTTACGACCATAATATTCCACTGCCGGAAATTGTTCCGTGCCGGAAGCCAGTACCTTATTGGTTTCGTCTACAATGCTCCATGCCAGTGACGTAGGCTTTAAGTCACGTCCTTCTTCATTATCATTTACTACATAGATACGTGTATGTAACTTCTCACCTGCATAAAGATTGCGTCCCCACAGTTCCGCACTGACAAGTACGGGCTGCATAGCACGTTGCATAGCGTAGTAAGTGGGATACGGTTGTATATTCTGGTGATCATAGCATTGGCGGAACCAAGTCATATAGGCAAAGTGCATGATGCCCGAAGCCTGTTCGTTGGTGCGACGGAGGGTTTCGGCCAACTCTCCCGTGATGAACGATTGTGTATTAAGGAAACTGGCGGGATCTCCCCAGTCATATGCTTCATATCCAATTAATGAATAGGGATTCTGATGGATCAGCTGATAAGAGCGGGTCGGATGACCGGTTTCAGCATTCGGATAACCTGTACTCATTTCCTGGCTGATCAACGGGCGTCCGGGACTCTTGAATTGTTTCTGGAATTCTCCGTTGAAGAAGCGGAATACCGAATAGTCATACCAATTATAGTAGGCATGGTTGTCATCAATATCTCCGTCATCAACTGTTTTCAGAAAGTTATCACCAAAGCGTTTGCTGGCTTTGTTGTGTAGGTAGTTGGAGTCGAAGCATACTGGGCGCGTAGGGTCGGTCTTTCTCATATCTTTCACCACATTGGATACGATGCGGAATTTTTGCTTGGCACGTTCCGTGTCGGCATCCAGATCGTAGAATTTCATTTCATTGTTCACAGTCCAGAAGAATACGGAAGGATGATTTCTGTACTTTTTCATCACACGCAGCCATTCACTGCTCCAAAGATCCAGCACACCTTTGTCCGGTATCGGGGTGGAGTGTATCATGAGCCACGACCAAGTACCCTCAAAGCTGATAGCGATACCGTTGCGGTCTGCTGCCGACACCCAAAGTTCGTTCCAGGGGGTGGTATGTGTTCGGGTAGACTGTACATTACCTTCTTTCATCAATTTCATGAACTTGTCTGCAAGGAGCGAATCATTGGGACAGAGAGCGAAAGGAATATGGTTACCTCCACGCAGCCAATATTTGCGGCCGTTCAGATAAAGGAATCCATCTTTGCTTTCAAACGTGCGGAATCCCGAAGTTACGGTGATGCAGTCCGTCACTTTGTTTTTTCCTTCCGTCAGGCTCACGCGAAAATCATAAAGATTAGGAGTGGCAGGTTCCCAAAGTTTGGGTTTCAGCCCTTTGATATCACAGGTAAATGTTTCTTGTGCGCTTGTCGCTAATGAGAGTTTGCTACGCACAGGTGCACCGTACAACGTTTCCCCTGTCTGTTTATCTATAATATCTATGCGGATATCGAAGTTTTTCTTTTTGGGCGCATGATTTTTGATGGTGACATCTATTGATGCACCGTCCAGAGCCGGCTTGATAAAGATATCTTCTACTTTAAGCGGGTTGCTGACAATGAGTTTCACCGGTTGCCATATACCGGCAGGGTTATCACCATAGAATCCATGAGGGATGTCTGTCAATACGGCTTTGTTGGCCTGCTGGTCGTTCTGGTTATCCTCTACTTCCTTGCGTACTGATGAATAGTAGTTTTCCATGGCGTCACTGGTTTGTGCGGCTTTTCCGTTGATGTCACGTGTCACTTTTACTGCGATCAGGTTGCGTCCCGGACGCAGGAATCGGGTGGCATCTACTTGGAAATCCCCGAACATACCGATGTTGGAACCAGCCGCTTCGCCATTAATATACACTTCCGCCATTTTGGATACGGCGTCGAATGAAAGAGTCAGCTGTTTTCCCTTCACGTCGGCTGGCAGTTCCAGCCATTGGCGATACCAGGCAGCACCGGTTTTCCGGTAGTTGAACGTATAGTTTTCGCATCGGTCGGTTTCTTGTTGGTAGTAGGTGTCCGATACCCCCTTATGTTGTGGCCCGGTGGGTGATGGCATGGTTTCTCCGTGCAGCCAGATGCGGATAGGGTTCCAGAAAGCGGGAACGGGCATTATATGCCAGTCGTTGTCGTTTGTCTGGATGGAGATGGCCTTTGTCTTATCGTTTAGTTGGTAGTCGGGCATGAACAGCCAGTTTCCGTCCAGTGATAGCTCGGTGCGGTCGGCAGTTAGTTTATCCAGTTTGACGGAGGTGTATTGCGCCCGTTCTTCGCTGCGTTTCTTCTCCTTTTCCTGTGTGGTGAGTGCCATGCGATACTCCTCAACTCTGACACCTTTGAGAGCGTCTTCTGCCAATGGGGTGACAGTGAGGTCATCAAATTCTGTATCTATCCATCCGCCTCCCAGTGCTACTTCACCGGTAGGAGCCAGGTTGCTGTTTTTGTCCTCCAAATCAATGTGAGGAAGCTTTTCGTCGTTTACAAAAAACCGGATACGGTTACCGCATACTTCCACTTTCACTTTGTACCACTCTCCCGGCACGGGGTGAAAGCCCAGCGGACGGACTCCCATGAATTCGTCTGTACCCATATATCCGGTACGCATCAGGTAGAGATCGTCTTGCAACCCGCCTTTGATACCTACCACATAACGGTCAAAGCGGTTATGTGTACGGAAGCCTGCCCGCTACGCCCGGCTGCGAAAAAAGCCCGGCCATCGGCTGGATCGCCCACATGGATACGGCCCAGGCATTCTCCGGCGAGAATGTGAAGCCCATTCTGCATGAGAATTATGATGGCGGCGACGTGGCCCTGCCGCAGTGCGGCCGCGTACTGAAAACGTCCGAGTTCCCGTTCCTGAAAGAGCTCAAAGGCGAGACCCTTATCACCACCGACGGCACCACCCTGCTGGGTGCGGACGACAAGGCCGGTGTGGCTGAGATCATGACCGCCGCCGAGACCCTGCTTGCCGAGGGCCGCCCCCACGGCAAGGTCTGCATCGCCTTTACCCCCGACGAGGAGATCGGCGAGGGCGCTTCCCTGTTTGACATCCCCGGCTTTGGGGCCGACTTTGCCTATACCGTCGATGGCGGCGATGTGGGCGGCATTGAGTACGAGAATTTCAACGCCGCTTCCGCTACCGTCACCATCCACGGCTTCTCGGTCCATCCGGGCAGCGCCAAGGACGCCATGATCAACGCCTCCAATGTGGCGCTGGAGTTCCACAGCGCCCTGCCCGTGATGGCACGGCCTGAGACCACCGAGGGCTATCAGGGCTTCTACCACCTGTGCCAGATGTACGGCGATGTCACCGACGCTAAGCTGGGTTACATCCTGCGCGACCACGACGCCCAGAAGCTGCAGTACAAGAAAGACAACCTGATGCACATCGCCGCCTACCTGAACGGCAAGTACGGCGAGGGCACCGTGGAAGTGGAGATCAAGGACAGCTACCGGAACATGATCGAGAAGATCAAGCCCCACTTCCATCTGGTGGAGAACGCCCGCAAAGCCATCCGGATGGCAGGCCTGGAGCCCGAGGAAGAGCCGGTCCGCGGCGGCACCGATGGTGCCACCCTGAGCTGGAACGGCCTGCCCTGCCCCAACCTGGGCACCGGCGGCTTCAACTTCCACGGCGTCTGCGAGTGCACCACCGTGGAGCGGATGGACAAGGCCACCGAAATCCTGCTGAACATCGTGGAGCTGTATTCCAAATAACTTCTACAAACCAAAAAGAACGTCTGCACGCTGTGCAGACGTTCTTTTTGGTTTTAACCCACGTTGATATGCCCCACCGGCATCACTTTCCGTTTGTTGTCGTCCGGTTTTGCCGTCAGGCTGATGGCCAACGAGACGGGGCCCACGCGGCCCATAAACATGACCAGCATATACAGCAGCTTTGCCCCGGTGTTCAGCCGCCCGGTGACGCCCACCGAGAGGCCCACGGTACCAAAGGCCGAGCAGGATTCAAAGATTGCGTCAATGACGGTGACGGCCTCGGCGCTGTTGTAGTAGACGACGACTGCCGAGCCCAGCGCCGCCACCGCACCCAGCATGATGATGGTCAGAGCGCGGTAAATCGTCTTGGACTCAATGTGGTGGTCATGGATGACGCAGTCATCCCGGCCCTGTGCCACACTGCGGATGGTCAGGATGACCACTGCAATGGTGGTCACTTTGACGCCGCCGCCCGTGGAGCCCGGCGCCGCGCCGATGAACTGCAGAATGCTCATCCAGAGCTTGGTCACCGGGCCGCAGGCTTCCAGGTCAATGGTGTTCATGCCGGCGGTACGGGTGGAAACGGATTGGAACAGCGACGCCATGATCTTGCCCGGGACGCTCAGCCCGCCCATGGTGGCGGGGTTGTTCCACTCCATCAGGCCGATGAGCAGAGCCCCCAGCACCCAGAGAATGAGGGAAAATTCCAGCACCACCCGGGCCTGCAGCGAGAGGCGGCGGCGCTTGCGGTACTCGCCCAGCTCCACCCAGACCATGAAACCCAGGCCGCCCGCCATGATCATGAACATGATAACGGCCTGTACATAATAGTTGTTCCCATAGGGTACTACGGAGGAATACGCCCCGAAGCGTCCGAACAGGTCAAAGCCCGCGTTGCAGAACGCCGAGATGGCCGTAAAGATGCTGACCCAGATGCCCTCCGGGCCAAACTGCGGCACCAGCGCAAACATGAGCAGCACGGCACCCATGGCCTCAAAGGTCGCGGCCAGCCGGATAACGATTTTAAGCACCTCCGTGGCCTTGGAAAGGCCTTCGGCCGAGACGCTTTCGCCCAGCAGCCGCAGATCCCGGAAGCCCATCCGCCGCCGGGCCGCCAGCGCAAAGAAACTGGTCAGCGTGACAAGGCCAAGGCCGCCCACCTGAATGAGGAGGAGCAGCACTGCCTGCCCGAAAAACGTGAACTGCGTCCAGGTGTCCCGCACGACGAGGCCGGTGACGCAGGTAGCGCTGGTGGCCGTGAACAGAGCGTCCACCAGCCCAAGCCGCCCCTGTTTGCTGGCAATGGGCAGGCTGAGCAGCAGCGTGCCCGCCGCGATCACCAGCAGAAAGCTGACACAGATGGTCTGGGTGGCACTGCTGCCGGCCAGCCAGCCTTTTTGTTTGCGGAGATTGAATTTCTCCTTTTTTCGTTTTAGCATAAAGCTCCTTTTATTTCAGCCATTCCCGCAGGATACTTTCCAGTTTGCCCCGATCCAGTATCTGTTCATTCAGTTCTGCGTTGCAAACATGGAGAATGTTCCCGCTGCCAGCAGTTTCTGCGTTTCTTTCGCGTAGATCTCCACCAGCACGGTGCACACGGTGCGGCCCCGGTGCTGCACTTTGCCCACCGCGTAGACCTGACCCTCGTGGATGTTCCGGTAGTAATTCAGGCTGCCGGTTTGGGTCACATAAGTGCGGCCATCGGTCCGGGCGGTAACGCCGCTGCAGCAGTCCGCCAGCGTAAACAGCAGGCCGCCGTGCAGCATTCCCATGGGGTTGAGCAGCTCCGGGCGGGCGGTGGTGCCCATCACGGCGTGGTCTTCCTTCAGCTCCCAGACCTCAATGCCGCAGGCCTGGACAAAGGCATTTTCAGCAGTATATTCGATCAGTTTTTTCTTTAAATTCTCATTCATCACTCATTCATCACTCATACTCTCTCGGGTAAAGAACCAGCTCATGGGGTAGATGCCCTGCGGGCACTGCAGATACTTGTCCTTTACCGCGCAGCGAATCCATTCTTTGGATACTCCCAGCGCGTCGGCTGCCTGCTGCAGCTCCAGCGGGCGGAGGTAGCCGTGGCCTTTGCGGAAGAATTCTTCCTGCTCCGCCACGATCTTTTTGGCACAGCGCTCCAGCAGCGCCTGCCGCCCGTTGATGTTTTCCACGATGCTGCGGGCCTGGTTCAGCTTCTCCGAAAGATAGAGGCGCACCTCTTCATCCGGCGTCTCAAGCAGCAGGTTGCTGTAATACACGCTGAGATCCAGCGGGGGCAGACCGCCGCCGTTCACCTGCACTTCCAGCTCCTCGTCTTCCCCGGGCAGCACCAGGACATCGGGTGTGACATAGCTCAGGTTCTCCCGGCGGCTGAAACCAGTACCCGGGCGGGGGTTCAGGGAGCGGATCAGGTCGCACTCCTCCCGCACCAGAGCCTCGGAGGCCCCTGTCTTCCGGCTGATGGCACCATAGCCGTTCTCGGCCAGCTCATCCATGAACTGCTCCACGATGATCCTTGCCAGCCGGTGGTCGCCTGCGTGCCGCTCGATCTGCAAACTCAGGCACTCGGTCCGGTCCCGGGCACCCACGCCCGCCGGGTCGGCAGCCTGCAGCTCCGTCAGGGCACGGGAGATCACCGCGTCGCTGACGCCCAGCGATGCGGCCAGCTCGGCGGGGTCCTCGCTGAGAAAACCGTCATCGTCCAGCCGGTCACAGAGCAGCTCCACGGCCTGCAGCACCTCCGGCTCCAGCTTCGTGCCGATAAACTGCGAAAGCACAAAGCGGGAGAGGTCGTTTTCATCGCTCAGATAATATCCCATCCGGGAAAGCGGGTCCCGGCTGCCGTCTTCCTCGTCCTGGCCCTGATAGTAAGAATCCTGCCAGTCGCCGGCCTCCAGCCACTCCCGTTTCCGGGCAAAATTCGGGTCTTCCAGCATCTCTTCGCCCGGGTCGGACAGCTCAAACACCGGGTTTTCCTGCAAAGCGGTTTCTACATAATCCCGCAGCTCCTGCACACCCATCTGCAGTACGCCTGCAAACTGTGTTTCCTGGGGAGACGGAGTCTGTTTATACGTTGCGCTCATTTCATTTACCTCCCAATCATCAGCGGTCTCAGTCTATCACATCCCCTGTTGTGAATCAACATTTCTCCAGATTTCTTGGCAGGTTGCAACAAAAAGTGCGCCCGCATTTTGTGCAGGCGCACAGTAGAGCACGGTGGAAAACCCGTTCAGCACTTTAAAAACAGCATTCCCAGCACCACGCCGCCTACCATGAGCGCCGCGGCGGCCAGGTCATACCAGCGCACCCGTGGTACCGTATAATAGGTACGCGGCGCATCCCCGCAAAAGCCCTTGGACTCCATGGCCATGGCAATGGACTCCGACCAGCGGACGCTGTTGACCAGCATGGTGAAGACCGGCTTCATCGAGAGCGGGCCCGCTTTCAGGCCGCGCGCCGCAAAGGCCGTGCGCACCTGGGCGTACTCCCGCGCCATCCCCGGCATCAGGTGGAACGCCGCCAGGATGCCATAGGCAAACTTGGGCGGGAGGCGGCACTGGTGCAGCAGGCTGGCAATGAAGAAGTCCCCCTCGGTGGAAAGTGCAAACAGGATGCCCAGCCCGGCGTAGGCCAGCAGACGGGTGGCCAGCTGCAGCGCCGTGTACAGGTTTTGCGACAGGGCCGCGCGCACACTGTAAGGCATGGCCGAAAGGCTGCTCAGATCCATGGTCTGCGTGCTGCCGCCCCGGGCGTAGTAAAGGCCCGTCACAAACAGGCCGAACGCCGCAATGCAGGCCGGCAGCAGGATGACGCCGATCTTTTTCAGACTTACCCGGGAGCAGAACATCAACAGCAGCAGGCAGACGGCCAGCACCAGCAGGTTCAGGCTGACCAGATACTCAAACGAGAGCAGAATGACACAGATCAGCACCGTAAATGCCTTTACGGTGGGGTTCCAGCGTTCCAGCATTTACAGCACCTCCTCTGCGGATTTTTCCACCAGCGCGGTATCTTCCAGCCGGTAGATTTGATCGGCCCAGGCCGCAGCCAGCTCGGTATCGTGGGTGATGAAGATGACCGTCAGCCCCTCCTGCTCCACTTTTTCCCGCAGGTGCTCCATGATGGCGTTTACCGAGCGGGCATCCTGGCCGTAGGTGGGTTCGTCCAGCAATAGCAGTTCCTGCCCGCCTGCCAGCACCGAAAGAACCGCCAGCCGCCGCTGCTGGCCCTGGCTGAGCATGTAGGGCGAGTACCGCCGCTGCCGTTTCAGTCCGTAGCGATCCAGCAGCTCTTCGGCCCGCTGGCGGCAGGCCTCGTCCGAGAGGCCCGGCTCCCAGAGCCGCAGACCAACACAGACCTCGTCCTCCACATTCTGGGTGACGAACTGGTTGGCCGGGTTCTGGAACACGATGCCGATGTGGCGGTACAGCTCTTTCGGCTTCATTTTTGCAATGTCCCGGCCCTGAAACAGGATCTGCCCCGTGTAGGGGTGCTGCTTGAGCACCGAGAGAAAGGTCGTGGTTTTGCCGGTGCCGCTGGGGCCGAGAACTGCCGTCATACAGCCCGCCGGGAAATCCGCGTCCGCATTCTGCACCAGAAAGGGTGCGTCGTACACCGTGCGGCCCCACTTGCGGCGGGTGGGCAGCCCCTTGCGGATGCTGACACCCCGGAACTGCAAAAGCGGCTTGCCCTCTGCCACCGGGCGGGCCGCTCGCTCCGGCCGGGAGCCCGGGTAAAACAGGCCCAGCCGCTCAAAGTCCGCGCGGTGTTCCGGCAGATTTTTGCAGTTGATGCCCCGGGCGGCTACTTTGCCGCCCTCTTCCAGCAGGATGATCTCATCCGCCGCTTTCAGCCAGAGGTCTGCCTTATGGTCGATGGCCAGAATCGTCCGGCCAGAAGTTTTCATCCTCAGCAGCATTTCCAGCAGCTGGGCTGCCGCCTCGTGGTCCAGGTTGGCAAAGCTTTCATCCAGCAGGATGCAGCGGCTCTCCATAACGTAGAGGCAGGAAAGGGCCGCTTTCTGCTTCTCGCCGCCGGACAGGGTGGAAAGAGTCCGATCCAGCAGCGGCGCAATGCCCAGCTCCGCGGCGGCCCGGTCGATCCGGGCATCCATCTCCCCGGCAGGGACGCGGATGTTTTCCAGACAGAAGCGCATCTCCTCCCGCAGGGTGTTCATACAGAACTGCAGGTCCGGGTTCTGGAACAGCACCGTCAGGTAAGCGGCCCGTTTCTGCGGGTCCAGCGTTTTCAGGTCCTGCCCGTACAGCCGGATGGTTCCGCCCTCCAGAAAACCACCGTTTTCCGGGTACAGCCCCGCGGCTACCGCGGCCAGCGTGCTTTTGCCGCAGCCGCTGCCGCCCATCAGGACCGTGAGCGTCCCGGCCGGGATGCTCAGGCTGGTATGGTCCAGAATGTTGCGTTTGCCTTTTTCCTGATAGCGGAACACGACATCTTCCAGCTCCAACGCGGTGTTGGCCGACATTTCTTAATCCTCCAGGTCAGCGTCCTGTACCTGTGCCACGGCATAGCCTTTCAGGACACCTGCCTTGACGAGGCCGTCGGCCAGCATCGGGGTGATGAAACCGTCAAAGACGATGGCGCTGATGATGCGCACCACCAGCATGATGGCCAGCACGGGGATGGCAATTTTGTTGTAGCCGCTGATGAACAGGTTGTAGATCAGGGTCAGGACCGAGCAGATGACAGCGCCCTCGATCATGGTCATCCGGTCAAACTTCTTGTAGCGTTTCAGGGCAATGATGAGCTCAAAGCCAAGGCCCTGCACCAGGCCGGACAGGATGATGATGGGTCCAAAATAGTTGCCGTACAGGCACTCCAGCACAGCGGCCAGCAGCTCGGCGATGAGGCCGGTGCCGGGCTTGCGCATGACATAGATGCCGAACGCACCGGCCATGAAGTAGATGCCGTAGAACGGCTCATAGCCCAGAGAGGCCATGCCGAACGGGGTCAGCATCCCGTACAGAACGCCGCCAATGTAAGTGCAGCCCAGATAGACCACACCGAACAGCACAGCGCTGATGGCAATGAGCAGAACGTCTTTCAGTTTCCAGTTTTTCGTATTCATTTTAGTTTTCCTCCGTCGGGCTGTTGCAGTTCATGGTAAAGTGCAGGACATAGTGGTGGACCGCCGGGGCGTTCTCCATCAGCTCACAGACATGAGTCAGGTAGGTGAACACATCCTGCACGTCGCCGTCGATGCGGGTGGCATAGTGGATGGTCTTGGGGTTCAGGCCCTCGTCCTGCGCCATGTACCACACCTTGGCGATCTCGTCGATGTACTGGGCATCCCCCAGCGGGTACAGGGCCAGCTTGCAGTGGACCGGGAAGTGGATGTCTTTCACCAGTGCCGCATTGGGGGCCTCGCCCTCACGGTTCAGCACGCTGTCGCCGGACACATCGCCCGGGCAGCCCTTGGAGAACTGCCCCTCCAGCGCCATGTGGACGCCGGGGCGGTAAGCGTTCAGGAACAGTGCCTGCACGGCGTCCGCCACATAGGGCAGCTTGCCGCGGTAAACGGTCGAAAGGGCATCCGTCTCACTCCACACCGCAGAGGTATTCGTCTTTTCCAGCGAGCCCAGAATGATCTCGATGTACTTGTCCGACATGGGGTACAGGGTAAAGCGGCAGCCCGCAATGGGCAGCTCCGTGCCGCGGCCCGCCCAGGGCAGGTCCGGGCGGTTGCAGCCGGTACAGCAGTTTTCGGTTTCCATAGTCGTTCCTTCTTTTCCATTTTTGTACAAAACAAAAGGAATGCTTTTCGTCCAGGAAAAGCATCCCTTTTGCCAGCAGGCGCGGCGGCCCGTTGTAAAAAGCGACAGAAATGCTTTTCCTACGCCGGTATTACCCGGATCAGGTGCAGGGAGTCGGGTGTAAACCCTCTCAGCACAAGGCCCCTCCAGCATTCTGATGATTCTCTTTTTATTTGCCACCGCATAGCATACCGCAGCCGTACAGAAATGTCAAATATTTTATCTTAAAATCACCGATCAAAAAAGCGCAAAGGCTTTGTTCCCGCTTGGAAAACAACCTTTGCGCTTTTTGTGAGATGTCCCTGAGCGGATTCGAACCGCTGGCCTTTCGCTTAGGAGGCGAACGCTCTATCCAGCTGAGCTACAGAGACAAAATAAGAAGAGCCATGCGCTGTATGGAGATGCATAGCTCCTTTATAATACCGCAAAGCGGGCGGAAAATCAAGCCGGGGCGGCCCGGCTGTTACCAGACGGGCTCCTCCAGGTCTGCGGTAAAGTCGGTCGATGGCTGGTCGTCCAGGCCCAGCATGGCCCGGTCAATGGCATAGCGGTTGCTGCCGTTCCGGACACTTTCGGCACTGGCGCGGTAACAGGCCAGCAGGATGTCCATGTTGGGCTGCGGCCCATTTGGGTCGGTCAGGGCGCCAAGCTCCCGGGCCTCGTAGTAGTTCCCGATGATCTGGCCGCAGATGCGCCGACGATCCCGCAGCGGGGTCTGCAGGTTGGCGATCCGCTGCTGGCGCATCCCGTAATAATCGCTGCCGTGGTCCGCAAACAGGATGTAGTATTCCTGCTCGACCTCCACGGGCGATGCCTGCCGGCCATAGTAGTGCACCAGGGCGCTCCGGCGCTTGTCGTGGTTGAATTTGTTGATATCGGCCAGTCCATTGGGGAAGAGCTCCGGGTGGCGGATCCATTTGGAGTAAGGTTCCATCGCCACATGCAGGGCGTCGAAAATTTCCAGAAAATCTTCCATCGAAATTTTCATCTCGCCGCTCTCCCATTTCTGTACGGTCCGCTTGTCGCGGCCAAGCCGCTCGGCCAGCTCCCGCTGCGAGACATCCGCGCTCTCCCGGGCATTTACCAGCGATCTTGCAATTCGTCCTCGATATCCTGTCATGCTGCTCCCCTCCTCGATCACCGCACAGAGTGGCGTGCTGTTTCCGCAATGCACGGCGGCACATTCTGCACCGCCAAATTTCTCCGCGCCGATTGTTTACTCTGCACCTCTTCGTGTGCTACAATACCCTCGGAAATTTCCAATGAGATGCTTGTCTATCGAAAGAATACACGATTTTCCTTTTTCTGTCAATTTAATGGCGCTTTTTGGCGCATTTTTTCTGGCAAAGATTTCTTAGCCTGG
>OIWN01002292.1_pt1 | contig 13096 bp, 18 predicted proteins | sample 1587591 | NCBI WGS metagenome assembly OIWN01 (sample SAMEA3888901, study PRJEB22519) | human gut metagenome | biome: human gut; feature: human-associated habitat; material: faeces | place: Denmark | collected 2010 | reverse complement strand
CGCAATTTATCCGTACAATTTTAGTAAAAGAGTAGAGGTGATGCTAACCGATTATGATCATGATGGCATTGATAACTATGTAACCTGTAAGGTTGAAACCCGCTAATCTATAAAATTATCGGTATATAACAATGTTCATAGTGGAATAGAGCAATTCCACAGGAAAGTTTTAGATAACTACATTTATAGATAAATAGCAAAAGAGAAATGGACGAAAGCAAAATGCTCCGTCCATTTCTCTTTAAATCTTTACAAACCGGGCAAACTTCTCTGAAACCTGGCGTTGAAATATACCAACATCCGGGTCCATTCTGATCTTCTCTAATCTCCAGCGTAACATCATGCCAACCGTCGGGAAATAGTGCTGCAAAACTATCGCCAGCATGTATGCCTTCTCCATTGAGTGTCAGTCGAGGGTGCTCATCAGTATCTGCCAGATCAGGGAGCTGCAACTGAGCAATGGCTTCATTTTTCATGCGCTCATAGCCTCCTTATTTCTCATCGATTAGTTCCAAGACATTTGAATTTTCCGATGATTGTCCGCGCAATCTCTCAAATAAAGGTTGATCAAAGTCTGATATGGAATTCCCTTAGTTACAGCCATCGATTTAAAGTAATCTATTGTACTGCCATCAATGTTAATCGTAATTTGCTTTTTCAAGCCGCTTGCATAAGGATTTTTTCTTGGATTCAACTCTCGAATATTATACTCGTCTCTCATACAATCACCTCAGATTCCGTCAAGATACGTTCGCTGCTCGGCTCTGGTCGCCCTTCTCGCCGAGATAATACGAACGACGTTCTCGTTGTCACGATAGCAATGGCTCACAATGCAAATTTGTTCTGTTTTAGTCTCACCGATAATGAGGAATCGATCCTCCTCATCAGAGTGGTCAGGATCATCAAACAGAATAGCGAACTCGTCGTAAAAGACCTCCCTTGCTGTCTCGAAAGATAAGCCATGCTTCTTTTTATTGATTTCGTTTTTATTGGGATCCCACTCAAACTTTATTGTCTCCATAATTATATTATACTTATATTGTAATTATTGTCAATGTCATTTCCTATATCATTTTCCCAGGTGCTGAACATCTCCCAGAACTTCATCATAATGCTTTACTATCCCACCATTTTCGGATTGTCTTGGGATCAAGTCCAGTATCCCTATGGCAGTCTGCTTTGCGCCCGTCCGGGTGCTGCTGCCGCCACTCACACACCCTTTTTTTCGCCGTACCACTACCTTTTGGTCTTCCTTCGTTTACAGCTTCTCCTAATTGTTTTTTCAGAGATTTCATAGTATTCATAACCCGAACATGATCGCTTCGTTTGCGCCAATTTCTCTTGTTGACCGGCATAGTCATGCCGGAGAGCTTGGCAATATCGTCCCTCGGAAAAGTTACATAGTCCTCATTGAACATTTCTAAAGCACACACAATATCGTCCCTCGTAAAACGATTGATGTCCTCTACGCTCATATCATCATATCGCTCGAGCAATCCAAATGCGTCCTCTCTCAGCTCATCTTCATCTATGCCACACTTTTTTGCGTATATGGCCAACGTCATAATCCCGTAAAAACGATGTCCCACATGAATCTCATCGGCAATCCGATGAAGCCACCAGTCATAGAGATCCCGTTTCACTGTCCAGCGCCCCCGGCGCTCTTTTTTTACGATACGACGCTCATACCAGTCCGGATACTTTTCCTTAGCCTCAGCCAGTGATAGGCGGCTCTTTTTCATAAGCGCCTGTATTCGCTGCTGCTCCCCATTGCTGTCTGGGATATAGTCCAGCAGCTTCTCCAGATCTACAGCATCCCCGAATCGATAAGCTACCACAGGATAATCTCGCCCCAGCTTTGAGCCAGACCCAACAACACGGAATCCCTGTAAAATGCCCTGCATCTGCGGCTCACGGATGGACGAGGTAAACCTGTTCCATATCTGCCTGGTGAGGGCATACTTCAGTTCCTTCAAAATTTTCTGATTTTGCGGATACATGGGAACCGGCTCTGTCAGCACATAATAGAGATGGAGTCCTGTTCCGCTGTTTACAATGAAGGTCGCTTTGGGAATGATATCCTTGTCCATTTGATGCAGCGTATCCCGGAGCTGCGGCATACCTACACCGTCCAAATCGAAAACGATGGCATAGAGATATCTGGCATTTCTCCCGCTACGCTGCCTACCGAAGTATGAGATAGGAGACATGATCGTAAAATCTGTATCCTGGATATCTCCCAATTCTTCCAACTCGTCCGTAATCAGATGTCTTCTGGCCTTACCGTCACCTTCGATCTCCAGCGCGACCCCATTTTCACGACTATCCTGCTTTCTTGGGACGGTCAGTGCAATAGCATTTCCTTTAGCATCTTCATAGTGGCCCTTCCTCTCGAACGAACCTTCAGGAAATATCTCTCTATAAAACTCAAACGGCTCCACCGGCTCCAAATACTGCCGGAGATGGTCGTTCTTTTCCCTATAAAGCGCCCGCTGCCGCTCCAGAGCGGTCTGCTGATCTATCGTCACAAAAACACCTCCAGTCCAGAAAAGAAAAAGAAGCAAAAAGAAAAGTCCGCAACGCGGAGACCGCCTGCGGGCGGGAAGGGGGAAAAGGGGAGCCAAAGAGCGCCCCCTTCGGGGGCTTAAAGAGAAAGTCCCCTCCCCTTTCCCCCCTCGCTCCGGGGCATGGAAATGATGGAAAACCCGTTGGGTTTACCACATTCCCACACCCTTCCGCACACCCCCAATTCCCCACCGACTTTCTCCATTTTCAAGAGAAAAAAGTACATGATAGCTCCCCTGCAAAACCCTTAAAGGGGGGCATATATTATCAATGAGTTATTTCCCTATTTTTACCTGTAATTATAGCCTGTCCGACAACCGATTGCAAGGCCCTTCGGACAGGCTATTTTATCAAATCTGAAATGTCTCTGTGCGCACTAATTTCGTCCTGCTCTCATATCTAAAGGGACAGCAGCCAGCGGCTTCGTATGCAGGAATATCATCTCCCAAAAGCCGGTCCTGTAGTTTGCCTTTAACCGGCGCTCCAGCATCACGTTATAATTGCGATACTCTTCTCTCCAGTCCTTGTCGTAGATCATATTGGCATAGCCTTTTGGATAGTTTTCAGTGATGCCGATTTTTTCAATCAGCCAGTTCCCATCCTCGTCATCCTGAAACAGTTCCTGTATCAGATGTCTAACCTCTTCCACGCAAAAATCCACGGCATACGGCGTCTCCAGCACCGTTTCCCATAGCATCACTGCACGCCAGCGCCCATTTCCATCTTTGTAGCGGTGCTCCTTCTCCATCGATGACACCACAACATACCCGGTATGTTCCTTCTTCGGCTTCAACTTCCGATCAGCGTTGGCTCGTTCCCGTGCGATCCGCAGCAAATTAGCATTCAGCCCTCGCTGCAGCGCACTTTCCTTTTGTTCTGCTGCCAATGCCTTTTCCAGATATTCTATATCTTTCGCTGCATCACACTCCGTAGATTCTATTCTTCTTTGAGCGTCAATCTGTACTCGACGAATCTCTTTATCTGCATCGTACTTTGTATTCCTGACCTCCTGTTCTGCACCGGAGATCTGTTGCAGCAATCTATCATATTCGCCTTCCGTCAAAATCACATGGGTACATTCCGGGTCAGCGCGGCCACCACTTGTCGGCTTATATCCAAATGCAGTTTTCTTTACAAACTCGCCCACGGCAGCGCACCTCCTTACAGGCCCCGAATGTAGTTATCCGCTACAACGCTAATACGGTTATGCCCCAGCGCCTTGCTGCAGATCAGCATAGCAGCCTTGTCCAGCTTCTTCCCCGCTTCATCTTTTCGGCAAGTATAAACCTCGCTTTGATATCGCCGCCCGGTGCCACGGTTTACCCGGTCATAGGGAATCTCTTCGATTGCCCTGGCATGAGCCTTGTAGATTGCCGTGGCATACTCCGCACGATAACCGTGGATGTCGGCGCAGTTATGAACGTGCTGCCACACCTTTTCCTCTGACGGTGTATCAGTTATCCGTTCAATGATCTGCCCTGCATTTTTGCCTATAATCGGGCTTAAACGCTCTCGTCCGCCCTTTCCGTTGCGGACATGGATAAACCACTCCTCCGGGAACAAACATGCGTCCTGGAGCATTTCAAGGCGCTTTGTGACGCTCGGTGCTCGCTGCTCCTCCGGGATTTTCTGCAGTTCGGAGATCTCCGCCTCAATTTGCGCCCTGGGCACCAGATCTTTCCCCCGCAGCTCCTGCAGCTCCTTTCGCCGCAGGCCGGTTCCCCGGCAAAACTTTATCAGTTCATCATTGTTCGTCTTGGAGAAATGCTTGTCCCGCACCCGGTCACCCCGGCTCCGTTTAATCTCCTCACGTTTTCGCTTGGGCGGCTTAAAGTAATTCTCGTCATCCGGGGAAATCCCGTATAGCTTTCCCAGCGCTTTCGCTTCAAGCTGCACCGTCCACGCTGAAAGCCCCTGATCCACTCTGGTCTGAAGCCACTCATTGGCATACTTCTTTGCACTCTTCAGCGTGGTACACTCTGGATGCTTCTCCTTGATGTACTTGATAAAATATTTGGTATGTTTCCAGTAGCTCTTATAGGTGTTGAACGCAAATATTTTATCTTTCTCTGTGCCATTGGCTACCGCTTCTTTTTTGCTCTCGCCAAAGGCCTGCATCCCGGTAAGCCGGTCATAGGCTTGCTGGTGCAGATCCTTGAAGTACGCTTTGTTTCTACGTCCCATTCCGACTTCCTTTCGTGCATCTATTTTTATATAAATCTATATTTCTATAAAACTACATAACTATTTTCTTAGTTTTATAGACTTCTATATTTCTCGTTCAAGCTAAGCCGCCTCATGCCAGCTCCATTCGGAGACTCGACAATCGGCAAAATACACTTTTTAACGTCTTATGTATGACGGGTTTGGGATTGCTCCCTACACTTTTTTTAATCTGCTTATGTGTGCAGCTCTGTTTTATTGAGATCTACGGCAGTTCAGATTCTGTCGGCTTCTTTGTAGAGGAAGCAGCTCTCCGGAAGATCTACAGTATTCCGGCTACTATCAGAAAGTGGATAGGAACAGATACGTTTTATTTACCGGCACGTTCAAAAGGATTACTAATACCGGGTCCATGATGCGCTTTCCAGTTCACAAAGGTTACTACGGCAAGCCCACGCATCACACAGGTGTATCGAACCTGAAGTGGCTTCTGATTAGCAAATTGCTAAACCCCCGACCGGCATATCTGCCAGCCAAGACGCTCTGGGCCTAATTACTATTTACCCTCGCCCAGACGAGCTTCATTCTTTACTTCTGCTGCTGGCCACACGCCGCCCGCAGCCGCCATCCATTCCCTCTTTCTTTCAAGGCTCCGATTCAGATTCAGCATCTACCGCAGCCTCTTTTTATTCAAGAACATCTTACCATACGTTGCGGAGGATGTCAACATAACCGCAAGATTAACCGTATAACGGTTTACCCGTTCATATATAAACGGGTAAACCGTTATTAAATAGCAAATGGGCGCAGTAGCCTGCGCCCATTTGCTATTTAGCTTAAATTAGAATGTCCTCACTTTGGATACCGAAAGCCTGCGCTGCCAGCGTTGCTCACCTTTTCCACATAGGAGATTGACATACCCACGCCATCCGGCGTCACATCAAATGCCGGTGTCACCATTCCGGTAGACTTTCCATATTTAGCAAACCCCAACACTTGCGTTTCTTTCGTATATGTATCCAAATAGCAAATAATTGAGCCACTATCAACTAAATGGCCTACAGGGTTATTACCAACATATTTCATTTCGCTAATATTGAAAACAGCAGCACTGGCGAACATTCCTTCTTGCTTTGGCGTATACTCGACATCATAAATCGCCGTGCCAGTATTTACGTTCTTATATGTGACGTAGCTTTCTTCCAAATCCGGATCGGACTTAAACGGACTAATCCACGTTACTCCAAAAATATCTTTGGATGCAAGCAGAGCCCCGAAGCTATAAAGTCCATCCCATTCAAAAGCTGCAATAAGCTTAACCGATGTTTTTGAGGACGTAGATTTAAAATTCGTGAACCCGCCATACACATAGCATTCACTCGAAGACGCTCTCGTCATTTTATCACTACCGTCATAATTCCGGATAGCATAAATTTGATCGTCTCGATAATTTACAAATCGCAGCTGCTCATCAGTGAGTGTGTTCAAATATTCTATTTTCTCTGCATAATTTGATTTGAAATTATCTACGTATTCCCGCATTTCGTCATATTCATCGGAAATATGATTTACTGCGGCAGGAGCATTTTCGAGAGCCTGCTTCATCTCCAGATACGCATCATATTCATTGTATACTGTCTCCTGCACCTCGTATCCATTCTCTTTTAACAGCTTCAACGCTTCGATGTGGTTTTCTGTTTTTTTGCTGTCGAGCAAGGCTTCAACCTTTTTCTCCAGCATTTCGCTGCTGCCCTGTTCAACCTCAGCGGCATACGCACTTGAAGAAAGCACTATTGCAACTGCACAGACAAACGATGTCAACTTCATCAATCTTTTCATAGTACACTCCTCACTTCTTTTTGTTTATTTGATGCAATAGAATGAGACCAATTACAATCTCCGCACAAATAATCGGCATTCCGGCATATGAAAACAATTCATACGCAAGATACGATACACAAAGAGGGAGAAAGATCATAGAAATATACGGCATACTTTAGTTACCCTCATTTCAAATCAGTTCCACTTTTAATATCGCACAAATCCGGAAACTTTTACGGTCTTACCTGAATTGTTTCTAATTCCAAGTCGATAGGTATCAGACTCGGAAATTTTGAACGTCTGGTCAATACTCCCGTTCTTTACATTGACGTAATGGAAAACCCCTGCCGAATCAATCAGGCCAAAGTCCATACTTGCGTCCTCCGGAGAATATATTCCTCTGATCCGCACGGTTTCTCCAGCCTCCATTGAAAAGGAATCCTTAGCATTTGCATTTGCATTCCCATAGGCACTTACAGTAACTTCGAAAGTTTCTGTCGCACGCATGATGCCTTGCGTAATTTCAATAAAATTGTTATCCCACGAAGTCTCTGCGGCCACAGCACCAATATTAAGGCAGCAAATTGAAACTACACAAGCCAATATGAGAGAGAGTTTCTTTTTCAACTGCATCCTACTCACCTCCCTTCTGTCACAAATTATCAACTAATTTCGTTAAACTCGATTTCTTCCTGTGACTCGTTCCATTGGTCACTTTCTGCATCCACTACATCTATATGTTTTTCATTATTGCGTACCAAAAAATAACAAAGTATCCCAATAGCTAAAATACCTACAAGAGCAGCGGCTATAAGAGCAACCGTTTTTTTATTTTTATGTCGGAACTTATCAGGGGCAGGTTCGTTGTCTGGATTACTCTTTCTTTCAGAATCTTCTTTTAGCAGATAATCAATGGGGACTTCATACAAAGAGCTCAAGCATCTAAGATTATCTGTGGATGGCAAAGCCGTTCCAGATTCCCAGCGTGAGATAGCTTGTCTGGAAACATTCAGTTTCTCCGCAACAGCTAATTGTGTTAGCCCTTTCTCTTTACGCAAAGCGACAATTTTTTCTTTTAATTCCATGTTTTTCATCCCAATTTTATTTCAACAAACTCTTTAATGTAAACCGCTTGCGGTTTACATTAAGGCAATCATAGATTGCCTTTTCAATTTTTCACTCTTTTTTACAGATATTTTGTCAATCCCGCTCGCAAAGCGTCATTGACCGATTCCGTCAGATTTTTTCCTTCCTCCAGCGCCATCCTACGCAGCGCCTTATCAATATCTCGATCCAGATAGTAGGCCCGCTGCACCCGGTCACTATTTTTCTTTGCATTTTTTTCTTCAGAAACAACAGCATTCTCGCTCTGGCGTCCTGCTCCGATGATAGACTTAAACGCAGCCTCCCGATCAAACTTTGCTTTCTCTGCCATTATTCATTTACTCCTTTCAAAAATTCGTCAATAAATGCTTTATAGTCTTCTGCCACCGTAGACTTGTTGGCATAGTCAAAAATGTCCTGGCTGTTCGCCTGGGCCTCCTCCACCACTACAGCAGATCGAATGTATGTCTTGTAGATCGGCGCAGAAATGTATTCGCCAAGTTGCTCCGCCAGTTCCTTCATCTGCCGGCTGATATTCGCCCGCGGATTAAATCTCGTAAACAAAATTCCTCTCACTTTGACAGCCGGATTGCAATACTTCTGAACGCTGGTGACGGTTTCATTGAGTTGAGAGATCCCGGCCGTGGCAAAAATTCCTGCCGTTGTCGGAATCAGAATATCGGTGGCACAGGTGAAGGCGTTCACCGTCAGCACACCCAGGGAAGGCGGTGTGTCAATCACGATAAAATCATAGTCACCAGCCACCGGCGCCACGGCCTCCTTCAGCCGGTGTTCCTTGCCGGTCTGGGAGAGTTCCTGCTCTGCGCCAGCCAGCATAATATTGGCCGGTACAACGTCATATCCGCCCTTCGTGTGCTGAATGGCGTCCTGGATGCTGGCCGCCCGCTTCATAACCTCATAGATCGTCTGGACATTATAGTTCTCTGCTCCGCAGGCCGTAGAGAAATTTCCCTGCGGATCAAGGTCAATCCCCAGAACCCTGTACCCCTTCGCTGCCAGTCCTGCAGCCAATGCCTGGGACGTGGTTGTTTTGCCGACACCGCCCTTTTGATTTGCTACTGCAATAATCATGTACTCACGCTCCTATTTTTATAGTTTCATATTTTTGTAGATAACTATATTTGTAGTTTACTACATTTATAGATATATAGCAATATAGAAAAGCGGAAGAACACGTTGTTCTTCCGCTTTTTCATTACTGCCAAGACATTTGAATTTTTCTGCGATTGTCCGCACAATCCCTCAAATAGAGATTGATAAGAGTCTGATACGGGATTCCATCTGCTGCCGCCATAGACTTAAAATAATCCAACGTGCTCCCTTCAACATCAATAGTAACCTTTACCTTGCTCGTGTACGGATTTTTACTTGGATTCAGTTCTCTGATATTATACTCGTCCCTCATAGCTAATCTTCATAGTTTAGTCCTGTCTTTCACGTGCCCACAGGCCCACCGGAGACACATCAGGATGCCCAGGCATATACCATCCCTCATCATTGTACTCGAAGGATACAGCCCGCCATGTGCCTCCATCGAGCCGATCTGGGAGCAACACATCCATACCCTGGCCACAATGAATATCCCAGCCGTCCCAGGTCAGGCGATCACGCTCCGGCTCATAGCCGATCTGCAAGACTTTTCGAGACATAGTTCTCCCTCCAATCAGTCCTCATAGTGTCCCCGGCAGGACAAAACGACGATGCTGTCATTTTCAACGGTATAAACAAGTCGGTTCGTATCATCAATACGTTTACTCATGCCTTTGATCTTCCGCAGCAACTCCGCTTTTCCTATGCCCTGCACTGCCCCATCACGCTGCAGCTCCTGGAGCAGCTTATTGATCCGCTTCAGCGTTTTCTTATCCTCTGACTGCCAGTACAGGTAATCTGCCCAGGCGTCAGGCGAAAAGGTAATGTTATGTGCCATCGCCCGCCATCGCCTCCAGCTCCTCCATCGTTTTCACAATCCCAAAGCCGGCGCGCACCTGCTCCAGACCTCTCTCCAATTTTCCAAGATAGGCAGCATTCCGCTCCGCTTTCTCCAACTCGTTAAAGCGTTCCTCGCTAATGATTACAACGTTTTTTTCAGCTTTTCTGGTTACAATTACCGTCTCTCCTCTGTCTGTCACCCTATCACAAAAATCCTTCAGGCGACCACGGGCAGTCGTAAAGTTAATAGCAATCATAAAAGACACCTCCAGTCTATATTATGTACCGTTTCTTGTCCTTTTTATTGTACCTTATTTATCAATTCAATTCAAGCCTTTTCTTTCTCTTGTGATGTAAATATCATCCCACCACTTGCGTATCGTCTTAGGATCAAGTCCGGTATCTCTATGGCAATCTGCTTTCCGTCCTTCTGGATGCTGTTGCCGCCATTCGTACACTTTCTTCTCTGCAGTCCCGCTCCCTTTTGGTCTCCCTTCCTTTACAGATTCTCCCAACTGTTTCTTCAATGTTTTCATAGTATTCATGACATGAACATGATCTCTTTGTTTTCTCCAATTTCTCTTATTAACCGGCATAGACATTCCAGAAATTTTTGCAATATCATCTCTGGGAAAGGTCACATAATCTTCATTGAACATTTCCAGAGCGCACACAATATCATCTTTCGTAAAACGGTTGATGTCCTCCACACTCATATCATCGTATCGCTGGAGTAGTCCAAAAGCATCCTCCCGAAGTTCGTCCTCGTCTATATCACATTTCTTCGCATAGATTGCCAGCGTCATAATGCCATAAAAACGATGTCCTACTTTAATCTCGTCAGCAATCCGTCTTAGCCACCAATCATAAAGGTCTCGCTTTACCGTCCAGCGTCCTCTACGCTCCTTCTTCACAATCCTGCGCTCATACCAGTCTGGATACTTCTCTTTGGCCTCAGCCAAAGATAACCGGCTCTTTTTCATAAGCGCCTGCAGGTGCTGCCGTTCACCATTGCTGGCAGGAATATAGTCCAGTAGCTTCTCCAGCTCTACCGCACCACCAAAACGATACGCCACCACAGGATAGTCCCGTCCTAACTTGGAACCGGAACCAACTACACGAAATCCCTGCAAAACGCCCTGCATTTGCGGCTCCTTAATAGACGAGGTAAACCTGTTCCATATCTGCCGGGTAAGAGAGTATTTCAGTTCTTTCAAAATCTTCTGATTGTGCGGATACATAGGGACCGGCTCCGTCAGCACATAATACAGATGCAAACCTGTTCCGCTGTTTACTATAAAGGTTGCCTTGGGAATAATATCCTTATTCATCTGGTGCAGCGTGTCCCGGAGCTGCGGCATATAAACACCGTCCAGATCGAAAACCAAAGCATAGAGATAGCGGGCATTCTTACCACTCCGCTGCCTGCCAAAATACGAAATAGGAGACATGATCGTAAAATCTGTGTTCTGGATCTCACCCAATTCCTCCAGCTCATCGGTAATCAAATGCCTTCTTGTCTTACCGTCTCCCTCAATCTCCAGCGCAACACCATTTTCCTGGCTATCCTGTTTCTTCGGTACTGTCAGTGCAATAGCGTTGCCTTTGGCATCTTCATAATGACCTTTTCGTTCAAAAGAACCTTTCGGGAAGATCTCCCGATAAAACTCATACGGCTCCACCGGCTCTAAAAACTGATCCAAATGGGCGTTCTTCTCTCGGTAAAGCGCCCGCTGCCGTTCCAGAGCGGTCTGCTGATCCGTCATTCAGTCTCCCTCGCTTTCTTTCTCAACCGCTCCCGTTCATCCGCAATCAGCTTTACATACCTCTGGCTAAAAACTTTCCGATCTGCCCTAAAATCAGCCTTTTCCTCTTCGGTCATTTCTCTGGTGTTTTCTTCAAGATAGTAAATCGTCTGCGGCACATCATAGTAATTATCCCAAATATACTGCGGCTTCAACGGATCAACCGGAATCCGCCCCCGCAGCCCCCATTGATTAACCGTTTTACTGTTTTCCGGTTTTATTCCCCGTTTCCTCGGTTGTTTCATATAAGCACCTCCAAAAGAAAAAAGAAGCAAAAAAGAAAATCCGCTGCGGCGGGGAACGCCTGTGGGCGGGAAGGGGGAGCCAAAGAGCGCCGCCAAAGGCGGCTCAAGGAGAAAGTCACCTCCCCTTTTCCCCCTCGCTCCGGGGCATGGAAATATGGAAAACCCAATGGGTTTACCACATTCCCATACCCCTCCGCACACCCCCTTTTTCCCTCCGACTTTCTCCCTTTTTGATAGAAAATTTTGTTTTTATTTTTAGGTACGAAACCCTTAAAGGGGGGCATATATTATCAATGAGTTAATTCCCTATTTTTGATTATAAGTATAGCCTGTCCGAGAAAAAAATTCAAGCCCTTCAGACAGGCTATTTTTACAAATAATATTCTACTCACCGCTTGCATAAACTACGATAGGCGTGGTATAATAGCCATAGCCTAAGAGATTAGCAAAATTCCAGCATAGCGAAAGCCGGGAAGGGTGCCACCTTCCCGGCTTTCTTTCATGCTTAGTTGCCCTTGTTTCGGTCATCAAGCCATTTACAAATGTAAGTGCCAATTACACTTGCTCCGATGCCGATTAAGAGATTGCAAAATGACTCCAGCATAGCATTCACCTCCTTCCCATTACTGGGCCGGAGTTGGGCAACATTGGCATTTTAGCACACTCTGTCGAATTTGAAAAGCCGCTGTTTGATACAGCGGCTTTTCTCATGGCCTCATATCTTTCGGAACCTGTGGTATCGGCTTCTGATGCACCAATATGATGTCCCAAAAGCCGGTCTTCTCCCCTCGCCGTGCCTGATAGTTTGCACGCAGCTGATACCGAACAAGAACATTTTCATTTTCCATTATTTCATTATATTCAAATGGGTCACAGAACTTCGGATCTGGCTTCTCACAAATTCCAATTCTGCTTAACGCCCACTCTTTTCCATCTTCATGCTGCATTAGATCTTCATGAATCTGATATCTGGCCTGTTCTTCAGTGAAATCTACAGAATAGGGACTCTGCAGCACCGTTTCCCATAATGTGATTGTGTAATAACCCCGACTGTTCTTTCTCTGCAATTTCTTTTCCTGCATATTCATCACAACATATCCGGTATGCTCTTTTTTCGGTTTTAGTCCTCGATCCGCATTAGCTCTTTCCCGAGAGATCCGCAGCAGGTTTTCATTTAGGTGCCGTTGATATGCTGCATCCTTCTGGGCCTGCGCCAATGCTCCCTGCATTTCTGCGATTTCCTTGACCGCCTGATCTCTCACTTGCCTGATTTGGTATGCAGCATTCTTTTTTTCTTCGTTCATTTGACGGTCAGCATTCTGACGTTCAATGCCGACCGTTCGGATTGCCTCGTCCCTCTCCCGGACAATCTTTTTATACTCGTTCAGCGTCAGAATCACGTGGGTACAATCTGGGTCCGAGCTGCCGCCAGGAACATCTTTA
>OIWN01002283.1_pt1 | contig 13129 bp, 9 predicted proteins | sample 1587591 | NCBI WGS metagenome assembly OIWN01 (sample SAMEA3888901, study PRJEB22519) | human gut metagenome | biome: human gut; feature: human-associated habitat; material: faeces | place: Denmark | collected 2010 | reverse complement strand
TCCAAGAGAATTGTTATTTGAAAAAATTCCGGCATGCTATGGAGAACCTGGTTTTGAGCAAACGGCACAGGATTTAAAAGAAAGTAAAAAAATATTAGATGATGTATTTATTACATTAAAAAAACAGGTCGCAGGAAACATAAAGCGCGAATTTGGAAAAACGCAGAATGTGAGTCTGAAAGCATGTTTACACGAATGGTATCTGGCACAGAATTATTCATCAAGAAATCATGTACTGGCAACGGCAGAGAGTGAATTTTTGAATTATTTAGAGAAACTTTCTACCAATGATGAGGGAGAAATTGTATCAGCGTTGTCTTATATTTTATCAGGGGTATATTTAGAGGACTGGAATGATACAAACTTTGTAGAATTTCAGGAGAAATTGCACGCGGTAAAAGCTGAAGTTGAAAAACTTGAGGAACATGGTAAAGATGCAGGTGGCAGCAGTCGTATCCTGTTGACAGACCAGAATGGAAATGCCATAGAAAAGTATTATAATGCGGATATTTCGGATACAACGAGCCTTTACTTAAAGAATATGTTAGAAGAGGCATTGGAGGACTTTGGGAATACGCTCGAAACAAATCAGAAGGTTGCAGTGCTGGTGCAGACTTTAGAGGGATTATTACAGTAAGAGAAGAGGAGATTGGTTATGGAAGAAATTTATCTTGATAATGCAGCGACGACATTTCCAAAACCAGAATGTGTATATCAGGCAATGGATGAAATTGCGCGGACCGGTGCTGTCAATGCAGGCAGGGGTTCTTATGCGCTGGCGCGGCAGGCATCCGGGTTGATTGAGAGTACAAGAAAACAGATCAAAGAACTTGCAGGAGCAGATGATGTAGCAGAGGTTGTGTTTACAGCCTCTGCTACGCTTGCATGTAACGTGATTTTAGGGGGACTCGAATGGAAACAGACGGATATCGTATATGTTTCACCTTTTGAGCACAATGCAATGATGAGAGTGTTGTATCATTACCAGAAACAATATGGATTTAAAATTATCGAACTTGCATTAAACAGGGAGTCGTTAGAATTAGATTTGTCACAGATCAGGTTTCAGTTCACCAGAGAACATCCAACAGTCATTGTTATGAGTCATGTCAGCAATGTGACAGGTTACATTCTGCCAATCAATGAGGTGGCAGAGTCAGCAAAACAATATGGAGCAGTTGTGGCGGTGGATGGTTCACAGGCGCTTGGGCTTGTGCCGGTAAAATTGAAAGAGAGTGGAATCGATTTTTATGTTTTTGCGGGGCATAAAACACTCTATGGTCCGTTTGGAGTTGGAGGATTTATCAGTGAGGGGGATATTTCTTTAAAACCGTTTCTTGTGGGTGGAACAGGCAGTGATTCCTTAAACCTTGATATGCCAGGACAAATGCCGGGAATCTTAGAACCGGGAAGCCCCAATATAGTTGCGATTGCAGGATTACATGCAGCCTTAGAAGCGTGCTGTGACATGGAAAGGCAACTTTCACAAGAAAGAAAATTTGCAGAATATCTGATTGAAAAGCTAAAAAGAATAGACGGAGTTTTACTGTATCTGCCTTGGGATGAAATGAAACGAACCGGAATTGTTTCTTTTTCCATAGAGGGTTACCGTGCGGATGAAGTGGGGATGCTGCTCGATGAAGATTATCATATAGCGGTCAGAACAGGGTATCAATGTGTACCGCTGATCCATAAATATTTAAAAGATGAAAAATATGGCGGCGTGATCCGGGTGGGGATCGGACGTTTTACAAAGCAGAGTGAGTTGGAAATATTAATCAATGCGATAGAAGAAATTGCAGAAGGGTGAAGGAAAAATGGAAAATCAACGTTTGGATTTTGGAGAGATTGTCAGAAAAATCGCAGAGGATAAAATGCTGCTGCCGGATTTTCAGAGAGGATTTGTCTGGAAGGATGAAGAACAGAGAAAGATCGTAGCATCAGTTCTGGCAAAAATGCCGATAGGGAGTATTTTACTGTTGAAATCAAAGCCGGATGAGTATGCATCGAAGTCAATCGGTATGAAAGAAAAAAATACATATCAAAGCCAGGATGGTGAGGTCGAATTTCTACTGGATGGACAGCAGCGTATGACAGCGCTTACGAATGTTTTTTCAAATGTGATTTATGAAAAATGTAAAATGTTTTCAAAATTGAGTTCACGGGCATTACAGCGAAGATTTTTTTTAAGAATTCCAAAGTGGGAGAACTGTAAAGAAGAGGCAGATCTGTTTGGAGTCCATAATTTGACTTTTCCCATATCAGATTCTGCGGAACCGGATTTTCTGACAGCGGATATTTTACCGTTTATTACATGTGCCGCATTTTTTAATCAGGATGGAGAGCCGTATAATCCACAGCAGTCTTTGTCGACCCGTCTGGATGATTTTTGCCTGACAAATGAGGATGGATATTTAGTACCGCTGTATTTGATGGTGGCACCGGAAAATATAAAAAAGGCGCAGATAATGCTGCGCTATAATACGATCACCTCTGATATTGCAGGTAAAATCGGAGATGAGATCAGACAGCATTTTACAGATTTGTCGGATGAAAATAAGAATGATTTTATAGCAGAGATTTTTGGAAATGATGAAAACTGTAATGAAATAAAAGAAGATCATTCTAAGTTCGGTGAAAAAGTGCAAGAAAAACAAATGGTGTGGAAAGTCTGTCTGACAAATTATCTGGATTCCTGTGTAAAGAATATGGCGTTGAATAAGATTGAGGTATCGGGGGAACAGCGTGACAGGGCGATCGATATCTATGAGAATTTAAATCGTGGAGGAATCAGTTTAAATACTTTTGATCTGGTTATGGCGAGAGTTGCAAAAGTAAGTACAGATAATTTTTATCGTCGTCTGGTCAGGTATATTCAGGAAGAAAAAAGTTATGACAAACAGGTCTTACCGGATCAGATTGTTCCCTTGATTGGGAAAAAAATACAAAATAATCAATACAATGCATCCATCAGTACGGGATGTTATAACGAGGAAAAGAATGACATAGCAGGAAAGTATATTGATGTTTTTTTAGATGTGCTGTGTCTGTATTGCAATAACAAGTTATTTGAACCGGATAAATTCAAATTAGATTATATAAAGAAGAAGCAGATTCTGATGTTAGCACCAACGGATATTAATGATAATGCGAAAAAGGTTTGTGATGCCATAGACAGGGTAATGTTTTTCTTTCAGAGCAGATGCGGAATTCGGAATATCCAGGAAATAAATTATTCTTTGATGATTGTCTTAGTGGCAGTTATATTTTTAAAGGATGAGTGGTTTAACGATAAAACTGTTCACGATATTTTAGAAGCGTGGTATTGGTCATCATTATTTTCCGGCGAGTATGATAAAGATCAGAATATAAAGATGATCGCGCATCTTCAGACCATGGTAAAGACAATGCAGGCATCCAGCCGAAAAGAGAATGTTGACTGGATTGCAAATATCAAAAATTATGTGTTGGAAGCACAGAATTTTTCGGATGAAAAGTTTTTACTGATGGAAAAGGCGGATGAAGACCGTATCCCGAAAAAAGTGATGCGCATGTTTATGTGTCAGTATCTGCTGTCAAAGACATATAAGGATATGTTTGACGAAAATAAAATTTTAAGTGCATATTCCGATGAAACAGAAAGATTTGAGGCACATCATATTATACCGCTTGGAACAGTAAAAAAGGTAGGGGAATCTACGAAAAAACTTCGTGATGATGAAAAAAATATCTGCAACTCGCCTTTAAATTTTGTGTACATAACGAAAAAAGCAAATAAGGAAATATCCGATGAATCCTTAAAAGATTATGTACAGAAGATCAACGCGGAAGCAAAAGCAAAACTGCATATTACGGCTTATACAAATTCGGATATACCACAAGATCAGGTAAAACAGATTTTAAGGGAACGGTATGATTTCCTGAAGGGGGATATCAGGGAGCGGATCAGTACTTTATTAAGTTAAATACGGCTTGGAAAGTGCAGATAAAGATATTGTTTTACGAAAGAACAATGCAGGATGGAGGTATTTTATGAAAGAGGTCAGTGAAAAAGTAATGCGGAATATGATTTTTGAGGTTCTTCATGTGGAGCGTAAAAATTTGCGGAGCAAGGCAAAAACAGATCAGAGGATGGCTGAGGAACTTGCAAAGATCATAGTTGATTATGCGAAGATGTCAGTGTAGCAGACTTAGGGGGAGAATAGCATGAAATTCCAGAGCATTACAATGAATAATTTTATGAGGTATAAGGGGCAGAATGTAATCGAGTTCAGCTGCGATGAAAAAAGAAATGTTACTGTCGTGCTGGGAGATAATACGGTTGGCAAGACAACAATTGCACAGGCATTTCGCTGGGTGCTTTATGGTGCGGTATTGACAGAACGCGGAAAGCAGCAGGAAGACTACCAGCTGTTAAACAATGATATTCTGGCAATGATGGATGCGAACAGTAAAGCGGATGTTACGGTGGAACTGGTTGCTGTTGATGATGAAAAAAGATACCGGATCAAGCGTGAAATCCATTATACGCGTGCATATCCACAGTTGATCGCAAAAGAATTTTATAAGAAAGTTTCACTGGAAATATCAGAAAAGGATGATCCAAATGCCGGTATTTCTGTGGAAACGGAAAAAATAGAAGAGGTAATCCGTGAATTATTTCCCAAAAATCTGTCACATTATTTTTTGTTTGATGGAGAGAGATGGAATGATGTAACTGTTAACGGTGTGCGTGAAAATATCAAAGAGTCTGTACATACACTGACCGGATTATCTGCGTATCAGGCTGCAATCTGGCATTTGAAGGATATGGGAAGTCATTCCGTTATTAAAAAGTTCAAAGGAAAGATATCAGGTTCTGGTAATATGTATGATAATCTGGAAAAAGACCGGAATCGCATGGAACATGAGATAGAGCAGTGTAAAGATAAGATAAAAAATATCGAAATCAATATACAAAACAATAATGAAAAAATAGAGGAGGTGCAGCAGTATCTTCTTGAAAATAAGAATACGGAAATTTTGCAGGCAAAATATAACCAGTTATTAGTAGTAAGAAGAACGCAGGCGGAAAGAGGAGTTGCTGCATATAAAAGTCTGGTAAATTTATTCAGTGATAAAGCTTATATGTTGTTTGCGAAACCGATGATAGAGGCATCTGTGAAAATGGTAAAATCTGTTGCAGGAGAGCGGCGTGACATACCGCATATGCATCAGGCAAGTATTGACTATATTATAAAAACAGGCAGATGTATCTGTGGAACTCCAATATTACCGGAGTCTAAGGAATTAGAAAGTCTGATGGAACAGAGAAATTTTCTTCCGCCGGCAGATATTGGTTCATTGCTGGGTGAGTTTGAACGGACAGGACAGCGCTGGAACCGGCAAAGCAATTCTGTTTATGATGATTTAAGAGAAGATGCGCAAAATGTGGATCAGAGCATCCGGGCTTACGAGGAAACCTGTAATCAGTTAGCCGGGATGGAACAGCAGATGGACAGGCAGACAGACTTTGCTGAAAAAAGAAAAATGCTGAAATATTATCAGAGTGAAAACAGTAAATTAGGGGTGGAAAAGGGAACATTGCAGGGACAGATCTTAAATTTTGAGCGGCAGATCGAACGAACAGAAGCTGAGATGAAGAGTCAGGAAGTCAGAAGCGAAGAAAATAAAAAATGGCGAGAGCGTGTAGATTTGGCAGAAGCATTATATACAAGATTAAAAAATGATTTTGAGGTAAAAAAGAATAAGACATTTCTGGAATTAAACGGACAGATCCAAAAAAATTTTGAGCGTATGTTCAATGCGAAAGATAAAAGAATACAGTTGACGGAAAATTATGAGATTCAGATGTTATATCCGACAGATGTGGGTTTCCGCGAAGAGAAGAATCTGTCAGAGGGCGAAAAGATAGCACGCAATTTTGCATTTATCGTTACGATCATGGAATACAGCAGAAATAAAAAGGCAGAGCAGATTGGAGTGGAGGGTGCTGGAGATACACTGCCGATTGTTTTAGACGGACCGTTCTCTAAACTGGGGGATAAAAATATCAGTCTGATTGCAAAAGTTTTGCCGGAAGTATCAGAACAGGTAATTATTTTTATGCTGGACAAGGACTGGAAGTACACAGGACTCGATGAATATGTCGGTGCGTCTTATTATATTGAAAAAGTAGCTGACGAGGCATATGCGTCCATACGGAAAGTAGAATCTGATCAGTAGCGGAAGGGGATACAAAAGATGGGGAATTATGAATTTTTTAAGAAGGAGTTTGAATTTCATGGAAAGCATGCCAGGATGGCAGGTGAATTGTGGGTAAAAGGTGACTATGAGCATACCTGTTTCCGGAGACTGATCGATCTGTATATGGTGGCAGCAGTGGTGGGATTTCGCGTAGACCGTAAAGCAAAGGAAGATTTCTCGCCGTTTGGGACAAAGAGCATTTTAGCCGAGCAGGTCATAAATGCAAAAGAAGAATTAGATTTTATTATGCAGATGATGATCATGCTGGATGCGAAAGAAAGCATGCCGGCTGAGGAAGCAGTAAAAAAAGCATTCCGGGGTGCGGAGACGGAGGAAGAATTTCAGGCTTATCAGTCCATGTTTCATGATTATGTCAGAGGCGGGGTAGAGGAACTGTATGAGAGACTGATCATTCAAAAAGCAGAACCGGACAGTGAATTTTATGATAATAAAACAGCAAATCTGATGTCTGTGTTAGAAAGATTTGGTTATGGTTTACAGGATATGGAGGAGTAATAATTTTACATGATTTTTGAAGGAAAAATGTAAAAAAATCAAAAACAGGTATTTACAATCGTCGAAAACATGGGTATAATTTAAGAGAATTATATCATACCAAGTGATAATTAGGTTATTACAATAAGGTAAGAAACCTAAAAGCTCTAATCCCATTCTTCGGAATGGGATTATCTTTTATACAGAAGTTTATTCATGACAATGACCGGTATGCGGATCATTGTTGAAGCGCGCAGAATAAAACAGTTGTCCCGTTTGCTGGTATGAGAGAGAACGGTTCAGATGAGAGGAGAAGGAACATGGACGAAAAAATGGATTATCGTATTGGGTTGGATATTGGTATTGCATCCGTCGGCTGGGCGGTATTACAGAACAACAGTGATGACGAGCCGGTTCGTATCGTAGACCTTGGGGTAAGGATATTTGATACAGCAGAAATCCCGAAAACAGGTGAATCTTTGGCGGGACCAAGGAGAGCTGCACGAACGACAAGAAGGCGGCTTAGAAGAAGAAAACATCGTTTAGACAGAATCAAATGGCTCTTTGAGAATCAGGGCCTGATAAATATTGATGACTTTCTGAAACGATATAACATGGCAGGGTTACCGGATGTTTATCAGCTTCGCTATGAGGCATTAGACCGGAAACTGACGGATGAAGAATTAGCACAGGTGCTGCTTCATATTGCAAAACATCGTGGATTCCGTTCAACCAGAAAGGCGGAGACGGCTGCAAAGGAAAATGGTGCAGTTTTAAAAGCGACGGATGAAAATCAAAAGCGGATGCAGGAAAAGGGATATCGTACGGTCGGGGAGATGATTTATTTAGATGAAGCATTTCGAACCGGATGTTCCTGGTCAGAAAAGGGATATATTCTCACCCCACGCAATAAAGCAGAAAATTATCAGCACACCATGTTAAGGGCAATGCTTGTGGAAGAAGTCAAAGAAATTTTCTCCAGCCAGAGACGTCTTGGAAATGAAAAAGCGACGGAAGAATTAGAAGAAAAATATTTGGAAATCATGACAAGTCAGAGATCTTTTGATTTAGGACCAGGCATGCAGCCGGATGGAAAGCCAAGTCCATATGCGATGGAAGGTTTTTCGGACAGAGTTGGAAAATGTACATTTCTTGGAGATCAGGGGGAGCTGCGCGGCGCAAAGGGAACTTATACGGCAGAATATTTTGTGGCACTGCAGAAAATAAATCATACAAAACTGGTTAACCAGGATGGAGAGACCAGAAACTTTACAGAAGAGGAACGACGGGCACTGACTTTGCTGTTATTCACACAGAAGGAAGTGAAGTACGCAGCAGTTCGCAAGAAGTTAGGTTTGCCGGAGGATATTCTTTTTTATAATTTAAATTATAAAAAAGCTGCCACGAAAGAAGAACAGCAAAAAGAAAATCAAAATACGGAAAAAGCAAAATTTATTGGGATGCCATACTACCATGATTACAAGAAATGTTTGGAAGAACGGGTGAAATATCTGACAGAAAATGAAGTCAGGGATCTGTTTGATGAGATTGGTATGATCCTGACCTGTTATAAGAATGATGACAGTCGTACGGAGCGGCTGGCTAAGCTGGGACTTGTACCGATAGAGATGGAAGGGTTATTGGCGTATACACCGACGAAGTTTCAGCATCTTTCGATGAAAGCGATGCGGAATATTATCCCGTTTTTGGAAAAAGGCATGACTTATGATAAAGCATGTGAGGAAGCCGGATATGATTTTAAGGCGGATTCTAAGGGGATTAAGCAGAAGTTATTAACAGGAGAAAAGGTGAATCAGACGATCAATGAGATTACAAATCCGGTAGTAAAGCGTTCTGTATCACAGACTGTCAAAGTGATTAATGCGATCATCCGTACATATGGAAGTCCGCAGGCAATCAATATTGAGCTTGCAAGAAAAATGTCAAAGACTTTTGAAGAACGCCGGAAAATAAAAGGTGATATGGAAAAACGCCAGAAGAATAACGAAGATGTGAAAAAGCAGATTCAGGAATTGGGAAAATTATCACCAACCGGACAGGATATTTTAAAATATCGCCTGTGGCAGGAACAGCAGGGAATCTGTATGTATTCCGGTAAGACTATTCCATTGGAAGAACTGTTTAAACCGGGGTATGATATTGATCATATTTTGCCATACAGTATTACATTTGATGACAGTTTTCGGAATAAGGTACTTGTCACTTCTCAGGAAAACCGCCAAAAGGGAAACAGGACACCTTATGAATACATGGGAAATGATGAGCAGCGTTGGAATGAGTTTGAAACTCGTGTGAAGACGACGATACGGGATTATAAAAAACAGCAGAAACTTTTGAAAAAACATTTTTCAGAGGAAGAGCGTAGTGAATTTAAAGAGCGTAACTTAACGGATACAAAATATATTACAACCGTTATTTATAATATGATCCGTCAGAATCTTGAAATGGCACCGTTAAACCGTCCGGAAAAGAAAAAACAGGTACGCGCGGTAAATGGAGCAATTACGGCGTACTTAAGAAAACGCTGGGGATTACCTCAGAAAAATCGTGAGACGGATACACATCATGCGATGGATGCGGTTGTCATCGCCTGCTGTACGGATGGCATGATCCAGAAAATATCGCGATATACGAAAGTAAGAGAGAGATGTTACTCAAAAGGTACAGAGTTTGTGGATGCGGAGACAGGAGAAATCTTTCGACCGGAAGATTACAGCCGGGCAGAATGGGATGAGATATTTGGTGTTCATATTCCAAAACCATGGGAGACATTCCGGGCAGAACTGGATGTGAGAATGGGAGATGATCCGAAGGGATTTTTGGATACCCATTCTGATGTTGCCTTAGAATTAGATTATCCAGAGTATATTTATGAGAATCTTCGTCCGATCTTTGTCTCAAGAATGCCAAATCATAAAGTGACAGGTGCTGCACATGCAGATACCATCCGCAGTCCGAGACATTTTAAGGATGAGGGGATCGTATTGACTAAGACAGCTTTGACAGATCTGAAGCTTGACAAACATGGTGAAATCGACGGCTACTATAATCCTCAAAGTGACCTTTTATTATACGAGGCATTGAAAAAACAGCTGTTGTTATATGGAAATGATGCAAAAAAGGCATTTGCACAGGATTTTCATAAACCGAAAGCGGACGGTACAGAAGGTCCGGTAGTACGGAAAGTCAAGATACAGAAAAAACAGACGATGGGTGTATTTGTGGATTCCGGAAATGGAATTGCAGAAAATGGCGGTATGGTCAGAATCGATGTGTATCGTGTGAATGGAAAGTATTATTTTGTACCGGTGTATACGGCGGATGTGGTGAAGAAGGTGCTGCCGGATAGGGCATCAACAGCAAATAAGCCATATAGTGAGTGGCGAACTATGGAAGATAAAGATTTTTTGTTCAGCTTGTATTCGAGAGATTTGGTGCATATAAAGAGTAAAAAAGGCATTCCGATAAAAAATGTGGATGGCAGCTTAGGAGAATCGAAAGAAGTATATGCATATTATATTGGAGCAGATATTTCTGGAGCGAAAATAGAAGGGAAAGCACATGATAGCCGATATACTTTTAGAGGAATTGGGGTACAAAAATTAGAATTAATAGAAAAGTGTCAGGTAGATATTTTAGGGCATATATCTACAGTAAAAAATGAAAAACGAATGGGTTTTTCTTGATAAAAACATGGAGGATAAATGGGGTTTCGAAATATTAAGATAGACAGTCATGTAAAACTGTCTATCAAAAATCAGCAGTTATATATTGAAACAGACATACTCAGACAGATTCCACTGGAGGATATCAACTGTATCATCATAGAAAATCAGACAGTAACAGTCTCTGCTTATTTGCTCCAGAAGATGGCAGATATGGGAATTACGGTCTATGTCTGTGATGAAAAGCATCTTCCGAATGCAGTACTGCTTCCAATGGTAAGGCACAGTCGTCATTTTAAAATTCTGAAATATCAGATAGAGGCAGGAAAACCCTTACAGAAAAGACTTTGGCAGCAGATCGTGGTTCGAAAGATCAGAAACCAGGCATTGTGTTTAGCCTATCTTGATTTAGACGGATCAGAAGAATTAATGAAAATGTGCAAAGAAGTACAGTCTGGTGATCGGACACATGTGGAGGCGAAAGCAGCAGCTTTTTATTTTAAAAGTCTGTATGGATTGGGATTTTCACGGGGCAATGATCATGTCATTAACTCGGCATTAAATTATGGTTATGCCATTGTAAGAGGTCTGATTGCCCGCTCCATTGTCTGTTATGGATTGGAGCCTTCGATTGGAGTGTTCCACCATAGTGAACTGAATAATTTTAATTTGGCTGATGATATGATTGAACCATTTCGTCCCTTAGTTGACCTGTATGTATCCCAGAATTATGATGTAGCAGAAATTGACAGTGATCTTACGCCAGAAAGAAAACGTGATATTTTTGGTATTATAAATTATGATATGGATGTGAAAGGGGAAAAACGCATTATCAGTAATTGTATTGATATGCTGGTGGCAAGTTACAGTAGTGCTCTGCAGGGAAAAAGATCAGATTTGGAGTTGCCGGAACTGATGCAATTACAGGTACATAGCTATGAATAAGTTTATGAGAATGTTAGTGTTTTTTGATCTGCCGGTAGTAACTGCAAAAGAGAAAAAGGATGCCGCGAAATTTCGTAAGTTTTTGTTGAAAGATGGCTACAATATGGTGCAGTGGTCTGTATATTCCAGGATATGCAATGGTATGGATGCAGTTGCAATGCATAAACAGCGTTTAAAACAAAATCTGCCTATAAAAGGATCTGTACGTGCGCTGGTTTTAACAGAAAAGCAGTATGAGTCTATGGAAGTCATGTTGGGAACAAAAACATTTGAGGATACCCCTGAATCGATAGAATTAATGGATGTTTTTTGAAAAAAGAAGATTTTCGATAGAATTTAACTTCCAAATTAAAGATTTTTTTTTAGATGAAATCCCCACGAATCCCTGTAGTTCGTGGGGATTTGTGCTCCCTATTATACCATACCAAGTGATAACAGGGAATTACAACGTGTCGTCCTCGAAGCAGACATAAGCCACGATTATACCATACCAAGTGATAACAGGGAATTACAACTGTGGTGGGGTGTTCGTAAATTAGCACGTAATTATACCATACCAAGTGATAACAGGGAATTACAACTTGATGTTTGCAAGGGTACAAGTTCCGAAATTATACCATACCAAGTGATAACAGGGAATTACAACAAATGGTGTGCACAGATTAAATTTTCCGGTATTATACCATACCAAGTGATAACAGGGAATTACAACACTGGATATGCAGCCGGGCAACATTATAAATTATACCATACCAAGTGATAACAGGGAATTACAACAGGTGTGATCAAAAAAATCTTTATTTACTTATTATACCATACCAAGTGATAACAGGGAATTACAACCCAGCAGGTTGTTCCCTTATCTGTCACTGTAATTATACCATACCAAGTGATAACAGGGAATTACAACCATTTTTCTTCCTCCTGTTTAAGAAAATTTATTATACCATACCAAGTGATAACAGGGAATTACAACAGACGTGGCAAGAAAGAAGATTAAACCAATATTATACCATACCAAGTGATAACAGGGAATTACAACAGGAACGACCAACGGGAGTGGTAGCGGACTATTATACCATACCAAGTGATAACAGGGAATTACAACGATTTGCAAGCTGCCGTGTACAGAGAGATTATTATACCATACCAAGTGATAACAGGGAATTACAATCAAAGATATGGCTCATACAGAGAACGTTTGATTATACCATACCAAGTGATAACAGGGAATTACAACTTCCACTCTAGTATCTTCTTTATCCGTATTATTATACCATACCAAGTGATAACAGGGAATTACAACCTGTAAAGCCTTATTATTCAATGATAAAAATTATACCATACCAAGTGATAACAGGGAATTACAACTGGCGACCTCGTTATGTGATATGGGAAAACATTATACCATACCAAGTGATAACAGGGAATTACAACATTTAGCCAAATGACAAAATCGCTAATGCTATTATACCATACCAAGTGATAACAGGGAATTACAACAGGTTCACGACAGGGAACAAAACGCCGTTGATTATACCATACCAAGTGATAACAGGGAATTACAACTGAAACTGGAATGCACTCAAAAGGCTATGATTATACCATACCAAGTGATAACAGGGAATTACAACTAGTAGGCATGATGTAAACTAAGGTTTTTAATTATACCATACCAAGTGATAACAGGGAATTACAACAAATAGATAGAGCTTTTCGCCCTATCCCTATTATACCATACCAAGTGATAACAGGGA
>OIWN01002280.1_pt1 | contig 13155 bp, 8 predicted proteins | sample 1587591 | NCBI WGS metagenome assembly OIWN01 (sample SAMEA3888901, study PRJEB22519) | human gut metagenome | biome: human gut; feature: human-associated habitat; material: faeces | place: Denmark | collected 2010 | reverse complement strand
TTGCCGGACTGGTCGGATACAACCAGGTCAGCAATTACATCGCCACATTCAAACGAATCATTGGCTGCACACCGGCACAGTACCGGAAACAGCAGAAAAATGAATCTGAACATACGCAGTAATGCCTGCTTCTGAATTCTTCCAAATTCCACATAGACGCAAAAAAGCACTCTTTCACTCGGCCTTTAATCTCTGAATGAAAGAATGCTTTTTATTATCTTCTCATTTTCAATTCTTTACTGTCCAATCTCCGCCGCCGGACCCACTGCCGGTTCCTGCGCCGGACCGTGTCCTGGTCCGATGTCGCTGCTCGGTCCTGCCGGCACGATCGTCGTGCTAGATTCTGCCGGATCTTCAACTGTCTCGGCAGCTGTTTCCGGCACCACCGCCGGGGCTGAATACCGTTTTCCTGCCGTACCCGTCTTGTAGATCCGCTGCATCCGCTCTTTGATGGATTCGCTCTTGATCTGCTCGATCTTGGCGCTGGCGTCTTCTTTTAACTCCTTGCTGCTGCGCCCGGAATCGCCGCTCTTTGCAGACTCCAGAAGCTTCGCCACCTCATCCGAGAGCAAATGATCCCTTCTGAAATTCGCCGCGGTATATCCGCTGGTTGTGATTTCAAATGCATCCGGATGACCTGCCAGATAGGTTCCTTCTCCGCGTCCATTGTCCGTCTCCGGGGTATCAAAGGACGCCGCCGGAAGCCCCTCTACCATCTTTTCCATCGCATTTTTCCAGATCTTCGCCGGATACGTGCCGCCGTACAGGCTGGAAAGTGTCTTCTGCTGGTCGTAGCCAACCCAGACCGTCATCGTATAATATGGCGTCATGCCGCAGAACCAGCCGTCACGGCTGCCGTTGGTCGTACCGGTCTTTCCGGCCGCCTCTATATTGCCGCTCCAACCCATCGACGCCGCCGTACCTTTTGTGACAACTCCCTTTAAAATATCGGTCATCAGCACGGCGCTGCTCTCCTGGTAAACCTGAACCGATTCATAATCTTCAAAAATATCTTCGCCCTGGTTATTGATCATCTTGATAATACAGGTCGGTTCGCGGTACTGTCCTTGGTCTGACAGCGCCGCATAAGCGCCCGCCATCTCCTCGGTCGTCATACCGGTGGTAAAGCCGCCCAGGGAGGTCGCCGGATAATAGTCCGCCGCCTGCACGCTCGCGAAGCGCATCTGGGTTAAATATGCCATGCCGACATCCGGTGTGATATCATCATAGATATACCATGCCACACCATTTTTACTTCGCTCGACCGCATTTCGAAGCTCCAGCCTCTCGCCGGAAAGGGACTTCACATCCACGCCCTTCTGCTTCGCCGCGTCAATATCGATATTCGGAATCCTTGTTTCCGATGTGTAACCATTTTCCAGTGCCGGTGTATACACGATCAACGGTTTGATAGAACTTCCCGGCTGTCTCGGGCTCTGGAACGCACGGTTTAATGTGTAGGTATCCGTCTCCTGACTACGTCCACCCACAATCGCCACGACGCGGTTCGTCTTGTTGTCAATAACGGTGGACGCGCCTTGCAGCTTGTAAACGCCGTTTTCGGATGTATTGCCATCAAAGGACAGAACTCCATCTAATGCATCCTGCAGGATCGTCTGCTTGTCCGGATCCAACGAGGTATAAAGGTTATAGCCGCCCGTATAGAGCGCATCGCGCTCCTGGTTGTACACCTCGTTGTAATTGGCATTGTACTCTTTGTAAGCCTCGTCGCTGCGGAATCCATACTGGAATTCAAAGCCGTCACGGCGCATCAGATAGCGAATCGCACAGTCGATCGCATACGTCGTCTCATAGTTGTGCAGCGGCACTCTCTGGCGGTTGACCGTGATCTCCTCCGCCTTTGCCTCTTTGCACGCTTTCTCCGTAATAAATCCCATACTCAGCATATCTTCCAGAATCTTATCGCGGCGTGTCAGCGCATTTTCCGGATGACGGTACGGGTTGTAATACGTCGGCGAGTTCGGAATCGCACACAAATATGCCGTCTGGCTCAAGGACAGTTCATCCGCATCCTTGCCAAAATAACCTCTTGCAGCCGCCTGAAGCCCGTAGTACGTGTTCGCGAAGCTGATATCATTGATATAGAACTCCATAATCTGCTCTTTGGTGTATTTCTTCGTCAGATCTAAGGAAATCAGCATCTCCTTGATCTTCCGCTCCATCGACACCTCGCGGGTCAGAAAACGGTTTCTCGCTAACTGCTGGGTGATCGTACTCGCGCCGTGCTTTTCTGCTCCCTCAGTCAAAAAGTAATTGACTGCGACACGGAAAATACCTTTTATATCAATGCCTGGATTTTCCCAGAACGTCCGATCCTCGATCGCCACAAATGCGTTGACTGCATTCTGCGGTATCTGGTCATACGTCAAATAACTGGAATCCTCGTCTCCCGTCAGCTTCGCCAGCACATTACCGTTGGAATCATAAATATAACTTGCCTCCTGCAAACGGAACGTATCCAGCGTACTGTTTTCCACCACTCCCTCTATCTGGCTTTTATAGTCCTCATAGAGCGGAATCAGCTTATATGCGCCAAATCCGGCACCGCCAATCACCAGCAGTACCAGACACACCAGAAGCGTCTTGAACATGGTTCCAAAGATCCTTGCCATCGCATGGAACACGATCTGCCCACCGCTCCGGCTGTTATTTTTGCCCGCTTTCTTTTGCTTGCCGACATCAATTTTCCCGCTTTTCTTTGCGGTGCCCCGCCTGCCCGAAGATCGTGCGGATGAAGCTGCCGGCTTCTTTCGAACGCCGGAGGCGTCCTCTCTCGTCTGTTTCTCCCTCATCTCTTCCCTCATCTTCCTATGTATCTATGGTTGCTTCCATTCTATTTTCATGCGGCACCTTAGACTTCAAAAATGCCTGTCTGCGGACAGCAACTTTTTATACTTTTCTGACAAAATCAGCTTGGACTCCCTTTTATTATAAGTTTTTTTGTCCAAAAGAACAAGCCTGTTTTCGAAATCTGCTCAATCTCCTGCCGCGTGTTACTGTTCGCGCATACGTGCCCAGTAACGGAATTTGCCGCGGCTTCGCATTTAAATACGGCAAATTCCTGCTGCCACCACGTTTTCTTACGGCACTTTTGGTTCCAAAAGTGCCTCCCCGTAAACAGTAACGGGATTTTGCCAATGCATTCAGCTTCAAAAACACTTGTCTGTAAACTGCATTTTCGCTGTATCAACGCCGTTTCCGAAGAAGAAATGCTAGAAGTTCATGCACTAACAACGGCGTGGCGGATAACAGGAGAAGCGCCAGCCACTCTGCCGGGTTCAGCTGCACCGTGTGAAGGAGTTTCATCAAAAAAGGAATCTCCGTCACCGCAACCTGCATCAGAATCCCCACAAGGACTGCCGCAAGCATCAGCGGATTTTTCCCAAGACTGCGCGAAAATGCCGAGCCCGTGAGCGAGCGCATGCCGACCGCATGAAAGAGCTCCGACAGCCCCAGAACGGTAAATGCATACGTCTGTGCCCGCAAAAGCTCCTGTCTGCTGAAAAATGCCCCCAGCGTGACTGCTGCGATCAGAGACCCGTAAAATACCATGCAGAACCACCCGCCTCCGGCAAACAGCGACTCGCCCGTCCGGCGCGGCGGCTGACGCATCAAGTTCTCCCTGTCGTTTCCATCCATGCCGAGTGCCAGCGCCGGAAGCGAGTCCGTAATCAGATTGATCCAAAGGATGTGCCCGGCTCCCAGCGGCGCCGGTATTCCGATAGCAACGGCGGCAAACATGGTTAAAATCTCCCCCAGATTGGAGGAAAGCAGAAACAGTATAGATTTTCGTATATTTTCATAGATGCCGCGCCCTTCCTCAATTGCCCTCTCGATCGTCGCAAAATTATCATCCGTCAAAATCATATCCGCCGCCTGCCGCGCCACATCGGTGCCGCCTTTTCCCATCGCGATCCCGATATCGGCTGATTTAAGCGCCGGCGCATCATTTACGCCGTCCCCGGTCATCGCCGTCACGCACCCGGCGCGTTTTAAAGCCCGCACAATCCGGACTTTATGTTCCGGCGACACCCGTGCAAAGACTGATACAGAACCGATTCGTTCCTCCAGAGCTCCCTCATCCAGCGTTTCCAGCTGCGCCCCCGTCATGCATTCTTCCCGCCGTTTGGCAATCCCCAGCTGCCTGGCGATCGCAAGCGCCGTGTCTGCATGATCTCCAGTGATCATGACCGTCCGCACAGATGCCTTGCGAAATGCCTCAACTGCCCCGGCTGCTGCCTCCCTCGGCGGATCCATCATGCCTGCCAGACCCAGAAATACCAGGTTCTGCTCCAGCTGTCCCACCTGTTTCTCCCACTTTCCATCCGGCATTTTTCCTGTTTGAAGCTCCCTATACGCCCCTGCGAGTACTCGCAGGGCACGCGCGGACATACGCGTGATCTCCGCCTCAATCTCTGTCCGCCTCTCCCTGGTCAGAGGCACAATTTTGTCCTCTTCCATCTCATAACGACACCTTTTAAGAATCACATCCGGCGCCCCTTTTACACAAGAAATCCAGTTTTCTCCCTGCTCATGCACCGTCGTCATTCTCTTCCGATCCGAATCAAAGGGAATCTCCCCTTTCCTCGGATATCTCCGACGCAGATGCTCCGGAGAAACACCACAGTTTTCACAAAATCCGTACAGCGCCCGCTCGGTGGCATCCCCCACCGTCTCCCCGGCATCGCTGCACAGCGCAAATACCTCCAGAAGCCGTTTTCCCACTTCTCTTTCCTTAGAGCGCGCCAATTCCTGTTCCGTATACTCCTGTCGGTTTACATAACATGTCGTCACCGTCATCTCATTTTTCGTCAGCGTCCCCGTTTTATCTGAGCAGACCACGCTGACTGCCCCCAGTGTTTCCACGGACGGAAGACGGCGCACAATCGTGCCAGCCCGCGCCATTTTCGTCACTCCCAGCGCCAGCACAATCGTCACCGTCGTCGGAAGCCCCTCCGGCACGGCAGCTACCGCCAGGGAAATCGCGGTGAGCAGCATTTCCATCACGTCGCGCTTCTGCCAGACGGCGAGGGCAAATAATAAAACGCACAGCCCGATCGTAAGAATACTCAATAGTTTCCCCAGATCCGACAGCCTTTTTTGCAGCGGTGTCTCCTCCTCCGGCGCCTCGCGGATCAGAGAGGCAATCCGCCCTACCTCCGTATTCATGCCGGTGGCGATGACAATTCCCTTTCCCCGCCCTGCCGTCACGTAAGAAGTCATAAATGTCTCATTTTTACGCTCTGCCACCGGAAGCGCACCGGCGGCTAAAAAATGGCTGTTTTTCTCAACCGCCCGCGATTCGCCGGTCAGCGCTGATTCTTCTGCCCGCATTTCAGCTGTCTCGGTAAGACGCAGGTCGGCTGGAACCTGCCGCCCGGCATCGAGCACGACCAGATCCCCCGGCACCAGCTCCCGCGCGGCAATCTCCCGCTCTTTTCCTTCCCGGATCACAACCGCCTCCAGCTGCGTCATCCGTTTTAAGGATTCGAGCGCTTTCTCCGCCTTCCCCTCCTGAATCACGCCCACCGTGGCATTTAATACGACAACCGCCAGAATTACCCCCGCATCGCCGTACTCGCCCAAAAGCAGGGAGATCCCGGCTGCCGCAAACAACACAAAAATCAGGGAGTCGCAAAGCTGTGCCCCGATGCGCACAATCAGACTCCGCGGTGGTGCTTCCCGCAGCTCATTTTCCCCATAATGGCGCTGTCGCACCTCCACTTCCGCTGCCGATAAGCCTGTCCGCAAATCGACCGAAAACTCCCTGCACACCTCTTCCACCGTCCGGTTCTCATACATGCGCATTTCCCCCTTTTTCTGTCCCTGTTCTGTACTTTTCACAGACTGCATTTATTCATATGCGGAAAATAGGGGGGATTAGAACTGAATGGTTGGAATAAAGAAATGGAAAGCATAGTCCTGTTTGATGCTCAAATGGCATCGGAACTCTTATTGTTTCGATGCCATTCTATAAATTCTATGATTTAATTTTATCGTTCTGTTTCGGTCACATACCTTACACCTGTGGTTCCGGCTCCTGCGTCTGCGCGGCCGGTTTGCGCTCCATCGGCATATAACCTTCTTTCTTCCGCTGTATCGGCTGTACAGTCACCGTTGCTACCGTATCCCGGAACGCCGGGAGGCTGCCTGTCTCCATGTAAGCGCGGAACGGAAGTTCGCCCTGCGCCGGATCTCTCACGACCTCATTTTTCTCCACTTCTGGCCGTTCTCCTCTGCGCAGTGAACGGCGCTCAAACCGCTCCCGTCTTCCATAAGCCGGGCGGTCTTCCCGTTTCTCATTTTCCGGCACCGCACGGTTTCCGCCGCGTCTGTCCAATGCTCTCTCGGATCCCGAAACACGAGCTGCCCTCTCTCTCTCTGAGCAAGCTTTCTCTCTGCCCTGCGTGCGCTCGGTATTCCCCTCTGCAGCACGATCCGCTGTACGGTTCCGATAGCTTCTCTCCGATCGTTCCGGTCTGTCGCTGCCAGACGGACGTTCTTGTGCGCTGCGCTCCTGTTCCGGCTTTTCGGCTTTTTCCGGTGTTTCCAGACGTGTTCCCCTATTCGGACCACTTACGCCTCTTGGCGCCTGTGTCCGCTCCGAAAGAGGTCGAACCTGCATCTTATTTTTCTTTTCCTTCTCCCGGAAGCTTTTAAGTACGATCGCCGCCGAATACTGGTACGCATAGATACAGCTTTTCATCAGTTCCTGCTCTTCCTCTGTCTTGCAGGAACTCAAGAGCATCTCTTCCTCTTCTTTTTCCAGATATGCCTCTCCGTTCGTATCGCGTTCCTTTACCGGCTTGTAGATCCGGTATTTCTTGTAATACGGCGGACATGGAAACTGCTTATTCTTAACCGGTTCCGGTACAATCCGCAGTTTGTAGGTATCGGACATGCGCGCCAGAACATTATGTATTTTCTCACAATTCTCTCTCGTATTTGTCTCCCGCGCCGGGATACAAAGTAAATAATCCATCTATTTTCCCTCACATCTATCAAACGATCCTTTTCAAAATCGTTTTCTTCTCAAATTTTCTACATTTACGCCAATCTTTATTGTATCATGTCAGAGAAAAACGGGCAAGTGAAAAAGACTGTGCCTCACGACAATTTCCTGTTACACAAAAAAAGGCTGCCACACGAATGCCACACGAACGTTTTCCGTCCGGGGCCTTCTGTTTGTGACAGCCTGTCTTCCTTTATCTAACGCAGCCATATTTACCTGCGTGTTACTGTTCACGCATACGTGTCCAGTAACACCTGCGTTCCTCAGTCTCTTACACCATCCAGTCTTTCAGCACGCCGTGATCGCGCAGCAGCTTTCCAACCACCGTCTTGTCAATCTTCCGGAGAATCGGCTTTTTGAGTGCTTCAAGCGGCATCGGCAGCTTCATTTCCAGCGGCGATCTGCCGTCCATCAGCTTGACCGTGCTGTCCAGAAGCTCGCGGATATCGTAGACACTTCCCCATACCTCCGGTACGCCGCGGTCTACGCCGCACAAGCCATACACCGCTTCCATCGCGGTGCGGACGGAATACTCGGTCGTGAAAATAGTATCACGCGGGGTCTCCGCAAACTGCCCCAGAAATGCCGCATTGACACATCCATCCGGGATAACGTCCGGGCGGTCTCCGGCACGCCGCGGCATAAAGAATGCTGTAATATACGGCATCATCGTCGGCGTACAGTTCGCATGGTTCTCAGCCAGTTCCTCGATCTGATCCTCCGGGATTCCGAGATGGTACAGCCATTCTTCGGTGATCTCCTTGCCCGTGCAGGCGCGCATCGGCTTCTTCACATAATCGCCCGGTACATCCGTAAATAAACTGTATACCCAGACGCAGATCTCGTCCTTATTCTGCGCTTTGAACTGTCCCTGACGGTTGATCGTCCAGCTGAGCAGCCAGCTTGAATCACGGCAGCTCACGATACCGCCTGTTACGACGCGTCCACTTCTCGGATCCCTGCGGCAAATCTTGCGGATCTGGGAAATGATTGTCTCATCCGAAGTCGTGACCGTCGCAGACTCCCAGTTCGTCTTCTGGATATCCGAGCAGAATTTCTCCGGATGTCCAAATGCCGGATCCTGCGCAGCAATCTGACGCCACAGACTCCAGCAGCCGCTGGTACGCACTTCCGCACCTTCTACCGGTGCCTGATTCTGGTCGCCGTAGATCGTTCCCTCAGTACAGCTTCCGTTCGTAATAAAGACAAAATCATCCTCGGTCAACGTGATTTCCTTCTTCTCGTCGCCCTTCACACACTCGATCGCCTTCGCAACCTTTTTCTCACCCTGGATGTCAAACCGCACATTCGTAACCTCGGTGCCAAACTGGATCTGGACGCCTGCCGCCTCCAGATATTTCTGCATCGGCAGAATCAGCGACTCATACTGGTTGTAACGCGTAAATTTGAGTGCCGAGAAATCCGGAAGTCCGCCGATGTGGTGGATAAAACGCTGGAAATATCGTTTCATTTCCAATGCACTGTGCCAATTTTCAAACGCAAACATAGTTCTCCAGTACAGCCAGAAATCCGAATCAAACACCTCATTATCAAACACATCCTCAATGGATTTGTCATACAGATCCTCATCTTTCGTGAAGAACAGCTTCATGATCTCCATGCTGCCTTTCTGGCTCAAGCGGAATTTGCCGTCCGTGTGTGCGTCCTCGCCTCGGTTGACCGTCGCACGACAGAGCGAGTAGTTCGGATCGTGTTTATTCAGCCAGTAATATTCATCGAGAACTGATGCCCCCGGCACCTCCAGGGACGGGATGCTGCGGAACAGATCCCACAGGCACTCAAAATGATCCTCCATCTCGCGGCCGCCGCGCATCACATATCCACGGGTCGGATCCTGAATACCGTCACATGCACCACCTGCTACCTCCATCGCCTCCAGAATATGGATATTTTCTCCCGGCATCTGTGCGTCTCTCACAAGAAAACACGCCGCCGCCAGAGAAGCCAAGCCACTTCCGACGATATAAGCCGATTTGCCCTCGATTCCCGCCGGTTTCTCCGGGCGCGCAAACGCCTCATAATTTCCCTTCGAATAATAAATTCCCTTGCTGTTTTTCTCCTGGATGCCGCGTTCCGTATTCCGGTAATCCGAAGCCGACTTAACCACTTTTCCTGCCTTTTTCCGCTTCGACGCCGCTGCCGCCAGCCCCGCTCCAACTGCCAGTGCCGATACCGCACCCGCTTTCCATGCTTTCTTATTCATGTCCTGATCGCCCCTGCCTTTCTTCAACTTTCAAACCACTTCTTTTTTACATTACCCCGATATCTAGTTTTTAATACTATCTAATAGTAGTTTGATAGTAAAACTTTTTTGGAGAAAAGTCAAGGGCATCATCTTCTGGCACTTCCCGTTTGCCTTTGGTCATTCCATTTTCTTACTACCTTTTGTACTGACTTTTCATGAGCTTTGGCTTTATACTTCTTGGCTTTGAATTGATTGTAAAATGTGAATCCCAAGTATTTTATCTCTATTGGTCTTCCTATTTTACTTTTCTTGCGATTTACTTTTAGAAGTAGCTTAGATTCAATATATTTTGTAATTGAGTCCATCACTCTTTGGGCAGTTTTCTGACTTATTACTTCTATGTAATGAATTGTAAAAAAGCTTTCATTTATTATTTTTTTGCCTTGCAAAAATAAAAAGCACGATTAATAAAATAACCGGGAACAATAGCCCAACTCCCATACCTGCACGAATATTGTCTCCTGCACTTTGTGTAACACGTCCAACAATCCCCGGACCTATGCTTCCACCCAGGTCCCCCGCCATAGCAAGCAAAGCAAACATAGCCGTTCCACCTGCCGGAAATCTTTCTGATGAAATACTGATTGTGCCGGGCCACATAATCCCAACAGAAAAGCCACAGATAATACATCCAATCAAACCTGATATCGGATTCAACGATACAGAAACAAGCAGGTAGCATATCACACATAAAATTCCAGATCCGATCATAAATTTCATCAGATCCATTTTATCACCATATTTTCCGAAAATTATACGACTGATCCCCATTGTAACAGCAAACATGCAGGGACCGGCCAGGTCACCAACTGTCTTTGACAGCCCCAGAGCAGCTTCCGCATAAGCAGATGCCCATTGCGCCATAGCCAGTTCTGATGCACCGGAGCAAATCATCAAACATATGGAAAACCAGAAAAGAGGTTTTCGAAACAGTTCTTTTATTCCCATTCCTTCCCCCTCATCTACCAAATGCTCGATTGGACAGGTTGCAAAATTATAGATATTTATGGCCGGAACAAGCGCCCATAAGACAGCCAGCCATTTCCAGCTGTCCATGCCAAACACCGCAAAAAACAGTGTAGAGATCACAATCGTTCCCACTGCTCCCCAACAATAAAAAGAGTGAAGCAGACTCATCGTTGCCTCTTTGTTATCAAATGGACACGCCTCCACGATCGGGCTGCAAAGCACTTCAATCAGACCACTTCCGACTGCATATACAATCACACTCAGGATAATTCCAACAAGCGGTTCCGGCAAAAGCTCCGGCAAAAAAGCCAGACCAACCAATCCTGCTGCGGAACATACCTCAGAAGTAACAATACAGATGCGATACCCTATTTTGTCCACAAACTTTGCACAAAACAGGTCTACCAACAACTGGGTAAGGAAAAAGCAGGTAGAAATCAATGCGATTTTTCCAAGTGCAATCTGATAATCATTATGAAATTTCAAAAATAACAATGGGGCAAAATTAGCTGCAATTGCCTGTGTAATAAATCCCATATAACAGGCTACTTTTGTTTTCCGGTAATTTGGCATGGTCATCACTCCTCGTTTTTTATTGAATTATATAACATAACATCTTTATTTTCATTGATTTATTTCCGAAATTTATTGTATAATATCGTAAAGTATGTTTCAAAGAGTGGGGTTTCTATGAATATAAATACAACCTATACCAAAATCATTACAGGTGAAGATTTGATGGAGACAGCTCAGCACGGAAGCACTCTCTATCCTTTCCAGTTTTATTATGAAGATCTGTCCGTTTTTGATTTCAACTGTATCGAATGGCACTGGCATACTGAATTGGAGTTTATTTATATTGAATCCGGAACCGTTACTTTGTGGATTGGAGAAGACCAATTTCATTTAACCGAAGGAAATGGCATATTCATTAATACAAAGGTACTCCATCGCCTTTATTCTCCCTCAAAAGCCCTCATTCCCAATTTTGTATTTATGCCTTCTTTTATTGCCCCTTGCGACAGCCTGATTTATCAGAAATATATTCTGCCGATCATTTCTTCCTCATTGCCATTTCTCGTATTTCATAAAAAAGTATGCTGGCAAGCAAAGGTTTTATCTATCATGCGGCAAATTATTTCTGCACAGGATTCCGTTTTATCCAAAGAACTCCTTACCAGTTCTCTCCTTCAGAATCTCTGGCTGGAAATATTTGAAAACACAGACATTTCATACCAGGAAGAACACAAGGATCATTCAACCGCTTCTCAAGCCCGGTTACAGCTCATGCTGCAATTTATCCATCTAAATTACTCACGGAGTATCTCATTGGATGACATTGCAGAACAGGCAATGGTCAGTAAAAGTACCGCTTTGAATCTGTTTCGGAAATATTTACATATAACGCCGGTTAACTATCTCATTAACTACCGTTTAAAACAGGCCGGTCAGTTGCTTTCAAAAACCGAGAAAAAAGTCAGTCTCATTTCTTCTGAGGCAGGATTTCATAACGTTGACTATTTTTGCAGATTATTCAAAAAACGCTACCAATTAACCCCAACGGAATACCGGAAACAGAAAAGCCGCTGATTGGGACGGCACTGCATTTCCGGCTGCCATCCGCGGGATTCTGGTCAATGCCTCCCACAACGCGGTGAGGAAGATAGGGTTTCAAGTGCGTGTTTGACCACTTTCTCTGTTTCATCCAGCGTCCAGTCGTGCATGGTCCCTGCCTTGCCGAAACTCATGCAGCCGACACACAGCTTGGAGATTTGAATATCCGTATTTCCTAAAGTTGTATATTCCATTGCAAAACCTCCTTCAGAGCTATTCCTGTGCCGGAGTCTAAAGACTCATCGAAAGGTTCGCCAGCCACAACATCTGGCATCCACATAATCTCCTCTGCACCAAAAATGTCGATTTCCATATTTATATTTGAGATTCTGATAAGCATTACAGCGGCTTTTAAAAAATCTGTATTGATTTTTCTGCGTGAGATGTTATAATCGGTATATACCGAAAACAAAAGGAGGAAATCGTCCATGCCAAGACCGCCACGGTGCCGTCGGATTTGTGGCGCACCACAAGTTGATACCTTCTGCCCCAACGGGTGTGAGGATACCGAGCCGATCCTGCTGACGCTAGACGAATACGAGGTCATTCGGCTGGTTGACTTGGAGCAGCAAACCCACGAGCAATGTGCCGCACAAATGGATATTTCCCGCTCTACCGTGCAGGAGATTTACGAAAGCGCACGGCGCAAAATCGCAGCGTGCCTTGTCCATGGGAAGCCGCTGCACATCACCGGAGGAAACTACCGCATCTGCGGAGGACAGGAGGCAGCCCACTGCGGCCGCTACTGCCGTATGCAGAGAGCTAACCCAGAAAAATCCAACAAAAATTGTAAAGGAGATTCCATTATGAAAATTGCAGTTACCTATGAAAACGGTCAAATTTTTCAGCATTTCGGCCACACTGAACAGTTCAAGCTTTATGAAGCTGCAGACGGCAAAGTTATCCATGCGGAAGTGGTTGACACCAACGGCAGCGGTCACGGCGCACTGGCAGGTTTTCTGATGCAGCACGGCGTGGACACTTTGATCTGCGGAGGCATCGGCGGCGGTGCGCAGGCAGCTCTGGCCGAAGCGGGGATCAAGCTCTATGGCGGTGTCAGTGGGGAGGCTGATGCGGCGGTAAACGCATTGCTCAGCGGAAATCTGGGCTATAATCCCAATGTTCACTGTGATCACCATGACCATGCGCACGGCGAGGCCGGCCACACCTGCGGTGACCACGGCTGCGGTAAGCATAGCTGCCATTGATATGGAACGCACACTGACACAACTTCCGTTCTGGTCATCCTTGACCGAACGCGAAATGGACACAC
>OIWN01002276.1_pt1 | contig 13181 bp, 8 predicted proteins | sample 1587591 | NCBI WGS metagenome assembly OIWN01 (sample SAMEA3888901, study PRJEB22519) | human gut metagenome | biome: human gut; feature: human-associated habitat; material: faeces | place: Denmark | collected 2010 | reverse complement strand
CCACGAGCGGATCGGGCTCGCTGCTCATCAATATCGGCAAAGCCGTGGCACGACGCAACGGCGACCCGGACTCCATCAAGTATTATGCGCAGGAGCTTAAGGAGAACACGTACAACCTCACGCGTATGAATCTGGTCATGCGCGGCATTCTTCCCGACAACATCGTGGCACGCAATGGCGACACGCTCGAAGACGACTGGCCCTGGTTCGACACCGTCGAGAACAAGGATGAGACCTACGATCCGCTCTTCGTCGATGCCGTGGTGTCGAACCCGCCGTACTCCCAGAACTGGGATTCGGAAGATAAGGAGCTCGACCCTCGCTTCAAATTCGGCGTTGCCCCTAAATCCAAAGCTGATTACGCCTTCCTTTTGCATGATTTGTACCACTTGCGCCCCGACGGCATCATGTGCATCGTTCTGCCCCACGGCGTGCTGTTCCGCGGCGGCGAGGAGGGCACCATTCGCAAGAACCTGGTGGAGAACCGCCATATTCAGGCAATCATCGGGCTTCCTGCCAATATCTTCTTCGGCACGGGCATCCCCACCATCATCATGGTGCTGCGCAAGCAGCGCGAGACGAGCGACGTATTGGTGGTGGACGCCTCCAAGCACTTCGTGAAAGAGGGCAAGAACAACAAGCTGCGGGCAAGTGACATCAAGCGTATCGTTGACGCCGTGACAACGAACGCGACCGTCGACAAGTTCAGCCGCCTGGTTCCCATCGACGAGATCCGCGCCAACGACTATAACCTCAACATCCCGCGCTACGTGGACTCGAGCGCGGCCGTCGAAAGCTGGGACGTGTACGCCACCATGTTCGGCGGCGTACCGAAGGCCGAGGTCGACGCGCTCGAACGCTACTGGAAAGTATGGCCGAGCCTCAAAGGGCAACTCTACCGCGACGCCGACGGTTCGTGTCTTACGCCCGCGACCGACGACGTTGCGCAAGTGGCGAAGGAAAACGCGGACGTCTGCGCCTTTCTGGGCGACTATCGTGATGCTATAAGCCATTTACCTGCCACGCTGCGAAGCCGCTTGGTAGACGGCGCTGATGAAGTCGATACCGTGGCGGAGGAAGAGGCCATCGCGGCGCTTTTGAAAGACGCGCTGGCGGGCACAGCCCTAATCGACGGTTACGATGCCTACCAGGCGCTCGACGATGCCTGGGTGGGAATTTCCGGCGACCTGGAAGTCATCCAGACCGAAGGGAAAGGCGCCGTGCGCAAGGTGGACCCGAACATGGTGGTCAAGAAGAAGAACGGCAAAGACGTCGAGGTGCAGGACGGCTGGGCTGGCCGCATCCTACCGTTTGAGCTTGTTCAAGAGCACCTGCTTGCCGACGACGTCAAGAAGATTGCTTCCCGTGATGCCCGCCTAGGCGAGATATCGCAGGAAGTAGATGGGATTCTCGAGAGCTTCGACGAGGAGGACAAGGGATCCTCTGCTGCTGTCAGCGACGAAGGTTCGTTTGTGGCGGCTGAGCTCAAGAAGGCTGTGAAGGCTATCGGAAAGCACCCTGAAAACGATTTCGAGCAAGGTCTGGTTCGTGCGCAGGCGCTGCTCGATGAGGAGAAAAGCCTCAAGAAGGCGAATAAGGAAGCGAGAGTAGCCCTTGAGGAGACGACCAAGGAGGTCATCGAGGGCCTGACCAACGACCAGTGCGACGATCTGCTGGCCGCCAAGTGGATAGAGCCGCTGCAGGCCGAGCTTCTGGCCCTTCCCGAAACCGTTGTGAGCGACTTCATCGCGAAGGTAGCTGCGCTCAACGCCAAATACGCGACAACTTACTCGGACGTGTGCAACCAGATAGATGATGCAGAAAGCCAGCTGGCAGACATGTTGGGGCAGCTTAGGGGCAACGAGTACGACATGGCGGGCATCACCGAGCTGCGCAAGCTGTTGGGCGGTGAGTAGCATGGCGGAGAAACAAAATACCCCAGAAATCCGCTTTGAGGGCTTCATTGACCCTTGGGAACAGCGTAAGTTGGGAGACTGCTTCGAGTTCTTGAAGAACAACACTCTTTCACGCGCTGGTTTGAATGGCAAGAATGGCACAGCTCGCAATGTTCATTACGGAGATATTCTTATTAAGTTCGGTGATTGCCTCGATGGCGAACGAAGCGATTTGCCGTTCATTACCGACGATACAGTGCTTCCCAAATTTGCTGGGTCGATACTTCGCGAAGGTGATGTCATTTTCGCCGACACAGCGGAAGACGAAGCGGCTGGCAAGTGTGTTGAACTGCTGAAACTACCCAAAGAGCCAACTATCTCGGGGTTGCATACAATACCGGCGCGACCTCGGTTCCCCTTTGGGACGGGCTACCTGGGGCACTACCTTAATTCCGATGCATACCACAGACAGCTTCTTCCCTTAATGCAGGGGATCAAAGTGATTTCCGTTTCAAAGGCCGCACTGCAAGATACACAAGTAAGATTTCCTGGCTTGTCGGAGCAAACTGCGATAGGCGCGGCTTTGAGTGAGATCGACACCCTCATCACCCTTCATCAGCGTAAGTACGACAAGCTGTGCACGGTGAAGAAATCGATGCTCGACAAGATGTTTCCGAAACCCGGCGAGACCGAACCCGAAATCCGCTTCGAGGGTTTCACTGACCCTTGGGAACAGCGTAAGTTGGGGGAGGTTGCCCCGCTACAGCGTGGTTTTGACTTACCAGTCAACCAAATGATGCCCGGTCCTTATCCCGTTGTGATGTCGAATGGGATAGGCGGATGGCACTCAAAATATATGGTTAAGGGCCCGGGTGTTGTCACGGGTCGCTCCGGGACTATCGGCAGTCTTCATTATATCGAGCAAAACTTTTGGCCACACAACACCAGCTTATGGGTCACTTCATTCAACGGCAATGAACCAAGATTTATCTACTGGCTTTATGCCTCAATAGGTGTTGAACGTTTTGGATCGGGTAGTGGCGTACCTACTCTTAACCGAAATGACGTGCATGATTTGCGAGTTGGATTTCCATGTGATGTTGCCGAGCAACGCCGAATCGGCACTTTCTTTTCCTGCCTCGACGGCCTCATCGCCCTTCATCAGCGTAAGCTTGAGCTATTAAGGAATATCAAGAAATCGCTGTTGGATAGGATGTTCGTTTAATAACTTTCGTGAGTTGCCTCTAGTTTCGAGCCCCAGAACCGCCGATTTCGCTATGTCGAGTTGGCGGTTTTTCATTCTACTGAGGATAATAATGTTGTGTGCCTTGCCATTAGACTGTCACTGATGAAGGGTGATGAGAGAATCCAGGGTACTCAAGAGTGCACCGATATAGATTTGCTCGCTATTTGATGGGAGCTTGAGTTCAATTCCCATCAATACTTCGGCATTGAGCTTTGACCGAGTTCCCCCGACCAGGTAAGAGGCAATACCCATGCTTTTAATCAGATACATTATGAAACGGTTTTGTGCTACGTCAGGAATAGCTTTTATTACATGCGCATGATTATTCACCCAGCTCAAACCACTTATCAGTTGTACGGGATAATTGTCTAAATCCGTAGCACCATCCTCGGCAACAAGGACAAATTCGCCCTCATGTGTATAACCCTCTACGTAGTCCTGAATGCCATTCGCTCCGTAATAAGGGGTGTCACCGGGAATTCGATCCTTGGCAGTAATCGGAATGCGCAAATTGTCATGCCTAGTAGCAACCTCTCCCAACTTACGCTGTTCCCAAGAAAGATACCCGTATAAGCCACGGTATTGGCACTTACGCTGATGAAGGGTGATGAGGCTGTCGAGCCAGTCGAATTGCTCGCCGATAAGCCTCTGTTCGTCTACTGAAGGCATGCTGATCTCACTCTTCAACAATTTATCGAAGAAGAAATAGAGCCTGACACCGCCTTCTTGCAACATTTCTATTTGCTGCGTAAACAACCGCGTTTTGAACCAATGCCAAAGAAAGCGATTGTCGCAGGTTTCGTCAGTCTGGAAGACTTCATAGAGAGAGCTAACAATTACATTTCCGCTGGTAGATTGATAGCCAATTGAGCCAACATTGATTCTGGCAGGATTGTACGCAAAGCTTTTCGGCTCAACAATCCAATAGCTTGTTTTATCAGCTTCACACATCGTCCCGCCGTTTTCGAAGCGTTCATCCTGGGGGACGAAGCCGCGATCGTTAGTCACAGAATAGCTAGGTAGTTCGAGATTCTCCGAGTTCCTGATTCCAGATGCGCTGACAAAATCAGCAAACTTACGCTGTTCCCAAGATGAATTCGTTCAATCTGGATAACCGCTTGGGAACAGCGTAAGTTGGGGGATCTTTACCGATCGGGTGACGAGAAAAACGAACGGCTTGAGTTCAATATCGACAAAACCATATCCGTTTCAACGATGACCTGGAATCCCGGAGGAAATGGCGCCGCCGCCGAATCATTGCCATTATTCAAAGTCCTTCGTTATGGCGACCTTGCATTTGAGGGCAATCGCACAAAAGGCCACCCCTACGGCAAGCTTGTGGTTAATGATATTGGAGCAGGCATTATGTCGTCGCGCTTTAGGACGCTAGCGGCCAAGCAGACACCTTGTGTGTCGTTCTGGAAGTGCTTTCTTCTTAACGATGCCACATTCAGGTCGATATATATCAATTGCACGAAACGCGGGACGTTAATGACTGAGTTGGTCGTACCTGAACTATTGCAAAGCAGCGTTTTATTGCCGACCGAAGCTGAGCAGTCAGAAATAGGTACTTTCTTTACGCAACTAGATTCTCTTATCACCCTTCATCAGCGTGAGCCACGGTTTGCTGATACAGGTTAAATTAGAGTCGAAAGAGCCCTCATGACGATGTCAATGTCCTTGTTCTCGAGCTCTTGAATGACGTGCAGATAGGTTTCCTGAGTGGTGGTCATGCTTGCATGGCCGAGCCTTCGGGATACGCTGGCGATAGAGACACCGGCGAACAGCAAAAGTGACGCATGCGTATGCCGCAGCCCGTGGACGGATATGACAGGCACGCCAACATTCTTGCAGTGGCGTGCCAAAACGCTGTTAGCTGTCGAGTTATAGACCTTTCCCTTCGCAAATATGGGCTCGGTCGGCGGAAGGTCTTTGAGCAACCCAGAAAGCTGCATGATGAGTTGCCAGTCAAGTTGAACCTTCCGCACCGATGAGGCGTTTTTCGTGGGAACGAATCCGCCGCCGTTCTTGTAATCCCAGGTCTTGTTCACCGAGAGCGTTTGATGAGCAAAGTCGAAGTCTTCGGGAGTAAGCCCTAGGGCCTCGGAAAAGCGCAGGCCCGTTTTAGCGACTATGAGAATAAGCCAATCCCAACTCGGCTCGTTTGATAAGTCAAGGTCGCCGAGCATGGCATGGAGCTCAAACTGATTGAGATATTTGATCTTTTTCGCACGCGGCTGTTTTCCTTTGATGATAGCCTTGCGCGTAGGATCTCGGGGAATGAGTCCTTCGTCAACTGCGTCAAGGATCGCCCCTTTAAGCTGATGGTGAAAGTCCATGGTTGTCTGCCGCTCATGATGCTCTGCGTAAGCATTGATGAGCTGCTGGTACGAGGTACGGTTGAGATCTTTTATCTTGAGGTCTGGAATCAGCTTGGCGAGCCAAGACTGCGTGAGCCGATACTTTCCCATGGTGACCTCGCGGATGGCTCCTTCTTTGTAGACGTTAATCCATTGCGAGTAGTAATCGCAGAAAAGCGATTCTCCATTGATATCGATTGGCATTTTTACCCTCTTTCATCGTGTGAGGTGGCTCACGCTGATGAAGGGTGATGAGGCTGTCGAGACCGAGAACGACCGTAGATATGCGCTTCTGCTCGCTTTCCGACGGGTAAGGGATCTCAACTTCGGCGATGTCGTTGCCATGGACATGCACGACCGATTTTCCTTGTGCTCGCTTTGCTAAATCGTCATGAGCTTTGCTGTACGTTATAGCAAGCGCGATATAGTCTGGATCAAGCTTGCTTACTGGAGTGACGACGTTCAAATCGCCTCCAAAAATGATTCCTGACCTGCGCACGGATGATGCAACGGCAATATCTTCTGCCGTTTCCCCGGATGCAGGAACGATTACTTCGTTGCCCTTCGAAAGAAGCGATCCCTCTTGCTCAACGGCAAAAGTGTCCACGTTCTCAATACGTGCTTCATATTGGGTATACAGGCGTCCATACAAGATCAGTGGGGTGCCAGCATCCCTAATGTCGGCTTTGCTGTAGCCATGCCCCTTAGAAATAGTGCAGAGCTCGCCCAACTTACGCTGTTCCCAAGATGAAACGAGGGGACGCATGGCCACATACGCCCCCTCGGATTGGCGAACTCTCGATTTCGCCTGTTCAAAATCGTCGCTCATTCATCGATGTCGAAGCCACCTTCAAGGATAAACTTCTTCAACAGCGCCGCCGCACGGGTGTTCACCTTGAACAGGGGGAGCGTCTTGCCTTCCTTCTGCTCAAAGAAGGCCTTGGCGCGCACCTTGTCCACCGAGTCCTTCAAATCATCGAAGCGCCCGAACTCGTTAATGTTCGATTCCGTCAGGTCAAGCGCAGCCATGGTGGCAAGAAGCTCGCCGTTTATACCGAGCGCCTCGACGACTCGCTCGACCTGAGCGTTTTTCGCCTTGCGGGCATAGGACGTGATGTAATCCCTCAGCGTCTTGCCGTCTTCCAGGGCGGCGTCCCCTCGCTCCACATCGTGAAGGAACAGCTCGGCGAAGCGCTGGTCATCCTGGCTTAGGGACGCGAACGATCGGTGGAGCTCCTCGCGCGCGGCGGCAAGACCCTCGTCGTCCTGCTCAAGGCATTTCAGCCACTTCTCGAAGTTCGCGTTCATGTAGTCGCTGTCTATGAGCCCCGTGTCGATCTCGGTTATATGACCATCGAGCTCGTAGGGCGCTTCGGGCGCATCGCCAGGTCCGCCCCCTCCTGCGAACAACTCCTTGTAGCGCTGCACGAGAATGAGGTAGGTCCGCTCGTCGATGACCGGTTGCACGAAGAAGGACTTGCCCCTCGGCTCGCCTTCCTCCGGCTCCTCCTCAAACTCGTAGGTGTCCTGCTCCCATGTGAAGCCCTGCACCTTCGCGGCCTCGAAAAACTCGTTGAGCTCAATGAACTCCTTGGCGAACTTGCGCCTGGCTTCCTGCGATGCGGGGAGTTTGGAGAGGTCTCCTACGCCTGCTGCTTCGAAGACCATGAGTATCTCCTGAAGGCGCGCGTCCATCAACGCGATATTCTCCGGTAGTTTCTGGACGAACATGTCGAGCGGGCGGTCTCCCGAATACAGCTTCACTGCCGCTTCGATATAGCCCTTCATGGTGTGGGGACGACGGTAATAGCGAATCGTGCCGAAGGGCTTATCGGGGCCGAACAGGCGATCGGTGCGGCTGAACGCCTGGATGATGCTCTCGTAGTCGATGACCTTGTCGAGGTAGAGCGTGTTGAGCCATTTGGAGTCGAAGCCCGTGAGCATCTGGTCCACTACGATGAGCAGGTCGATGCGAGAGTCGCGGTTGGAGTCGACGTTGACGTAGGGCTTCTTGTGAGACAGGCGCGCCGAGATGTCCTTTTTCATGGCGGGCCATGTAGGGATGGTGAACTCCTGGCCGTATGCTTTGTTGTAGTCTTCAATGAGCTCGACCAGGGCATCTTCCTTCACCGTAGAGCCGGCGTTGTTGTCAATGCTCGGGTCGAAAAGGGCGGTCACCTTCATTTGCGGCGCCTCCATCTTAAAGGCGTGGTAGTAGTCGATCGCCTCGGGGATGGAGCTCGTCGCCAAGATCGCGTGGAACTTGCCGCCGTGGGAGAGCACCGGGAAGCGGCGCAGGATGTCCTCTACGACCTTTTCGTGGTGCGGAGTGCCGGGCCAGTATTGGGCGCGGGTAAGGAAATCCTCGATGCCCTTGATGCGGTTGCCGGCGCTGTCGACCATCGGTCCCATGGGGACCTTTGCCGAGTCCATATAGTAGTAGAAGACCTTGCTCTTTCGATCGTCGGTGATGGCTTCGGCTACTGTTGCGGCTTTCGCTTGCTCTAGGGCAACCGCTTCGCGCACGTCGTGGTCATCGAAGGTGGTCACCATGTAGGGGTCGAAGCCCAGCACGTTGCCGTCACGGATGCCGTCGGCGATGCTGTATCGGTGCAGGCATTCGCCGAACACCATAGCCGTGGTCGACCCCTTCTTCTGATTCTCGTCGAGGATTGGCGTTCCCGTGAAACCGAAGAAGAGGGCATTGGGGAAGGCGCGGCGTATGTCCTGGAGCATGTCGCCGAAGGTGGATCGGTGGCACTCATCAATGATAAATACGATACGCTTGCCGGCCAGGCGGTCGAGCTCGGCTTGGGTGATTCTAGACTCACCGGCCTTCAAGTTGCTCATCTTTTGGATAGAGGTAACGATAAGGCGATTCTTGGGGTCGTCACTGGCGAGCTTGGACTTGAGGACTTGCGTGTTCTCAGTGCCCTGCACGTCGTCGGCGTCGTCGGCGAAGGAGCGATACTCCGAGAGCGACTGCGTGCCCAGCTCGATGCGATCCATGAGGAACACGACCTTGTCGGCATCATGAGAGTCGGCGATAAGTTGAGCCGATTTAAAGCTGGTCATGGTTTTGCCGGAGCCGGTGGTGTGCCAGATATAGCCGCCAGGGCGACCTGGCGTGCTACTGTGCCGTGGCTCATCCCATTTGCATCTGCGGACCTTGTCCGAGATGGCCGCGGCGGCGTAGTACTGGTAGCTGCGCATGACTTTTAGGCAGCCATCCGAGCTGTCAGCCACGGTGTAGAACCCAATGAGCTGATGCGCCATAGGGATAGAGAGAAGCGTCGAGGTAAAGCGCTTCCACTCGTCAGTGCCGGGCTTGTCACCTGCGCAGACGGGCTCGTTGTTGAAGTCTTCCCAGTGGAAGTAGAAATTGGGGTTAAACGCGCCTGCTCCAGGGTTGGCAAAGTACCGCGCTTCATCGGGGGTCATTCCCACAAAGATTTGAACCAGGCGGAAGAGACCCGTGAACACACCTTCGTGCGCGTATTTTTCGATCTGTCCGGTTGCCTGACTTACGGGCACGCCACTGCGTTTGAGTTCGATATGGATGACCGGCATGCCGTTGATGAGCAGGCACAAGTCTCCGCGGCGGTCGTTCAAGATCTTGCTCTTCGCAGGATAGACAGGCTGCTGAGCTATCTGGTAGCGGCTCTGGCCGGCTGCGATCTCCTGACGATCATAGATCTTCAGGCTTACCTCCTTGCCCAGGTGAAGCGCATCGTCAGGGTTGTCGCGCGTGATGGCGACGGTCTTTCCGTTGATGAACCCGTTGAGCGCGAGCGGGGTCTTGAGCGTTTCGATTTGTTCGATTACCTGTGCCATCTCGCCCTGGGTGAGCGGGCAGCCGTTCAGGCGGTCTATGTCGGCATTGTTTTGGAACAGAATCTTCGCCCAGTTGTCGATGAGGTCCTGCTCGGTGGGATAGCGAAGCACGCCCCCCGCGTCGTCCCAGCCATGCTGCTTAAGAACAACGATTACGGCTTCTTCGAAGGCGGCCTCTTTGTCGAAAATCATGTCGAAACCTATCTACGACGTCGTGAGAAGGTATGTATCTGGGAGTGCGCGGCAGCAGATGCAGATGATTCGGCAGCTACTGTTTCCAACTCGGTTTTCGTCATCTGGCGGCACGTCCTTCTCTGGCAATTTGTTCGTTGCGGGCCCCTTCGTAGGGTAAGTTGGAAGGAGGTCATTATGCCGTCATTTTACCAGAGCGCGGATAATCCATGAGGCGGCTTATGCGCGCCCAGGGAATTCGCGCAACAACCGCCGCGCGTTTTTTATTTGGATTCGCGGGCAAACGGGTGCCTGTTGCTTACGGCTGCAAGCGATATCTGTCCGCGCGCGACGCGCGCAAAGGTCCCTGTAATCCGTTATGCTATCGACATTAGCCGTTACTAACCTGTCCTATTTGTCCGCTTGCTGCATCTGGGCAGATGGGGCGGGAGCAGAAGGGAGTCCATCTGATGGAAGATGAGGAAAAAAACGAGTTGACCCGCCGTGGTTTCGTTATCCTTGCAGCCTCGGCTTTTGGTGCGTTTTTCATTAAACCTCCGCTTGTTGCCGCCTCAGGTGACAGAGACTATCTCGTCAGTATCCAAACAATCGGTTACGGGTACCTTTGGCCCGAGGAGGACGAGGACGACGATTTCATGTTCGAGGCCGATTCCGCTGAGATTCAGCGTGAGGCCTTGGAGCCTGGCTCCATACTTTACTTCAGGCAGGACCCCGACATCCCGAAAGACTCCGCCTGGCTTGACGTGGTCGCGTCGGACGGCGAGAAGCTCTGCGATATTCCCTGGCGAGGTACTCCCGAAGAGGAGAGTGCCGTCATGCGAATCGTCGAGAAGATCAATGATGGGTACGAGGTGTGGGCCGAAGTTACCGATGCCGAGCACGACACTATGAACGCAGGTCCTGATAGGGCTCGAGTTCACAACATCGAGTTTGACGTTTTCTGCAGATAGGTGAGAGGGGGTTGTCGTGCTGTGCCCGTGACGCCCGATGGTGTGCATTCGGTAACGAGTCGAGGACGTGACGCCTGCCTTGCTGGGCGACACTGGCCGTTTGGAGCGGAACGGTGAAGAGGTGCTTGATGGCATCTGGGTAGAGGATGCCATTACTCCGACCAATGACGCCCCAGGCGAGGGCTACATCGACATAACGCCCGAATACACGATTTGGCCCTAGCGCCATCCGCGTCGCTTGCACGGTCTGCCCCTGACGCGCGGCTTCGATCGCCTGGTCGACCGCCCGACCCGATTTCTTGTGGCGCTCTCCTCGATAAATGACGCCCCTTGCAAATGGAACTCGCGCAAACTTGCTAAACAACTTGCCAACTTGACAAACAACTTGCTAAACCCGCTAAAGAAGTTAGCAAGTTGCGAGAAGAGAGATTCCCCTATGGACGCAAAAGAGCTTAAAACCGCGATTCGGCAGCTGAAATCGTCGTGCACCGACAACCAGTCGGTCGAGGTGAGGGAATCCGTCGGGAAGATGCCCTCGAGCATCGCCGAGACGATTTCCGCGTTCGCGAACGGGTCGGGCGGCGCGATCGTGCTGGGGCTGTCTGAGAAAAACGGTTTCGAGCCCGCGGAAAGGCTCGAAGCCCATCGGATCGCGGACGCGCTCTCTCAGGCATGCTCGGACAAGCTCACCCCGCCTGCGCACGCCTCCATCGATATCCTGGAATACGATGGCGCCAACGTGGTCGTCGCCACCATCGACGAGATTCCGCTTCGCGACAAGCCCTGCTTCGTCAAGGGCAAGGGCATGTACCAGGGCTCCTTCATCCGCTCGTTCGACGGTGACAGGAAGCTGAGCCCCTACGAGATCAACAGGCTGCTGGAAGACAAGACGCAGCCGTCGCCCGCTGCCGTGCGCGAGGCGGTCTGCAACGCGATTATGCACAGGGACTACTCCGAGCTCGCGCGCGGCACCCAGGTCCAGGTGAACCTGTACGACAATCGCTTGGAGTTCCTGAGCCCAGGCGGCCTTTACGGCACAGTGACCGCAGCCACGGTCGCTTCCGCTGGCTACTCCTCGACGAGGAACCAATATCTCGCCGACATCCTGGAGTCCACGCCCTACGAAGGGGGCTTCGTTGCGGAGAACAGGGGGACGGGCTTCAAGCTTATGGGGATCGAGCTGGGGCGAAACCAGATGGAAGCGCCAGTCGTCAGGGACTCGGTCGCGATGTTCTCACTCGAGTTCCATCGGCGTACGGACCAGCCGTCGATCGGCTCTGCCTACGACGAAATAATCTCCTTCGTCTCTGCGAACGAGCCGCGCGGTGCAGGGGAGATTTCCGCTGGTTTGAACCTCCCCAGGAGCACCGTCACGCATCGCCTGAAGAAGCTTGTCGGCGAGAAGAGGCTGGAGAGGATTGGGACGGAAAGAAGCCGGAACCAGAAATACCGTCTGCCGTAGCTGCGGGCAGCAAGAATGGGCGAATCAGGCCCTTGATTCGCGGTTTCGGGAATGACTCACTTGATTCACGAAACCGCAGGTCGCTCTTTCAATCACTCCCAGGTTTCCGCCGGGATTCGTAGCGGGCGGCTTGAAAAGGGGTGATTCGGGCGTCTGGCAAGCTCCGGCGTCAGGCGCGGCTTCGCTAGCGAGACGAGTCGATTCGCTCGATCAGGCCGTTGGCCCATGCCACGGCGTCGTCGGCGGTTGGCAGGACGTCGAGCCCGTCTGCCTGGGCGGCGTACAGCGAATCCCAGTCTTCGCCCTTCATGATCGTCGGGGGCCATTTCTGCTCCTGGCGGTACGCGAAAAGCCTGACGCACACCGCCCGCACCTCCGCATAGTCGGCCGTTCCGCCCGATACCGCGATTTGCAGGTCTATCAGGTCGTGAGCGCGCTCGCTGCCGGGGCTGCTCGCCGCGTGGAGCTTCTGGGCGATCTGGTGCTCGAGCCTCATGCACGGGACCGGTCCGGGTTCGGGGAAGCCGAGCGCCCTCATCATTGCGGCGGCCTCGGGCGACGAGACCATGTCGGGGTTGTCGGCGTCACCGATCTCGTTGTGGCCGACCTCGAGCGGGAGCGTCATCCACGACTTGCCGTTGTAAGCGATCTTGATCTCGAAGGGGTGCATGACGTACGCGGGCGGAACGCCTTTCGGGGAGGCGGGCTCTCTTGGAACGACGATCCCCGTGAATCCGGACCATCCTATGGCGAGCGCGTCTTCCAACCGCGCGATGTAGTCGTCCAGGGAGGATGCCCTGGCAGTGTCGAGGTCTCGCGAGAAGCGCGTGGCGTCTTTCCCGAAGCGGATTTTCAGGGCGTTCCCGCCCTTCGCCGCCCCGTCGGGCAGCATCTGCCCGACGATCGCGGTTGCGAGCAGCCTCTTGACGCGGCCCGGCTCGTCTCCCGTGCTCGCGCAGAGCCTGTCGATGGCAATGTCGAGGTTGCGTCTGCTGTTTGGCCTCTTGGCTTCCTTCATGGCAGCTCCTTCATCAGGTCCTCGTATTCGCCGGAGGTGACGAGCCCCTCGGCGCGCGCGCGTTTCGCCGCTTCCGCAAGGCGCTCGCCCATAACGGACCCCTCGCACGCCTTGATGGCGTCGGCGACGCGCTGGGAGGGTATGCCTTCGTAGAACGTCGTCGACGCGCCTTTGGGCGCGGGCACGGCCTTTATCCAGTCGGGCAGCTTGCGCCGTACGCGCTT
>OIWN01002265.1_pt1 | contig 13237 bp, 12 predicted proteins | sample 1587591 | NCBI WGS metagenome assembly OIWN01 (sample SAMEA3888901, study PRJEB22519) | human gut metagenome | biome: human gut; feature: human-associated habitat; material: faeces | place: Denmark | collected 2010 | reverse complement strand
TAAAAGCACTTGCTTCTTACCGCCTCAGACGGCATAATAGAGGATATAGTCTAAGCAAACGTCAGGAGGAGACACAGTGATGTCAGAGAGTGTGTATTTGATCGGCGAGTCCCGCACCAACCTGGATAACGCCATCACCAAGATCTTCAATTCCTTTTACCTCGCCTTTGAGGTAGACCCGGAGACCGACCAGATCCTGCAATTCGGCTGCACCCATACGGTGGACCTGACCGAGACATTCCTCTCCCGCCTCTTTGTGGGGCAGAATCTGTGGGAGCGGAAAGAGACGCTGGAGGCAGAGCTGAACCGCCGCTACGGCGGCTCCTCCAAAAAGGCGATCGTGGTGGCCTATCTGGATGCCATCAAACGGTATCCCTCTTTGAAGGAAGCCGCGCGGCGGCATTCCTGAGACCGAATGCTCCGAGGGCGGCTGTCGTATGACAGCCGCCCTCGGAGCTTGATGTCAATTCAATTTTGGCAGATAGGCCAGGGGATTCACCGGCTCCCCGTCCGCCAGTAGTTCCAGGTGGAGGTGGGGCTCCAGGCCGCTCTCCGCCAGGGCTGTCCGCCCCACCTCGCCCAGCACGGCGCCGGTATCCACCAGGTCGCCCACCGCCACCGCGGTCTCCTGCGCCAGGTTGGAATACACCGCGGTCACGCCGTCCGCCTGAAGGACGGTCACCGTGGTCCCCATCATGGCGTCGTCGTACACCTCAGCCACCTGGCCCTCTCCGGCGGCCAGCACCTTCCGGCCCTCCTCGGCGGCAATGTCGATCCCCCCATGGGTCCGCCAGTCCCCCATGGTCTCGTCATAGGCCAGGGCCTCCACCGTGAAGCCCCGGAGCACCTGCCCCTTCACCGGCCAGGTGTAGACCACCTCCCGGGGCTGCGCCGGTGCAGCCGTCTCCGCGTCCTTCTTCGGTTGAGGATCGTCCGGCTGAGCCGCCGGCTCCGGCGTAGGCTGAGGCTGGTGGGACTGCTCGCCGGGAAAGACCGCGCTGCTGTCCGGCAGGGTGACGCTGGGGTTCGCTGTGACCGGCTCCTGCGCCGGCTCGCTCCCGCTGACGGAGCGGATGAGATAATAGCCCGAAATTCCAATTGCGGCGACGCACAGGAACAGGACTATGTAGAAGCCCTTTCCCAGCACGAAGTCGCCCAGTTTTTCCAATCGGTTCCGTTTCATGGAAACCACCTCCGAAGCCTATTGTGGACAGGCTCGGGGCACATTATACCCGTAGGCTTCCATTTTTTCAGCGTCCGCGGGAAAGGCGTACAGAAATGTGAAACTTGGATAGACGGATTCCCTAGAGATGTGGTATACTTTATCCACGAAACTTGTCAAAGTGAGGAAACAGCCATGTACCGTACCATTACCCTTTCCAATGGAGCCCGGCTTTTGACTGAATACATTCCGGGGGCCCGCTCCGCCGCCCTCGGATTTTTCGTGGGGGCGGGCTCCCGCCACGAGCGCGCCACAGAAAACGGCGCGGCCCATTTTATTGAACACCTCTCCTTTAAGGGCACTGACCGGCGCTCCGCCGCTGACCTGGCCCGGGAGATCGACGCCATCGGCGGTCAGGTCAACGCCTATACCACCAAAGAGAGCACCTGCTACTACGCCCGGTGCCTGGACCGCCACCTGGACCGGGCCTCTGACCTGCTGTGCGATATGCTGTTCCATTCCCGCTTCGCCCAGGAGGATGTAGAACTGGAGCGGAGCGTGATTCTGGAGGAGATCGGGATGTACGAGGATGCCCCGGAGGACCTGTGCGCCGACCGGCTGTCCATGGCGGTCTATAAGGGCCGCCCCCTGGGCCGCCCCATCCTGGGCCGCTCCTCTACCCTGAATGAGATGACGGGGGAATCCCTGCGCCAGTGGCAGGCGGAGCACTACTGTCCCGGCTCTATCGTGGTTGCCTTGGCAGGCCGCTTTGAGGAGCGCCACATCACCGCCCTGCGGGAACGGCTGGCCGCCCTGCCCGCCTCCACACCCCGCCGGATGCGGGACGCGGTCTACCACCCCGCTGTCACCGTGCGCCGGAAGGCCATTGAGCAGAACCATCTGATCCTGGCCTACCCCGGCCTGTCCTATCGGGATGACCAGCGCTACGCCCTGCTGCTGCTCAACTCCATCCTGGGGGGAGGCTGCTCCTCCCGCCTCTTCCAGGAGCTGCGGGAGAAGCGGGGGCTGTGCTATACCGTATATTCCTATGTGGCCGACCATGCGGACACCGGTCTGCTGGGTATCTATACCGCCACCGGCAGCGAACAGGAGGCTCAGGCCCTGGATGCCGTGCGGAACATCGTCAGCGACCTGGCTGAGCATGGTCCCACCCAGGAGGAGTTGGACCGTGCCCGGGAACAGGCTCAGGCCGGCCTTCTAATGGGCCTGGAGTCCGTCCAGTCCCGAATGAGCCACCTGGGCGCCTCCGGCCTTCTGTACGGCCGGGTGCGGGAGGTCGATGAGCTTCTGGAGTGCTATGAGCAGGTGACTCGGCAGGAGCTGCGCCAGCTGGCCCAGCATCTCTTCCGCCCTCAGGGGGCCTCTCTCTCTGCTGTGGGCCGGGTGCGCGCCGCGGAGGAGTACGCCGGCTGGCTCGCCCACTGACCTTTCCTCACAGAATACAAAAACACACGGCTCCCGTTGGGAGCCGTGTGTTTTCTGTCTGGATCGAAATCACTCAAACCGCCGCATTTTCCTTGTTCTTATGGCGGCTGAACAAGGCCTTCCGCTTGGTACCGTCCGGATTCTCGCGCCGAATCAGCAGATAGAAGGCGGGCATCAGGAACATGGCCAGCACCGTGGAGGCCACCAGGCCGCCGATGATGATATAGGCCATATCCTTCATCATGCTCATGCCGCTGTCGGTAGAGAAGATCATCGGCACCATGGAGATAATGGTGGTCAGGGTAGTCATCAGGATGGGGCGCAGACGGGTGGTGCCCGCCTCCACCAGGGCCTCACCCAGGGGCATGGTCCGGCGCAGCTGGTTGGTGCCATCCACCAGATAGATGCCGTTGTTCACCGCAATACCAGCATTAGGAAGCCCATCAGGCCCAGAATGCTCATGGGGCGACCGGACAGGAACATCAGGCCGATAGAGCCCACCAGGCTCAGAGGAATGCACAGCATGACCATGATGGACAGCTTGGGGGAGTCGAACTGGATGCCCATGACCAAGAACACCAGGAAGATGGCGGACAGCAGGGCGGTACTTACGCTCTGGGTGGCCTCCTCCGTGGTGGAGTCCAGCGATCCGGTCCCCACCGTGACCCCCTCGGGAAGGGTCAGCCCCCGCACCGCGCTGTCGATGGCGCTGGCCGCGGTGTACTTGGCGGTATCCGTTGTGGTGGCCGTGACAGTAACGCTGTACTGCCCGTCCTGCCGGGTGATGCTGGGCAGGGTGGTGATGTACTCCACGTCAGCGATGTCCCGCAGAGTGATCATACGGCCGCTCTGGGTGGCAACAGGGTAATCCAGAAGGGTCGTGATGTCATCATACTTGCCCTCAGGGTACTCCAGCACCACATCGTACTCCGAATCGGAGTCTCCATAGTTGTCCAGGGTGGTAGCGGTCATGCCGTTGAGCAGGTAATAGACCTGCATGGCCACTGCGGATTCCGTGGTCCCCAGGGCCTGAGCCTTCTGGGAGTTCACCACCAGGCGGCCCTTAACGCGGCTCTGGTCGAACTCGTTGGCCACCCGGATCACGCCGGGGACCTGGCCCATGGCGTCGGCCACCTGATCCGCACCCTGCTCCAGGATGTCCAGGCTGTCGGCCACCAGGGTCACATCTTTGGTATTGCCCCCTCCCATCATGGCGCCCATGCTGGAGTCGCCGCTGGTGGGAGTGACCGCCAGGTCCATGCCGGGGGAGCTGCCGAAGCGGTTGGTGTACTCCTCCACCGCCGCCTCACTGCTGCGCTTGCAGCCGTCCACCGCGTAGGCGGTGAAGGTGGCGGTGTTCTCCGATGCGCTCAGAGTCACCTTTTCAAAGTTGGGATCCGCCAGAAGGGCATCTTCCAGGTCTTGGATCCGCTCGTCCATGACCGACAGCTTGGTGCCGGAGCGGAAGGTGGCCTCCAGGCTGACGCTGCCGTCATAGTTGTCCGGCATCAGCACAAACTCCATCTGGCTGGCCAGCAGGATGGCCGCCAGGAAGCAGGCCACGCCCACCGAGACCACCCTGCCAGGGCGGCGCAGCAGGCCGGGCATGACCCGGCGGTAGAAGGCACGGAACCGGGCCAGGAGCCGGTTGATGGGCAGTTCCTCCTTCGCCTTTGGCTTGAGCCATACGAAGGCCAGGGGGACCACCACCACAGCGCATAGGAAGGAGGAGAGCATGGTCAGCAGAATAGTCCAACTCAGGGGACCGGACATCATCCCCACCAGGCCTTCGGCCATCGCCAGGGGGATATAGACCACCACGGTGGTCAGCGTACCGGCCAGGGTGGACATGATCATGGTGGAGGTGCCCTCCACCGCCGCCTCCCGGAAGTCCAGGCCGTTCTCTCGGGAGCGCATACAGCTCTCCAGAATGACGATGGAGTTATCCACGATCATACCGATGGCGATGATGAGGGAGGTGCCGGTCATCAGGTCGATGGCAAAGCCGGCAAAGTTCAGAAGGATCACCGCCAGCAGGATGGACAGGGGCATACTGATGCCCACGATCAGGCTGGCCCGCAGGTCGCCGAAGAAGAGGAACAGCACCAGCATGGTCAGGATGATGCCGGTGATCAGGGTGTTCAGCACCTCTCCCAGGGTCTCCATGATGCTGTCCGCCTCGTTGTAAATAACCTCGAAGCTCAGGCCGTCCACGCTGTACTGGTCTAAAATTTCCATGACGTCCTCGCAGACGTCCACGGTGGCGGCGCTGTCCTGCTTGGTCACACTGAGCATGACGCTGTCGCCGCCGTTGTAGCGGCTGAGGTTCTCCGCATCCTTCTCATACACGTTGAAGAAGGTGCACAGATCCCCCAGGGCCACCATCTGGCCCGACGGGGTCTGGATGGGCAGGTTCCGGAAGTCGGCGTTCACATCCACGCTGCCGTAGACGCCCAGGGCGATGTCCTGGGTGCCTAGGGTGACGTCACCCACCGGCATATCAAAGTCGGCCGCCGCAATGGCGGAGCCCACCGCCGAAATGGAGAGGTGGTACTGCTGAAGGGCCGCCTCATCCAGCACGATGCGCAGATACTCGTCCTGGGCCCCGGTGACCTCCACCTGGGCCACGCCGCCCACGCTCTCGATCACCGGCACCACCGTGTCGTTGAGGTAGCTGGCCGCGTCCATCCCCTCGGGGGCCACAGCGGAGAGGATCATGGTGGGCATGAAGTCGGCGCTCAGCTCCATGATCAGGGGGTCCTCGCAGTCCTCCGGGAGAGTGGGCATCAGGTTGTCCATGGAGTTCTTCAGGTCGGAGTAGACCTCATCCATGTCCACACCGTACTTATAGGTCAACTGGAGCATGGCGTAGTTGTCAAAGGAGTAGGAGTTGACGCTGTCGATGTCGGACAGGGTCTCGCACTCGTCCTCAATGGGCTGGGTGACCAGCCGGTCGATGCTGTCGGCGTCCGCCCCAGGCCAGGTGACCATCACCAGCTCCATGGGCATCTCCATGTCAGGCATATACTCCAGGGGCATCCCGGTCAGGGAGGCCGAGCCGAACACCACCACGGCCAGGATCATCAGGATCACCGAGGTGGGCCGGCGCAGGATCAATCGAATCAGTTTCATGGATTACGGCGCCTCCGTCCCGCCGGCGGCACTGCCGGAGGCATCCGATGTGCCGGAGGCGTCAGCAATCCCTTCCGCTTCCTCCTGTCCGGCCAGGCGGATGGGCGCGCCGTCCTTCAGTCCGGCGGACCAGGTGGTGATCACCTCATCCCCGGCGGTCAGTCCGCTGGTGACGGCGATGGTATCCGCGGTGTACAGGCCCACCGTTACCTCGGTGCGCACCACGGTCCCGTCCTGGGCCACATAGACATAGGCGTTGCCCTCGTCAAAATAGACCGCGTCGCTGGGGATCAGGATGGCCCCGCTGGACCGGTAGGCGGTGGTGGTCAGTTCCACCGCCAGGCCGTCAGGCAGGGACTGGGCCTCGTTGATGACCGCCTTGACCTTGAACAGGCCGGTGGCCGCGTCCACCACGCCGCTGATCTCCGTCACCGCGCCCTGATAGGTACGGCCATCACTGACCACCGAGACCTCCTGGCCGGCGGTCAGGGTCTGGCGCACCTGGTCGGTGACGTAGAAGGTGACCGTTTTATTGCTGCCGTTGGAGATGACAAAGGCCACCGTTCCGGAGGCAGCAAAGTTATTCAGGGTCAGATTGACCGCCTCCACCACCCCGGAGATGGGGGCGGTCATGTTATAGAGGGACAGCTGGTACTGGGCGGAGTTCACGCCCACCTGGGCGGACTGGATCCCCGCCCGGGCGGAGCTCAGGCCGGCCCGGGCCGCCTCGACCCCGGCCTGGGCGGACAGCAGAGCCTGGTTGGCCTGGTCCACCTCCGCCTGGGAGGCGGCGCCCATCTCAAAGAGGTGCTGGGTATCCTCATAGTTATCCTGGGCCAGACGCAGCTGCTCCTCCACCGGCAGGTCGGCGCCGCCGTAGCCCGCCTGGGCGCTGTTATAGCTCTCCCGGGCACTCTGATAGGCCGCCTGGGCATTCTGGAGGGCCAGGCGGGCACTCTCGTCGTCGATGCGGCACAGGGGGTCCCCGGCGGAAACCGTGTCACCCACCGAGACCATGACCTCCTCCACATTGCCGGAAACCAGAGAGACCACGCTGGCGGTGCCCTCTGCGGAAATGGTCCCGATATAGGTGCTCTCGGTGCTCAGTTCGCCGGTCTGTGCGGCGGTGGTCTCCACTGTCACCGTCCGGTCCAACATGGGTTCCTTCTCCTCCGCACAGCCGGCCAGCGTCAGGGCCAGCGCTGTGCAGAGCACAGCGGAAATGGTACGTTTCATGGGGTGATCTTCCATCCTTTCTCTTACATCAGGCCCTGCTCCACCGCCCAGCGGTAGCTGGTGCGGGCGGAGAGCAGATCCCTCCAGGCCCCGTCCACTGCGGACTGGGCGGCCGCCAGGTCATCCTGAGCGGCCAGCAGCTTCATCTTGGATACCTGACCCAGCTCATACCGCTTCTGGGTGGTCTCCAGCACCGTCTGCTGCCAGGCCAGGGCGGAACGCTTGCTGTTCAGGGTGTTCTCCTTGTCCGCCAGGGAGTCATACAGGGTGCGGAAAGAGGTCTCAAATTCCTGGAAGGCGGACTGATAGGTCAGCTGGGCGGCCGCCCAGGTGTGCTCGGCAGCCTGGAGCAGGTACTGCTTCCGGGAGCCCCGGTAGTCGCTCTGGGCGTCGTTCCAGTCCTCCTTGGCGTCCTTCAGCGTCTTTTCCGCATTGCGGAGGGTCCAGCTGGCCGCCTTGGCTGCGGCCAGATCGGCCTCATAGTCTGGCGCGGTCCACCCGTCCTCTCCCTGGACAGGCAGGGCGCCCAGGGAGATCTCCCCGGTGGGCTCCGCCCCAATCAGGGTCTGAAGCTGAGATTTATAGGTCGTGATCGTGGTGTCCAGCGTGTTCAGCTGGCTGACCACCTGGGTGCGCTGCGCCTCCACCTCGTCCACGTTCTGCCTGGACACCTGGCCCAGCTGCTGGCGCAGGCGCAGCTCCTCCAGGCTCCGGTCCAGGGCGGCCAGGCTCCGCTGGCCGTCGGCGGCCTGCTGCTCCAGACCCACCAGGGTGATGTACAGGGTCTGACCGGCGGCCACCATCTGATCCACCGTGCTGTTCAGCTGCCAGACCACATCGGCGTTGTCCGCCTGGACCTCGCCCTCCTTCAGATCGTCAAAGGTGTCCCGAAGGGAATCGTATGCGTTGGCCAGGGCGCTGTCATCCCCGCCCATGACGGTGATGTACCACTGGGCGTTGGCGATGTCGTTGAGCTGCCGCCGCAGATCCTCGTACATCAGATCGTAGTCGATCCCCTCGATCCCGCTGATGTTCTCCGAGAGCACCCGGGCGCTCAGGCTCCCCGACCGGATCCGGCTGTCCAGATTGGCCCAGGTCACCGTCCCCTCCGGGTCCGGCGGGAGCTTTGTTTCCTCCTGTACCTCCTGGGAGGCGCTGTCCGCGGTTCCTTCCTGCTGGCTCTCGGCGGCCATCGCCGGCCCCGTCAGTGTGCCGGCCGCCATCACAGCGGCCAGCAGCAGAGCAAATGTTCGTCTCATGGGATGATCCTCCATTTTTCACATCGGTCATTCGTCCGGTTCGTGTCTCTGTCAGTTTTCATCATAGTCTCCAAAGGTAAACTCAACGTAAACAAGGCCGGGATCCCCTCTGTGCACACTCACTGTTTTCCTCTCCGGCCGTCCGGTGCTCTTCGTCAAAATCACAGAAGGCAAAAAAAGCGCAGGAAGTTTACATTGGGTTTACCAGGCTCCGTTACCCTCAACATATAAGGGGCATTGCAGCATCCCGTCCACAGCGGGACACCCGGCTTTGACGTGGACCGCTCTTCTCTTTATACTATACTGTATCAGTACCAAGCAATCGAAACAGATCAGGCGGTTCACACCGCCCTCCGGGAGGCGGCCCCTCTCCGAGCATGAGCCCGGGGCCGGTTCCCCATCTCGACACAAAGGAGCGATGGAGATGGCAACCATCTTGCTGGTGGAGGATGAGGCCTCCATGCGCCTGCTCACCTGCGCCAAGCTGAAGCATCAATTTACCATCATCTGCGCCAAGGACGGCGTGGAGGCTCTGGAGCTGCTGGAGCGGCAGCCCGTGGATCTGATCATCGCCGATGTGATGATGCCCCGGATGGACGGCTATACCCTGGTCCAGACCCTGCGGGACCAGGGCAACGGCATCCCGGTGCTGCTTCTCACCGCCAAGCAGTCCTTCGAGGACAAGCGCCGTGGCTTCTCCTCCGGCGTGGACGACTACATGACCAAGCCGGTGAACTACGAGGAACTGACCTGGCGGATCAACGCCCTGCTCCGCCGGGCCCATATCGCCAGCGAGCGGCGGATCGTCATCGGCCCGGTGGTGCTGGACTCCAACACCTATACCGTCTCCCGGGGCGAGCAGGTGCTGGAGCTGCCCAAAAAAGAGTTCGAGCTGCTCTATAAGCTGCTCTCCTACCCCGGCCAGATCTTCACCCGGAATCAGCTGCTGGACGATATATGGGGCTTCGACTCCGAGAGCGGGGAGGACACCGTCAAGACCCACATCAGCCGCCTGCGCAACAAGCTGCGCGCCATCGAGGAGTTTCGGATCATCACCATCAAGGGTCTGGGCTATAAGGCGGAGGTGCTGGAATGAAGCGGAAACAGAGGCCCAACGTCAGCCTTCTGCTGTGGCTGACCAAGGAGTTTATCATCCTGTCCATCCTGTCCAATCTGGTCTGCACCGCCCTGTACATGGCGGGCTCCTGGCTCCTGACCGGGACGCCCCTCCCCGCTTCCCAGTCCAGCGGCCTGGGGCCCCTGCTGTTCCTCATCTGCTCCACCGTCATCCTGGGCTGCGGTCTGAACTACCGCTTTAACCAGTTTCTCACCGGCCTGGCCGGGGGGCTGCGCGGCGTGGCGGAGGGCAACTTCTCCCTGCGGCTGGACCCCCGCCGGGCCGGCCCGCTGGCCGCCGCCTATGAGGATTTCAACAAGATGGCCGAGGAGCTCCAGGGGGTCCAGACCCTGCGGGAGGATTTTATCAACAGCTTCTCCCACGAGTTCAAGACCCCCATCACCGCCGTCTCCGGCTTTGCCGAGCTGCTTCAGGAACCCGGACTCACCGAGGAGGAGCGCAGCCAGTATCTCCAGATCATCGCCGAGGAGGCCCACCGCCTGGCCAATCTGGCCAACAGCACCCTGCTGATGTCCCGGCTGGAATCCCAGCACTCCATCCCCGAGAAGGAGCCCTTCTCCCTGGATGAGCAGATCAAGCGGTGCACCATCCTGCTCTCCAGCGCCTGGGAGAAAAAGCGCATCGCCTTCTCCGCCGACCTGGAGCCTGTCTCCTATGTGGGGAACGAGGAGCTGATGCGCCATGTCTGGATCAATCTGCTGAACAACGCCATCAAATTCACTCCCGAGGGGGGAGAGGTTTCCATCACCCTCCAGTGCTCCCCGGAGCAGATCCAGGTCCAGATCTCCGACACCGGGATCGGGATGTCCCCGGAGATGATATCCCACATTTTTGACCAATACTACCAGGGGGAACCCAATCACACCGAGAAGGGTCTGGGCCTGGGCCTGTCCATCGTCCACCGCATCGTCGAACTGTGCGGCGGCCAGATCCAGGTGGACAGCATCCCTGACCAGGGCAGCGTGTTCACGGTGCTCCTACCCCGGAGCCGGTGAGCCCGGATCACACCCCCCGCAGCTCCACCTGCTCCACCCATGGCCGCACCAATGCAGCGAATCCCTCCAGGCTCTCCCGGTCCCAGGGGTGGAGCCCCGCCCGGAGCACCGTATCCCGGTCTACAAAGCTCTGGAGGTAGTACCGCCGTGCCCCGGACAGCCAGGGGCCGATGGCCCGGAAGCTGTCCCCATCATGGAGCTCCCGCACCACAGTGGTACGGAACTCATAGTCCACCGCCCCGGAGAGAAGGAAGGAGACGCTCTCCCGGAAGGGGGCCAGGTCCAGGCCGGACCGTCCTACTGTCTCTCCATATCGCTCCGGGCTGTTTTTGATGTCCATGGCCACATAGTCCAGCAGACCGGCCTCCGTCAGGCGGCGCAGCCGGTCCGGATGGCCACCGTTGGTATCCAGCTTTACCGGAAAGCCCAACTCCTTGATCCGGCCCAGCAGCCCCTCCAGCTCCGGCCGGAGCAGGGGCTCTCCCCCGGTGACGCACACCCCGTCCAGCAGGCCCTGCCGTTTTTTCAAAAATGCGGTCAGTTCCCCGTCGTCCAGGGCGGCGGGGGCCTCCCCCTCCACCAGCTCTCCGTTGTGGCAGAAGGGACAGCGCAGATCGCACCCTCCTAAAAACACGGTGCAGGCCACCTTGCCCGGATAGTCCAGCAGGGTCATTTTCTGCAAGCCCTGGATCTCCATTCTGATCTCCTCCTTGTCCGCGGTCTCCCACCATTGTAGGCGGCCCTCCGCCAGGCTGTCAACCGGAAGCCGGAAAATTCCCCGTTGTCCCCCTGGGCGGAACATGATAGAATAGGACTGTTCAAACAAAGCGACTGTCGAAAAGGAGAACCCTCCATGCTGTATGCCGTGCTTGTGGTGGCCCTGGTGGCCCTGGACCAGCTGGTCAAATACCTGGTGGTCCAAAACATTCCTTTGGGTGAGTACGTCCCCTTTCTGCCCCATATCCTGGATCTGACCTATGTGCAGAACACCGGGGCAGCCTTCTCCCTGTTCTCAGAGCACACCTGGCTGCTCACTCTGATCTCTCTGGTTATGTCGGTCCTGCTGCTAATGGCGCTGGTGCGGGGCTTCTTTCGCCATCCCTTCGGCCGGATCTCTTTGGCCCTGCTGCTGGCGGGCGCGGTGGGCAACCTCATTGACCGGGCCTTCCAGGGCTATGTGGTGGATATGTTCCATGTGCTCTTCATGGAGTTTGCTGTGTTCAATGTGGCGGACATCTGTGTGGTGGTGGGGGGTATCGCCGCCGCGGTCTACTATGTATGGGGCTATGAGCGGCTGGAGAAGGGCCTGCACCCCCAGGAGCACCGCTCATGACCGCCCTCACCTTCACCGTCCAGCAGTCCGGCGAGCGGCTGGACGCCCTTCTGGCCCGCAGCGTAGAGGGGCTGACCCGCTCCGCCGCCCAGCGCCTGCTGGAGGACGGGGCGGTGACCTGCCGCGGGAAAGCGTTGAAAAAGAATGACCGCCCCGCCGCCGGCGATGTGGTGGTGGTCCTCCTCCCCGACCCTGAGCCGGTGGACGTCCTCCCCCAGGACATCCCTCTGGACGTGGTGTACGAGGACGGGGATGTGATCGTGGTGAATAAGCCGGTGGGCATGGTGGTCCACCCCGCCCCCGGCCACCCCGACGGCACCCTGGTCAACGCCCTGCTGTGGCACTGCAAGGGCAGTCTTTCCGGCATTGGCGGTGAGATTCGGCCCGGCATCGTCCACCGCATTGATAAGGACACCAGCGGCCTGCTGGTGGTGGCCAAAGACGATGCCACGCACATCGGCCTCTCGCAGCAGATGGCGGTCCACAGTGTGGAACGAGCCTACAATACCATTGTTTACGGCGGCTTTGCACAGGACGAAGGCTTTGTGGAAACGAACCTTGGCCGCAGCAAGACGGATCGCAAAAAAATGGCGGTTTACCCGGCCAGTGAGCCTCACACCAAGTATGCCTACACGGGCTATCGGGTATTGGAGCGCTTTGGTGAGTTTACCATGCTGGAGTGCCGCCTGAAAACCGGCCGCACCCATCAGATCCGTGTGCACATGGCCTCCATCCATCATCCGGTGGCAGGCGACCCGGTCTATGGGCCGCACAACTGCATCACCAGCCTCCATGGCCAGTGCCTGCATGCCAAAACGCTGGGCTTTATTCACCCCATTACCGGGGAGCAGCTGCGGTTTGACTCTGAGCTGCCGGAATATTTTACCCATTTTATTGCAACGCTCAGGAGGGGAAAGCATGAATAACACGTTAAAGACATCCCTCGTGCTCTGTGACCTCGACCATCTTCTGTTGGGAACAGACGGCAACCTGCCCCAGGTGCTCCGGGATGTAATGCAGCTGTTCAGCAGCCGCGGCGGTCGGCTGACGGTCTTTTCGCAGCGCTCGCCCAAGGCGGTACGCACCATTCTGGGCAGTGTGCGCCTGGCTGCACCGGCACTGGTCTGCGGTGGTACACTGGCCTACCAGTTTGCCACGGGCACCGGGCAGCCACTGTGCAGCTTTGCCGGACGGGAAGAAGCCGTGTTGCAGAAGCTGCCCTCAGCCGTGGGCCTTGGCATCGCACTGCAGATGACAGACGGTTCTACCCGTGTGCTGCGGATGAGCGAGGCGCTGGAAGCTCACCTGCGGCAGGAGTGGACGCCCTATGTCCTCAGCAGTGCTGCCGATGTGCGGGGCGAGGATGTGCTGCGCATCCTGCTTTATCAGGACAAAAAGCAGATGCCGCTGGTTCCTTTGCTGGATAAGGCACTGGGGGAGGCAGCCGATTCTCTGCTGGCGGAGCGTGTCGCGCCGGATCTGCTGGTGTTGACTCCGGGTGCTGTTTCGGGGACGGCAATGTTCAATGCGGTCTGC
>OIWN01002259.1_pt1 | contig 13268 bp, 7 predicted proteins | sample 1587591 | NCBI WGS metagenome assembly OIWN01 (sample SAMEA3888901, study PRJEB22519) | human gut metagenome | biome: human gut; feature: human-associated habitat; material: faeces | place: Denmark | collected 2010 | reverse complement strand
ATGAAGATTCCGACGTTACTAACTGAGTGTTGTATCTAATCGTGGGGGCAGGTCAATACCCTTGCTTGTAAATCACCGGCGCTTCTTACAGTTGTAAGAATAACATCACAAATGTCGCGACTCTCTCTGATTACCACGAATCAATATTTATCATATTCTTCTTTTCGTCCTCACTACTTACCATGCAGAAAGGAATTGGAAGTGGCGATGAAATGATTTTCAGCACTTGATACAGGATTTTAAAAATATCGAGTGCAGCTACGACGATATTTTGCGGGTTATTTATAGAAGATATTACGCCTTAAATAAACGCTAAATTAACACATATTTAATTAACTAATAGGTATTGCTATGTCAACTCCACTTCAAGGAATTAAAGTTCTCGATTTCACCGGTGTGCAATCTGGCCCATCTTGTACTCAAATGCTGGCCTGGTTTGGCGCTGACGTTATTAAAATTGAACGTCCCGGCGTTGGTGACGTAACGCGTCACCAGCTGCGAGATATTCCTGATATCGATGCGCTTTACTTCACCATGCTTAACAGTAACAAACGTTCTATTGAGTTAAATACCAAAACAGCGGAAGGCAAAGAGGTAATGGAAAAGCTGATCCGCGAAGCTGATATCTTAGTCGAGAACTTTCATCCAGGGGCCATTGATCACATGGGCTTCACCTGGGAGCATATTCAAGAAATCAATCCACGTCTGATTTTTGGTTCGATCAAAGGGTTTGATGAGTGTTCGCCTTATGTGAATGTAAAAGCCTATGAAAATGTTGCTCAGGCAGCGGGTGGCGCGGCATCCACTACGGGTTTTTGGGATGGTCCGCCGCTGGTAAGCGCTGCAGCGTTGGGTGACAGCAACACCGGAATGCATTTGCTGATCGGTTTACTTGCTGCTTTGCTGCATCGCGAAAAAACGGGGCGTGGGCAACGAGTCACCATGTCAATGCAGGATGCCGTATTGAACCTTTGCCGCGTGAAATTACGTGACCAGCAGCGTCTCGATAAATTGGGTTATCTGGAAGAATACCCGCAGTATCCGAATGGTACATTTGGTGATGCAGTTCCCCGCGGTGGTAATGCAGGTGGTGGCGGTCAGCCTGGCTGGATCCTGAAATGTAAAGGCTGGGAAACCGATCCTAACGCCTATATTTATTTCACTATTCAGGAGCAAAACTGGGAAAACACCTGTAAAGCCATCGGCAAACCAGAATGGATTACCGATCCGGCATACAGTACAGCCCATGCACGACAGCCACATATTTTCGATATTTTTGCTGAAATCGAAAAATACACTGTCACTATTGATAAACATGAAGCGGTGGCCTATTTGACTCAGTTTGATATTCCTTGTGCACCGGTTTTAAGTATGAAAGAAATTTCACTTGATCCCTCTTTGCGCCAAAGTGGCAGTGTTGTTGAAGTGGAACAACCGTTGCGTGGAAAATATCTGACCGTTGGTTGTCCAATGAAATTCTCTGCCTTTACGCCGGATATTAAAGCTGCGCCGCTATTAGGTGAACATACCGCTGCTGTATTGCAGGAGCTGGGTTATAGCGACGATGAAATTGCTGCAATGAAGCAAAACCACGCCATCTGATATTAACGGGGGCTTCTGGCTCCCAATTTATAAAAATTTCGAGGTTATTAATCATGTCAGATCAACTTCAAATGACAGATGGTATGCATATCATCGTTGAAGCATTAAAACAGAATAATATTGACACTATTTATGGTGTTGTAGGTATTCCTGTGACGGATATGGCACGCCATGCCCAGGCGGAAGGCATTCGTTATATTGGTTTTCGTCATGAGCAGTCGGCAGGCTATGCCGCTGCGGCAAGCGGTTTTCTTACCCAAAAACCGGGGATCTGCCTGACAGTTTCTGCGCCAGGATTCCTCAATGGTTTGACCGCATTGGCCAACGCAACGGTAAATGGTTTTCCGATGATCATGATTAGCGGCTCCAGCGACCGCGCGATCGTCGACCTACAGCAAGGTGATTATGAAGAGCTGGACCAAATGAATGCGGCAAAACCGTATGCCAAAGCAGCATTTCGCGTTAATCAGCCGCAGGATCTTGGCATTGCATTGGCACGCGCTATCCGGGTCTCTGTATCGGGTCGCCCTGGCGGAGTTTATCTTGATTTGCCAGCAAATGTCCTGGCCGCGACGATGGAAAAAGACGAAGCGTTAACCACGATTGTTAAAGTTGAAAATCCGTCGCCAGCATTATTGCCATGCCCGAAGTCAGTCACTAGCGCAATTTCGCTTTTAGCAAAAGCTGAACGGCCATTAATTATCCTTGGCAAAGGCGCGGCGTATTCACAAGCTGATGAACAGCTTCGTGAATTTATTGAAAGTACTCAGATTCCATTCCTGCCAATGTCTATGGCGAAAGGGATCCTTGAAGATACGCATCCACTTTCTGCGGCAGCTGCGCGTTCGTTTGCCCTGGCAAATGCTGACGTTGTCATGCTTGTTGGTGCACGACTGAATTGGTTATTGGCACACGGTAAAAAAGGGTGGGCGGCAGATACACAGTTTATTCAACTGGATATTGAACCGCAGGAAATTGACAGCAACCGCCCCATTGCTGTGCCAGTCGTTGGTGATATTGCATCCAGTATGCAAGGTATGCTGGCAGAACTGAAACAAAACACATTTACGACTCCACTGGTATGGCGCGATATTTTAAATATCCACAAGCAGCAAAATGCACAAAAAATGCATGAAAAATTAAGTACAGATACTCAACCATTAAATTACTTTAATGCATTAAGTGCTGTGCGCGACGTATTGCGCGAGAACCAGGATATTTATTTAGTTAATGAAGGTGCAAATACCCTGGATAATGCACGAAATATTATTGATATGTATAAACCACGTCGTCGTCTGGATTGTGGTACCTGGGGTGTCATGGGCATCGGTATGGGCTATGCCATCGGTGCTAGCGTGACTTCTGGTTCTCCGGTTGTCGCCATTGAAGGTGATAGTGCTTTTGGTTTCAGTGGGATGGAAATTGAAACGATTTGTCGATATAACCTGCCGGTGACGATCGTTATTTTTAATAATGGCGGCATCTACAGAGGAGACGGTGTTGATCTCAGTGGCGCTGGTGCACCATCACCAACGGATCTGATGCACCATGCAAGGTATGACAAATTAATGGATGCGTTTCGTGGCGTTGGCTATAACGTCACCACGACAGATGAACTTCGTCATGCTTTAACCACCGGTATTCAGTCGCGCAAACCGACCATTATTAATGTGGTCATCGACCCTGCAGCAGGAACTGAAAGTGGCCATATTACCAAACTTAACCCAAAACAAGTCGCTGGTAATTAAATACTGACATCGTCTCCTCTTGCCAACTCATTATGCGATGGTGAGGGGACCCTTATCGGAAATACTATTATGCTAACATTTTTTATTGGCGATTTATTGCCTATTATCGTAATCATGCTGTTGGGTTATTTTAGCGGCAGACGAGAAACTTTTTCAGAAGATCAAGCCCGCGCATTTAATAAACTGGTATTAAACTACGCTCTTCCTGCGGCTCTATTTGTTTCTATTACCCGGGCAAACAGGGAAATGATTTTTGCGGACACTCGTCTGACCCTTGTATCACTTGTGGTTATTGTCGGATGTTTCTTTTTCTCCTGGTTTGGTTGCTACAAATTTTTTAAACGTACCCATGCAGAAGCAGCTGTATGTGCATTAATTGCGGGTTCACCTACCATTGGATTCCTGGGGTTTGCAGTTCTCGATCCTATTTATGGTGATTCCGTATCAACAGGTTTAGTGGTAGCAATTATTTCTATTATTGTTAACGCAATTACTATTCCTATTGGTCTGTATTTGCTGAATCCTTCCTCAGGAGCGGATGGTAAGAAGAATAGTAATCTGAGCGCATTAATTTCTGCGGCAAAGGAGCCAGTAGTATGGGCACCTGTTCTGGCAACGATCCTGGTGTTGGTTGGGGTAAAAATTCCGGCAGCATGGGACCCAACCTTTAATCTGATTGCGAAGGCTAACTCAGGGGTAGCGGTATTCGCTGCGGGGTTGACTCTGGCTGCACATAAATTCGAGTTCAGTGCCGAAATTGCTTATAACACCTTCCTGAAGCTGATTCTGATGCCACTGGCACTGCTTCTCGTTGGTATGGCATGTCATTTGAACAGCGAACATCTGCAGATGATGGTACTGGCAGGCGCATTACCGCCGGCATTCTCCGGAATCATTATTGCCAGCCGGTTTAATGTCTACACCCGTACTGGTACAGCGTCATTGGCTGTGAGCGTACTGGGCTTTGTCGTCACGGCTCCCTTGTGGATTTATGTCAGTCGACTGGTTTCATAATTAATCATGTTATTGATTTTACATAAATGCCGAAGTGTCTTTTCACCTTCGGCTTTTTTCAAGGCATAAGCAAATGACAAATAATGAAAGCAAAGGGCCGTTTGAAGGCTTATTAGTTATCGATATGACACATGTCCTTAATGGACCTTTCGGAACTCAACTTCTTTGTAATATGGGCGCAAGGGTAATTAAAGTTGAGCCGCCGGGTCATGGTGATGATACCCGCACATTTGGTCCCTATGTGGATGGACAGTCACTCTATTACAGTTTTATTAATCATGGCAAAGAGAGTGTGGTTCTTGATTTAAAGAATGATCACGATAAAAGTATATTTATAAATATGCTCAAACAAGCTGATGTATTAGCTGAGAATTTTCGCCCAGGTACAATGGAAAAACTGGGGTTTTCATGGGAAACGCTTCAAGAAATCAACCCGCGCCTCATATATGCTTCATCGTCAGGTTTCGGACATACCGGTCCGCTAAAAGATGCTCCTGCCTACGATACCATCATTCAGGCAATGAGCGGGATAATGATGGAAACAGGATATCCTGATGCTCCGCCAGTGCGCGTTGGTACATCTCTTGCGGATCTATGCGGCGGTGTCTATTTATTCAGCGGAATAGTGAGTGCACTTTATGGCCGCGAAAAGAGCCAGAGAGGGGCGCATGTCGATATAGCGATGTTTGATGCCACGCTGAGTTTTCTGGAGCATGGTCTGATGGCATATATCGCAACTGGGAAGTCACCACAACGTCTGGGAAATCGCCATCCCTACATGGCACCTTTTGATGTTTTCAATACTCAGGATAAGCCGATTACGATTTGTTGTGGTAATGACAAGCTTTTTTCTGCGTTATGCCAGGCACTGGAGCTTACGGAACTGGTTAATGATCCCCGATTTAGCAGCAATATTTTACGCGTACAAAACCAGGCTATTCTTAAACAATATATTGAGCGGACGTTAAAAACGCAGGCAGCTGAAGTTTGGTTAGCCAGAATACATGAAGTTGGTGTACCCGTCGCGCCGTTATTAAGTGTGGCTGAGGCCATTAAATTGCCACAAACTCAGGCGAGAAATATGTTGATTGAAGCCGGGGGAATAATGATGCCGGGTAATCCGATAAAAATCAGCGGCTGCGCGGACCCGCATGTTATGCCGGGAGCGGCAACGCTCGACCAGCATGGGGAACAAATTCGCCAGGAGTTCTCATCATAAATGTAAGATGTGCTGGTAAATAGCTCCCACATTTGAACATTGTGGGAGCCGCTATTTAGTCATTTTTCTGACAGAAAACAGCAATCTCCTGGTCCAGCTCTGCAATGTGTTCTTTTACAGAGTTCAGCAACTGAAGAATTTCAGGCTTACTGTCATCTGAAACAGGTGTTATTTCTAACTGATGGCTAATATTAATCAACTTTTGCAAATTCAGGATGTTAGCCGCACCGTGGATGCGATGAATACACTGATGGAAAGTTCTGTTATCGCCAGCTTCTAGTGCTTGAAACGCAGCGGGTAGATCTTTATGCGTTTCATGCTGGAAAGTCATGAGAATCTCCTGCATCAGTTGTAGATCGTTCGCCGTATTATTTTTCAGGGCTTCGATATCAAGGTGGCGATACTGAGGTGCAATATGCGCAACCTGGTGTAACTGACTTAAATGTGTTTTCAGTACATCCAGGGTCAACGGTTTGAACAAACATAAGTTCATGCCGCAACTTAACCCTTTTTCACGTTCGTTAGCCTGTGCGTTGGCTGTAAGCCCCCAGATGGGTAAGGAAGAATTTTGCTCACGGAGTTTGCGAGTCAACTCAAAACCATCCATATTCGGCATATTAACGTCAGTAATAAGCAGATCATAATGTTGCATACTGACTTTGTGTAGCGCTTGCACACCATCAGTGGCTTCATCAACATCATATCCTAATAGATTTAGCTGGCGTTTGAGTAATAGCCTGTTGGTCGGATGATCATCCGCGATTAATATGCTCAACTTTTCAGGTAGTGTGATGGGGTGTTCTGCTTTTGCCTCGACAGTCGCCACTTGCTGGCTAATTTCTACCGGGATTGTGATCGTAAATGTTGTTCCTATGCCTGGATGACTTTCTAATGACAAATCGCCCTGCATATTTTTAATTAATTCTTTGCAGATCATTAAGCCTAAGCCAGATCCTGTTTGCTGGCGACCTGCACTTGTTTGGCTGTAGCGTTTAAAGAGTTGTTGTTGTTCTTCCTGCGATAATCCACTTCCAGAATCCATAATCGTCATTTTGATAACAGCGTGGTTGTCATCAATGTGAACCAGGGAGGTCGTAATTTTTACTGCCCCCTCGGTGGTAAATTTGAGAGCATTGCTCAGTAAATTTGATAAGACCTGCTTAAACGCCTGAGGGTCGATCTTAACCAGGTAATGATCAGGAAATGTACTGCTGCAACTTAATGCGATCGATTTGCTTGCAGCAATCGCACCGAAAGAGTGACAAGTGTTCTGGACTAAAGTAGGGATATCGACCCATTGTGGTTGAAGTTGATAGTTACCCGATTCAATTTTGTCGACATCAAGGATTTCACCAATTAAGCCGAGGAGTGATTGTCCGGTGGCGTAGGCAAGTGAAATCGCCTCCACCCGTTGCTCCTTGCTAAGACCAGAACCCGACAGAAGTTCCAGGAAGCCCATAATAGAGCTTATTGGTGTTCTTATTTCGTGACTCATCGTTGCCAGAAACTGACTTTTTGCTACGGTAGCCTTTATCGCTTTATTTTTTTCTACCTCGAGTGCATTAATTAGATCACGCGTTTCAGTAATATCTTGCCAACCACAAATATATACTGCATTGTCACTTGCAGGAAGATTGCATAATGTATGCCAGTGATTAATGCATCTTTTCTCGATGCCATTATCAATTTCAAATACCTGTGTGTATATTGTTCGATTTTCTTTCGTTTCTGCTGTGACTTCATGCGCATTAGAAAAAACATCTTTAAAGGGTGAGTCACTGTTTTCTAATGGTAACATTGCATTTTTGTAGTAATCCGCAGTGAAATAATGTTCAAAAGCACTATTATGACTAATGACATTACCTTGCCAGTTTACAACATAAGTTGGATTCGGTAAGGAATCCGAGAGTGCTTTTCGGAATGATATTTGGTTTTCTAAATCACCCTGAATGACTTTACGACGACGAACTGAGCGTAACAGGTAGAATCCCCATAAAAGGCTACTGCCAACTAATAAAACGGATAATGTCGTAACAATATAAAATTGCTCGCTATATAGGTCCCATGTGTCAATGGTCACATTGGGCATTTTAATCCATTTTTCCGTCAGGCGCAGAACTTCGCTTGGGGGAATTGCATTCAGTGCTTTATTAATAATATCCTTAAGTTCCGGTTCTCCGCGAGGAAAAGCGAACGAAAGCGATGCATTCGGAACGCCAGGAATAAGAAAATGATAAAGTTCATTAGGATAGTAATGATCGATCATGTAACGCGAATTTAACTGTGTCGCGACCAGAGCATCAAGTTCACCTTCCTTAACCTTGTGAAATGCAGCGCTGGCATTATCGACCTGTATCCATTCAACCTCCGGATACATCTCTTTTAATTGCGAATGCAGCTCATAATAATATGGAATGGCAACTTTCATTCCTTTTTTTAATGTTTGTTCACTGTCAGGCGCTTTTTGCATGACAAAAACGTAAGGCGTTGTTATGAAGGCTTCAGCAAATAAAACATTATTTTCTCGATCTTCACTATAAATAGCGCCAGGTATTATATCCCATCCTCCGGGGCTAAGCTGTGTTCCAGCATGGATATTGTGTGAAACGGTGATCGGAGAAAAATTTAAACCTGTTTGCAAGGTAATAATATTAAGAATGTCCCCCATAACGCCCCGAACCGAGCCATTTTCATCCGTCATAGAATAGGGGGGCGAGTAAGGATTTTCCAGCACCTTTAAATTGGGATGCTGCTTAATCCACTGTTTTTCATGTTCAGTGAGTTCTAATGGTTTGTTCAGAAAGGCCAGGTTTCCTGTATCAAGCCAATTTTGTGATACTTCATAGCGAACTTCATTTGTTAAAGCATCAACAAATCTATTGAGTACTTCATTAAGAATGACAGATTCTTTTCTGGTCAAGAAAAAATTATATTGACGCGGCGAGTTATAATATTTCACTACATTTAAGGAGTGAGTGAAATAGCGGGAAATCATACTGCTGGTAATGATGTTACTACCAATAAAGTAATCATTGTGCCCAGCTGAGACGGATGCTAATGCCTGATATAAATTTGTAAAAGAGATAATTGTTGCTTTTGGAAATGATTGATGAATTACCTCGTCTGGGGGGTAATTTGCTACCCGAGCAATATTTACTGGTTTTGGTGAGGTAAGCGGTCGCATTGAGTCGTGAAGGGTGGTTACCAGCGCCGGAAAGGTAATTATCAATGGTTTGGTTGCAGCAATGTCATCATTAAGAGGCGGCGAAGCAACTAAATGTGATAACACTATATCGACTTCACCTTCTTCCAGCGCGTCCATTGCTTTTTGATGATCGGCGTATTCCCGGAGTGTTAATTTGATATTTAACGCTCTTTTTAAAAGATTTAAATAATCAGCATTAATACCACGAACCCGTTGCTGCGAATCGGTATGCAACAAGGTAGCCGTTTGGGACTTGTGTACTGCAATCACAAGATTTTTTTTGCTCGCTAACCAACGTAATTCCTTGTTGCTCAGACGTAGTGGATCAAGTGTGACACGGTTGTTACTACTGATGCCACGATATTCGATGTAATCTTCGTCTGCGAAACTCATGGTCGACCAAAGAGCACAACAGAGAAGAAAAATATAGGGTAAAAACTTCATGTGGTTAGCCGATTTTGTTACGTTGTGCGAATGTGTAAAGATCCATCAGTGATTTACATTCTAATTTTTCCATCAGGCGACTTTTATAAGTGCTGACAGTTTTGTTGCTGATGAACATTTTTTCAGCAATGTCATTATTATCCTTGCCATCAAGAATATACCGCATGACACTAATTTCTTGTTTCGATAAGGAGTCGAGTTTTTGCTGGTCGGACGTTAAACTTCCAACAAACCGGTTGAGAGAGAAGGGGAAATAGCAGTAGCCATTTTTTGCAGCTTCAATAGCCGCAATGATATTGTTCATGCCTTCTTTTTTACTCACGAAACCATTAGCGCCAGCATCAGCACAATGTTTCCCGTAAAAATGGTCATTTTTAGCGGAGACGATAATAATAATTCCGCTATATTGGCGCTTCCTCAGCGTTTCTAACACCTGGATACCGTTAACCCCGGGGATATCGACATCAATGATGACGATATCAGGCTTAAGTGTTTCCACCCGCTGAACGGCGCTTCCGCCTTCAGTTAACTCCGCTAAGATTTCAATATCGTTTTTGATCAATAAATTACGAATTGCTGCGATAGCAAGAGGATGGTCATCAATAATTATTGCGTTCATAGATTATTCCCTTTGCAATGAAGCATCTCCCTTCTCTCTGTAGTAATACAGACATAAGGCGTCATCTCATTTTCTCAATAAAAATAAGAAAATCTGAGCTTCCTTTAAGATAATTCGACAAGTATACCATATAAATAGTCGGCATAAATGAAATGTCAACAATAAAATCAGGGATTGTACCGATGATTTATAGTTTCAAGTTAGCACTATAAGTCTTCTTACTAATCCTACAGGCGTAAGAATTGTATTGCAAAAGCCACGGTTTAGTCCTCTGTTGTTTTTTTTGCACCTCATTTAAATTAGGCCTCCAACGTTCCTGGGATAATGTGCAACACATGCACTGTGTTTGATATGAAGAATGAATGCTCTTTTCATTCAATTCATAAATTTCATCTATGAGAAATGAGAGATAATAGTGGAACAGATTAATTCAAATAAAAAACATTCTAACAGAAGAAAATACTTTTCTTTATTGGCGGTAGTTTTATTTATTGCGTTTTCAGGTGCCTATGCCTATTGGTCAATGGAATTAGAAGACATGATTAGTACAGATGACGCCTATGTCACGGGGAATGCAGATCCAATTTCTGCACAATTCTCAGGTAGTGTCACTGTCGTTAATCATAAAGATACGAACTACATTTTAGTTTCACTGGATAAAACTGATGCCACTATCGCACTCAATAAAGCTAAAAATAATCTGGCAAATATTGTTCGGCAAACGAATAAACTGTACTTACAGGATAAACAATACAGTGCCGAAGTCGCTTCAGCACGTATTCAGTATCAACAATCTTTAGAAGATTATAACCGTCGTGTGCCTTTAGCGAAGCAGGGGGTTATTTCAAAAGAAACGCTGGAGCATACCAAAGATACGTTAATAAGTAGCAAAGCGGCATTGAATGCCGCTATCCAGGCTTATAAAGCGAATAAAGCTTTAGTAATGAACACACCATTAAACCGTCAGCCACAAGTCGTTGAAGCGGCGGATGCAACTAAAGAAGCCTGGTTGGCGCTTAAACGTACGGATATTAAGAGTCCGGTTACCGGCTATATTGCCCAGAGAAGTGTTCAGGTCGGCGAAACAGTGAGCCCCGGACAATCGTTAATGGCTGTCGTACCGGCACGTCAAATGTGGGTTAATGCCAACTTTAAAGAAACACAACTCACGGATGTGCGGATTGGTCAATCGGTCAATATTATCAGCGATCTTTATGGTGAAAATGTTGTGTTTCATGGTCGGGTGACAGGGATCAATATGGGAACCGGCAATGCGTTCTCCTTATTACCTGCACAAAATGCGACAGGGAACTGGATCAAAATCGTTCAGCGTGTACCGGTTGAAGTTTCTCTTGATCCAAAAGAACTCATGGAACATCCCTTGCGTATTGGTTTATCGATGACAGCAACTATTGATACGAAGAACGAAGACATTGCCGAGATGCCTGAGCTGGCTTCAACCGTGACCTCCATGCCGGCTTATACCAGTAAGGCTTTAGTTATCGATACCAGTCCGATAGAAAAAGAAATTAGCAACATTATTTCGCATAATGGACAACTTTAATGGCAATCACTAAATCAACTCCGGCACCATTAACCGGTGGGACGTTATGGTGCGTCACTATTGCATTGTCATTAGCGACATTTATGCAAATGTTGGATTCCACTATTTCTAACGTCGCAATACCGACAATATCTGGCTTTCTGGGAGCATCAACAGACGAAGGCACCTGGGTTATCACCTCGTTTGGTGTAGCAAATGCCATTGCGATCCCTGTTACTGGCAGGTTGGCACAAAGAATAGGCGAATTAAGATTATTTTTACTTTCAGTAACCTTTTTTTCGCTGTCTTCATTAATGTGTAGCCTATCGACCAATCTTGATGTGCTGATATTTTTTAGAGTCGTTCAGGGGTTAATGGCGGGGCCGTTAATTCCACTGTCACAGAGTTTATTATTAAGGAATTACCCACCAGAAAAAAGGACATTTGCTCTGGCATTATGGTCAATGACCGTGATTATCGCTCCGATATGTGGGCCGATATTGGGCGGCTATATTTGTGATAACTTTAGCTGGGGTTGGATATTTTTAATCAATGTCCCTATGGGGATTGTCGTCCTGACATTATGCTTAACCTTACTTAAAGGAAGAGAAACTGAGACTTCACCGGTCAAAATGAATCTACCAGGACTGACCCTGTTAGTGCTCGGTGTTGGTGGCTTGCAAATTATGCTTGATAAAGGGCGCGATCTGGATTGGTTCAACTCGAGTACGATAATAATATTAACAGTAGTATCAGTTATTTCTCTGATCTCTTTAGTCATTTGGGAGTCGACCTCAGAGAACCCGATTCTTGATCTCAGTTTGTTTAAGTCCCGTAACTTCACCATTGGTATTGTGAGTATCACATGCGCGTATTTATTTTACTCTGGAGCGATCGTCCTTATGCCGCAGTTACTCCAGGAAACAATGGGGTATAATGCGATTTGGGCCGGGCTTGCTTATGCGCCCATCGGCATCATGCCACTATTAATTTCACCTTTGATAGGACGTTATGGCAACAAAATAGACATGCGGGTGTTGGTGACATTCAGTTTTTTGATGTATGCGGTTTGCTATTACTGGCGTTCTGTGACATTTATGCCAACGATTGATTTTACAGGTATCATTTTGCCGCAGTTTTTTCAGGGATTCGCCGTTGCCTGTTTCTTTTTACCCTTAACAACGATTTCGTTTTCAGGCTTGCCAGATAATAAATTTGCCAATGCCTCGAGTATGAGTAATTTTTTTCGTACCTTGTCAGGATCAGTTGGTACGTCGTTGACAATGACGCTGTGGGGACGACGCGAATCGTTACACCATAGTCAGTTGACAGCAACCATCGATCAATTTAACCCCGTGTTTAATTCATCGTCACAAATTATGGATAAATACTATGGTTCGCTTTCAGGAGTTCTTAATGAAATTAATAATGAAATAACCCAGCAGTCACTTTCTATTTCTGCAAATGAGATTTTCCGTATGGCGGCTATTGCTTTTATCTTACTTACGGTTTTGGTTTGGTTTGCGAAACCGCCGTTTACAGCGAAAGGCGTTGGGTGATGGTAAAAGCAGGGGGTTATAGCGGGTAAGACCGGGGATCTTAAGTCTGCGCCATCGGCAGCATCGCTCACCCAGGGAAAGGATTGCGATGCTGCGTTGAAACGTTATTAACGGCCTTTTGCCAGATATTGATTCATCCCTGCCAGAAGATGCATCCTGGTCAGATTCAGTGTTCCTGCCGCAGGGTAATAGATGAGCGCCACAAACGCCGCTTCGTATTCCGGCGCATGTTCCTTCATCCACGCATACACACGCTCCGCTTCCGAAAGTATCCGTTTAATCTCCTCCAGTGTATCCTGCGTTTCTCTTCCATGC
>OIWN01002257.1_pt1 | contig 13276 bp, 10 predicted proteins | sample 1587591 | NCBI WGS metagenome assembly OIWN01 (sample SAMEA3888901, study PRJEB22519) | human gut metagenome | biome: human gut; feature: human-associated habitat; material: faeces | place: Denmark | collected 2010 | reverse complement strand
CGCAGCAAGTACAGAATATGTGCCCGATCACCAAAGGTCCTAAGCATGGTCCGGCCCCCATCCCCGAAGAGGGCGCATGGGTCAAGGCCTATGAGATCAAGGACATCAGCGGCTACACCCATGGTGTGGGCTGGTGCGCACCTCAGCAGGGTACCTGCAAGCTGTCTCTGAACATCAAGAACGGCGTCATCGAGGAGGCTCTGGTGGAGACCATCGGCTGCTCCGGCATGACCCACTCTGCTGCTATGGCAGGCGAGATCCTGCCCGGCAAGACCATTCTGGAAGCTCTGAACACCGACCTCGTCTGCGACGCCATCAATGTGGCGATGCGCGAGCTGTTCCTGCAGATCGTCTACGGCCGCAGCCAGACCGCTTTCTCTGAGGACGGTCTGCCCATCGGCGCAGGTCTGGATGACCTGGGCAAGGGCCTGCGCTCCATGACCGGCACCATCTTCTCCACCAAGGAGAAGGGCGTCCGTTATCTGGAGCTGACCGAGGGCTACATCAACAAGCTGGCTGTGGATGCCAACGGCGAGGTCATCGGCTATCAGTTCGTCAAGCTGGGCAAGATGATGGAGGACATCCGTCACGGCAAGACCCCCAACGAGGCTTACGAGAAGAACGTGGGTACTTACGGCCGCTTCAGCAAGGAAGCAGGCGCTGTCAAGTACATCGACCCGCGTGAGGAATAAGAGAGGAGGAACAACTCATGGCAACTTTTGAATCTATGGATCGCCGCATGCCGAAGATCGAGGCATGCCTGAAGGCCAACGGCCTCGAATCTCTGGACGCCTGCAACGAGATGCTCCTCGCTAAGGGCATCGACTGCGACAAGATCGTCCGCGGTGTGCAGCCCATCTGCTTTGATAACGCTGTCTGGGCTTACACCCTGGGTACCGCCATCGCCGTCAAGCGCGGCCTGACCGATGCTGCCGAGTGCGCAGCCGCCATCGGCGAAGGTCTGGAAGCTTTCACCATCCCCGGTTCTGTCGCTGAGCAGCGTCAGGTCGGTCTGGGCCACGGCAACCTGGGCGCTCGTCTGCTGAGCGAGGACACCACCTGCTTCGCTTTCCTGGCAGGCCACGAGTCCTTCGCCGCTGCTGAGGGTGCCATCGGCATCGCCCGCACCGCAAACAAGGTCCGCAAGACTCCTCTGCGTGTCATCCTGAACGGCCTGGGCAAGGACGCCGCTTACATCATCTCCCGTATCAACGGCTTCACCTATGTGCAGACCGAGTACGACATCCCCACTCAGACCCTGACCGTCGTCAAGGAGATCCCCTTCTCCGAGGGCGAGCGCGCAGCTGTCAAGTGCTACGGCGCCAACGACGTCATGGAGGGCGTTGCCATCATGAAGAAGGAGGACGTCCAGTGCTCCATCACCGGCAACTCCACCAACCCCGTCCGCTTCCAGCACCTGGTCGCCGGCACCTATAAGAAGTGGGCCATCGAGAACGGCAAGAAGTACTTCTCCGTCGCTTCCGGCGGCGGCACGGGCCGTACCCTGCACCCCGATAACGTCGCAGCCGGCCCCGCCAGCTACGGCCTGACCGACTCTCTGGGCCGCGTCCACGGTGATGCTCAGTTTGCAGGTTCCTCTTCTGTGCCTGCACACGTCGAGATGATGGGCCTCATCGGCATGGGCAACAACCCGATGGTCGGCGCTACTGTCGCCTGCGCTGTTGCTGCTGCACAGGCCAACGCCTAAATCCTTTTCCCAAGTTCGGCAGAGGGGGCCGCTTGTAAAAGAGCGGCTCCCTTTTTATGCTGATAGATGTTCGCAACCACAAACCACGAAGCAAGCAAGGAAGGAAAAACATGAAGAAAGCTCAGATCAAGAAGAGCGTGTCTGCACTGGCTATGGCAGCGGTCATCGCGGTCAGCCTGTTTGGCTACGGCTGCGGTGCAAAGTCTGCCTCTACCAGTTCTGACGCAGGTGTGTCCGGTGACTTCACCGCCACTGCCAAGGGCTTCGGCGGCGACGTTTCCGTCACCCTGACCCTGACCGACGGCGCCATCACCGGCTGCACCGCCGAGGGCAAGGACGAGACTGAGGGCGTCGGCTCTCAGGCCATCGCCAAGATGCCCGGCGAGATCGCCGAGAGCGGCAGCATCGCCGTGGACGGCGTGTCCGGCGCTACCATCACCTCTACCGCCATCAAGGAGGCTGCTGCAGCTGCCCTGACCGCTGCCGGCCTGAACCCCGATGACTACAAGACCGCTGTGGAGAACGACGCTGCCGCCGAGGACTCCACCGTTGACGCAGATGTCGTCGTCGTCGGTGCAGGCGGCGCAGGCATGACTGCTGCCATCACCGCTGCCGCTGAGGGCAAGAGCGTCGTCATCCTCGAGAGCCAGTCCATGGTGGGCGGCAACTCTGTCCGCGCCACCGGCGGCATGAACGCCGGCAAGACCGTCTATCAGGACGAGAACGAGTTCGGCGAGTCTGCCGGTGTCGAGAAGACCCTGAAGACTGCTGCCGAGAAGTACGCCGACAACGAGACCATCACCGCTCTGGCAAAGACCGTCTCTGAGCAGTGGGCTGCCTATCAGGCCAACCCCACCGGCTACTTCGACTCTGTCGAGCTGATGGAGCTGGATACCATGATCGGCGGCAAGGGCATCAACGACCCCGAGCTGGTCGAGACCCTGTGCGCAAACTCCGCTGACGCCATCGACTGGCTGGACGAGCACGGCATCACCCTGCACAACGTCTCCAGCTTCGGCGGTGCATCCGTCAAGCGCATCCATCGCCCTGTGAACGCAGAGGGCAAGACCGTTTCCGTCGGCTCCTACATGATCCCCCTGCTGGAGGAGAATTGCGAGAAGGCCGGCGTCAAGATGATGCTGGACACCACCGCAACGGAGATCCTGACCGATGCCAACGGCGCAGCCGTGGGCGTCAAGGCCACCGGTGCTTCCGGTGAGACCGTCACCGTCAACGCCAAGGCAGTCGTTCTGGCTACCGGCGGCTTCGGCGCAAACCTCGACATGGTCGTCAAGTACAAGCCCGAGCTGAAGGGCTTCATGACCACCAACGCCCCCGGCATCCAGGGCCAGGGCATCGAGATGGCACAGGCCATCGGCGCTGCTACCGTGGACATGGACCAGATCCAGATCCACCCCACCGTTGAGGCCAACACCGCTGCCCTCATCACCGAGGGCCTGCGCGGCGACGGCGCGATCCTCATCAACGAGGAAGGCCAGCGCTTCATCGACGAGGTCGGCACCCGCGACGTCGTCTCCGCCGCTGAGATCGCCCAGACCGGCAGCTACAGCTGGCTGGTCGTCGATCAGGCCATGGCCGATGCTTCCAGCGTCATCCAGGGCTACATCAAGAAGGGCTACACCGTCACCGGCTCCACCTACGAGGAGCTGGGCAAGGCGATGGGCGTCGATGCCGCTGCCTTCGCAGAGACCATGGAGAAGTGGAACGGCTACGTTGAGGCCAAGAATGACCCCGACTTCGGCCGCACCAGCTTCGCCAACCCCCTGAACACCGCTCCCTACTACGCTGTGAAGGTCACCGCCGGTGTCCATCACACCATGGGCGGCCTGAAGATCAACGCCAACACCGAGGTGCTGAACGAAAAGGGCGAGGTCATCCCCGGCCTGTTCGCAGCAGGTGAGGTGACTGGCGGCGTCCACGGTGCAAACCGTCTGGGCGGCAACGCTGTTGCTGACTTCACCGTCTTTGGCCGCATTGCCGGTGCTGCTGCCAGCGACTACGCTGCATGAGCACCCGCAAGCAGCCTCGACCGGCAAAAGGCGCAAAACGCCTGAGCTGGAAGGCGAACCTCCTCTTCGCAGCCGTCATCCTGACGGCAGCTGTCCTGCTGGTCTTTCTGCTGCGTCCGCGCAGCAAGGCGGAACCGCTGGCAGCAGTCGTGGACTTCGGCGGCGGCATCACCGAGGTGCTGCCGCTGGATAAGGACTACGATTACCTGTACGATGTGGGCAGCTATGTCGTTCATTTACAGGTAAAAGACGGCACCATCTCGTTTCAGGACAGCCAATGCCCGGACCATGTCTGTGAGCAGTTCGGCCAGCTGAGCGAGGAAGGTGCATGGGCGGCCTGCGTCCCTGCCGGGGTGTATGTGAAGCTGGCTCCGCTGAGCGAGGCCGAAGCCGCATCCTGACAAGACAAGATCATCCGAGACACCCGCAATGTTCTGCAAAGGACACTGCGGGTGTCTTTTTTGCATAAAAACCGGAAATAATTTTGTAAATAAAAGGTGAAATGAAATTTGGACGCTTGTGTATTTCAGAAAAATGCGATACACTACCAATAACGGATTTTTCGTGCAAAGGGGTCACGCTGCCCTTTTGCATACCATAGGAGGAAAAGCATGATCTGGAAAAAGAAAAAGGATGCGTCCGCTGAGGCTGCTGAAACCACAGAAGCCAAGTTCGGTGTGTCTGCATTCGCCAAAAAGAACTGGAAATGGCTCGTGCCGGTGGTCGTCGTGGCGGCAGCGGGCGCTGTCTTTCTCATAGGCGGCGGGAATAAAGCTGCCAGCGGCGATGTGACCTACGCCGAGACGACGCCGGTCCGTCAGGATGTCTCCAACTCCCTGAGCGGCACCGGCACGCTGAACCCGGCCAATACATATACCGTCAAGTCTCTGGTGGACGGCAAGATCCTCACCGGCGACTTTGAAGAGGGCGATAAGGTGGAAGAGGGCGATGTGCTCTACACCATCGACAGCTCGGACGCCTCCACCAATCTGGAAAAGGCCAGCATCGCCCTGCAGCAGGCCCAGCGCAGCTACGACAAGACCGTAGACCTCCAGTATGTCCGCGCAGAGGTGGACGGTACGGTCAGCAGTCTCAAGGTCGCAAAGGGCGACCAAGTGACCAGCGGCCAGGAGGTGGCGGTCATCCGCGACAGCTCCAAGATGCTGCTGAACCTGCTGTTCCCGGCAGCCGACGCCGCCAACTTCTCGGTGGGCCAGAGCGCCGACGTGGTGCTGGACGGCACCTTTGAGACGCTGAAAGGCACCGTCACCGCCGTCACCGGCACCGACGAGCTGAGCACCGGCAACCTGCTGGTGCGCACCGTCACCATCCGGGTCAACAATGCCGGCGGTCTGACCACCGCTCAGGCCGCTACCGCCAGCATCAACGGCGTCAGCTCCATCGCCTCCGCCACCTTTGCCTATCAGGCAGAGCGCACCCTGACCGCTCTGGCCAGCGGCACCGTTTCCGCCATCAATGTGCAGGAGGGCGACGCGGTCTCCAAGGGCGACATCCTCATCGAGCTGACCGGCGACGATCTGACCGAATCCATCCAGTCTGCTTCCGAGTCCCTGCGCAGCGCCGAGATCTCGATGCAGAACCAGCAGGACAATATGTCCAACTACACCATCACCTCGCCCATCAGCGGCACCATCATTGAGAAGGACGCCAAGCAGGGCGACGCCCTGACCTCCGGCAGCACCCTCTGCGTCATCTATGACCTGAGCTATCTGGAAATGGTCATCAATGTGGATGAGCTGCAGATCGGCGCACTGTCCGTGGGCCAGAAAGTCCAGCTCACCGCTGACGCTGTGTCGGATAAGACCTATGTCGGCACAGTCACCCGTGTATCCATGAAGGGCAGCTCCAGCGGCGGCACCACGACTTACCCCATCACCATCCGCATCGATGACACCGACGGCCTGCGCCCCGGCATGAACGCCAACGCTGAGATCGTCGTGGCCGAGGCCAACAACGCCCTCGTCGTGCCGAATGCTGCCGTTATCCGCGGCGGCTATGTGCTGGTGAGCAAGAAGTCTCCCAGCGCAGCCAATGCGGTGGAAGACATGGACGCACCGGAGGGCTATGTCTACGTCAAGGTGGAGACCGGCGTCAGCGACGACAGCTACACCGAGATCAAGAGCGGCCTGCAGGAGGACGACACGGTGGCCTACGACACCAGCTCTGTGTCGGATGACTATTACAGCGACAGTATCTGGTAAGGAGGTGCCCCATGAGCGCTCTGATCGAATTTGAGCAGGTGTGCAAGTATTATCAGATGGGCGATACGCTGGTAAAGGCCGCCGACCACATCACGATGAAGATCGAGAAGGGGGAGTTCGTGGCCATCGTGGGCCAGTCCGGTTCGGGCAAGTCCACCTGCATGAACATCATCGGCTGTCTGGACGTCCCCACCCACGGCATCTACCGGCTCAATGGCCGGGATGTGGGCAAGATGAACCGGGACGAGCTGGCGGATGTGCGCAACGAGATGCTGGGCTTCATCTTCCAGCAGTATAACCTTCTGCCCCGGCTGAACCTTCTGGAAAACGTGGAGGTGCCGCTGATCTACGCCAACATCTCCCGCGCCGAGCGCCACAGGCTGGCCAAGGATGTGCTGGAAAAGGTGGGTCTGGGCGACAAGCTCAAGAACCTGCCAAACCAGCTTTCCGGCGGCCAGCAGCAGCGCGTTTCCATCGCACGGGCTCTGGTGCGCAACCCGGCGGTCATCCTCGCCGACGAACCCACCGGCGCTCTGGACTCCCACACCGGCCGCGAGGTCATCGGGATGCTTCAGCAGCTCCATAAAGAGGGCCATACCGTGGTGCTCATCACCCACGACAATTCCATCGCCGTGCAGGCGGAGCGTATCATCCGTCTGGAGGACGGTCAGGTGGTGTACGACGGCGACGCCCACGCGCCCGAGGCCATCGTGCAGCCCACTCTGTCCGGCGAAGCGGCACAGGAGGAAGCAAAATAATGGTATTAGAGACTTTCCGCCAGGCACTGCAGAACGTCTGGAGCAATAAGCTGCGCACGTTCCTGACCATGCTGGGCATCATCATCGGCGTCATGGCGGTCATCGTCATCGTCGGTCTGGGCAACGGCATGACCAGAAGTATGCGGGACAGCTTTTCCGCAATGGGAACCAACACCCTCTCCATCCAGATATGGGGCTATGGTTCCCGCACTGCGACGGTGGATGATTTGTACGACATCGTCAAAAAGAACCCCGAACTGCTTTCCTCCATCTCGCCGCAGCTGGATTTCAGCGACAACACCCCCAAGGTGGGGACTACGACCTACCGCTACAGCGAGATGTACGGCGTGGATGAAAACTACATCGAGATGAAGGGCTACACCCTTGCCAAGGGCCGGAACATCCAGTATATGGACATCGCAGACAACAAGCAGATCTGCGTCATCGGCGATTACATCAACCGCACGGCCTACGGCGGAAATGCGGTGGGCCAGACCATCAAGCTTGGCCCCTATAAGTTCCGCATCGTGGGCGTGCTGAAGGCCAAGATCTCCAACCCCGACCAGCAGGAGGGCAGCGACGACGACAGCGTCTACCTGCCCTACACCACAGCCATGCGCCTTTCCAACGAAAGCTCGCCGGACTCCTACTCCGCCATCATGGTGGACGAGGGCCAGGCCAACGAGGCCAAGGCTGCGGTGGAGAAGGGACTGTATGACATCTTCAAGAGCGACAGTGCTTACTACGTCTACAGCGCCAGCGAGTGGCTGGAAGAGATGAACAAGATGATCAACATGGTCATCGTCATCCTCACCGGCATCGCCAGTATCTCGCTGCTGGTGGGCGGCATCGGCATCATGAACATCATGCTGGTGTCCGTCACCGAGCGCACCCGTGAGATCGGCATCCGCAAGGCCATGGGCGCGAAGGAAAGGACCATCCTGGCCCAGTTCGTCACCGAGGCGGCTACTACCTCGGCTTTTGGCGGCACACTGGGCATCGTCCTCGGCTACATCGTGTCGGCCATCGCCAATCAGGTGCTTCCCATGTTCACCGACGGCATGGACATCACGGTCAGTCCGTCCTTCAACTCCATCGTGGCAGCTTTCGGCATCTCGGTGTTCATCGGAGTGCTGTTCGGCTATCTGCCCGCAAAACGCGCCGCGCGGCTCAACCCCATTGACGCGTTGAGATATGATTAACCTCTCCGTCTGTGCCTTTGGCGCAGCCACCTCCCCTGACGAGGGGAGGCCTTGGCAGTACGGAAAGCTTTCTCTCTTCGCCAGAGGCTCCCCTCGGTAGGGGCAACAACGACGACCGCCGCCAGTGGCGGAAACAGGGAGTCGTTGCTGGGGCAGCGGCCAGCAAGACGCGCGCAATGCGCAGCGGATGCTGGGTGCCGCAACCCGGCCTTGTCGAGCGAAGCGAGACTGAGAGGTTTAACATTTTTTATAAGGAGATCACAATGAAAAAACGTCTTCTCGCATTTCTGCTGGCGGTCAGCATCGCAGTGTCGATGCTGGTGATGCCGGCATCGGCTGCGGGCAACAACACCGCCGTCCAGTTTGCCATCACGCTGGGTGCCATGGATTCCGAGCAGTCCGGCGCACTGGATGCAGCCGTGACCCGCGGCGCATTTGCCAGAATGCTGACCTCTTACTCTACCTACCGGGAGAGCGTCTCTTCCCAGGGGGCAGTGGGGACCCTCTACACCGACCTGCCCGGCTCCTCGGCATGGGCGCCCTATGTCCGCATCGCCGTGCAGCAGGGCTGGATGAATGGCTACACCGACGGCAGCTTCCGTCCGAACAATGCCGTCACGCTGGAAGAAGCCTGCACCGCAGTGCTCAAGCTGATGGGCTATAAGATGACCGACCTGAGCGGCGCGTTCCCCAACGCCCAGCTCAACAAGGCCGGCGAGCTCGGCCTGCGTGCCGGCCTCGACCGCCGTCAGGGCGAAGCGATGAACTACGAGGACTGCGCCGTTCTGCTCTACAATGCCCTCACCGCCAACAACGCCAGCGGCTCGGCCTACGGCACGACCCTGGGCTTTACCGTGAGCAATGGTCAGGTGGACGGCTCCACCATCCTGCTCAGCAGCCTGGAAGGTCCCTTCGTGGCTTCGGAGAGCACAGTACTGCCCTTCGTCCCTGCCAGCGTCTACCGCAACGATAAGGTCTCCGGCTCCGCAGAGCTGAACAAATACGACGTCTACTACTACAGCGAGAGCCTCAAGACCCTGTGGGTCTATACCCGCCGTGCCGCAGGCCGCATCACCGAGGTGTCTCCCACGGCCAGCGCTCCCGCTTCCATTACGGTGGCAGGCACGTCCTATACGCTGGGCAGCACGGCCATTGCTTCCCAGGTGTCCTCCCTCAACGGCGGCGGTGTCGGCCAGGTGGTCACTCTGCTGCTGGGCATGAACAATGTGGCCGCAGGCATCATCACCGGCGAGGAGGCCGACGAGGTCTTTTACGGCGTGGTGCAGTCGGCTTCCCGCAACCTCATCGACGAGGACAACAGCGCCGATGTGCTTCAGACCGTCAAGGTCCTGTGTACCGACGGCCTTGCCCGCGAGGTGAACGTAGACAAAAGCCTGAACTTTCCCACCGGCTGGCTGGTGGAAGTGCGGGTCAGCCCCGAAGGCGAGAGCGTGGAAACGATCGATGAGCGCTCCGTCAGCGGCACTGTGAACGAGAACGCCACCGCGCTGGGCGATAGAGCTCTGGCAGATGACGTGCAGATCCTTGATACGAGTACAGGGGGTGTGGCTGGGACGGTTCGTCCCAGCCGCCTATCGGGGGTAAACTTAAAGGCTTCCGATGTCCGTTACTACACCACCAACCCGCAGGGGCAGATCGACAAGCTCATCCTGAACGATGTGACCGGTGACCTGTGGTACTACGGTGTGCTGGACGATGTGAAGAATGTCGCCGCGAACTACAGCACCCTTCTCAGCGCCATCAAGGCTCAGCCGGGTGACGGCACCATTGATACCGATGCAGTCGTCAGTCAGGTGAAGAGCATCATGGTACCCACCACCACAGAGATCCTGTGGGGCGTTATCTCCGGCGACATCCTCAGCACCGCGTGGGAACGCCTGACCAGCAACACCGGCGCACTTCTGGGCCTCGGCTTCCAGCAGATCGCCAAGATCACCGGCACTCCCTTCAGCCAGATATTCGACTTCATCGGCAGCGGTGCGACCTATATCGGCTACGTCAGCGGCCAGCAGGTCAGTCTGAGCACTTCCATCAAGTATCCTGTGCTGGCCGGCGGCATCGCGGTCTGCCAGGAGACGACCGGCTCTGTCCGCAATATGGTGCAGCTGATGCCCATGAAGATCGACAAGGTGGGTGCGGCCAGCGTCCTTTCCTCCAAGGGCGAAAGGTTTGAAATGGCCGATGATACGCAGGTCTACCTGTGGTACAAGGGCCAGTATTACTACACCAAGCTCACTTCCGTCAACTCCGATGATTACTACCTTACCGGCTGGTACGACAACTTTGGCTGCGCTGCTGGCAAAAAGGTGCGTATCATCGTCGCCGTCAAGAAAGACTGATGACAGGCTACTACAGCTGCCCCGCGCGGCTTGCCCGGCAGATGCGCCAGCTGCTTTTCCCGAGGCGGTGTCCCTGCTGCCGCGGGGTGCTGGGAACGCTGCCGTTCTGTGAGGTGTGTACACCGCGGCTGGAAGAGCTGCGCCGCGGCCCGGTCATGCGGCTGGACGCGAGCCGCCACTATCTGGGCGCTCTGGACGGGGCGGCTGCGCCCTACCGGTACGAGGGCGTCGTCCGCAGCGCCATCCTCTGCGCCAAATACGAAGGCGAAAGCTGGACGGCGGTGGAACTTGGCGTGGAGATGACGGCCCGGCTGTTCGGGGCAGAGGTGGAGATGCACTTTGCAGAGCCGGTGCCGGGTCTGGTCTCCGGTGCGGCCATCGGTTACGACTGCATCGTTCCGGTGCCTGCCACCAGCCGTCGGCGCGGCTACAATGTGCCGGAACGGATGGCGCAGCCTCTGGCCCATGCACTGAGCCTCCCGCTGCTGCCAAAGGCGCTCTGCCGCGTCCGGGCCGGACGCCATCAGGCAGGACTCTCGCTGGACGAGCGTCTGGCAAATGCGGCCGGTGCCTTCCGGGCGCAGGAGCCGGAGCTCGTGGAAGGGAAGCGGGTGCTGCTGGTGGATGACGTCATCACCACCGGCGCTACCGCCGCAGCCTGTGCGCAGGCACTGCTGGATGCGGGCGCCCACAGCGTCTTTGCCGTGGCAATGGCAGTCACCGAAAATGAAATGGACGCACCATCGAGAGCTTCTGGACGATGAGCGAAAAATCCAGAAAAAATCCAAGAAAAATAAAAAAAGCGCTTGACAAAACGGCCTGCAGCGGGTATACTAATGGAGCTGTGAGCGATGAGCCACAACAAATATCCGGGTGTAGCGCAGTTTTGGTAGCGCGCTTGAATGGGGTTCAAGAGGCCGTGAGTTCGATTCTCGCCACTCGGACCAAACAAAAATAATCCGAACTTGTTTCCGATAGGAGACGGGTTCGGATTATTTGTTTTCTTCGGAAAACTCAATATGGGTGTCCGTGGAAGATGAAATCCGAAATCATAGATTGACCGATGATTGTATATGCAAATCGAAGGAGTTGATCAGGCACTATGGATAAACTTGTATATCAATATATAAAACGCTACGAGCCTAATGTAGAAGCGGATGATTTGTCTAACTTGAAAAAGCAATTGGTTATATTGCTAAATAAACTTCATGATAATAAATCGGTTTATAAAAACTTACCATTTGATTATATGCCAGTAGATCAACAATTAAAACTAATGCATCATCTCCGGACTTCGCCGGTGGCAGGAAGACAAATTATATCCAATATGACAAAAATCGATGCAGATAGATCTTTTTTAGAATTTGCTTGTCCGTCGTTAAATAATGTTTTTTCAGGCGATAGTGAACTTCGAGAAATTCGTGAGAACCTTTTAAGTCTGGACCAATGGGTTCTCGATACACGATTTCAGATTCGATTGACTGAAGACAGCCGTTCTCTTCTTTTGAATCTTATGAGAATTGATTCGAGTATTTTACGATGCTATCAAGAGGAAGATGATAAATTGTTGATTATGGGAGTAGGGTTAGCAGGATTTGAACGATTAAGGAGCTATATTGATTATGTTGCGAATGCATTATTACAGTTCCTAGTATATCATATTGTAGTTAATAAAAAAGAAAAAGCACTTGCCATTATTTCTCAGCTATGCATAAAAGCAGATGATTTAGATAAAGTCATGGATAAGAAATTGGAACAACAGCATCAAAAATGGAAAATTAATCCGATTAAGTTGACGGCAGAGCTTGTTTCTGGTGGCTTTAGCGATTTTTTAACGCATCGCAGCCGTTTTGAAGAAGAAATCCATATCAAGCAGCTTCTGGTGGAAGAAATGAAAAATCGACCGGATTTTTTTGGCGAAATTCCATCAAAATACATTTCGTCCAAGCGACTCATACAACCTACAGAACTTCAAACTATTGAATCAATCATTACAGAAGGAAAACACGTCAACAATTATGGAAGAAAGCTTTTAAACACACAAAAATTTATTGATGTTTTTTCTTCATACGGTGGTCGAAGTTGCAATTCCATGTGCTTGATGGATCTGAAAGTCTATTTTTGAGAAATCTATCTCAGCCATGTTTGTTATGCACGAAAGCAAGCTGCATCTATTGTTTCAGAATATCTATCGGACGTTAGTGCCTGTTCACCAACATTCTCACTGGATTCTTTTCCACAATTTCGGTTGAAAAAGCAATACATTTTTCTTCGAGAAAAAATCAACCGTGGGTATTTTCGTGAAACGGGTTTATCCAAAGCGTATGTTTCAAAGCTTTTATTTGAAGAAAAGCTCTATACGCTGTTGTTGAAATCGTATCTCTTTTATTCACTTTCTGACGGTGTGAATGCTGTATGCGAGATATACTCTGAATTCCTGCAAGAATACTATGATTTGTTGGCCGAGTAATTTTTTTGCAAAACTCATTCCTCGCAAATTTTTACAACATGCTGTAAAATGAAGATGTTCGTAATATATCTCTCAGAAAGGAGCTTTTTTATGGCACAAAAGAATTTGATAGTATATGGAAAAAACGGAAAACGAATCGGCGGTGGAGCCGCACAATTGAAGCAAATCAAAAATTATGGAGGCTGGGATGCATATAATCGCGAGGTTTTCAAAGCTGGATATGAATATGGTTGGAAAGGGGCATGCAGTTCATTTATGAAAAAGATGGATAGAAGTTCTTTTGAAAAGTAACAATTTAGACTGCTATAACTAAAATGGATTATCTAAGAATGTAGGAATTGATTTGCTCAAAAACAGGGTGCGCCCCTGAATAGGACGCACCCTGCCAAAGACCACAGACGATAGCGATATGTACAACAGGGAGTTCCCCAGAGCAGAGTTCCCATAAAACAGTATTTGCAAAAGTTCCCTAAATGGGGAAGATTTGGCGTGACTTCGGTCACGCCTTTTCTTTTGCTTCCAGTTC
>OIWN01002256.1_pt1 | contig 13278 bp, 10 predicted proteins | sample 1587591 | NCBI WGS metagenome assembly OIWN01 (sample SAMEA3888901, study PRJEB22519) | human gut metagenome | biome: human gut; feature: human-associated habitat; material: faeces | place: Denmark | collected 2010 | reverse complement strand
CCGGCAGCCCATCAGGGCTGCCGGGGTGTTGCTTTGTAAAAAATCGCTGCTACAGAAAGTGATGGTTCCTGCGGGTTATCCGAAGGCATGAATCAACAGCAGGAGCGCGCCGATCATTGAAAGCGAGACGCCTACAGCCAGATTCAGAACCCGGTTGCTTACCCGGTTGGCGTAGCGTGCAGCGATCACTGCGGCAATGGGCGTGGTGACAACACACACCGCCAGTGCCGTTATATGGTGTGCAGTGCCGATAAAGGCATAATGGCTCACAGCGCCTACAGCGGCGATGAAAGTCATGATGAAGATGCTGGTGCCTACGGCAGATTTCATATCATAGCCCAGAAGGACGGTGAAAATCAAAAGCATCATCATGCCGCCGCCCACGCCGCAGAAGCCGCAGATGGAACCGATGATGACGCCGGTACCCAGGTGGCACAGCACTTCGCGGGGGCGGGAGTTGACAAAACGCAGGGGCTGGTTTTCTTCTTTGACGGGTTTGGTCAGGAATTTTACGCCCATGAGGATCATGCCAATCAGGGAAAGATAGGAGAGAAATCCCCGTGACACGCTGTAGCCCACATAGCTGCCCAACAGGGTGAACAGTGCTGCAGGGATCAGCACCAGCAGGCTCTTTTTATACAGAATGTGCTTTTGACGCCCGTAGGTTACTGCCGCCAGCGCGGAGGATAAAACATCTGCAGCCAACGCAATGCCCAGAGCTTCGTACGCGTCAAAGCCCAGCAGAGCAATGAGCAGCGGGGAAATGACTGTGGCGGTGGAGATGCCGGCCAAACCCGCTGTGACACCAGCGCCCAAGCTGGCGGCGATGCATATGAACAGTTCAAACATAAGGTCGTTTTCCGTTTCTTATCGAAATAGGGGGGACTCAGCCGCGCTTTTTGGCCACAGCCTCCAGCAGCGCGCCGGTGCAGTATTCTTCACTTTCCGTCATGGTATCCAGCACCAAGTCCGGGTGCTGGGGTGCTTCGTAGCCGGAATCGACGCCGGTGAAGTTTTCAATACCGTCTGCGGCCAGCTTTTGATAGAGTTTTTTCGGGTCGCGCTTTTGGCAGGTGGCGAGATCGGCTTTCACATACACTTCCATGAAATCCTCGCCGATGCGTGCGCGGGCATAGTCGCGATGGGCCTGCATAGGCGAGATGGTGCTTACCAGCACCACGTGGCCCGCCTGTTTGAGCAGCAGGGCGGCCTCAGCCACACGGCGCTGGTTTTCTGTGCGGTCGTCGTCGGAAAAACCCAGGTCACGGCACAGGCCGGTGCGCAGTGTATCGCCGTCGAGCAAAAACGCGGGGACGCCCGCAGCCAAAAGCTGGCGTTCCGCTCGGGCAGCCAGAGTGGACTTGCCTGCGCCGGAGAGACCGGTGAACCACACCACAAGCCCCTTTTGGCCAGTGAGGGCACGGCGCTCGGCTTCGTCCACAGCGCCTGCTCCGGTGCGGATATTCCGTCGGTCGTAATCTTCATCCTCCAGGGCTTCCACAATAATTCCGCCCCCGGACTGCTCATAGTCGTCCACAATGACAAAACGGGATGTGGCGGCCAATTTATCGGTGGTGTCAAAGGCTGCGGGGGAAGCAAGCTGGAATGTGCACACGGCCACCTCGTTTTTCTCGACCCACTGCCGGTCCTCGCAGTTCAGGTTTGAGGCGTTGATCACCCGTTCCACTTGCAGCAAGTGCATGGGAAGCTTCTGGGTGCCGCATTTGAAGTGATATTCCTTTCCGGGGCGGAGTTTTTCCCGGCCCAGCCAAAACAGGTTTGCCCGGAAGCGCACAGCCACATGAGGTGCATTTTCCCCGGCGCGGCAGGCGATTTCGCCGCGGCAGACATAGATTTCCTCGGCCATGGTGAAGCCCACGGCCTCGTCCGCCCGCGCTTCCGCGGGGGGGGCGGCGTTGAACACCTCAAAATCTTTCACACGGGTGTGTTTGCCGGAGGGATAAAATACTACTTCGTCTCCGGTGTGCAGCACGCCGGAATCCACAGTGCCGGCGATGATGCGGCGGCTGTCGCCGCCGGCGGTAAATTTGTATACGCCTTGGACGCTCATCCGGAAGGGCAGTTGATGAGACGGCTGGATATTTTCAAAACTGTCCAGCGCCTGCAACACGGTCATGCCCTGGTACCAGGGCATTTCGGCGGAAGGGGCGGCAATATTGTCACCCACCCGGGCGGAAACCGGGATAAACGTTTTGGGTACAATGCCGATTTCCTTCAGGAATGCAGTATATTCTTGACAGATCGTTTCATATTTATTCTGATCATAGCCGATCAGATCCATCTTATTCACCAGCACAGCGATCTGCCGGATGCCCAGCATGGACAGATAGTAGCCGTGGCGGCGGGTGTTTTCCTCCACGCCGTGGGAGGCGTCGATCACCATCAGGGCCGCTTCGGCGCGGGAAGCGCCGGTAACCATGTTTTTCAGGAACTCGATGTGGCCCGGCGCGTCAATGATAATATAGCGGCGCTTTTCCGTTTTGAAAAAGCAGCGGCAGGTGTCGATGGTAATGCCCTGGGACTGCTCGTTTTTCAGCGCGTCCAACAAAAAAGCGTATTCAAAAGGTTTGGAGTTGCGTTTGCAGCTTTCCCGAATGGCGTCCAGCTTGCCTTTGGGCAGGGAATCTGTATCAGCCAGCAGATGCCCGATGACGGTGCTTTTTCCGTGGTCCACATGGCCCACGACAACAATGTTCATGATATCTTCCAGCACAGTGCGTACCCCCTCTCACATATAACCGTCCCGGCGCAGGGTTTCCAAGCCGCCGCCGTCTTCTTTGTCCTGGGCGCGGCCGGAGCGCTCAGCAATACCTGCCAGGGCGCCGGAGCGCAGCTCGTCGATGATGTCCCGGACGTTTTTGGAGGTGGAGCGGATAGGTTTGGTGCAGGGCCAGCAGCCAAGAGAGCGGTAGCGTGTACCGTCGCCCTGGTCGTAGTACAGCGACACGGTGGGGATGTTCTCCCGCTCAATGTATTCCCACACGTTCAGCTCCGTCCAGTCCAGCAGCGGGTGAATGCGCAGGTGGGTGCCGGGGGCAAAATCGGTTTTGAACTGGTTCCAGAACTCCGGAGGCTGATCGTCCACGTTCCAGTCGTTGTTTTTGTCCCGGGGAGAGAAGTAACGTTCTTTGGAGCGGGAGCCTTCCTCATCGGCCCGGGCGCCCACGATCACGCCAGTGTAGGCGGTGCGGTCAGTGTCTACTTCGTAATTCCCGGTCTGCAGATTCAGCCGGTAACGGGGCCACTCACCGCTCAGGGTGTGCTTCAGGGCTTCGGTTTTCAAGTTTTTGCAGCACTCCAAGCGGCTGACGTTGCCATCGGGCCAGGTCTGCTTGTTTTTCAGGGCCTCGCTGTTTTCGCCGTAGATCATATACAGCCCGTACTCCTTGGCCAGACGGTCGCGGTATTCGATCATTTCGGGTATCTTGTAGTGGGTGTCCACATGGACCAGTGGGAAAGGCACGTGGCCGAAAAAGGCTTTGCGCGCCAGCCACAGCAAGACCGTGGAGTCTTTGCCGATGGACCAGAGCATACACAGTTTGTCGAAAGAGGCATACGCTTCCCGCAGGATGTAAATGCTTTTGGCCTCCAGCTTGTCGAGATAATCCATTTGCTTGTGATCCATGACGTTCAGTCTCCTTTTTCCGTCTGCATCGGAATGTGGTAATGGTCGAAGAAGAAGCCCAATTCGCGGTTGATCTTCCGGCGCAGGGCGTCCGGCAGCTCAAAGCGGTTGGTGCGGTAAGCGCGCTGGCTTTCGATATGAGCGAGCATCTGCGGCCGGGCCGCTTCAAACCCGGGCAGATCCAGAGCAGTGTAAATCTGTGCAAGGGTGTCAATGGGCGCGCGGGTCAGGTCGCTGTAGGCAATTTCCACCAACTGCTCCCGGGGTACCCGGGCCATATCTTTGAGGTATTGCAGATAGATGCGTTTATAAAACTGCACGGCCATGTCCTCAATCAGCGCGTGGGGCGGAACCTTTTCAAACGTCATGGCCTGGATGCCCGCCTCAAACATATGAATCGTGGACAGGAGCACCTTATAGGGGTCGCGGTAGATATGTACAAATTTTGCATCGGGATACAAATCGTGAAGCATCCCCATTTTTGCAGTGTTGTCCGGGCTTTTGAACAGGATGCGCTTTCCCTTGCGAAAATAGGTGATTTTCTTGAGCAGGTATTCGTGGGTGGCACACCAGCGCTGCTTCTGGGCGTCGGTCATGCCGTCTTCAAAAGCCAGATCCATATACTCCTGATAGCTTTGCGGAAAGGTGATCAGGTGGGTAAAGGTCTCATCGATACAGTTGGCGATGGCATAGCACTCTTCCTGGGGCGAATGGGGCAGAAACTCCATATCGTCGCCAAAGCGGTCGCCGGTTAGCTTGCTGCGGTAATGCTTGGGCAGGTGATAGCGCAGCAGGAGAAAGTTGTGAAAGGTGAAAGTGGTCATGGAATCCATAAACGCCGTTTCCGGATCGCAGGAAAGCAGATTGAACAGATATGTCGTTCCGCTGCGCCAGTGACCAAGGATAAACAGGGGTGGTTTGGCGACCTCTACGGCGCGGATGCGCTTATCCCAGAAAAAACGCTCGATTTTTGCAAAGCGGGTGAGAAAGCGGGAATAGCGCAAACATTCCTCAATGCGTCCGCGCTGTGCCGGATCAAGGTCAGCCTGGTGCTCCGCCAGCAGGCGGCGAAAGTGATCGTAATCGCAGCCGTACATATAGTGTCCCGTCATATTACTTCTCCTCGTGTCATGCGAAAAATTGGGGCATATGCCTTACCAAAAACAATATTATGACATAAAATAAACGGTTTGTCACCCTGTAAGCAAAGAAAAACTTAAGAAAAACCAAAGAATTTCGAAAAAGTTTTGGATAGGGAAGAGCAAAAAAGGAACAATGGCTGCCTGTAAGGATATACAGCAGCCATTGTTTCTGCTTAATAGCCTGCTTCTGCAGCTGCAGTCAGTACTTTGGCTGCGACACTGCCGGCCGCGGATGCGCCGCTGCCGCCGTTTTCCACCACAACAACAAAAGCCAGGGGGTGGTCCGCATCGTCTACGAAACCGGTGAACCAGGAGTGAGGACGGGCATCGCTGCCCACCTCGGCGGTGCCGGACTTGGCGCACACGGCCAGGCTGCCGAAAGAACTCTGACCGTAATGTTCAGTCACATTGCGGCGCATCATGGAGGCTAGCAGGGCGCAGGTGTCCGATGAGAGAGTGCCGCTGTGTTTTTCGGCCCGGGAGTGCCCGGTGCGCAGGCCGGCGGCGGTGGTTTCTTTCAGTAGCAGCCGGGGTGGGACCTGTGTACCCCGATTGGCAATGGTGCCGCACAGGGTCATCATGGCACAGGGATTCACCAGATCGTTGTACTGCCCCACACCGGACCAGCCCAGGTCGGCGCTGCCCTCAGCGGCGGCGGTGAAGCTGCCTGCGGCAGTGGAAATGCCGCTGACGGAAAGGCTGTCAAGGAGACCAGCTTTTTTTGCGTACTGCCACATGGTTTTGCCGCCCATTTCCACGGCGAGCTGAGCATAAAAACAATTGCAGGAGTTGGCGAGAGCGCCGTAGATATCCATGTCCCCATGGGCGCTGGGGCAGGTAATGGTCTGGCCGCCGATTTCTGTACTGCCGGTACAAGTATAGGTGCGGCTTTCGTAATCGTTTAATGTTTCGATGGCAGCCATGGTAGTAACCAGCTTGAATACGGAGCCGGGCGTGTAGGTGGCCGAGAGAAAACGGTTGAGGTATACCCCTTCATAGCGGCTGTCGCCATCTTGGATCTCCGGCGGGTTTTCCGGGTCGAAGGTAGGGGTGCTGACCATACACAAAAGCTCTCCGGTCTTGTAATTGTATACGCCGACAGCGCCTTTGCGTCCGTTCAGAGCCTCATAGGCCGTCCGGTTCAGATCCGCGTCCAGGGTGAGATATACATTGTGCCCGCCGGCGGTGGTGCCGAGAATGGGGTTGAAGCCGCTTAGCTGTTCGCTGAAAGCCTGCCGGGCGCCGGTGGCAATGTTGCCGGCGCGGTCGCCCACGGCGTGAAGCGTGGCTTGTCGGATGATTTTATCGTCGCTGTAGGCTCCAGAGGCGGCGTCGTAAAGCACGGTGCCGGTCCGGTCCAGTACAGCGCCGCTGATCAGCTGGCCGCTTTTATCGTAAATATGCTTGTTGGCGCTGAAGGAGGCCCAGTCTCCGCCGATGGTGAAATAACGCGCCAGAAAGAGCAGAATACCAAGGGTCAGCAGGGCTGTGAATACCAGGCAGAACCAGGTGCGCCGTTTTACTTGCTTCATCGTTTTGCTCCTTTCCGGTCGTCAACGGGGATGTCGATGGAAGAGCGCCGTTTTCGGCCGCGCTCTTCGCCGGGCAGGGGAACGTCGATGCCGCAGTCTTCTCCGATGGTGTCAAGATGGGCAAAGTCGATGCTGCCGAGATCTGCCATCACATCATCCACATGGCTGTGCCGGCGCGGTTTGCTCAAAGGAATGTCGATGGCGGGAGCGGAACGGCGAGGGGGGACAGAGGGGCTGTCAAAGACGGAGGGATCAAATTCCAGCATGGGATCGCCGCCTCCGCCGGAGCGGATCGGTTCGTCCCTCCGGCCCGGCAGGCGCACGGCCAGACCGGAATTTTGGCGGTTATCTCCGGCTTTGATAAAAGCCAGCAGGGCCCAGCAGGCTATCATGCTGGATCCGCCGCAGGAGAGGAAGGGAAATGTTACGCCCGTCAGGGGCAGCAGGTCCACGGATCCGAGCACATTCAGGACGGTCTGAAACACCAGCATAGTGGAGGTGGAGCAGGCGGCGATGGTGTAAAAGGTGGAGCGGGAGGTGGCGGCGGCTTTTATAGTGAACAAAGAAAACGTGACAATACATACTACTGTCAGCACAGCCACGATCAGCCCCAGTTCTTCGGCCACCATACCGAACACAAGGTCGGTGTTGGACGCGCCCACGTATTTGAGCCAGCCGTTGTCTGCGCCGTTGCCAAACAGCCCGCCGCTGGCGGCCGCAGACATGGTGCGGGTCTGCTGGTAGCCGGTGGTGGAGGCGGCCTCCCAAGCGTGGCCCCAGGAGGCGAAGCGGCTGAGGATATAGGGCTTGAACTTCAAAATGATGCCCGCTCCGAACACAGCGCCGCCGCAGATCAAAGACAGTGTGGCGAAATCCCCGGACCGCATATAGGCGATCACCAGGAAGGTGACGAAGAAAATGGCCGCGGTGCCGAAGTCGCTCATCAGGCCCAGCAGGCCGATACACACGCCTGTCAACACGATGAAGAGGGTCAGGTTCCGCTTGTGGAACAGCCGCTCCAGTGTGGCGGCGCCGGCGAAGATATAGCAGATCTTGGCGATCTCCGACGGCTGGAAGGACATGCCGCCAATGGAGATCCAGTTGACGGCGCCGTATTTGGAGTTGCCGATCACCAGGGTGATGCCCAGCAGGCCGATGGCGGCGGCCGCCATGAGCCAGCGGTTCTTCTGCACCCGGCTGAGGTCCCGCAGGAACAGTCCCAGCACCAAAAACAGCGCCAGCCCCAGCAAAATAGCCAGGAACTGCTTGAACAGACTGCTCTGGGCACTGGAGGCAGTGATGGACAGTGACAGCGTGGAGAGGAAGAAGGCGATGGTCTCCATCTCAAAGCCCACGCAGCGAGTGGCCCGCAGGGCCGCGTAATAGAGCCACATCAGCACCGTCAGCCCCAGGAAGGCCAGGGGGATGGCGATGGTGGCCTCAGTCCCGGCGGCCACGAGCAGCTGCAGACAGGCCAGCACCTGAAACACCGTCAGCCACAGGAAAGACGGCCAGATGGCGGCGGGGCGCTCCGCCCGGCGCTTCGCCTCCTGCTCCTCCCGCTCCGCCACGGTCTGAGGCAGGAAGATCAACGGCACGCCCCCTAAAGTGATGGTATCCCCCAGCTTCACGGGAACGGAGGACGCCACCTTCTCCCCATTCACCGCCGTGCCGCCCTTGGACCCCAGGTCGTACAGCGTCCAGTTCTCATCTTCGCCCCGGCAGAGGGCGGCATGCTGCCGGGAGATGCTGGGATAGTTCAGATAGATGTCCGCCGTCTTGCTCCGGCCCAGGATGTTCTCCCAGTGGGTCAGGGGCAGGGACGTGCCGTTTGGCAGGCTCAGCTGGCCCCAGTTCTCCGGCGTGTGGGGAATCCGCAGCAGAGAGCGGACCGCCCGGTACAGGATCAGCACGGCCAGAGCCGGAAACAGAAAGCGCACAAAGGCCATATACCACTCCCCCGCCAGCGGATGTGCCGCCAGCAGGGCCGTCAGGTTGTCCAGCAGCCCCTGCAGAATCTCCATGGGTCCGCCTCCTCTCTTGAAACACAATTGCATAGTTTGTTATTATAGCATTTTCTCCGGGAAATGTACAGCCCTGCCTTCACCGGCATCTTTCCACTGGGGCGGCGCTGCAGGCGGGATTTGTGCAGGTTTTCCAGAAGTGTCAGCGTTTTTTCGGAGTTTCTCACGGGGAATTTCCCTTTTACTCTTGACCTCTGTTGAAAAATCCTTTAAAATATAACATTGTCTGCAAGACCTTCAACGCGGTTTTTGGAGACCATTTTTTCACGGATTTTCCATTTTACTCTGAAAGGCCGATCGATATGAAACATCCCTATAAGACGCGGGAGGGCGGCGCCACGGTGACGATCTTTGTCCCTTACGACTGCAAGAACCACTGCCCCTTCTGCATCAATAAAGGCGAGTATGCGGATATGACAGGTTTTTCCCTGGAGAAGATCTGCCGGAGCATCGAGCGGATGGACGCCATCACGCCCGACTGCGACTTCGTCTTCACCGGGGGTGAGCCCTTCGCCAACCTGGAGTCCCTCCAGGTGATGCTGGACAAAATCCCCACTACCCACAAGGTATATATCAACACCACCCTTCCCGTCTCCGAGCACCAGTCCGAGGCGGACATTCTGGCATTTGCGGAGCGGAACAGACACAAGATCACCTGCATCAACGTCTCCCGCCACATGCAGCACTATGTGGTGGAATCCAACGACGGCCTGCTTTCCAAGCTGCCGGTGCCCTTCCGGGTGAACTGCGTGCTGTACAAGAACTATCCCGCCGAGCAGCTGGTGCCCTATATGGAGCGGTTCCGCAAGCTCCCGGGCGCCTCCATTCAGTTCCGGTTCGACTACACCGCCACCACACCGGAGAACCTCTATGAGGAGGAGGGGGACAAAATCCTCCAGGATCTGAAGAAGGTGGCCCGGTACACGGGACTGGACGGCTGCCGGATGCGCTGCGGCTTCCATTTCGACTACAAGGGAATGGAGCTGACATACCACAAGACGCTGCCTTACTCCACCATCGTGGAGACGGACCCGGTGAGCGGCGTCACCTACGACATCCTCTACGACATCCTCATCAAGCAGAACGGCGACATCCACTCCGACTGGGACGGCACGCCCCTGGATGTGGACGCCTATGAAAAGGTCGTGTTTGAGCCCTACGATCTGCGGTGGCTGGCTCGGATCGCGTAAGCAACAGGGGCGGCGGAGCATTCCGCCGCCCTGTTTTGATGAACAGGAGGAATGATTGATGAAACCCATTCAAACGGCCGGCGTCATCGGCCTGGGTTCCCTGGGCGTCCTGTACGCCACGCTCTTCACACGGGCGCTCGGCAAGGAGCAGGTCCCCGTTCTGGCAGACGGCGCACGGATCGCCCGCTACCGGAAGCAGGGCTTTTGGTACAACGACGCACCCTGCGACTTCAATTACACCGATGCCGCCGCTCGCACAGAGCCGGTGGACCTACTGCTGTTCGCCGTCAAGTTCGGCGGTCTGCAGAACGCCATCGAGACCTGCCGCCACCTGGTGGGACCGGACACGCTCCTGATCTCGGTCCTCAATGGCATCTCCAGCGAGGAGATCCTGGGAGATGCCTTTGGTCCGGAGCATGTGGTCTGGTGCGTGGCGGAGCGGATGGCCGCCAAGAAGGAGGGCAACCGCGTCGTCTGCGACCCCATTGGGGAACTGGCAGTAGGCGTCCCCGCCGGGGAGGACACCAGCCGCCTCCAGCGGCTCACCGCGTTTTTTGACAGCATCGGCTTCCCCTATGTCGTACCGGCGGACATCCGCACCCACATGTGGAGCAAGCTGCTGTGCAACACCGGCTGCAACCAGGCCGCCCTGGTGTTCCAGTGCGATTACGGCCCGCTGCAGGTGCCCGGAAAGCCCCGGGACACCATGATCGGCGCCATGCGGGAGGTGGCCGCCGTGGCCAATGCAGAGGGTGTCCCGCTCTCTGAGAAGGACGTGGCCGCATGGGTGGACATCATTGACCACCTGCCCTCCAACGGTGAGACCTCTATGCGGCAGGACGGCAAAAACCACCGGAAGAGCGAAGTGGAGCTGTTTGCAGGCATCATTCGCCGGCTGGCCGCCAAACACGGCATTTCCGTCCCTGTCAACGACTGGCTGTACCAGCAGATCCAGGAGATGGAGCGGAACTACTGAGCCTGTCCAGCAAAGGGACAAGTGCAGGTCTTCTGTCCTGCACTCCAATGATTCCGTCCCGCTGCCTGCGGACAGGCACGCTGGAAAGCCCCGGCACGAAGGTGCCGGGGCATCTTTTATTTCCGTATCAGCCCCAGCCGGTTCAGCCGGTGGGAGCGCCGCAGGTACCAGATTCCGCACAGGAAAATCTGCACCACCGTGGAGGCAGGGGTGGCCAGCCCCAGATGGAACAGAGAGCTGTCCGCCGCCCGGCTCACCAGCAGCGCCACCGGCAGCCGGACCCCCAGGGCCCCGACCATTCCTTGCGCCATGACGAACAGCGTCTGCCCGCAGCCGTTGAAAAAGCCCACAAAGCAGAACAGGAAGCTGGTAAGCAGGCAGTCAATGGCGTAGGCCTTGAGATACTCCCAGGCGGCGGCGATCACCGCCGGGTCGTCCGCGAAAATACCCGCCAGCACATCTCCGTGAAAGAATGCCGCCCAGCCCATGAGGAGGCCCGCCATCAGGGAGGACAGCACGCCGTACAGCAGCGCCCGCCGGGCCCTGGTCTCCAGCCCGGCGCCGATGTTCTGCGCCACGAAGGCGGACATGGACTGCATATAGGCAGAGGGCACCAGCATGACGAAGGCGCACAGCTTCTCCGCCACGCCCACCCCGGCGGAGGGAATGGTGCCCATAGAATTGGCGATGGCGATGATCACCAGGAAGGTGATATTCACCAGCAGGTCCTGAAGCGCCACCGGGCTGCCCAATTTCAGAATCCGTCCAATGATGGCACCGTCGAACCGGATGTCCTGCCGCCGGAGTATGAAGGCCAAGTGCTTTCCACGGATCAGCAGCAGGGACAGCGCCACGCTCATTGCCTGGGCAAAGACTGTGGCGATGGCTGCGCCAGCCACATTCAGGCCGAAGCCCCCCACCAACAGCAGGTCGCCGCCGATATTCAGAATACAGGCAATCAGCACAGTGATCAGCGATACCCGGGAGTCTCCGATCCCCCGGAAGATACTGCCCAAAAGGTTGTAGGCCACAATGAACACCGCGCCGCCGGAGCAGATCCGCACATATTCCACCGTGCCGTCAAAGGCATCCGCCGGGGCGTGCATGAGCATTGCCAGCTGAGGTGCCGCCAGCTCCAGCGCCACTGTGGCAGCCACTGCCACCACCAGAAACAGGCAGATGCCGCTGCCCACAGCCGCCCCCGCCTCCTCCGGCCTGTCCTCACCGATCTTCTGTCCCAGCAGGACCGTGATGCCCATAGCCAGACCTGTGATGACGATGGTCACGGTCTGCATGATCTGGCTGCCGGTGGAGACGGCCGAGATGTCCGCCGCAGTGCCGAATTTGCCCACCACCTGCAGGTCCACTGCGCCGTACATGGCCTGCAGCAGCAAAGCCAGCAGCACCGGCAGGGCGAATTTCAGCAGGGTCGACAGGATCGGCCCCCGTGTAAAGGTCTGTTCTGTTTCCATGATGTCCCTCCTCAACTCCGGAAAGGCGCGAAAAAAAGCCGGACAAGAAACCGGGCGCCCCCCAGCATCTTATCCGGCTTTGTGACTGCGGCCACAAGCCCTCCGATGAACAGCCAATACTTTACCATGCCACCGCGGGGGTTGTCAAGCCCCGTTTTTCCGCCTGCGCAGAGGTTTTACCCCCGCTTTACCATTTCAAGGTGGCAGGCCGTCGGGAAAAAGACTACACTGACAGCAGAGTCCTGCCCCGGCCGTGTCCGGGCGGAGAATATCCGAGATCGGAGGAATGTCCCATGCTGCCCTGCCAAACCGGCTGTCCGTAGTCTGGGACGCTCCGGAGAAGACCGTCACGATCTCCGCCCCTTCTTCCTTCAGTCTCCTGAGCTGTTCAAACGCTTTCTCATAAGTGCAGAAGGAACCTGTAAACGCCACGCCGACCTTTTTTCCTTTCAGTTTCATAACAGCATCCACCTCTTCTATCCCGGACAGATTCAGCGCAGCCCGATCCGGCTCAGCAGATAGTCCGCAAGGATCTCTGCCGAAGAATACGGAGCGTATCTGCCGGGAAGTCCCGGGAGCAGGACTGCATTCACCGCCAGCTCCTGCGCCGCCCTGTAATCCACTCCTCCGGGCGCCGATGCCAGGTCGAGGATCCAGGTCCTCTCTCCCACACACCGAAGCCTCTCCCTCGTAAGGATCAGTTCCGGCACAGTGTTAAAAATGAAATCAAACCTGCCTGCCGCATCCGCAAGCTCCTCCTCTGACACAGTCCCATCTGCCAGGACACACGCTTCCGCTGCCCTTCCGCAGTCCTTTTCACAGACAAAGACTCTGCAGGAGAAGGCCCTCAGCAGGCCGGTCAGCGCCCGGCCGCATCTCCCGTATCCGAGGATAAGACATCTGCTCTTGGTCAGACTGACCGGACTTCTCACAATCGCCTCCGCAGCTGCCCCCTCCGCCGCCGCGGCAGCATTCTTCACAGCCGTGAACTCATCCCGCATCATGTCATATACTTTGATTCCCCGCTTCTCAGCCGATTTCTCCACAGCTTCCGGAATACCGCCGGCAAACAGGAACGCGGTCTCAGGCATCTGGTCCAGGAGGGTTTCCATATCCATGTCCGGCACCTCATACTTCCCTGCGATCTTCCCGTCCCTCAAAAACGGGACGGGAGCCGCCACAGCATCTGCTCCTTCCAGCGCTTCTCTCAATGCTGCCGTCTCCCGTATACGCTCCCTCTGTGTGCTTCCGCAAAGCCCGCAGGCAGAGACATCGCATCCTCTTTCCGCAAGGATC
>OIWN01002245.1_pt1 | contig 13335 bp, 9 predicted proteins | sample 1587591 | NCBI WGS metagenome assembly OIWN01 (sample SAMEA3888901, study PRJEB22519) | human gut metagenome | biome: human gut; feature: human-associated habitat; material: faeces | place: Denmark | collected 2010 | reverse complement strand
CTGTTTGAGATGACGCTGCTTCTGCTGATCCCTGTGGCACTGTGCTTCTCTTTCGGCAAGTGCGTCAAGGATAAGCGCCAGGGCATCGCAATTTTCCTGGCCATGTTTATCATGCTGGTGGTTGCACTCGGTGTCGTCGCTTCCTGTGAGCAGGCCGGTACGCCTCAGCTGGCACAGGACGGCGCTGTGCAGATGATCGGCAATATGGAAGGCAAGGAAACGCGCTTCGGCATCGCCACCTCTTCCACATGGGCTGCGTTTACCACAGCCGCTTCCAACGGTTCTGTCAACTCCATGCACGACAGCTATACCCCCATCGGCGGCATGATCCCCATGCTGTTGATGATGCTGGGCGAAATCGTTTTCGGCGGTGTGGGCTGCGGCCTGTACGGTATGATCGGCTTTGTGCTTCTGGCCGTATTTATCGCCGGTCTGATGGTGGGCCGCACACCGGAATATCTGGGCAAAAAGATCGAATCCCGCGAAATGCGCATGGCCATTCTGCTGTGTCTGGCCACTCCCATTGCCCTTCTGGTCGGCTCCGGTATTGCAACACTGCTGCCTTCGACCGCAGATGCTCTGAACAACAGCGGCGCCCACGGCCTGTCGGAGGTGCTGTATAACTATGCTTCCGCAGCCGGCAACAACGGCTCCGCTTTCGCCGGCATGGGCTGCGACACGCCTTTCCTCAACACCTCCATCGGCTTGGTGATGCTGTTTGTCCGCTTTGTACCTATGACGGCGGCTATTGTAATTGCCGGCTCCATGGCGGCCAAGAAAAAGGTGGCGGCCAGCGCTGGTACTCTGTCCACCAGCAATGCCATGTTCGTATTCTTACTGATCCTCGTCGTGCTCATCATCGGCGCGCTGAGTTATCTCCCCGCTCTGGCCCTTGGCCCCATCGCGGAATTTACCCAAATGATTGGAATTGGTTAAGGCAGGTGTAATAGAAATGTCAAATAAAAAGCAATCCTTCGTGGATCAGGCTATGGTGGGGCGCGCCATCCGCGATTCCTTCGTAAAGCTCGCGCCCCGTCAGCAGATCCAGAACCCCGTTATGTTTCTGGTCTATCTTTCCGCGATTCTGACTTCCATTCTTTTCGTGCTGTCGCTGTGCGGCATTTCCGACGGCTTGACCGGCAGCGGTTTCATTCTGGCGATCGCTGTGATCCTGTGGCTGACAAGTTTGTTCTCCAATTTTGCCGAGGCCATTGCAGAAGGCCGTGGCAAAGCTCAGGCCGACGCACTGCGCGCTTCCAAACGGGATGTGATCGCTCACAAGCTGTCCGATCCGTCCGACCACAGCAGTGTACAGGATATTTCCGGCGCTTCTTTGAACAAAGGCGATATTTTTATTGTCTCCGCTGGTGAGCAGATCCCGGCCGACGGCGAAGTCATCGAAGGCGCCGCCAGTGTGGACGAAAGTGCCATTACCGGCGAATCTGCCCCGGTGATCCGGGAAGCGGGCGGCGATCGTTCCGCTGTCACCGGAGGCACCACGGTTCTCTCCGACTTCCTGGTCATCCGCGTGACCCAGGAAGCAGGCCACAGCTTCCTCGATCAGATGATCGCCATGGTGGAGGGCGCCAACCGCAAGAAAACCCCCAATGAAATCGCGCTTCAAATTCTTCTGGTGGCGCTGTCGATCATCTTTGTGCTGGTCACCGCATCACTGTACGCCTATTCTCTCTTCTCGGCCAACCAGCTGGGCATGGCCAATCCCACTTCCATCGTATCTCTGGTGGCGCTGCTGATCTGTTTGGCTCCTACCACCATCGGCGCACTGCTTTCGGCCATCGGCATTGCCGGCATGAGCCGTTTGAATCAGGCCAATGTGCTGGCTATGAGCGGGCGCGCCATTGAGGCCGCCGGCGACGTGGACGTCCTGCTGCTGGACAAAACCGGTACCATCACTCTGGGCAATCGCCAGGCTGTGGCGTTTCTGCCGGTGGACGGATGCACGGAACAGGAACTGGCCGATGCGGCGCAGCTCAGTTCCCTGCCCGACGAAACGCCGGAAGGCCGTTCCATTGTGGTGCTGGCCAAAGAACGCTTCGGAATCCGGGAGCGGAACCTGGCCGACAGCCACGCGGTCTTTATCCCCTTTACCGCTCAAACCCGTATGAGCGGCGTGGACTGCGACGCCGGCGAGATCCGCAAAGGCGCTGCAGACGCAGTGAAAACCTACATTGAAGCCGCCGGCGGCACCTTCGGCCCCAACTGCGCCGCACTGGTGAACCGGGTCGCACGCGAAGGCGGCACGCCGCTGGTGGTGGCAAAGGATCACCGCGTCCTGGGCGTGATCTATTTGAAAGATATTATCAAGGACGGCGTGAAGGAAAAGTTTGCCGACCTGCGCGCCATGGGTATCCGCACCATCATGATCACCGGCGACAACCCGGTAACCGCCGCTGCTATCGCTGCGGAGGCCGGTGTGGATGATTTCCTCTCCGAAGCCACCCCGGAAGCCAAGCTGAGCATGATCCGCAAATTCCAGGCCGAAGGCCATCTGGTGGCCATGACCGGCGACGGTACCAACGACGCTCCCGCTCTGGCCCAGGCCGATGTGGCCGTGGCCATGAACTCCGGCACGCAGGCCGCCAAAGAAGCCGGCAACATGGTGGACTTGGATTCCAGCCCCACTAAACTGATCGAGATCGTCCGCATCGGCAAACAGCTGCTGATGACCCGCGGCAGTCTGACCACGTTTTCCATCGCCAACGACATCGCCAAATATTTCGCCATTATTCCGGCGCTGTTCATGGGGCTGTATCCCGGACTGGGCGTTCTGAATATCATGCATCTGACCAGCCCCTCCAGCGCCATTCTGTCCGCGCTGATCTACAATGCCCTGATCATTGTAGCGTTGATTCCCCTGGCGCTCAGAGGCGTCAAGTACCGTGAGGTACCGGCAGGCAAACTGCTGCGCCACAATTTGCTGGTCTATGGTCTGGGCGGCATCATCGTGCCGTTTGTGGCGATTAAGATCATCGACCTCATCGTCACGCCTCTGCTGGGCCTGATATGATCGCACAACCGGTCCGGAGGCAGCGTTCCCGTACGGCGCGGCTCCCATCGCGCCGGCGGGATCCCCGCCCCCGGTTCGGTTCCCGCAAAGCGGAAAATCAGACGATATGTTTGCCGGGCCCTCCCCGGCTGTTTCCGAAGGAGATGCAAGAAATGAAAGAAGTAATATTAAAGGCCGGCGGAATGCTGCTGCTGATGGCAGTTCTGTGCGGCATCGTGTATACGGCAGTGCTGACCGGCGTCGGCCAGGTGCTGTTCCCCTACCAAGCCAACGGCAGTGTGATTGAGGTGGATGGCAAGACTTACGGTTCCGAACTGCTGGGCCAGCAGTTCACCAGTCCCGGCCATATGTGGGGCCGCGTGATGAATCTGGATGTGAATTCCTTCACCGACGAAAATGGCGAGCCTGTGATGTACGCCACAGCTTCCAATCTCAGCCCCGCCAGCCCGGAATATGAAGCGCTGGTCGCAGAGCGCGTGGAGGCACTGCACGCAGCAGATCCGGACATGGCCGATGTGCCGATTCCCGCCGACCTGGTAACCTGTTCGGGCAGCGGCCTTGACCCGGCTATCTCTCCCGAAGCAGCAGAATATCAGGTGCACCGCATTGCACAGGCCCGCGGTATTTCTGAGGACGATGTGCGCCGGGTAATCCAGGCATGCACAAAAGGCCGCGTTCTTGGATTCCTGGGCGAGCCTACGGTCAATGTGCTGAAAGTAAATCTGATGCTGGACGGTATTTTGGAGACGCCGTGATGTGCTCTTTGACACGCACCATCTCAGAAGAGTGTTTGGGCGCGGTTCCCGCAACGGGGCCGCGCCCGGCTCCATTGGCATATCTCTCCGCTGTTCGGGCTTTTAACTGTTTTTTTGAAACGACTCCGGTCCTGCTGGAGAGCAATGCGGCGGCAACGACGCTTCTGTATCGGAACGTTTCCTATCTTTGGCAGGATGTGGTGGAACAAGCCGGCGTTTTTGCCGCCCAAACGCCCCTGCGTCTGTTTGGCACCACAGAGCACCGGGAAACGGCCGAAATGGACTTTTTCCAGCAAGATACGGTACTGATGGCCCGCCGCCGTTCAGCCTCCGGCCGTGAATTTGATCACCTGCAGGGGTTGGCGCTGCAAGCTCAATGGCCAGACGCAGCGCTGGCACAGAACATGACCGCCCTGGCCCTCAGCCTTTCCAGCCGCCCGGTATGCTGCGCCGTATCCGGGCCAGCAGAGGAAATCCTGCGAACCGGAGGACTGCTCCTCCCCACTCCAGGCAGTCTGTTCGGCTATCTTACCTGGCAACGCGTTTCTTCCCTGGATCTTTTGCTCTGCTTGGGCGCGGCACACCAGACACAACTCTGGACACAGTTTTTGACGGAAGGCCGTCAAAGTCTGGAATTCGACTGGCTCTGGTCCTCCTATTACCGCGATGGCCCTTTGTATCTGCTGGAATGGGAGTTGACGCTGCGCACTGCGCTGGCACAGCTGGGATTTCACATGGAGCAAAGACAAAATACATTCCGCCTGCTGGATCGGGAGGGCCGCGAGCAACGCTTTGATTTTGCCAGAGGCGGCCCAGCAGAAAAACTGGCCCTGAAGCTGCTCTTTCCCCTGGATGACAAATAACCGGCCGGCTCCGCAAAAAGACCGGCGGCGCCAAAAGGCGCCGCCGGTGCATTTATGACAGCCTTAAAAATTTTTTCATATCCCGGTTGTCTCCCAGTATAAACATCGTTTCGTGGGCCTGAAAACAGTGGCCCGGTCCTGGAAGCGGCTCCAATTTACCGCCGCGCTGGATAGCCAGAATATTGATGCGGTATTTCTGCCGAACCTCCAGGTCCACCACCGTTTTCCCCACCCAGCTTTCAGGCACGGCCGTTTCAAAAATAGAATATTCCGGCGTCAGCTCCACATAATCAAAAATATGGCCGCTGCTGTAGCGCACCGCCGCCCAGGAAGCCATCTGCCGCTCCGGATAAATGACGTCGTCCGCGCCATTGCGCAGCAGGAACTTCGCGTGAACATCGCGGGCTGCCCGGGACACCACAAAGGGCGCCCCGTTTTCTTTCAGCAACGCTGTGGCTTCCAGAGAGCTTTGAAAATCATCCCCGATAGCCACCACACATAAATCAAAATTGCGCACGCCCAGCGACGCAATAAAGGCTTCGTTGGTGGCGTCGCCAATCTGGGCGTTGGTCACATACGGCAACGCGTCATTGACCCGCTGTTCCTCTTTGTCAACAGCAAGCACCTCATGATGCAGTTCCTGCAGTTTTTGGGCCATATGCCGGCCGAAACGGCCCAGCCCGATCAGTAAAACAGATTTCATGAAAATTTTCCTTTCTTTATCCGACAGTCACTTGTTCAACAGGATACTGTGCTGTATTCTTTCCATTGGTCGAGACGGCATAGATCAGCGTCAGGCCGCCCACCCGGCCAAAGTACATGAGGCACATGAGAATCAGCCGGCTGGGCACGGAGAGTTCCGCCGTACCAGCCAGTGACAGTCCTACGGTTCCAATGGCCGAAGCCGTTTCAAACAGCGCAGCCATCATGGGGATGCCGTCAATGGCGCAGATCAGAATGCCGCCAGCCAGAAACAGCAGCAGATACAGCACAAAAAGTGCGCTTGCCCGGTGCAGCACATCTTCTGAAAAACGGCGCCCCAGACACTGCGTACTGCCCCCGCGGTAAAATACCGCCCGGATCCCCAGAAGCAGAATGGCCAGCGTAGTAACCTTAAAGCCGCCCGCTGTGGAGCCGGGCGCGCCGCCAGCCAGCATCAAAAGGATCATGATCATCTGCCCAGGCGGACTGAGCTGTGTCAAATCCACCGTATTGAAACCTGCCGTACGCGGACTGACCGACTGAAACACCGCGCTCAGCACACGCTCTCCCGCGCTCAGCCCCTGCCACTGCGCCTGCCGGAACTCATACAGCACAAAAAACAAAAAGCCGGCGAGCAGCAGAGCCGCCGTGGTGCAGAGAACCAGTTTGCTCTGCAGGCGGTAACGACTCCAATGGATGCCATGCATCCGGAAGTCATGCCAGGTAAGAAATCCGATCCCGCCCAGCACAATCAGGCCCGCAATCGTAAGGCTCACCAGCGGATCCCCCGCATAGCCCGTCAAAGACGGATAGGACACCTCTTCCGTGGCCATCAAGTCAAACCCTGCATTGCAAAAGGCGGAGACAGCATGGAACAGCGCATACCACAATCCCTTCCCCAGACCGAACTGCGGGCAAAAACGCAGCGCCAGAAGCAGCGTGCCGGTTCCCTCCAGAAGCAGGGCCGCTTTCAGGATAAAGCCCGTCATGCGGACGATCCCGCCTACCTGGGGCGCAGAAATGGACTCCTGCATAACCCAGCGTTGTTTCAGGCTGATTTTTCGACCAGAAAACATAAAAATCGCTACCGCCATAGTGACCACTCCCATGCCGCCGATCTGAATCAGCAGCAAAAGGACCACCTGCCCAAAGGGCGCCCAATACAGGGCCGTGTCATGGATCACCAGCCCGGTGACGCAGGTGGCAGACGTGGCGGTGAACAGCGCGTCCAGAAACGGTGCGCCGCCGGGGCCACTGGTGGCGCAGGGAAGCATCAGCAGCAGCGTCCCGCCCAGGATTAAAAAGAAAAAGCCCAAAAGAATAGTTTGCGCCGGCGTAATCCGGACGCGTTTGAAAAAGGACATGACAAGCCTCCCGCTTGTGCGCGGCCGCATGTTCACCCGGCCGCAAAAGGGAATTTCAGAGAATTTCAAAATCAAAATTATTGTACCACGTCTCAGATGAGGATCCCATTAAGAAACCATCTGTCGTATTAAGGCGGCATTAAGCCTTGTCTTAATGATATCTTAACGTCAAAAAGAAAACAGCAATGTCATACTGATATGAACTGTGCTATACTGAGAAAAAACAAGAAAGAATTGTGAGGTGCCGCTATGCCGGAACTGCCGCGGCCAAATTCGGACGCTCTGCTGAAAACCATACAGAAAAAGGAATCCTCGCCCAGAGGAAGGCTGAAAATTTTCTTTGGCTATGCCGCCGGCGTCGGCAAAACCTACGCCATGCTGGAAGCCGCACATCGGGCTAAAGAAGCCGGTCTTGACGTAGTGGCCGGCTATATCGAGCCTCATACCCGCCCAGAAACCATGGCTTTGCTGGATGGGCTGGAGCAGCTCCCCACGAAAGGCGTTCCATACAAAGGCATTGAACTGCATGAGTTCGATTTGGACGGCGCGCTCGCGCGCAAGCCCCAGCTGATCCTGGTGGATGAACTGGCCCACACCAATGCGCCTGGCTGCCGCCATGCCAAGCGGTATCAGGACGTGCAGGAGTTGCTGCGTGCAGGGATCAGCGTTTATACGACCGTTAACGTCCAGCATCTCGAAAGCCTGAACGACGTGGTAGCCTCCATCACAGGTATCACTGTAGCTGAGCGCATCCCGGACTCCGTATTCGATTCTGCCGACCAGGTTGAAGTCACCGACTTGGAGCCTGCTGATCTGTTGGAGCGGCTGCGTGCAGGAAAAATTTACCGGGGGCCTCAGGCCGCTCAAGCCATAGGACATTTTTTTACCGACAAAAATCTGGCTGCCCTGCGTGAAATTGCGCTGCGCCGCACCGCGGATCGTTTGGAGCGCAACACCGAGGATGAAGATGGTTCCAGACCCAAAATTGGCGAGCACATTCTCATCTGCCTTTCCGGCGCGCCCTCCAACGCCAAAGTAATCCGCACCGCCGCCCGCATGGCGGAAGCTTTCCACGGCGCTTTCACTGCATTGTTTGTGGAAACGCCGCAGTTTGCCACGCAAAGCGAAGCCGACCGGGCGCGCCTGCGGGCCAATCTGCATCTGGCCGAACAGCTCGGCGCGCGTATCACTACCGTTTATGGAGATGACCCCGCCATTCAGATTGCAGAGTACGCCCATGTCAGCGGGATTTCCAAAATTGTCCTGGGCCGCAGCCCAGGGCGTCGCGGCCTATTCCCTTCCCGCAAAAATCTGATCGATCGCCTCAACGATCTGGCACCCGATCTGGATATCTACATTATTCCGGACCAGTCCGCTCCGGTTTCCCGGCGCCGAAAGCGGCTGCACGCCGCACAGGAGCGATTTTCCTGGCAGGACAGCCTGAAAATGCTGGGCATTCTTGCTCTGTGTACCGTGGCAGGTTATTTCTTCTGGTGGCTTGGATTCAATGTAAATAATATCATTATGATTTACATTCTGGGTGTTCTGGCCGTTTCCATGGCAACAACGGGCCGCAGTTACAGTCTGGTTTCTTCCCTGCTTTCTGTCCTGATCTTCAACTTTTTCTTCACGCATCCGTATTTCACACTGATGAGTGATCCGGGATATCTGGTCACTTTCGGCATCATGTTTATCGTGGCTCTGCTGGTCAGCTCCCTGACTACCCGCATCAAAGGGCAGGCCATTCTGAGCGCCAATAAGGCCTATCGCACGGAAATATTGCTGGAAACCAGCCGAAAGCTCCAGACTGCCGAAGGCCCCGACGCCATTCTTTCGGTGACAGCCGCGCAGCTGAGCAAACTGCTGGAACGAAACCTGCTTCTGTACCCCCTGCAGGAAAATGGTACGCTGGGCAGCGCAATGTGCTTCCCATCCTCTTCTGCCGCCGATATGTCCCCTTACCTGACCCATGAGGAACAGGCAGTAGCCGAATGGGTGCGTAAAAACAACAAACATGCCGGCGCCACCACCAATACCCTGCCCAGCTCCAAATGTTTGTATATGGCAGTGCGCGGTTCCAAGCAGGTATTGGCCGTGGCGGGCGGGGCCATTGATCCCAGCCATGCGCCTGACGCTTTTGAAAAAAATCTGATGGTGGCTATTTTGGATGAATGCGGCTTGGCGCTGGAAAAAGAACAAATGGTCCGTGCCAAACAGCAGGTGGAAGAAACAGCCCATCAGGAAGCCCTGCGGGCCAACCTTCTGCGCGCCATTTCTCACGACCTGCGCACGCCCCTGACCAGTATTTCCGGCAACGCAGGCATCCTGATGGAAAACGGCGCCGTACTCTCCGCCAGCAAAAAGAAGGCCCTGTACGCTTCGATTTACGATGATTCCATGTGGCTGATCAATCTGGTGGAAAACCTGCTCTCCATCACACGCATGGAAAACGGTTCCATCAAACTGAACATCCATCCTGAACTGCTGGACGAGGTGTTCGCCGAAGCGCTGGCCCATTTGGATCGCAACGCCGGGCAGCATCAGATCTCTGTGGAACTGAAAGACGATCTGATTATGGCAGATATGGATGCCCGCCTGATCGTGCAAGTGGTGATCAACATCGTGAATAACGCTATTAAATACACACCGGAAGGCTCCCGCATCCTCGTGTCAGCCGAACGCCAGGGTGCGTGGGTACAGGTGCGGATCGCCGACGACGGCCCCGGCATCCCCGCCGAGGCTCGGGAAAAGCTGTTCGATATGTTCTACACCGCCAACAATGCCCGTGGGGATGGCCGCCGCGGCCTGGGGCTGGGGCTGAGCCTGTGCCGTTCCATTGTAACAGCTCATGGCGGGACCATCGCCGCGCTGGACAATCCGCCCCACGGCACCGCTTTTGTATTTACGCTGTATGCTTCGGAGGTAACGCCTTATGAATAAACCGCAAATTTTAGTCGTGGAAGATGACACCGCCATCAGCAATCTGATCGCTACCACACTGGAAACCCAACACTATCAATATCACCGGGCCAAGACCGGCGCCGGCGCCGTGATGGACGCCCTCAGCTACCGTCCGGACGTAATGCTGCTGGATCTGGGCCTGCCCGACATGGACGGCGTGGAGATCATCAAAAAAATCCGTGGATGGAGCAATTTACCCATCATTGTTGTGTCTGCCCGCAGTGAGGACAGCGACAAGGTGGCTGCGCTGGATGCCGGTGCAGATGACTACCTCACCAAACCTTTTTCCGTGGAGGAGCTGTTGGCGCGGGTACGGGTCGCTCTGCGCCGCGTGCGCTATGACAATGAACGCACCAGCGAGGCAGCCAGCGTTTACGAAAACGGCGGATTGAAAATCGACTACGCTGCCGGCTGCACCTACCGCGACGGCGTAGAGATCCACCTGACGCCTATTGAATACAAGCTCCTGTGTCTGCTGGCCAAGCACACCGGCAAAGTGCTGACTCACAATTATATTCTCAATGAGATCTGGGGTAGTCCCACCGCTTCGGACACCCCTTCCCTGCGGGTGTTTATGGCTACGCTGCGCAAAAAGGTAGAAGCTGATCCGCGCCACCCTCAATATATCCAGACCCACATCGGCGTTGGATACCGCATGATTCAGCAAAAACAGGATGAGGATCTGTCCTGACGCATAAACCGGACGTGCACCAAATTTTGCCGCTTCCCCCTGCGGCCGTTCGGTGCACGTCCGGTTTCGCTTCTTCGTTTGTCTCTGCCGATAATGGGCGCCATCAAAACGGACGCTCCAAAACAAGCAAATACGGTGTATGCCGCGCCCCTCGATTTACCGGGCAGCAAAAAGCCGCCGTTCCAATTGGAACGGCGGCTTCATTTTTACCTGTCAAGCGCTGATTGGGATATAAATTTGGTATGGATCGACCGCATTCCATCCTAAATTCCAGCGGTTCCAGAAGGCTGCTGCGCCGATCAATACATGCCGCCCTTCAAAACCGCAACTTTTTGAAGCAAAACAAATATAACGGAAAACGCAGATTTTCATAGAGTTATCAAGGCTTTGAACCCGTTTTTGACGCTTCCTTGATTTTGATGAAATTCACACATTTCTACGCAAATCTACGCCACTTGACAGGGAATTGGCGTAAGTTGTGGCGTAAGCCAACCAACTTCGTACAATGAAAATTACAGGCTGCTGGCGATCTGTTCGAAGGCTCTCTCGACGGAATCAAAGCTACTGTGCGTGTAGACGTCCAGCGTCACGCTGGCGTTGGAATGTCCCATCAGATATTGTAGGCTTTTCACGTCAAGTCCCGCCTGTTGGACGTTGGTGCAGAAGGTATGCCGCAGCACATGAGGCGTGATCCGAGGGACAGGCTTGCCGTATGCCTTTTCAAATCGCGCTTGCAGCCCTCGCATATAGTTCTCCAAGTGCATCGCAACCTTCGGCATCCCGGACTTGTCCAGAAAGAGGAACCCGCTGTGACCGTCCACCAGCAATTCCACCTTCGGGGCGGTTCTGGCTTTCACCACCCGCATCAGCGCCATGTAAACCGCGTCCGTCATAGGAACGTTTCGGATGCCGCTTTTGGTTTTGGGCGGCGTGACGAAATAGGGCTTCTCCGCTGTCCGGCATAGCTGCCGCCGAACGTGAATACAGCGCCGGTCGAAGTCAATATCTGCCCGCGTCAGACCGTACAGCTCACTCACACGCAAACCGGTTCCCAGCAGGATCACAATGTCATCATAGTAGTTCCCGCCGCAGTCCTGCACGAATTGCAGATACTTCTCCTGCTGCTCCTTGGTCAGCGCATCGCGTACATAGGCGTCTTTTGGCACCACGTCAGACAGCTTGAACTTGAACGGGTTCTTGCGGATGATGTCATCATCCACCGCCATTTCAAACGCCGGTCTGACAACACTTTGCAGTACCCCGATGGTGTTTTGCTTGATGCCGCTGTCGTGCAGGAACACAAACCAGCCCTTTGCGTCCGATAGCTTTACGGTCTTGATCGGTTTCTGCCCAAACGGGTCAGCATGAATCCGCTTGACCGCAGAACCATAAGACCGCAGGGAGTTTTGCTTCAAGCCCCGTTTCAGGTTCATATAGCGGTCAACCAGTTCAGCCACGGTCATATCACCCGCTGCATAGTCGATGCCGTCCGCCATGTCGCGCCGCAGCTCGTCCTCTTTCTTCCGCAGCTCTGTCAGGGATTTGGCGTAAATACAACGCCGTTTCTTGTGTATATCGGTATAACGATAGTCATAGGTGCCGTTTGCTCTCTGGCTCTCGCCGTCCTTCAAAACACGCCCCTTGCTATCTTTGCGCTTTTCAGACAATTCAGAAACTCCTTTCCGTGAAAAGCGCGATTATAGGGATTGATACAAGTATATCATACCGAATATGCGATTTCCACTGATCTTGAACGGAAACAGACAACTTTTTCAAAGTGTCGCTGTATCATGGTTTTCACATCACTTTTTCAAATAGAATACGCCTGCTCGATGAACTGATCGAACAGGCGGCGTTTAATCAAGCGCTTGTTGCCCACCCAGAGGACGAATTTGCACCGGTCCTCGTTGGTGATCTCGCGCAGTTTGTTGATGCCAATGCCGGAGTAAGCCGCAGCCTCCTCCAAGCTCAAATTGCTCTTTTCCCAAATTGGGATTTCCTTCATAGGCAGTTTACCCTCCTTATAAAATAGCCAGACAGGGCGAGGCGGCAACGAAGTCCGGCAACGGACTTCCAAAAACTTCGAAACATACCCAATCTGACGGTTGATTTACGATTATCCTTTTCTTCTATTTTTCTGTTGTTTTGGTTGTCAAAGGCAGAAAAAGCCTGACAGGACAGAGATTCTCCCGGCAACCAGCCCGGCAACGGGATCACAACAGACTTTGCAACCAGCCGTGCTTTTCAGAACGGCATCTCGATCTGCTCCGTGATCTCCACAAAGCCGTCCGGGATTTTTGCGGCTGAGTTGCCGCTGCCGGTTGCAGCTCTTTCGCGCTCCCAGCCCTTTTGCCTACCGTATCCGGCAAAGCTGCGGGGATTGGAGAAATACGTCCAGCCGGTCACGCACTGGTTCATAACCTCGTTGATCTCGCGAATCTCCCATTGCTTCGGCTCATCAAAGGCGTGATTCAGCGCCTCTTTGTAAAGCTGCTTGGAACAGACGGTATCGCCCGTGTAGCTGTCCAGAAACGCCTGAATCATGCCTGCTTTCGTATCCTCCGGCATGAAGTCTTTCTGATGTTCTTTGAGATGGCGCACCATTTCCGGGCTGAACGTCAGCTTCCAGCCGCCTGCCCGGTAGATGGTCATTGCCTCTGCCCACACCTGCTGCAAGTAGGCTCTGGATGCGGCTTCATCCTCCAGAATGTGAACCTCTGCCTGTTCCGGGCATACCTGCACCGGTAGAAAGCGCCGGTTGCCGGAGCGGTCGAGGGGTAGAAAGTCCATTGCGTTGGACGTGCCGCCGAACACACATTGTCGCAATCGGTCTGCCGGGTGGGTTTCATACGGGATTTTGTAGACCTCCTTCTGACGGCTCAGAAACGACTTGATTTCCTCAATGCTCTTGGCATTGGCGGTGGCAATCATCTCGGACATCTCAATGATCCAGTGCCCTTGCAGCTTGCGG
>OIWN01002240.1_pt1 | contig 13365 bp, 12 predicted proteins | sample 1587591 | NCBI WGS metagenome assembly OIWN01 (sample SAMEA3888901, study PRJEB22519) | human gut metagenome | biome: human gut; feature: human-associated habitat; material: faeces | place: Denmark | collected 2010 | reverse complement strand
TAGTGACGGCCCGCTGCTTTTGTGTGTTATTTTGTGCCGAAAATACGGTCGCCGGCGTCGCCGAGACTGGGGACAATGTACCCGTGTTCGTTCAGGTGATCGTCCACTGCACCGCAGTAGAGATCTACGTCGGGGTGGTTTTTCATGATGCGTTCAATGCCTTCGGGAGCGGCCAGCAGTACCATCAGCTTGATGTTTTTGCAGCCGTAATCCTTCATAAAGCCGATGGCAGCGTCGGCGCTGCCGCCGGTGGCCAGCATGGGGTCGACGATCAGGATATCGCGATCGGCCACATCCTTGGGCATTTTGCAGAAATACTTTACCGGTTCCAGCGTTTCCTCATTGCGATACAGGCCGATATGGCCCACGCGGGCGCTGGGCACGATGCGCAGTACGCCGTCCACCAGGCCCAATCCTGCACGCAGGATCGGAACCACGGCGAATTTTTTGCCATCCAGTGTAGGCACGGTGGCTTTGCAGATGGGTGTTTCGATTTCTCGGGTGGTCAGCGGCAGACTTCGGGTGGCTTCATACGTCATCAGCATGCCGATTTCAGACACGATTTCGCGGAAGTCCTTGGTGCTGGTATTTTTGTCGCGCAGGATGCTCAGTTTGTGGGCCACCAAAGGGTGATCCATAATATGGACGTGTTCGCTGTACATAATAGTGCGCTTCCTTTCTTTGTTCCGTTATTGAAGGCTGGTGCGCTGCTGCTCTTTGGCAAGCCGTTCCCGTTCGGCCTGCGACAGGCGAAGATAGACCGGCTGCAGGTCCTGGGCGGCCGTAAAGAGGCCTGTCTGGGCTGCCGCTTCGGCGCACTGGCAGACGCCCACGGCATCCTGCATGCGCAGCGCTTCCTGCGCCAGGGCACAGGAGACACCGGCGTCTTTAAGTGCATTATAACACAGCACGGCTCCGTCGCCAACGACAATTTTCGCACGGTGTTCCCGGCGCAGATCTTCCGCCACGGCGGCGAGGGAGACGGCACGGTCCGGGCACAACCGCTGCAGTGTGCCGCCTTCGGCCAAAAATAGGGCATTGTATACTTGGCTGCGCCGGGCGTCCATGGCGCACACCAGCACCGTATTTTCCAGATGGGCCAGGTTTTGGGCCATGGCTTCCAGTGTAGAAACACCGATGCAGGGCAGTTCTCTGGCCCAGGCCAGCCCTTTGGCGGCGCTGATGCCGATGCGCAGCCCGGTGAAAGAGCCGGGACCCACGGCCACAGCCACGGCATCCACGTCAGCGATGCCGAGTTCACAATTTTGCAGCATGGCTTCAGCCATGGGCAGCAGGGTACGGCTGTGGGTCAGGCCGGTGTTTTGAAAGCTGCGGGCCAAGAGTTTTCCATCCTCCATCAGGGCGACGGAGGCGGATTTTGCCGAGGATTCCAAACCTAAAATTTTCACAGTGCATGCGCTCCTTCCACATCAATCTCCCGCCAGTTCTCGTGTGTTGGGCTGCGGCGCAGGCGGACATAAACGGTATCGGCCGGAAGGGCATCGGTGATGTTTTCGCTCCACTCCACGGCGCATACGCCGCCGCGATCGAGATAATCGTCCCAGCCGATGTCATAAAGAGCGTCGCTGCTGCTCAGGCGGTATACGTCAAAGTGGAACAGGGGGATGCGCCCCGGATATTCGTTGACCAGCGTAAAAGTGGGGCTGGTGACGCGCTCCGTACAGCCCAGGCCGCGGGCAAGTCCCCGGGTAAACGCAGTTTTGCCCATTCCGAGGCCGCCGGTGTAAGCTACCACGGTGCCGGGGGAGAGGGCCTGTCCCAGCTGCTCGCCCAGCTGTTCGGTTTCTTTTTCGCTGTGGGAAAGATACATCATATTGTTTCACACCTGAATTTCTGCCGTGCTTGCGCGGCTGTTTTTGTTTATCCTATCACAAAAGAGCAGCAGTGTACAGGAGGTTTGCTTATTTTGCATTTTATGGTATAATACCCCCACACTGGATAGATAGATCCATTTTTGGAAAGGATAACACCATGGCAATGGGTTTTATAACAAAAGTAAAACGATTTTTCGCTCAGGCGGATTTGATACTGCTGGCACTGTGCTGTGCGGCGGCGCTGTTTGGTATTTTGCTGATCGCCAGCGCGACCAACTATACCGGTTCGCTGCGTTATGTGATCGTACAGTCCATAGCGTTGGTGCTGGGGGTGGCGCTGTATGCGTTTTTCACCTTTGTGGACGTAGAGGAAGCGTCGGAGAAATGGAAATGGATTTTTGCCTTTAACGTGGTGTTCATTTTACTGCTGCTTTCTCCGTTGGGAGTGGATCCCGTCCAGTCGGGCGGCAATCGGGCGTGGCTGAGTATTCCCGGTTTTCCCATGGACATCCAGCCTTCGGAAATTGTAAAAGTGACTTTTACCATTTTACTGGCCAAACAACTGGCTTATTATCAGGAACATGAGTTGAGTTCCATCCGTTCCGTGGCCTTTTACAGCGGGCATTTTCTGTTCATGGTGTGCCTGTTGTACGCCATTTCCAGCGATGCGGGCAGCTGCCTGGTGTATGTGGCGATCTTTGTGTGCATGACTTTTGCCGCTGGAGTGAAGCTGCGCTGGTTTGTGCTCGGCGGCGCCGGCGTGACCGGCGCGTTTCTGCTGGCCTGGTTCCAAGGGTGGATTCCAAGCTATATGCAGCAGCGCATTGAGGTAATTCTGGACCATAGCCTGTACCCCATGGGGGCGGGCTGGCATCAGGGACGCAGCATCATTGCCTTTGGCAGCGGCGGCTGGTTTGGGCAGGGATTGTTCCATGGCACGCAGACCCAATCGGACAGCAGCAGCCTTCCGGCCCGGCACACGGACTTTATTTTTTCAGTTGCCGGCGAAGAACTGGGCTACATTGGCTGTATTGCTATTATTGTGCTTCTGGTGGCGATCATCCTTCGCTGCCTGGTGGTGGCCCGGCAGGCTAAAACGCCTATGGGTGCGTTAATCTGCGTAGGGTTTGCCGCAATGCTCGGCTTTCAGATGCTGGAGAACATCGGTATGTGCATTTTCGTTATGCCAGTCATCGGGCTGACGCTGCCCTTTTTCAGCTATGGCGGCTCATCCCTTCTGGCGGTGTTTGCCGCTATGGGGATTGTATCCGGTGTCAAGATGCGGTCGCTTCCGGAATGGCTGCGGGATTGAACAGAAAACAAACGCTCCACGGATCCATCCGGGGAGCGTTTGTTTTGTTCAGCCTTCCAGCACCAGAGTGCGGTGCTGCTGGTCCAGCGCGGCGGTTTCCTGTTCCAGCTGCGCCCGTGCAGCGCTGAGGCGATCCTGGATCTGCAGCACTTTCTGGCGGGCGGAGGCAGCCTGCTGGGCAGTGTTTCGGATGCAGTCCAGAACGGCCCAGCTGGAAAACACATCGTCAAAGAAGTAATCGGCAAAGCGGAGGAAATCGCCGATATCCACCTGAATGTTGGCCTGCAGCATGACATCGGCCAGCTCAGCGCGGTAGCGGTTCAGGTCGGACTGCAATTCGTTGATGCGGGACTGCGCTTCGTCCAGTTTGGAATACTTGGCCAAATCGGTGATCAGCCCGCCGCCGAAGAGATCCCATGTTCCCCAGCCCTCGGCACTGTCCAGCGTGCTGGAGACGGCATAGAGCTTTTGCAGCACCTCCTGGCCAGCACGCTCGGCTTCTGTAAGTTCTTTGGCCTGGGCCGCCAAGGCCGAGAGCCGATCCTCCATTCGGCACAATGCCGCGCCCCGCGCCGGATCGGCTGTTTTCAGAGCTTCGGCTTTCTGTGCCAGCGTTTCCTCGTACTCCCGTTCTGTGGTGGACAGGGTTTGCAGTTCTGTTTCCACGGAGAGCAGGCGCTGTTCCACCGTACGGCATTGTTGTATAGCGGCGTCGTGTTTGACGGCGGCGGCATATGCCTCTGCCTGTTCCTTGGCCAGCTTTTCCTCCTTTTGGCTGACAATGGAGTAGAAAAGGGAGGAGAGGGAAACGCGCTGAAGCTTGTCCACATCCTCCTGCTCGGCAGTGCGGATACTGCGCAGCCGCCGCTCTGTTTCCTGCAGCTGGGAAAGCTGGGCGTTGAGCTCATTACGCTCGGCGCAGAGCTGCCGTTTGCGCAGGAGTTTTTCGTGCAGGGCGGAAAGTCGGGCATCGTAAGGCGTCATGGGGGAAGCTCCTTTCAGTTTATATAAGCCATCATACCACATTTGAAGCAGGAGAAAAAGGGCGCTGCAAAAATTTGCCAAAGACGGAATGTTTCCGGAGATTGTATATTCAAGCCGGAAAGACAGACAATACCTACCATGGAACACATCAATTTCATTTTGTGGGAGGTTTTTGTTGTGAAAGAGACTTGGATGCGCCGCATGCCGGCGCTGCTGGCCGGCCTGGTGCTGACCCTTTCTTTGGCGCTGCCCGCCTATGCTGCCGGTGCGGGGAGCGCAGAGAGTATGGACGAACTGACTGTTATGCCGATTGCGGAAAACCAGTCGTATGCCACCTATCAGAATGTGCGGATGCAGGGGCGGCTGAACGCTACCGACCCAGAAGGCGGAGAACTGCGCTATGAGATCCTGGAAATGCCCAAAAAGGGAACGGTGACGCTGAACGAGGCCGAGGGAGACGTGTTTGTTTATACGCCTAACACTGGCAAGACTGGAAAAGATTCCTTTACGTTCTGCGTGGAAGATGAAAATGGGAATGTGTCTGCGCCAGCTACGGTGAAAGTGGAAATCCTGAAGAGCAAAACCGGCATCCGCTATGCCGATATGGAGGACAATGCGGCCCATGCAGCATCGGTGCGCCTGGCTGAAGAAGGGGTATTTACCGGCCGGCAGGTGGGTAAGGAATTCTTTTTTGATCCGGATGCGCAGGTGAGCCGCAGCGAATTTCTTGCTATGGCCATGTCTGCGGCAGGGATCGACGAGGTACCGGCGGTTAGCGTGACGGGGTTCAGTGATGATGAAAACATTCCCTCCTGGGCCAAGGCGTATGCCAGCGAGGCACTGAATGCCGGCGTGATTTCCGGCCAGGTGGAAAATGGCCGGGTAGTGTTCTCGGCCGATACCCCCATCACCTACAGTGAGGCTGCGGCAATTCTGAACCGCACTATGGCGGTAACTGATGTGGACGCGGAAGCATTTTCCGGTGAAAATGTGCCGGCTTGGGCGGTGCAGTCTGTGGCGAACCTTTCTTCGGTCGGCGTACTCAGCGACGGGACGGACTGCAATGCAACGCTGACCTGTGCAGCGGCGGCGGAAATGCTGTGTGCTGCCATGGATTTGATGGAAAGCAAAAGCAGCGGGCCTTTTGACTGGTTAAAATAAAGCAAAGGGGGGAGGGAACTCCCCTCTTTTTTGCGGGATAAGAGCATTGTATCTTTTTGGAAATCGTGCTATATTATATACTGTATTGTTATAAGCTGAACCCATGCCGACGGCATGTGAAACCATAGACTTTGTTTTGGAGGCAGTTACATGAACATTGCAGTTTTAGCGGGGGGCTTAAGCACCGAACGTAATATTTCCTTCCTCTCCGGCGTGAACATCTGCCGGGCGTTGCGCGAGCGGGGACACCGGGCGGCGGTGGTGGATCTTTATATGGGATTTGAGGGCCTGGACCTTGTGCCGAAGGACGCTTTCGACGTCCCGGACGGCCTTGTTTCCACGATCCCTGCGGGGCGGGAGGAGCCGAATCTGGAAGCAGTGCGCCGCAGCCGTGCCGATCAGAGCGGCAGCATTTTTGGCAAGGGCGTTCTGGAATTCTGCGCTGCGGCGGATATTGTGTTTCTGGCGCTGCATGGCCAGTGCGGCGAGGACGGGCGCGTTCAGGCTGCTTTTGACTTGATGGGAATCCCTTACACCGGCGCGGACTACCGTTCCAGCGCTATGGCTATGGATAAGGCCATCACCAAAGTGATGATGGAATCGGCTGGAATCCTGACGCCGAAATGGCAGGAATTTACATATACTGCAGCCGATATTCCTGTGCTGTGTCAGAGCATTGCGTGCCCCTGTGTCATCAAAGTGGTGACCGGCGGATCGTCCCTGGGCGTACAGGTGGTGGACCGGGCCGAACAACTGCCTGAGGCTTTGACGCTGTGCCTGAAGTACGGAAACCATGTGGTGGTGGAGGAGAAAATCACTGGCCGGGAACTGACCTGCGGCGTGCTGGGAGAAGAGTATCTCCCTGCAGTGGAGATTATCCCTGACGAGGCGGGGTATGATTACAATAACAAATACAACGGAAAGCCGCGGGAATTATGCCCTGCTCCTATCACTGAGGCCGAGCAGAAGCTTCTGGGCGAAACTACCCTTAAGCTGTATCATAAACTGGGACTGTCTGTTTATTCCCGGGCAGACTTCCTGCTGACGGAGGACGGAAAGGCCTACTGCCTGGAAATCAACACTTTGCCGGGAATGACTCCCACCAGTCTCATCCCTCAGGAAGCTGCTGCTGTGGGGATTTCCTATGGTGAATTGTGTGAAAAGATCATTGCATTGTCCCTGCACCAGCGGGGAATACGCTGAAACGGGAGGCAAGGGTTATGCAAAGTACGACCGCAGCACAGCTGCTGGAGGCCACCGGCGGCACGCTGCTTTTCGGCAGCGCGGCGCAGTGTGTGAACGAAGCGGAGACGGACAGCCGGCAGTGCCGGCCGGGGATGCTGTTTGTGCCCCTGATCGCCGCCCGGGACGGACACGATTTTATTGCCCCGGCGCTGGCTGCCGGCGCTGAGGGCACGCTGTGTTCCCGGGTGCCGGAGAAATTGGAAGAGGGGAAGTTTTACATTCAGGTGCCGGACACCCGCCTGGCCTATAAAGCGCTGGCTGCATGGTACCGGGCGCAGTTTCATATTCCCTTTGTTCAAATTACCGGCAGCGTGGGCAAGACGACTACAAAAGAAATGATTGCTGCAGTACTTTCGGAGCACGAAAAGGTACTGTGGACCGAGGGCAATTTCAACAATGATATCGGCGTGCCGAAAACCCTGTTGCGCCTGTCACCGGAGCACCGCGCGGCCGTGATTGAAACGGGGATGAATCATTTTGGTGAGATCCGGTATCTGGGTGAAATGGTGCGCCCGGATATTGCAGTGATCAGCAATGTGGGGGATGCTCACATTGAAAACTTGGGGAGCCGCGAGGGGATTTTGAAGGCCAAGTGCGAAATTTTTGATTATCTCAGCCCTGACGGGTTTGCTGTATTGAATGGAGACGATGCGCTGCTGAATACTGTGCACCCAGAGGTTCCGGTGTATCGCTGCGGCGAGGGCGAGAACTGCAATGTGCGCGTGACGGAAGTGGAAGACAGAGGCCTCGACGGGGTGGACTGCACCGTGCGCACTGCCCAGAAGGCCTACCGCCTGTCCATCCCTGCGCCGGGACGGCACATGATTTACAGCGCGGCCATGGCCGCTGTGATCGGAGAAAAACTGGGCCTCAGTCCGGAAGAGATCACGGCAGGCGTGGCTCACTATGAGCCGGCGGGGGAGCGAATGCGCCTGATTCATCGCGCCGACGGTGCTTTGATCCTGTCGGACTGCTACAATGCCAATCCCCAGTCCATGGCCGCGGCCATTCACACCCTGGCCCGAAGCGGACGAGAGCGTACTGCGGCGGTGCTGGGCGACATGGGGGAGTTGGGCGCGCTCTCGCCTCAGGCTCATTACGATATGGGAATGTGCTGTGCCCGGGAGCAGATCGATGCGGTGGTGGCCATTGGGGAGAAAGCGAAGGAGATTGCCCGGGGCGCCCGGGAAGGCGGCTGTGAAAATGTGCAGTGGTTCTCCGATCGGGCGGCAGCGCTGGACACCGTTTTGGCTTTGGCAGGCCGGGATACGGCGGTGCTGGTGAAGGCCAGCCACGCCATGGCGTTCCCCCAGCTGGTGGAGCAGCTGAGCAAGGCATGAGGTATGCAGAGGCAAAGAGAAAAACAGGAGTTTTCAATGTATGATTGATATTAATATTTCAGGGCTTGTCAAATCCTTTGACCTGGAAAAAAAGATTTTGGACGGGGTCACATTTAAAATTGATTCCGGCGAACGGGTGGGACTGCTGGGCAAAAACGGCAGCGGCAAGAGCACACTGTTCAAAATTTTGACCGGTGAGATGGATTATGACAGCGGTGAGGTCATGATTGCGCCTGGCCGGCGGCTGGGACTTATTTCCCAGATTCCGGTGTATCCGGAGGGATATACCGTGGAGGATGTGCTGGAGAGCGCCTTTGCGCGTATTCACGCGATGGAGGCGGAACTCAAGCGCCTGGAAGGACAGATGGCCGGCGGGGACGGAGATCCGGCGCTCCTGCGGCGCTACGGCGAGTTGAGCGCTTCTTTTGAAGGCATGGGCGGCTACAGCACGAAAACCGAACTGAACAAGGTATGCGCGGGCCTGACAATCCCTCTGGATATGCGCGCGCGGCGTTTCGATTCTCTCTCTGGCGGCGAAAAGACGCGAGTGAACCTGGGACGCCTCATTTTGGAAGATACAGACATCCTGCTGCTGGACGAGCCGACGAACCACCTCGACCTGCACGCTACAGAATGGCTGGAGGAATATATCTCTCATTTTCCCATGATCGCTATTTTCTTGACCGCACCGTCAGCCGAGTGATCGAACTGCTGGACGGGAAGGCAGAATTTTACTCCGGAAACTATAGTTTTTACGCGGTAGAGAAAGAAAAGCGCTACGAGGAACGCCTGCGGCAGTATGAGAAAAATCAGGCCAAAATCGAACAACTCAGCGAGGCGGCGGAGAAAATGCGCCTGTGGGCCTTTCAGGGCAACGATAAAATGTACCGCCGCGCCATTGTGATGGAGCGGCGCATCGAAAAACTCAACACAGTGGAAAAACCCAACCGGGAGCGAAACCTGACAGCATCGTTTGGCGAGCGGGAGTTTGCCGGGGACGAAGTATTTTCCCTGCGGGATCTATCCATGGGCTTTGAAGGGCGCACGCTGTTCTCCAATGTGAATTTGAAAGTGCGCGGCGGCGAACGCATTGCTCTGATCGGCGATAACGGTACGGGTAAATCTACCTTTTTGAAGCTTCTTTTGGGACAGGAACAGCCTCTGGGCGGACGTATCAAGACTGGCCCTGCCGTCAAGGCGGCGTACCTTCCGCAGATCGTCTCCTTCCCCCACGGTGAACGCAATCTGGTGGACACCATGATTTATGAGACGGATTGTACGGCGCAGACGGCCCGTAACCGTCTGGCGGCCTTCCATTTTCGGGGGGAGGACGTGTTCAAGAGTGTGTCCGTTCTCTCCGGCGGCGAACTGAGCCGCTTGAAGCTTTGCATTCTGATGGATGAGAATATTAATTTCCTGATTCTGGACGAGCCGACCAACCATTTGGACATTGCCTCCCGGGAGTGGATTGAAAATGCGGTGGAGCAGTTCGGCGGCACGCTGCTGTTTGTGTCCCATGACCGATATTTTATCAACAAATTTGCCACCCGCATCTGGGAGCTGGAAGGCGGAGCGATCCATGATTATCCCTTTGGCTTTGAAAAGTACCGCGCGGTGAAGGCGCAGCAGGAAAAGGAAAAAGCACCGCCTGCAGTGGAAAAGAAGCCAAAGAAACCGGCAGCCAAAGGAACCCGCAATCAGAATGCCGCCCGCAAGCAGCTGACGATCTGCGAGCGGGAAATTGCGAAAGCGGAGGAGCAGCTTGCTGCCCTGGATCGGGCGATGGAAGAGCATGCCTGTGACTATGAACAGCTGCGTGCGCTGTGTGAAGAAAAAGAGGCGGCCCAGGCGGCGCTGGACAAACTTTACGAACAGTGGGATGCCCTGGCAGAGGAGGCGGAGGGGTGAAACGGACTTGTGGCTACAGGGGGCGGCGGCATGCGGTGCCGCTGGGTCTGCTTTTGGCGGCGCTGTGCGCGCTGCTGGCTCTGGCCTTTTTGTTCTTCTATACGCCTATGCGCTTTTCGGGCTGCCTGCTGCTGTGCGCGGCTGTGTATTTTGTGTTGTGGCACTTTTTGTGGCTGCGGCGGGAACACCGTTTGGCCCGGGCCGTGCTTGTCATTCTGGCAGCACTGCTGATTGGCGGTTTGGCAGTATTTACTGTGCTGGAGGCTCAAATCATCGGCTATGGCCGCACAGACCGGGAAAGTCCGGTTTCTGCCGTGGTGGTGCTGGGAGCCGGAGTGAATGGCACAAAGCCGTCTTTGGCGCTGCAAAGCCGTTTGGAGGCGGCGTTGGATTATGTTTCGGATCGGCTTGAGGTGCCCATTGTGGTCACTGGATCCCAAGGACCGGGAGAGGATATTTCCGAGGGCCGCTGCATGGCGGACTGGCTGATTGCCCGCGGTGTGGACGAAGGGCGTATTCTGGTGGAAGAACAGGCGGACAATACCGAAGAAAATGTCGCTTATGCCAAGGCGCTGCTGGCCCGGCACGGTGTGGATGCCGGCGATGCCGTCGCGGTGGTCAGCGCGGATTATCACCTGTACCGTGCGCACCGGTATTGGGGAGAGGACATGGTGCCCGTAGCGGCTCATATGCCGGCGGCCTATTGGCCGCTGACGGCGAACTATTATATTCGGGAGGCTTTTGCTGTGGCAAAACAGAACTGGCTTTGACAGGAGGGTATGACTGTGAGCAATTGTTTGTGTATCTATTATTCCCGCACGGGCAACACCCGGGCCGTGATGGAAAAAATTGCGGAGCTTTTGGACGCAGAACTGTTGGAGATCACCGATGGAAAGGCCCGGAAGGGCGTGGTGGGGTTTGTGGCGGCCGGGCTGGATGCCATGAAGAAAACGCCTGAGGCGCTGATGCCTTTTCAGACGAAGCATCCCCTGGGGCAGTATGATGAGATCGTTCTGGCAACTCCTGTGTGGGCCGGGCGGTGCAGCAGCATCACCCGCTCCTTTTTGATCGAGCACGGAAAGGAACTGCCGGAAAGGGTGGCCTACGTTATTACGCATATGGGCGATTCGCCTTATGAGGCGGTGTATCAGCAGATGGATCAATATTTGTCCGCGCCGCATGTGCTGGGGTTGTCCTTGCAGCCCAAAGCCACCGATTACCACCAGAAAGTATACGATTTTGTGCGCGCGCTGCGCGGTGAGGCGGCGGAGCAGGAGTGATGGCAGAACAGCGTATGTTGGATAAACTGAAGGCGCTGGAAATCCATTATGAGGATGTTCAGAGCCGACTTGCGGATCCTGCAGTATATGCCGACCGGGAAACGCTGCGCTCTTTAAGCCGGGAGGAGAAAGAACTTTCGCCGCTGATCGAAGTCTGGAGAACTTTGCAGGAGCGTCAGCGGGATCTGGAGGCGGCGCAGGAGCTTTCCTCCGAACCGGATTTTCAGACGAGCGCCCGGGAAGAGATCGCTGCGGCCCTTTCAGACATAGAGCAGTTGTGGGAGAAGATAAAACTTTTGCTGCTGCCCAAGGATCCCAATGACCGGAAGAACGTGATCCTGGAGATCCGGGCGGGTACCGGCGGCGAGGAGGCGGCGCTGTTCGCCGCGTCGCTGCTGCGGATGTACACCATGTACGCTGCCGCCCGGGGCTGGAGGACTGACACCGTGGAGCTGAACGAGACGGAGCTGGGGGGCGTGAAGGAGTGCAGCGTCCTTATCGAGGGCGAGGGCGCCTGGTCCCGGCTGAAATTCGAGAGCGGCGTCCACCGGGTCCAGCGGGTGCCGGTGACGGAGTCCAATGGCCGCATCCAGACCTCCGCCGCCACGGTGGCCGTGCTGCCGGAGGCGGAAGGGGTGGACGTGAAGCTGGACCCTGCGGACATCGAGATGCAGGTCTACCGGGCCAGCGGCGCGGGTGGCCAGCATGTGAACAAGACGTCCTCCGCCGTGCGGCTGATCCACCGGCCCACCGGCCTGGTAGTGGAATGCCAGCAGGAGCGCAGCCAGTTCCAGAACCGGGACAAGGCCATGCGCCTTCTGGCGTCAAGATTGTATGAGATCGAGCGGGAAAAGCAGGATGCCGACATCGCCAGAGAGCGGAAGAGTCAGGTGGGCAGCGGCGACCGCAGCGAGAAGATCCGCACCTACAACTTCCCCCAGGGCCGGGTGACGGATCACCGGATCGGCCTGACGCTGTACCGGATCGACGCAGTTCTGGACGGGGAACTGGATGAGCTCATCGACGCCCTGGTGACCGCCGACCAGGCGGAGAAGCTGAAGAACGGCGGCGGGGAACCATAAAACAGAGCTGTACGGCGGCCCGGATAGAGCGGCGCCGTGGAGGGGCTGCACTTCCGGCAGCCTGCCGGGACGCCGCGGAGCCCTTTGGAGACGCAGAAAGAGTAAGCAATAAGGCCGGGGAGATCTCCGGCGAAGAGAGATAGAGGCGAAGAGATATGCAGACACGATATTTTGACCTGCGGGACACCAAGGGTCAGCAGAAGGAGATTGAGGACAAGATCGGCGCAGCGGCCAAGATCCTGCGGGACGGCGGCCTGGTGGGCATCCCCACGGAGACGGTGTACGGCCTGGGGGCCAACGCTCTGGACGGCACCGCGGTGAAGCGGATCTTTGAGGCCAAGGGCCGGCCCCAGGACAATCCCCTCATCATCCATGTGACCGGCGCCCAGTGGCTGCCCCGCTACTGCGCCGACGTGCCGCCCCTGGCCTATGTGCTGGCCCGGAAATTCTGGCCCGGCCCCCTGACTATGATCCTGAAGCGGCGGCCCATCATCCCGGACGAGACCACCGCCGGGCTGGACACGGTGGCGGTGCGCTGCCCCAACCACCCGGTGACGCTGGCGATCATCCGGGAGGCGGGCATCCCCATCGCGGCCCCCAGCGCCAACCTCTCCGGCCGGCCCAGCTGCACGACTGCCCAGGACGTGCTGGAGGATATGGACGGCCGGATCAGCGGCGTGGTGGACGGCGGTCCCTGTGCGGTGGGTGTGGAGTCCACGATTCTGGACCTGACCTGCGACCCGCCCAGGCTGCTGCGTCCCGGCGGACTGCCCCTGGAGGACCTGGAGCGGCTCATCGGCAAGATCGACGTGGATAAGGCCGTCAACGGCGCCCTGGCGGAGGGCGAGAAGCCCAAAGCCCCCGGCATGAAGTACCGCCACTACGCCCCCAAGGCGCCGGTCACCGTCATCACCGGCGCGCCGGAGAAGTCCGCCCAGGAGATCCTGCGGCGGGTGGGGCCCACTTCCGGCGTCATCTGCTTCGAGGAGTTTGCGGATCTGTTCCGGGAGCAGGAGGTCCACACCCTGGGGCCTGTAGGCGACAAGCTGGTCCAGGCCCAGCGGGTGTTCGACGCCCTGCGGACCTTTGACACCAGCGATGTGACGGAGATCTTCGCCCAGTGCCCGGACAACCGGGGATTGGGTCTGGCCATCGGCAACCGGCTGAAAAAGGCCGCCGGCTTCCATGTGGTGGAGGCGGACAGTGAGCGGGTGGTGC
>OIWN01002237.1_pt1 | contig 13377 bp, 9 predicted proteins | sample 1587591 | NCBI WGS metagenome assembly OIWN01 (sample SAMEA3888901, study PRJEB22519) | human gut metagenome | biome: human gut; feature: human-associated habitat; material: faeces | place: Denmark | collected 2010 | reverse complement strand
ACTTGAACCTGCGGCATCTTGGTCCCAAACCAAGCACTCTACCAAACTGAGCTACGCCTCGTCGAGCACGTCCATTATTATATCGTATCTCCACCGTTTTGTCAATACCTTTTTTTGTTTTTTCGTCCAAATTCCTCCTTCTTTTTCCCTTTGTCCCTGCCGATGCGAAAAAGAGCGCAGCAAAGCCGTTTTTTGCTCAGAACCTTACTTGACTTCCCTCTTAAAATTGTTTATCATTAAACAATATAAAGAGTTTGTTTTCCCGCACCTTTTCGCACTGGCGGGTTTGCGGGTTTAAGGTTATATCCGAGAGAAACATACGCTGCTCTTTACCAAATTTTTTGTGAGGAGGAAACTTTCAAGATGAACAATACCGAGAAAACGATGGAAAAAATCGTCGCCCTGTGCAAAGGCAGAGGCTTCATTTTTGCCGGTTCCGAAATTTACGGCGGTCTTTCCAACACCTGGGACTACGGCCCGCTGGGTGTGGAGCTGAAAAACAACGTCAAGCGCGCCTGGTGGAAACGCTTTGTTCAGCAGAACCCCTACAACGTCGGCCTGGACAGCGCCATCCTGATGAACCCGGAGGTCTGGGTTGCGACCGGCCACGTCAGCGGCTTCTCTGATCCGCTGATGGACTGCAAGGACTGTAAGACCCGCCACCGCGCCGACAAGCTGATCGAGGACTACACAGGCAAATCCGCCGACGGCTGGTCCAACGAGCAGATGATGGACTTCATCAAGGAGCACGGCATCAAGTGCCCGAACTGCGGCAGCACCAATTTCACCGATATCCGTCAGTTCAATCTGATGTTCAAGACCTTCCAGGGCGTCACCGAGGATGCTAAAAACCAGATCTATCTGCGCCCGGAGACCGCGCAGGGCATCTTTGTCAACTTTGCAAACGTCCAGCGCACCACCAGAAAGAAGCTGCCGTTCGGCATCTGCCAGATCGGCAAATCCTTCCGCAACGAGATCACCCCCGGCAACTTCACCTTCCGCACCCGCGAGTTTGAGCAGATGGAGCTGGAGTTCTTCTGCAAGCCGGGCACCGACCTGGAATGGTTCCAGTACTGGAAGGACTTCTGCCACAAGTGGCTGCTGGACCTGAACATGACCGACGAGAACCTGCGCCTGCGCGACCACGAGAAGGAAGAGCTGGCCTTCTACTCCAACGCAACCACCGACTTTGAATACCTGTTCCCATTCGGCTGGGGCGAGCTGTGGGGCGTTGCAGACCGCACCAACTACGACCTGAGCCGCCACAGCGAGCACTCCGGCAAGCCGCTGGAATACTTCGATCAGGAAACCAACGAGCACTACATCCCGTACTGCATCGAGCCTTCGCTGGGTGCGGACCGCGTGGTTCTGGCCTTCCTGTGCGACGCCTACGACGAGGAGGTTGTGGACGCAGAGAAGAACGACACCCGCGTGGTGCTGCATCTGCATCCGGCTCTGGCGCCGTTTAAGGCCTGCGTCCTGCCGCTCTCCAAGAAACTGTCGGAGGAAGCCACCGCGCTCTACCAGGAGCTGAGCGACCACTTCATGGTCGACTACGACGAGGCCGGCTCGATCGGCAAGCGTTACCGCCGTCAGGACGAGATCGGCACCCCGTTCTGCATCACCTACGACTTTGAGTCGAAGGAAGACGGCTGCGTCACCGTCCGCGACCGCGACACGATGGCGCAGGAGCGTGTCCCGATGAAGGATCTGGTTCACTACCTGATTAAGAAGGTTCGCTTCTAAAAAACTTTTGGCCCACCGCCGTGGGCGAGGGCTTTTGCGAGGGAGGCTGAGCCCCCCGTGAGGAGGGCGCTCCGCCCCTCCGACCCCGGGGAGTTTCTGCGGAGCCGCTGGCTCCTGCGACCCACCATTTGGGCGCTCCGCCCCAAGCCCCGGCCTACTAGCAGCATGAATGCTGCGAAAGACTCACCAGGAACCTCCTGGTCCTAGACTTCGAAGAAGTCTTGACCCCCAACGAAGGGGGCGGAAGTAAAAGCGTTCCGCTTTAACTTCTGCCCCCTTTGATCCCCCGGCCTTCTGCCCTAGCGGTATTGGTTGCGGGAAATAAAACTCTCAAGCATCCTCGGGACAAGGCACCTGCCGCGCCACGGATTGAAAACAGAGAGTGTTCCCTCGATGAAACTAAAGGAAAAAACAAGACCGATTTGCCCACCAACTCAAAGTGGCAAATCGGTCTATTTTTGTGGCTGAAACCCTATTGGGGGGGTGCGGCAACGCCGCAGGGGGGACAACGTGCCCCCCTCAGGGGGTCCAGGGGTGCCCCCCTGGCGAATCTTTGGTGACTTTCTTTTCGAAAAGAAAGTCACCCGGGGCATGGGGCGGAGCGCCCATACATGGGGAGGAGTGCAGAGGATGGGGCGCAGCCCCTCCTCGCATCGGTGGGTGCAGGGGCCCGCAGGCCCCTAGCTCAGTTCAAACATGCCGTTGTAAAGCTGATAATAAACCCCCTGCTGGGCAAGCAAATCCTCGTGGTTGCCGCGCTCGATGATGCGGCCCTGCTCCAGCACCATGATCGCGTCGGCGTTGCGCACCGTGCTCAGGCGGTGCGCGATGACAAAGACGGTGCGCCCCCTCATCAGCTGGTCCATCCCCTTCTCGATCAGCGACTCGGTGCGGGTGTCGATCGAGCTGGTCGCCTCGTCCAGAATCAGCACCGGCGGGTCGGCCACTGCCGCGCGGGCAATGGCCAGCAGCTGCCGCTGGCCCTGGCTTAGGTTCGCGCCGTCCGAGGTCACCATCGTGTCGTAGCCCTGCGGCAGGCGGCGGATGAAGGAATCGGCGTTGGCGATTTTGGCCGCCCGCTCGATCTCCTCCTGGGTGGCGTCCAGCTTGCCAAAGCGGATGTTGTCCGCGATGGTGCCGGTGAACAGGTGGGTGTCCTGCAGCACGATGCCAAGGCTGCGGCGCAGGTCGTCCTTGCGAATCTGCTTAATATCGAAGCCGTCATAGAGAATCCGCCCGCGCTGGACGTCGTAGAAGCGGTTGATGAGGTTGGTGATGGTCGTCTTGCCCGCGCCGGTGGAGCCGACAAAGGCGATCTTCTGGCCGGGCTTTGCGTAGAGGTTGATGTCGTGCAGGATGGGGTGGTCGGAGTCGTAGGCAAAGTCGACCTGTTCAAACCGCACGTCGCCGCGCAAAGGCGTCAGCACGCCGTCCTCCTCCCGCCAGGCCCAGCGGTCGCTGCGTGTGTCGGCAGTTTCCCTGCCGTTTTCGTCCACCCGCACCAGGCGGATGCTGCCCTTGTCCACCTCCGGCTCCAGGTCCATGGCCTGGAACACCCGCTCCGCACCGGCCATCGCCGCCAGCAGGAAGTTACTCTGCTGGGTGAACTGGTTGATCGGGGCCGCGGCCTGCCGCACAAAGACCAGGTAGCTTGCAAGGCTGCCCACGTCGGTCAGCCCCTGCAGCGCCATGATGCCGCCCAGCACCGCCACAATCGCGTAGTTGATGTAGGAGATGGTGACCACCGCCGGCACCATCGTCGCGGCGTAGGACTGCGCGCCGGTGCCGGCCTTGCGCAGCGCCTCGTTTTTCTCGTGGAAGGTTTTCAGGTTTGCCGCCTCGTGGTTAAAGACCTTGACCACCTTCTGCCCGGCCACCATCTCCTCGATGTAGCCGTCCAGGTCGCCCAGGCTCTGCTGCTGCACGGTGTAGTAGGCCTTGCTGCGCTTTCCGGAAAAGCGCACATACCAGAACATCACCAGATAGCAGACGGTGACGATCAGCGAGAGCTGCCAGTTGAGGATGTACAGGATGATCAGCGTGCCCGCAATCTGGATAAAGCTCTGAATCACCATCGAGAAGCTGTTGTTTAAGGCGTCGGCGATGGTGTCGACGTCGTTGGTGAAGTAGCTCATCACGTCGCCGTGCCGCTGGGTGTCAAAAAAGCGCAGCGGCAGCGTCTGCAGGTGGGCAAACAGGTCGCGGCGGATGTCGAACAGCACCTTCTGCGCGGCCTTGACCATGATCTGGGTGTAGCCGTAGGCGGAGAGCACGCCGACAACATAGATGGCCACCGTCACCGCGATGCCCGCCACCAGCGTGTCAAAGCTGCCGTCGGTGAGGCTGTTGACCACCGGGCGAATCATGTAGGTGCCCAGCAGGTTCGCCAGGGCGCTGACCGAGACCAGCACCGCCACCGCCAGCAGCAAAAACTTGTGCCGGCCCATATAGGAAAAGAGGGTGCCCAGGGTGTACCGCAGGTCCTTTGGTTTTTTTGCACTAAGCTGTCTGGCCATGCAGCTGACCCCCTTTCATCTGAGAGTGATAGATTTCCTGATAGATCGGATCGCCGGCCAGCAGCTCATCGTGGGTGCCGACGGCGTGGATGCGGCCGTTTTCCATAATGACAATCTGGTCGCTGTCCATCACCGAGGTGACGCGCTGGGCGATGATGATTTTGGTGACCTCCTGCAGCTTTGCAAGCTCCGCGCGGATTTTGGCCTCGGTGGCGGTGTCCACCGCGCTGGTGGAGTCGTCAAAGATGAGAATCTTCGGATTTTTGAGCAGGGTGCGCGCGATGCACAGCCGCTGCTTCTGCCCGCCGGAGACGTTGACGCCGCCCTGCCCGAGGTCGGTGTCCAGACCTTTCGGCATCCGCTGCAAAAACTCGTCGGCGCAGGCCGCCCTGCAGGCCGCCCACAGCGTCTCGTCGCTGGCGTCCGGGTTGCCCCACCTGAGGTTTTCCCGCACCGTGCCGGAGAACAGGACGTTTTTCTGCAGCACGATGCCCACCGCGTCGCGCAGCGCCTGCAGGTCGTATGCGCGCACATCCTGTCCGCCGACCCTGACGCTGCCCTCGCTGACGTCGTAGAGCCGCGGGATCAGCTGCACCAGGCTGCTCTTGGCCGAGCCGGTGCCGCCCAGAATCCCCACCGTCTGCCCCGCTTTGATATGCAGCGTGACGTTGGAGAGGGCGCTCTCCTGCGCCTTGCTGCTGTATTGAAAGCTGACATTTTCAAAGTCGACGCTGCCGTCCGGGATGACCCTGACAGCGTCCTGCGGGGAGGCCAGCTCCACCTCCTCCTGCAGCACCTCGCTGATGCGGCGGGCGGAGGCCAGCGACCGGGTCAGCAGCAGAAAGACGTTGGAAATCATCATCATCGAGTTCATGACCTGAAAGACATAGCTCAAAAAGCCGGTCAGGTCGCCCACCTGCAATTGAGCGGAGAGCACCATGTTGCCGCCGAACCACATGATCAGCACCACCGCCACATACATGGTCAGCTGAAAGGCCGGGAGATTGAGCACCGCGTAGTGAAAGGTGGTCTGGCTGGTGTCCATCAGCAGGGTGTTGACCTGCTGGAATTTTTCCACCTCATACTCGCCGCGGACAAAGGCCTTCACCGCGCGGATGGCGGTCAGGCCCTCCTGCACGACGTTGTTGAGCTTATCCACCGCGCCCTGCAGGACGGTGTACATCGGCGCGACCTTGCGCAGGATGAAAAAGAGAATCACACCCAGCACCGGCGCGCAGACCAGAAAGACCACCGCCAGCTCCGGGTTCATCCAGAACGAGAGCCCCACACCCATAATCAGCATCATCGGGCCGCGCACCATCGGGCGGAAACCGCCGTTGATGGCGTTCTGCAGGACGGTGACGTCGGTGGTCATGCGGGTAATCAGCGACGAGGTCTCGAAGTGGTCGAGGTTGGAAAAGGCGTAGTTCTGCACCTTTTCGTACTGTGCCTCGCGGATGCTGGCGCCCCAGCCATAGGCGGCGCGGGCGGCAAAGCGCGCGTACAAAAGCCCGGTGATCAGCGCAAACAGGGCGCAAAGCCCCATCTGCACGCCCTTGTTTAAGATGTAGGAGATGTCCCGGTTGGCGACGCCGACGTCGATTAAGTCGGCCATCAGCATGGGGATGAACAGCTCAAAGGCCGTCTCCACCACAATCAGCAGCATGCCGATCACCATGTCCCACCGGTATGCCCCCAGGTATTTAAGCAGTTGTTTGAGGTCCTTCATGACCCTCCCCCTTTTCGGCATGTAAATTTTGGTAGGCGCGCGACAGGTATCCGGCAAAGGCTTCGCGCTCCTGCGGCGTGAAGCCGCGCAGCATCCGCTCCTCCAGCTCGCCGCAGCACTGCTGCCAGGCGTCGCAGGCCTGCCTGCCCTTTTCGGTCAGCTCGACCAGGTTGCTTCTCCTGCTGTGCGCGCTTAACCTGCGGGTGATGAACCCGCCCTTTTCCAGCGAGTCGAGCATGCGGGAAACGGCCGCCGAATCGACCTCGAAGTAACCCGCCAGCTGCTTTTGCGGGCAGGGTCCATTCTTCGCAAGGTAGGTTAATATCTTTGGCTGCCCCACCTCCAGCCCGATGCGCCCGATGCAGGGACGCAGCTGGTTGCGCTGGGCGTGGAAGGCGCGGTAAAGCAGCATGTGAAAGGTTCTCTCCATTCTGCACCTCCAAAAAAAGTTGTGTTCTCAACCGTTGAACAGGTCAACAATTGATATATCAACTGTTTTGACAGTTCTATTATATCCCTCCTGTCCGCTTTGTCAAGGGAAAGCGGCGCGAAAAAAGCAGCTTTTGCTGCCAGCTGACAACAAAAGCTGCTGTGAAAAAAACGGATTGTGTTACTGCCGCACCGATTTGCGGTAGACGATGAGCGAGACCGCCGCCGTGACAAGCTCGGTGATCCAGAAGGCGTGCCAGACCCCCACCGCCCCAAAGATGCGGCTGAGCACAAAGGCGACCGGCAGGATGACCAGCGCATAGCGGAACAGCGAGATGACAAAGGACTGGGTGCCTTTGCCCAATCCCTCCAACGCGCCGGAGGAGGCCACCGACACCGACGAGACGATAAAGCCCAGGCTGATGATGCGCAGCGCCGTTTCGCCCAGCGAGATGGTCTCGGGGGTGTCGGTAAACATCGCCATCAGCGGCCCGGCAAAAACAAAGCAGATCGCCGTCCCCGCCGCCATGATGACGGCGCACAGCCCCAGGGTGACGTCGTAGATGCTGCGCACCCGCCGGTGTTCCCCGGCGCCAAAGTTGTAGCCGATCAGCGGGCGCATTCCCTGGATGATGCCGCTGGCCGGCAGGTAGAGGAAGGTTTGCAGCTTGTAGTAGATTCCCAGAATCACCACATAGGCCTGCGAGAAGGCCGCCAGCATGGCGTTGAGCGCCGAGATCAGCAGCGAGGGCAGCGCCAGATTCAGCGTCGCCGGGATGCCGATGGCGTAGAGCTTTTTGTCAAGCCGGGCGTTGGGGCGCAGGTAGCTTCTGCCCAGCCGCAGCGGGAGCTGGACGGTGCGGTAGATGACAAGGTAGATCACCAGCGTCACCACCTGCCCGATGCCGGTGGCCAGCGCCGCACCGCGAATCCCCATCTGCGGGAAGGGACCGATGCCGAAGATCAGCATCGGGTCGAGGACGATGTTGGTGATGCAGCCGGACAGCAGGGCCAGCATCGTCTCCTTCATCCTGCCGGCCGCCTGGTAGATCTTCTCAAACGAGAGGCTGACCATGATGACCACCGAGAAGGAGAAGGCGATGCCGGCATACTGGCTGCCCAGCTCGATCACCGTCCGGTCGTCGGTGAACATCCCCAGAAACCACGGCATCAGCGGGATGCACACCGCGGTCAGCACCAGGCCGTGCAGCGCCGAAAGCGCCGTGCCGTGGGTCGCCGCCATGCTGGCATTTTCCTGCTGGCGTGCGCCCAGGTGGTAGGCGATGACCGCATTGATGCCCACGCCAAAGCCGATGGCGACGGCGTTGATCAGGTTCTGCACCGGGTAGACCAGCGAGAGCGCCGTCATCGCCTGCTCGCTGATCTGGGCGACAAAGAAGCTGTCCACGATGTTATATAGAGAGTTGACCAGCATCGAGACGACCATCGGCAGCGCCATCGACAAAATCAGCGGCAGCACCGGTTTTTCTTTCATAAAGCTGTCGTTCATATCCATCCTCCATTTTTGCTTTTTCCCCAGGACACAAAAAAAGCCGCACAACCATCCATCGGACGATTGTGTGGCGAAAAGAGCTTGTGTCAAACGGGAAAGCTAAAAAATCCACACCAAATTTTGGTGCCTTTATTCTAGCATATCGCCCGATGTTCTGTCAAGCTTCACCAAAATACCAGGGCAAAAAAAGGCAACCTACCCCAGTTTTTGCCCTCTCCCCTCCCCGCATCCGGAGGGGGCGGATGGTTGACGGAACAAAGGGCGCGTCCTATAATGGGAGTAACTTCATTTTGATCTAAACTACAAAAACGGAGGGAGCTTTTATGAGGAACATCCAGATGGCAAAGGGCGCGCACACGGTGGTCAACCGCTGCGCAAAGGTAAAACCGGGGGAAACGGTGCTGATTGTCACCGAGCCTTCCCGCATGAGCATCGCCGAGGAGCTGGGAGCGGCGGTCTGCGCGGCGGGCGGCGAGCCGGTCTTCTGCAGCATCCTGCCCCGCGAGCGGGACGGACAGGAGCCGCCAGCCCCCGCAGCGGCGGCGATGAAGGCCGCCGACGTCTTTTTGTGCGTGGTGGGCAAATCCATCACCCACACCCAGGCGGTCAAGGAGGCGGTGGCACAGGGCGCACGCGGGCTGGTGCTCACCCACTTCACCGAGGAGATGCTGGTGCGCGGCGGCATCGAGGCCGACTTCCCCGCCATCGCCCCCACCTGCCGGGCGATCGCCCAGGCGCTGCAGGACGCCCAGACGGTCCACCTGACCAGCCGTCACGGCACCGACCTGACCTATTCCGCCAAGGGCCGCCGCGGCAACGCGCTGTACGGCGTGGTGGAGCCGGGCGAATTTTCCACCATCCCCACCATCGAGGCCAACGTCTCCCCGCTGGAGGGCACCGCCAACGGCGTCATCGTCGCCGACGCCAGCATCCCCTATATCGGCATCGGCGTGCTGGAGGAGCCGGTGGTCTGCCATGTCAAGGACGGGCGCATCACCTCCATCGAGGGCGGCCGCCAGGCGCAGATGCTCAAAGATGACCTTGCCAGCAAGGCCGACCCCAACGTCTACAACATCGCCGAGATGGGGATGGGCCTCAACCCAAAATGCCACTTCTGCGGCTTCATGCTGGAGGACGAGGGCGTGGAGGGCTCGGTGCACATCGGCATCGGCACCAGCATCACGCTGGGCGGCACGGTCAAGGCCGCCTGCCACTACGACCTCATCATGACCGGCGCCACCGTGGTCGCCGACGGCAAGGTGCTTTTGCAGGACGGCGTGGTGCAGCTGTAGGCTTGACCTTTTCCCCGATAACAAAGCAGCCCCGAAGAACAGCTCCATGAATCTCTCTTTCGGGGCTATTTTTAAAAAGAAAAGCTGCCTGCGCGAGGGAAAAACTTCCTCAACACAGCACCTCAGACGCGAATTGCGTCCAGGCTCAGCCTGGCAATTCGATAAAAAAAGAAGGTCCCAAAACGGGACCTTCTTTTTTTGGCGGAGAAGGGGGGACTCGAACCCCCGCGCCAGTTTTTAGACCGACCTACGCCCTTAGCAGGGGCGCCTCGTCACCAACTTGAGTACTTCTCCAGATTGGTAAGCGGATTACGCTTGTATTTACTTTTAAAAACAGCCGTGCTAAATTCGTTCCTTTTCCTCTGCCGCTAAAGAAGATTCTTTGGCGGAGAGGGTGGGATTCGAACCCACGGCTCTTGCGAGTCACTAGTTTTCAAGACTAGCTCCTTAAACCACTCGGACACCTCTCCATCTAGCAACGAAGATAATTTTATCATAACGGATTCAAAAAGTCAAGGGACTTTTTGAAAAAATATCCAAGGGGGAATAAAGTTCCTCCCCTCCCTCCCTAAAGTGGGGGCAGGGGCCCCTGCGGCCCCTGATTCGGTCTTTTTCTGCGTCTAAAGTTATCCCGGGTGCAAGTACCAGCGCAGCACCGGCGGCATGTTTGCGTTTTTTCAAAGAAAGGTTAGCGAAAGATGAAAAAAGGGCATCAAAAAAGAGGGCCAGCGCCCCCTTTTTTTATTTTGATAATGATGCGATGCATTCGCAGTGCCCTGTCTGCGGGAACATGTCCACCGGCTGGATGGCCTCGACCCGATACCCTCCGGCGGCCAGCACGGCAAGGTCGCGCTTCTGCGTCTGCGGATTGCAGGAGATGTAAACCACCCGCTTTGGTCCCAGCGCGCACAGCGACCGCAAAAACGCCTCGTCGCTGCCGGAACGCGGCGGGTCCAGAAAGACGACGTCCCCCCCTTCCCGCTCCTGCGCCATCCGGGTCATAAAGCGGCCCGCATCCTCGCAGATAAAGGTCGCGTTGCGCACCCCGTTGCGCTTGGCGTTGGCGATGGCGTCCTGCACCGCGTCGCGGTTGAGCTCCACGCCGATGACCTCCTTGGCCTGCCCGGCGGCGATCAGCGAGATGGTCCCGATGCCGCAGTAGGCGTCCAGCACCCGTTCCCGCCCGGTCAGCTGCGCCATCTGGATGGCCCGCTGATACAACACTTCGGTCTGGACGGGGTTGACCTGGTAAAACGACCGCGGCGAGATGGCAAAGCGCAGGCCGCATAAGGTATCCTCAATGAAGCCCTTGCCGTACAGCACCCGCTCCTGGGTTCCCAGCACCATGCTGGTCTGCTTGGGGTTGCAGTTCATCACGATGGTGGTGATCTCCGGGTGCTTCTCCCGCAGCAGCGAGACAAACCGGCTGCGCGCCGGGAAGATGGGCGAGGCGGTCACCAGCACCACCATCACCTGCCCGCTGGCAAAGCCGGTGCGCACCAGGATGTGGCGCAGCAGCCCCGTGCCTCTGTCCTCGTCGTAGGGCTGGATGCGGCACTCCCGCATGATCTGCCGAATGGAGGCTGCGATCTGCTCGGCACGCTCGTCCTGAATCAGGCACCGCTCCACCGGCACCACCCGGTGGCTGCTCTCCTCATAGATGCCGCTGACAATCCGTCCCCGCCCGTCCAGCGAGAAGGTGGCGTGCGCTTTGTTGCGGTAGCGCCAGGGCTCGTTCATCCCCAGAATCTGATAGAACTTCGCCCCCTGCGCGATGTATTCCTTCATCAGCTGCTCCACCGCGCGCTGTTTAAGCTCAAGCTGCCCGTCATAGGAGAGGTGCTGCAGCCGGCAGCCGCCGCATCTGCCAAAGACCGGACAGCGCGGCCTGACCCGCTCGGGTACAGCTTTGTCCACCCGCACAAGCTGCGCGCGCTGCTTTTTTCTGCCGGAGACAGCGACCGTCCCCTCCTCCCCGGGCAGCAGCCCGCCGACGGCAAAGGGCACCCCTTCGATCTGCACAATCCCGTTTCCGTCCTCGTCCAGGGCGGTGCAGCGGGCTGCATACTCGCCTTCTTCCAGCCGGTCAAAATCCTCTGCCAGCTCCCAGCCCTTTCCAAACGGATGGGGCTTTTTCTTCTGCGGGCGCTTTGCCCCAATCTCCTGATAAAACGGCTTTTTCGGCCCTGCGTTTGCCGGACGGTTGCCCGCCTTCCGGTCCTTTTTCAGCGGTTTTTTCTTTGCCACTTTTCTTTCTCCCCCTGTTTTTGTCGCATGTAGTCTTTTGTTGCTGCTATTATACCACAAAGGGGCGGTTTTTGAAAATGCTTTTTGCTCCCCGGCGCACCGCTTTGAACCAAAATCCAACTTTTTCATAGGATGGACTATCCCGCATATCGATCCTGTCAAACCCTACGGAGGTGGTTTTGTGAATCTGTTCAATCCCGGCGCCGTCTTTGGCGTTGTCGGCGGAGACTTCCGTCAGGCGGCGCTGGCCAAAGGCCTTTTGGAGGGCGGGTATCCCGTCCGGGTCTTCTGCATCGAGCGGCCGCCGCAGTTTTTGCCTTCCCAGCTGTGCTGCGAGAATCTCGACGGCCTTTCCGGCTGCGACGCCGTCGTTCTCCCGCTGCCGGTCAGCAACGACGACCGGCTGCTCAACGCCCCGCTCAGCGAAGCCTGTGTCCCCCTCAGTGACCTCTTTTCCCGCTGCCGTTCGGATGCGCTGCTCTTTGGCGGAAAGGTCTCCCCGGCCCAGCAGCGGCTGGCACAGCAGTTTGGGCACACCATCCACGACTATCTTAAGCGGGAGGAGATGGCCGTCCTCAACGCCGTCCCCACCGCGGAGGGGGCGGTGAACCTTGCGATGAACGAGCGCGCCAGCACCCTCTGGGAAAGCCGCTGCCTGGTCACCGGTTTTGGCCGCTGCGCCAAGGCGCTGGCCCTGCTGCTCAAAGGCTTTGGCGCCCGCGTCACCGTCGCCGCCCGCAGGGAGGGGGACCTGGCCTTCGCCCGCACGCTGGGACTGCAGACAATTCCCCTGCGCCAATTGCAGGAGGTGCTGCCCCAGCAGGAGATTGTGTTCAACACCATCCCCGCCCCGGTGCTCACCCACCCGCTTCTGGAGCAGCTGCAGCCCGAGTGTTTGATTATCGACCTTGCCTCCCGGCCGGGCGGCGTCGACTTTGAGGCGGCGGGAGAGCTTGGTCTTAAATCCATCTGGGCGCTCTCGCTGCCGGGCAAGGTGGCCCCCATCACTGCCGGGGAGATCATCCGCGACACCGTCCTGCACATGATGGCGGACCTTGCAGGCAGCTGTCCGCCCTCCCCAATCTTATCCAAATGAGGTGAAGCAATTGAGTAGCAATTCCTGTTCCAACCGTCCTGTCCAGGTCGGCTTTGCGCTGACCGGCTCGTTCTGCACCTTCCATCAGGTGATCGAGCAGATGGAAGCTGTCGCCGCCCACCCGGACTGGCAGGTCATCCCCATCCTCTCCCCCAACGCCTATGAGACCGACACCCGCTTTGGCAAGGCCGCGGATTTCCGTACACAGATCGAGCGCATCTGCGGCCACGAAATCTGGCACACCATTGCCCAAACCGAACCCATCGGTCCCAAGAAGCTGCTGGATGTGCTGGTGGTCGCCCCCTGCACCGGCAACACGCTGGGCAAGCTGGCCAACGGCATCACCGACACCAGCGTGACCATGGCGGTCAAGGCCCATCTGCGCAACGCCCGTCCGGTGGTGCTGGCGGTCTCGACCAACGACGCGCTGGCCAACGCCGGCAAAAACATCGGGCTGCTTTTCAACAGCAAGAACATCTACTTTGTCCCGATGCGCCAGGACAACGCCGCCGGCAAGCCGACCTCGGTGGTGGCGGACTTTACCCAGATTGTCCCGGCGGTGGAGGCCGCCCTGCAGGCGCGGCAGGTGCAGCCGCTGTTTTGCTAAAGGGGGCTTGCGCCCCCTTTTCCCCTTTTTGCCCTCAAAACCTCTTGCGAGGGACTTCGCCCCCTCGGGAGCATGTTGTCAGACTTGGTTCCTGCTCCCCGATATGCGGGCGCTCCGCCCCGCGCCCCGGGTGACTTTCGTTTCACGACGAAAGTCACCAAAGGCGTGTCAGGGGGGGTCCCCCTGAACCCCCATGGGGGGG
>OIWN01002235.1_pt1 | contig 13381 bp, 12 predicted proteins | sample 1587591 | NCBI WGS metagenome assembly OIWN01 (sample SAMEA3888901, study PRJEB22519) | human gut metagenome | biome: human gut; feature: human-associated habitat; material: faeces | place: Denmark | collected 2010 | reverse complement strand
CTCATCCCGAGGCGCGGACGAGGTGCCGTTTGCGGCGTGATCTGTTACTGGCATCGCGAATTTGATGGTATCCGCTTCATTCTCAGTCGAGGATTCCGTACGCTGCATGGCCACTTCTTCGACCATCTTGAGTACTGTCTCGCTGGCGTCCGGTACATGCTGCGTCCAGACGGTGGTGTCACCGTTCAAATCGCATTCCTCGACCTGAGTGCCATGCCCGGCTCGGCGGCCGTTGATTTCGGCCGAGCACCATTTAGGCGTCCAGTGGGTGTCTGGCGGCAGGCGGAATGTGCGGTCGTCAGCGGTGCCGTTGACCACAATGCACACGTCCACCTCACTGTTGGACAGCAATCGCATGGTGAAGCTACGTACGCCCAGATCGAACCAGTCACGCTCCATCGGCGTGGTACCGTCGGGCAGGAACCACTGCACGCGGCTTGAGGGCTTGAGTAGGCCGATCTGGGTCAGTCGGGTGAAGAAATCCTCGTGGTGATACAGGTCCAGTGATTTACGCAGCGCCACCAGTCGAGACACGGTTTCCAAGCGGCGCATTTCGCGCGTCTTGTTGGTGGAATACATCCAATCCCACTTCAGCCACGTGATGTCGTTGTCTTGGCAGTAGGCGTTGTTGTTGCCGTCCTGCGTGTTGCGGAATTCGTCGCCGGCGAGCATCATCGGCGTACCCAGCGAGAGCAGCAGCATGCCGATCATGTTCATGGCCGCCTGTTCGCGTGCCGCAATGACGTCTGGATCATCGGTGACGCCTTCGACGCCGAAATTGGCGGAATGGTTCACCGACGAGCCATCATTATTGTTTTCGCCGTTGGCTTCATTGTGCTTGGAGCGGTATCTGGTGAGGTCCGTCAGCGTGAAACCGTCGTGGCAGGACACGAAATTGATGGAGGCCGGAGCGCCACGCCCTGGTTCGGTGGCGAACAGATCGGCCGAGCCGCAGAGTCGCGTGGACATCTCCTGCAAACTGATACGCCCGAAATCGGAGCCGCCGTCCACATCCTCAAGCCAGAAGGTGCGGGCCGTATCGCGGAAGCGGTCATTCCATTCGGCGAACGGCACGGAGAATTGGCCGGTGCGCCAGCCGAGGTTGCCCAGATCCCACGGCTCCATAATGAGCTTCAGGTTGCCCAGCAGCAGATCGGAACGCAGGGCGTAGAGGAACGGGTGATGATGAGTGAATTCGCCTTCCAGGCGGGCCAGCGTGACGCCAAGGTCGAAGCGGAAACCGTCTATGCCGATACGCTTGGCCCAGTATCGTAATGAGTCGATGGCAAAGGTGACCACATGCGTGTTGGTGAAGTCCAGCGTATTGCCGCAACCGGTGGTGTCTTCGAGTCGGCCGGTATTGGATTTTTGATGGCGATAGTAGGCCAGGTCGTCGAGGCCGCGCCAGCAGACCGTCGGGCCTTCGACGCCGCCTTCGCATGTGTGGTTGTAGACCACGTCCATGATGACTTCGAAGCCGGCCTCGTGCAGTGCGCGCACCATGTCTATGACTTCTTGGCGCACGGCGGCCGCGCCCTTCTCCTGGGCGGCTTTAGTGGCGTAGGAGGGTTCGGGGGCGAAGTAGCTGAGGGTGGAGTAGCCCCAGTAGTTCTTGCGGCCGTGTTCTTGCAGGAAGAGCTCGTCCTGCTTGGCCATAATCGGCAGCAGTTCGATGGATGTGATGCCTAGACCCTGCAGATAGGCGAGCGTGGTGGGGTGTGCGAGTCCGGCGTACGTGCCGCGCAATGATTCGGGCAGCCACGGTGCGTTGGCGGTGAAGCCTTTGACGTGCATCTCATAGATGACGGTTTTGCGCCACGGCACATGCGGGTGCTGCGGGTCGCCCTCATGCTTATGGGTATCGCGATCGTCGATGGCCACGGACACCGGCATATGGCCGAGCGAGTCTACGGTGCTCATGGCACCGTATGCCGAGCCGATTACCTTGCGGTCCACGACATCGCATTCATAGGAGAAGGCGGCGGGGGTGAGCTCCATGGAGCCGTCGATGCCCTTGCCATACGGGTCAAGCAGGAATTTGTATGGATTGAAGCGCACGCCGTGTTTCGGGTCCCATGCGCCGTCCACGCGGTAGCCATAACGCATGCCGTCCCATGCTTTGGGCAGGTGCACGTACCACAGGCCGTAGTTCGGCCCGGTCATGCGGAACAAGGTCTCGCGCAGATACAAATGTTCGATAATGCGTGTGCATACCGGGAACTCATGAATCTGCTGGATAAAGGAGATATTCGGGTCCTCGAACAGGCGGATGGCGTCTTGGAAGAAAGCGCTGGGCTCATCAATGGGCTCCAGTACGCATAGCCAAACCTGATCGGCAGTTTCGGAACGAACAACGACGTCAGCCCCACCGTCGTCAGTGAAGTACAGCCCTGGGCGAGTGGCGTAACGATGCAACGGTGGGTTTTTCATACCTCCATTGTAGACGTGTTGTCACTTTTGGCGGAAGCCCTTGATTTCCTGCCGCGTTCCGCAGCACCGCAGATGCCGTCGAGATAATTCTCGGCGAACCGCAACGCGGCACCGATGATGTTCTGATCTTCGGCGCAGTAGCTCTTGCGCAGATTGAAATGGTCGGTGCCGAACGGGCTGCGTGCGATGACGCGCGTCTTCAGATCCTCGATGTCGCTGTCTTCAAGATGCTGGGCTGCTTCACCGCCGACAATCACGTCGCCCGCGATGATGGATCGCGCGTTGACGATGGCCTGCGCCACGTAATCCAGCCACTCATCCATGCGCTCGCGATGATGCCATTCGCCCTGCTCAAGCACGCTGAAGAAGCCGGGAATGCTTTCGTAATCCTCGGGCAAGGTCTCCGGCGAGCAGTAGGTGTCCATGCAACCGCGCTGGCCGCAGTAGCATTCGCGGCCGCCCGGCACCAGCGTCATGTGTTCGATGGCGCCGTTGCACTGGTTCGGGCCTTGATACAGTTTGCCCCCCGCGATCACCGCGCCGCCCGGGCGTCGCTCCAGATAGACGCACACCGCATCGGTGAGCGTGGAGTCGAACCAGAGTTCGGCCATGGCTGAGGCATCGGAATCGTGGATCATCATGCACGGGTAATGGACCGATTGGCTGATGGTCTCGAGCGTGAGCCCAGTGTTGCCCATAATGGTGCCGAAGATGATGGTGGTGGCGTCGGGGGAGAGGATGCCTTGGATGGCGAACGAGACGCCGAGCACCTTGCCGTGCTTCTTTTCGACGTCGGCGGCGAAGTTGTTGATGATGCCGCCGATACGCTGGTAGTAAACGTTGGTGTTGCGGTAAGGCAGGGCATCGTTGCGTTTTTCGATGACGTTGCCGTACAGGTTAATCGCGCACAGGCGCAGTTCGTTGGACCGCATCACTACCCCGATGGCAGTGCGATGATCGGGATTGAACTCATAATTTTGCGCCTTGCGCCCGCCGGTGGAATCCTGCAGTTCGCCTTTGCGGATGAGTCCGTCATCTTCTAGTGCGTGCAGATTTTGGGTGATGGTGGGCAGGCTGAGGCCGAGTTCGCGTTCCAGTTCCTGCTTGGTGACATGGCTATGGCCATACAGATACTGGGCCATGGCACTGCGGTTGTGCGCTTTCACTGCGGTCGATGGCATTGCCCTCATGTTTACCCCTTTGTGCGATGAGATATATGCAAGTTTACTTTATGAAAGTGGCTTTCATGTGCCTCGACGCGGAGGTTATGAGGCAACAATCGTATATTTGTAGGCGATTTTGGGTACTTTTTTAAACCAACTTTCTAGAAATGTGGAGAAAATGATTGCTTTTGAAAACTTACTTTAAAAAAGTTCTCGGATTGTGTTGTTTGCAGGCATGTGATTTTCGGTAAAAAGTGAACAAAAAGTACCAAATCGCCGGATAGAGTGAGGATTTGTTCGATATTTCGCACAACTCGTAACAAAAACTGTTCAATATCGCACGTGAAACGCCGTCGATTTTGTGCGTATGCATCGCGCCGGACCGTTCAGTATATTGTGCCTCAGGTCACATATGCAATGTGACAACGCATCACCGGTCATTTTCGGTTACTGAGGCGGTATCCCGCTGGTGCAACTGAGGTGACGAGGCGATGGCCCAGAACTTTGCCATATACCCCAAGAAGATCGAGGAGGACCCCAAGTGGCAGAAGCAAAGAAGAAGGTCGAAGCTACCAAGCCGACTCCAGAAGAGAAGCAGGCCGCAGCTGAGGCCGAAGTTGACGCGCTGGTTGCCCGCGCCAAGAAGGCTCTCGTCGAATTCGAGAACCTCGACCAGAAGCAAGTTGATCGTATCGTCGCCAAGGCCTCCATCGCCGCTCTGAACAAGCACCTCGTTCTCGCCAAGATGGCTGTCGACGAGACCGGCCGTGGTCTCGTGGAAGACAAGGACACCAAGAACATCTTCGCCTGCGAGCACGTCACCAACTACTTGGCCGGCCAGAAGACCGTCGGCATCATCCGTGAAGACGACGTGATGGGCATCGATGAGGTCGCCGAGCCCGTCGGCGTGGTCGCCGGTGTCACCCCGGTTACCAACCCGACCTCCACCGCCATCTTCAAGTCCCTCATCGCCCTGAAGACCCGTTGCCCGATCGTCTTCGGCTTCCACCCCGGCGCGCAGAAGTGCTCCGTCGAGGCCGCCAAGATTGTGCGCGACGCCGCCATCGAGGCCGGTGCTCCCGAGAACTGTATCCAGTGGATCGAGCACCCGTCCATCCAGGCCACCGGCGCGCTGATGCAGCACCCGGGCGTGGCCACGATCCTCGCCACCGGTGGTCCGGGCATGGTCAAGGCCGCTTACTCCTCCGGCAAGCCCGCCCTCGGCGTGGGTGCCGGCAACGCCCCGGCCTATGTTGATTCCGATGTGGACATCGTGCGTGCCGCCAACGATCTGGTGCTCTCCAAGCACTTCGATTACGGCATGATCTGCGCCACCGAGCAGGCCATCATCGCCCACAAGGACGTCTACGACCAGCTCATCAAGGAGCTCAAGGTCCGTAAGGCCTACTTCGTCAACGCCGAAGAGAAGGCCAAGCTGGAACAGTACATGTTCGGCTGCACTGCCGGTTCCGGCGTCAAGCCCGTGCTGAACTCCGCGGTGCCGGGCAAGTCCCCTCAGTTCATCGCCAAGGCTGCTGGCTTCGAGATTCCGGCCGACGCCACCATTCTGGCCGCCGAGTGCAAGGAAGTCTCCGACGACGAGCCGCTGACCCACGAGAAGCTCGCTCCGGTGCAGGCCGTGCTCAAGGCCGACAACAAGGAGCAGGCCTTCGAGATGTGCGAGAAGATGCTCAAGCTGGGTGCCGGCCACACCGCCGCCATCCACACCAACAACCAGGAGCTCGTGCGTGAGTACGGCGTCCGTATGCACGCCTGCCGCATCATCTGGAACCAGCCTTCCTCCCTCGGCGGCATCGGCGACATCTACAACGCCATCGCCCCGTCGCTGACCCTGGGCTGCGGCTCCTACGGCGGCAACTCGGTGTCCGGCAACGTGCAGGCCGTGAATCTCGTTAACATCAAGCGCATTGCTCGGAGGAACAACAACATGCAGTGGTTCAAGATCCCGGCCAAGACCTACTTCGAGCCGAACGCCATCAAGTACCTGCGCGACATGTACGGCATCGAGAAGGCCGTCATCGTGTGCGATAAGGTCATGGAGCAGCTCGGCATTGTCGACAAGATCATCGACCAGCTGCGCGCCCGCTCTAACCGTGTGACCTTCCGCATCATCGACTACGTCGAGCCGGAGCCCTCCGTCGAGACCGTCGAAAAGGGCGCTGAGATGATGCGCGAGGAGTTCGAGCCGGACACGATCATCGCGGTTGGCGGCGGCTCCCCGATGGATGCCTCCAAGATTATGTGGCTGCTCTACGAGCACCCGGAAATCGCCTTCTCCGACGTGCGCGAGAAGTTCTTCGATATCCGTAAGCGCGCCTTCAAGATCCCGCCGCTGGGCAAGAAGGCCAAGCTGGTGTGCATCCCGACCTCCTCCGGCACCGGTTCCGAGGTCACCCCGTTCGCCGTGATCACCGATCACAAGACCGGCTACAAGTACCCGATCACCGACTACGCGCTGACCCCGTCCGTGGCCATCGTGGACCCGGTGCTGGCTCGCACCCAGCCGCGCAAGCTGGCCTCCGACGCCGGCTTCGACGCCCTGACCCACTCGATGGAAGCCTACGTGTCCGTGTACGCGAACGACTTCACCGACGGCATGGCCCTGCACGCGGCCAAGCTCATCTGGGACAACCTGGCTGAGTCCGTCAATGGCGAGCCCGGCCTGGCCAAGACCAACGCTCAGGAGAAGATGCACAACGCCGCCACCATGGCCGGCATGGCATTCGGCTCCGCGTTCCTCGGCATGTGCCACGGCATGGCCCACACCATCGGTGCCCTGTGCCACATCGCCCACGGCCGTACCAACTCCATCCTGCTGCCGTACGTGATTCGTTACAACGGCCAGATTCCTGAGGAGCCCACTTCTTGGCCGAAGTACAACAAGTACATCGCCCCGGAACGCTACCAGGATATCGCCCGCAACCTCGGCATCGACACCGGCAAGACCCCGGCCGAAGCCGTGGAGAACCTGGCGAAGGCCGTCGAGGACTACCGTGACAACAAGCTCGGCATGAACAAGAGCTTCCAGGATTGCGGTGTGGACGAGGACTACTTCTGGTCCGTGCTCGATCAGATCGGCATGCGCGCCTACGAGGACCAGTGCACCCCGGCCAACCCGCGCATCCCGCTGATCAACGACATGAAGGACATCGCCGTCGGTGCTTACTACGGTGTCTCCCAGGCGGAAGGCCACAAGCTGCGCATCGAGCGCGAGGGTGAGGCCGCCACTGAGGAAGCCTCCGAGCGTTGATTGCAGGCGGTTTGTGGTTGGTGGCACCATCAGTAGCCACCAACCGCGGTGTTGCAGCTTAGTGTCTGCATAGCGCGACACAAGGAGCCCGACCCCATTACAGGGGCCGGGCTCCTTTGCATATGTGGTGCTCCCTCAGCCAGCAGGTACACCTCCATGGGGTGGTAACCCACTCATGGGGCGGTAACTTGCCCATGGGGCGGTGAAAACCCCATGGGGCGGTGTACAAAAACGGCTCTATTCTGCGAAAGGTAAAATTTTACCGTCCGCCCCATGGGTCAATTACCGCCCCATGAGTGGGTTACCGCCCCATGGAATCGCTGAAGCGTCGCTAAATCGCCGCAATAATGCAGCCAAAAGCAATAAAGCTGGCAAACGCCTCGGTAATGCCGGTCACCACGGGCTTCAAGGTTGTGCGCCGTGTAACCACCGGCAACGCAACGGCGCGGGCCAACAGCAGCACAGTCATCGCAATCAGATACGGACTGCGTCCAGACGGCACGGCGGCTAGCAGCAATAGCGCCACATGCCATACCCACGAAGCCGCCACGTATGAACACTTCCCGCGTTCCCGGATCATGGTTTTGACCACCAAAACCGACCCATACTGCGTCAGCGCAAACAGCACGGTGGCAATCAGCCCGCTCACGGGCAATGAACCCGCGGGCCACCAGGCGTGAAGGTCGAATATCTGGCTCAAATCTGGCATATTCCGAATCGCGGTGCGTGCGGCGGTGACATCAGCGGCTGCGCACGAGGCATGTGCTGCGTTGATGGGCATAACACATGCCGTCTCAACAGTGCTGCCAAACGACGCGATCACCGTGGCCATGGCCGACGCGGCAATCACCGACACGGCATTGCCCCACAGCGAGCGCTCCTTCCTCAGCCACGAGGACAGCATCGACAGCGCAACCAGCACTATATATAAGGGAGCCCAACGCAGTATGCCGGTATGCGTAATCAGGAATGGCAAGCCGATGACGATGAGCGCTACGGCATAAGTGAGCATCGGCGGCAGATAACGGCGTGAAAAGTGTGCTTTGAACCAGTGCGCGGCGCTGAACTGCACGCAATAGCACACGGCCCACGTCGCCAATAGCCAAAGCGTATCAAGATTAGGCCCGCCGATAAAGAAGCCAGCCACAGCGGGCAGCATAACCATTACCCATGCGCCAGGTTGGTTGTCGAACCAATCGCGTTTAAGAGTCTTGCGGCGGGAAGTCATATCTGTCATGATATCGCAGCGAATGGTTCTCAATAAGAAAGATGTGAGACCTGCATTGCGACAATCGAACAGACGCCGAGCGGCTATGCCGCGAGGTAATACGAACGGCATGAGCGCGACACGCGCGAACTCCACTGTCCCACCTCAATGCTTGAATAAACAAGTTGGAATTAAAAAAGCGAGCGCGGGCCGGGAGCCACTTCAAGTGAAGTGACAGCCGGAAACCGCGCACTGATGTCGGATGACCGCCAGAGGACGTATGTCCAAGGGAGGCCATGCGCGCCGGTGCCCTAGAAGCAGGTTGGTAAACAGTACAACGAACATCGCTAGAAAGGGCGGACGGCAATGGCGGGACAGAAAATCCGCATCAGGCTTAAGTCCTATGACCACGAGGTCATCGACCAATCGGCGAAGAAGATCGTCGAAACGGTGACGAACGCGGGCGCAACTGTTGTTGGCCCCGTTCCGCTGCCGACCGAGAAGAACGTCTTCTGTGTTATCCGTTCTCCTCACAAGTACAAGGATTCTCGCGAGCACTTCGAGATGCGCACTCACAAGCGCCTCATCGACATCGTGGACCCGACCCCCAAGGCCGTGGACTCCCTGATGCACATCGATCTGCCTGCGGACGTCAACATCGAAATCAAGCTGTAAGGGAGGAGGAAGCATTATGTCTAATCGCAAGGCTCTGCTGGGCAAGAAGCTCGGCATGTCCCAGGTGTGGGACGAGAACGGCTTCTTCGTGCCCGTCACTCTTGTCGACGTGTCCACCAACGTGGTGACCGCCGTGAAGACCGAGGAATCTGACGGCTACAAGGCTGTCCAGCTCGGCTACGGCGCCATCGATCCCACCAAGGTGACCAAGCCGCTGGCTGGCCACTTTGCCAAGGCCGGTGTCACCCCGCGTCGCCACCTCGTCGAGGTGCGCACCGACGACGTCGATCAGTTCGAGGCCGGCCAGGAACTGGCCGCTGACCTGTTCGAAGAGGGTGCTGAGGTCGACGTGACCGGCACCACCAAGGGTAAGGGCTTCGCCGGTACCATCAAGCGTTGGGGCTTCAAGTCCTACCGCCGTACTCACGGTTCTCACAAGAACGAGCGCCGTCCCGGTTCTGTGGGCGCATGCGCCACTCCGAGCCGTATTCTCAAGGGCAAGCGTATGGCCGGCCGCATGGGTCATGTGACCGCCACTACCCAGAACCTGACCGTCGTCTCCGCTGATGTCGAGAACGGCATCCTCGCCATCAAGGGCGCCATTCCTGGCCCCAAGGGCGGCATCGTTCTCGTCCGCTCGGCTGTGAAGGGAGCCTGATAAACCATGGCAAACGTTACTCTGAACGTCACCGACGCCAAGGGCCAGGCCACCGGCACCGTTGAAGCTCCTGAGGCTCTCTTCGGCGTTTCCGCCGAGGATGTCCAGGCTCACATCCCGCTGATCCACCAGGTTGTCACCGCTCAGCTCGCTGCTGCTCGTCAGGGCACCCACGCCACCAAGACTCGTGGCATGGTTTCCGGCGGCGGCAAGAAGCCGTGGAAGCAGAAGGGCACCGGTCGTGCTCGTCAGGGCTCCATCCGTGCACCGCAGTGGTACCACGGCGGCACCGTGTTCGGCCCGCAGCCGCGTGACTACTCTCAGCGCACCCCCAAGAAGATGAAGGCCGCAGCTCTGCGCTACGCCCTGTCCGATCGCGCCAACGCCGGTCGCGTTGCCGTGGTGGAGTTCGGTATCACCGAGCCGTCCACCAAGGCCGCTGTCGCCGCTCTGGCCCCGATTACCGCGGACAAGTTCACCACGGTCGTCTTCACTCGCGACAACATCAACGAGTGGCTCTCCGTGCGCAACATCCCGACCGTTCACCCGATTTTCGTCGATCAGCTCAACACGTACGACGTGATTACCTCGCAGTACGTGGTCTTCACCAAGGAAGCCTTCGAGGCTTTCGTGGCTGCCAAGACCGAGCCGAAGGAGGCCTGATTTAGATGGTCGCTATTCACAAGCCCGCTCACGACGTGATTCTTAAGCCCGTCGTCTCCGAGAAGAGCTACGCCGCTTCCGACCGTGGCCAGTACACCTTCGTGGTGGCTCCGGATGCGAACAAGGTGCAGATCAAGCAGGCAATCGAAGAGATCTTCAAGGTCAAGGTGACGAACGTCAACACCCTCAACCGCGCTGGCAAGAAGCAGCGCACTCGCACCGGTTTCGGCCAGCGCGCTTCCCAGAAGCGTGCGATCGTGACCGTCGCCGAGGGCCAGACGATCGACATCTTTGGTAACTGAAGGTTAGCCGAGAAAAGTTAAAGGAAGAACTACATTATGGCTATCCGCGTTTATAAGCCGACGACCGCAGGCCGCCGCAACGCGTCCGTCTCGGATTTCTCCGAGCTGACTCGTTCTACGCCTGAGAAGTCGCTGGTTCGCAAGAAGTCCAAGACCGGCGGTCGTAACTCTTACGGCCGTATCACCTCCCGTCATCGCGGCGGCGGCCACAAGCGTCAGTACCGTCTCATCGATTTCAAGCGTTGGGACAAGGACGGCGTGCCCGCCAAGGTTGCCGAGATCGAGTACGATCCGAACCGCTCCGCCCGTATCGCCCTCCTGCACTTCGCAGATGGCGAGAAGCGCTACATCATCGCGCCGAAGGGCATCAAGCAGGGCGACGTCATCGAGACCGGTGCTCAGGCTGATATCAAGCCGGGCAACAACCTGCCGCTGAAGAACATCCCGACCGGTACCGTGGTTCATGCCATCGAGCTCCGCCCGCTGGGCGGCGCTAAGATCGCTCGTTCCGCTGGTGCTGCCGTTCAGCTCGTCGCCAAGGATGGCGCCTACGCTCAGCTGCGTATGCCGTCCGGCGAAATCCGCAACGTCGACGCGCGCTGCCGCGCTACCGTCGGCGAGGTCGGCAACGAGGACCACGCCAACATTCAGCTCGGCAAGGCTGGCCGCGCCCGCTGGATCGGCCGCCGTCCGATCACCCGTGGTGAGTCCATGAACCCGGTCGACCACCCGCACGGCGGTCGTACCCGCGGTGGTAAGCCGCCGGTCTCCCCGTGGGGCAAGGGCGAGGTTCGTACTCGTCGTCCGAAGAAGGCTTCGAACAAGATGATTGTTCGTCGCCGTCCGTCCGGCAAGAACCGCAAGTAAGGGAGTATCGAGAAGATGACTCGTAGCATCAAGAAGGGCCCCTTCGTCGACGCCCACTTGCAGAAGAAAGTCGACGAGCAGAACGAGAAGGGCACCAAGAACGTCATCAAGACGTGGTCCCGTCGTTCGATGATCACCCCTGATTTCATCGGACACACCTTCGCCGTTCATGATGGTCGCAAGCATGTCCCGGTGTTCGTCACCGAGGCCATGGTTGGTCACAAGCTGGGAGAGTTCGCTCCAACAAGAACATTCAAGGGTCATGCAGGTTCAAAGACCACAAGAAGGCCCGTCGCTAAGGATAAGGAATAGAACATGGAAGCTAAAGCAATCGCTCGTCACGTCCGCGTGACGCCGCGCAAGGCTCGCCGCATGGTCGACCTCATCCGCGGCAAGAAGGCGACCGAAGCCGTCACCATTTTGAAGTTCGCCCCTCAGGCTGCGGCCCTGCCGGTCCGCAAGACCCTGGAGAGCGCCATCGCCAACGCTCGTGTGAAGGCCGACAAGGCCGGCGAGCCGTTCCGCGAGAACGACCTGTACATCAAGGAGACCTACGTTGACGAAGGTGTGACCCTCAAGCGCTTCCGCGCTCGTGCCCAGGGCCGCGCTGCTCGCATCAACAAGCGCACCTCCCACATCACGGTCGTCGTGGCTAACAAGGAAGGAGCCCGCTAAAGATGGGTCAGAAGATCAATCCGTTTGGCTACCGTCTGGGCATCACTGAGAACCACCGCTCCAAGTGGTTCTCCGACTCCAACAAGGCCGGCGAACGCTACCGCGACTTCGTGCTTGAGGATGATCAGATCCGCAAGGAGATGAGCAAGGACCTCGAGCGCGCTGGCGTGTCCCGCATCGTCATCGAGCGCACCCGCGACCGCGTTCGCGTCGACATTCACACCGCCCGTCCGGGCATCGTGATCGGTCGTCGTGGCGCCGAGGCTGAGCGCGTCCGCGCCAAGCTCGAGAAGCTGACCGGCAAGCAGGTCCAGCTCAACATCTTCGAAGTCAAGAACGCCGCGCTGGACGCCCAGCTCGTCGCTCAGGGCATCGCTGAGCAGCTGACCAACCGCGTCACCTTCCGTCGTGCCATGCGTAAGGCCCAGCAGGACGCCATGCGCGCCGGTGCCAAGGGTATCCGCATCAAGCTCTCCGGCCGCCTCGGCGGTGCGGAAATGAGCCGTTCCGAGTTCTACCGTGAGGGCCGCGTTCCGCTGCAGACCCTCCGCGCCCTCATCGATTACGGCTTCTTCGAGGCCAAGACCACGTACGGCCGTATCGGCGTCAAGGTCTGGATCTACAAGGGCGACATGACCGGATCCGAGTTCGAAGAGCAGCAGGCTCAGCAGAACAACCGTCCGGGCCGTCGTGGTGGCGATCGCCGCCCGCGCCGTGGCAACCGTTCCGCCGCCCCGCAGGCCGCCGAAGCCCCCAAGGCTGAGGCTCCCGCCGAGGCCGCTCCGGCTGCAGAAACGAAGGAGTGAGCAAGAATGCTTATCCCCAAGAGGACTAAGTACCGCAAGCAGCACCGCCCTGTGCGTTCTGGCATGTCCAAGGGCGGCAACGAGATCAACTTCGGTGATTTCGCCATCCAGTCCCTCGCCCCGGCCTACGTGACCAACCGTCAGATCGAAGCCGCGCGTATCGCCATGACCCGCTACATCAAGCGTGGTGGCCGCGTGTGGATCACGATCTTCCCGGATCGTCCGCTGACCAAGCACCCGCTCGGTGCCCGAATGGGTTCCGGTAAGGGTGCCCCGGAGTTCTGGATTGCGAACGTGCGCCCTGGTCGCGTGATGTTCGAAATCGGTGGTGTGTCCGAGGACATCGCTAAGGAAGCCCTCCGCCGCGCTATCGACAAGCTCCCGATGAAGTGCCGCATTATCGCACGTGAAGGTGGTGATATCTGATGGCAGTCGGTACCGCTGATTACTCCATCAAGAATCTCAACGAGAAGACCAACGCGGAAATCGAAGGCTTCTTGAAGAAGTCCAAGGAAGAGCTGTTCAACCTGCGCTTCCAGCACGCGATCAACCAGCTTGAGAATCCCGGCCGTATCGAAACCGTCAAAAAAGACATTGCCCGCGTGAAGACCGTCATGCGCAGCAATGAGCTGAAAGACGCACAATAAGAGAGGGAGGAAAGACA
>OIWN01002234.1_pt1 | contig 13386 bp, 12 predicted proteins | sample 1587591 | NCBI WGS metagenome assembly OIWN01 (sample SAMEA3888901, study PRJEB22519) | human gut metagenome | biome: human gut; feature: human-associated habitat; material: faeces | place: Denmark | collected 2010 | reverse complement strand
CGGCGGCAGAACCGCATGACGTTGCTGTGTATTATCTTCGCTGTATTTCTGGTTACCGCCATCTTCAGTATGGTGGATCTGATGGTTCGGTGTGAAACAGAGCACTCCAAGGAAAACCACGGGTTCTGGCACATTGCCATTCAGAATCTGTCTGAAGAGGGGGCCGAGGAGATCCGGTCCCGAGGTGATGTGGCAGCTGCATCCTGGTACGATGTGGTGAATATGGACCAGGGCCGGGCGTATGAGGTCGACGGCATCCAAACCGCCCTGTGTGGTATCGAGGAATCCTTCCGCACGGACATCATGAGCTATTTCCCTGCAGATTCCAGTATCCAGGCGAATGATGCGGCCATCTTGACGCCAAATGCCAGGGAACTGCTTGGCGTGGATGTAGGCGAATCCATCACCTTGCGTACACCTGCCGGTGAATACTCCTTCCTAATTACCGGCTTTCGCATCGACGACAGCCGATACGCTACCAAAAATGGTACCGGAGAGGCGACTGCCCTGCTGGTAAAAGGGAAACAAATCGGGATCTTCATGAACGTCTCCACGTTTCGTCAGATTATGGAGGATAATCAGGATTCCGGCAGTGAAACCTTCTATGTCCAGTTTGCCTCACGGGCCAATATCGGCCGCGCTATCTCAGAGATCCAGGCCCAGTGTGATGTGGCAGAGGGAGATATGGAGCAGAACTTCATCCTGATGGGCCTTGCCGGCCTTAGCAACAACACCATGGTGAAGTCCCTCTACCCCTTGGCAGGGATTCTGTTCCTGCTGATTCTGGCGGCCGGTATTCTGATGATCTCCGGGAGCCTCAACAGCACGGTTGCCCAGCGGACGCAGTTCTTTGGTATGATGCGTTGTATCGGCATGAGCAAGCGGCAAGTCATCCGATTTGTGAAATTGGAGGCCCTGAATTGGTGTAAAACCGCCATCCCCATCGGTGCGGCTCTGGGCGTTGCTATCTCCTGGGTGCTTGGCGCGATTTTGCGGTACTGGGTGCAGGGGGAATTCTCTGATTGGCCAGTGTTCGGCGTCAGCCTCGTGGGAATTGTCAGCGGCGTCGTGTTGGGCCTGCTGACCGTCCTGCTGGCCTCCAGGTCCCCGGCAAAGCGTGCTTCACGAGTTTCTCCGGTGGCGGCGGTATCTGGAAATCTGGAGGATAAAACCCATAAGCAACACCGAACGGAAACCAGATTTGGAAAAATCGAATCCGCCTTGGGCATCTCTCATGCGGTATCTGCCAAGAAGAATCTGGTTCTGATGTCCGGCTCCTTCGCTCTGAGTATCATTCTGTTTCTCGCATTCTCTGTGCTGGTAGAGCTGCTGGGCTGCCTTCTCCCCACCGCTCACTCGGCGCCAAACCTCACCATCGCCAGTCAAGACTACTCGAATACGATCCCTTACGCTCTGGCTGAAGAGATCCGCGAGATGCCCGGCGTCCGGCATGCGTTTGGCAGGATGTATCGGGAGGATATACCTGCCTCCTTCCCTGTAGAAACTGCGGAGACGACGGTAGATCTGATTTCCTATGATGAATTGCAGTTGGGGTGGCTCCTGGAAGATGATCTCCTGAGGAAGGGAAGCGACCTGGAGAGAGTCTATGGGGACAGCGACGCGGTGCTGTGCATCTGGGACAAGGATGTGCCGCTGACCATCGGGGATACCGTCACCGTCGGCAATTCTCAAGTAGAAATCGCCGGACTGCTGACCCACAGCCCCTTCTCCAACAGCGGGCGGACCAACGGCGAGGTCATCCTGATTTGCTCCGAGGAGACCTTTACCCGGCTCACCGGCGTGGAGGGCTATGCCATCCTCGACATCCAGGTGACAAAGGCCGCCACGGATGGAGATGTGGCGGCGATTGAGGAATTGGCCGGCGAACCGTACAGCTTCACCGACCGGCGGGACGAGTCGGACCGCAGCACCTTCTGGGCCTTCAGCCTCTTCATCTATGGGTTCCTCGCCATCATTGCCCTGATCACCGTGCTGAATATCGTCAACAGCATCTCCATGAGCGTTTCCGCAAGGATCAAGCAGTATGGCGCCATGCGGGCTGTGGGCATGGGCGGGCGGCAGCTCACACGGATGATTGCCGCAGAAGCGGCCACCTACGCCTTTACCGGCTGCATTGTCGGCTGCGCGGCGGGGCTGCCTCTGAGCCGTCTGTTGTATAACAGGCTGATTACCACGAATTTTCCCTACTATACCTGGAGCATTCCGGTCCCGGCGCTACTGATCATTCTGCTGTTTGTGATCGGGGCGACGATTACCTCCGTCCATGCACCGGCGAAGCGAATTCGTGGCATGTCGATTACCGATACCATCAATGAACTGTGAGTATTTCCAATGAAAACTGAGAAAAGGCGGGCGGCACTTCGCAAGCCGTCCGCCTCACCTCAATGAATGGGAAGATATATACTGACGCAGAGATTTTGCGAGTCCCCCTGCTCAAATTGCACTGTCCCACCGTGGGCGGCGGCGATCTGGCTCACCAGCTTCAAGCCTGTACCGTGGGCGGCCCCGCCGTCTGGCTCCAGCTGACGAGCCGAATCAGGCTGCACTGGGTTGCTTATGGTAGTGCCACCTTCTACGAAAATGACAACTTCTTTGCCCTCGGCCCTAGCGCCCAAGCAGATCGAGCAGCCGGGAGCATTGTGCCGTACACAGTTGGTGAGCAAGTTGTTTACCGCTCGACGGAGCAGGAAGGGATCAGCATCAATTTGGGGCAGGGGTTCCGCCGGAAGATCCATCTCGAAGTCAAACCCGTTTCCCAGACCGCCGTTGAGGAAATCGGCAGCGATTTGACGGAGAAAAGCCTCCAGCTGTAAGGGTTCTTTTCGCAGGGCCTGCATGGCGCAGTCCAGCCGCATAGTCAGGTTCAGATCGTTTACCAGATCACGGATGGCTTGGCTCTGGGCACGGATGATCCCAGCCTGGCGCCTCCGCTCGGGCGGTAGGTCGGCGGCACCCTCCATCTGGGCGGCGTACCCCATGACCATGGAGAGGGGGGTGCGAATGTCGTGGGACACCCCGTTGATCCAATCTGACCGAGCGGCATCCCGGGTCTGCTGGGCTTGCCGAAACCATCGGCGCACCACAAAATAAGCCAGAAGCAGCACACAGCCCAGGGCCAGCAGGAAGATGCCCCCGAACCACAGGGGGATCTGCATCAACGTCTCTATGTCCATGGCCATGTCATGCTTCCAGATGCTCCCTTTTGGGGCGCCTGCCACCAGCAACCCATCGTCTCGAACCCAGCTCTGTACCGGGTAATCGCTGAGATACCACCGGGTGAAGGAGGCCACGTCCGTGAGGGAGTACTGCTCCGGCACGTCGGCGGGCTTGCGAATGGACCAGACCACCTGTCCATCCTCATTCACCAGCATGGCCCAGTGACCGTCATCCAAAAGGTCCTCCCCAGAGAAGGAATACGCCGTCCCGTCCCAGGTGAGGGCGGCGGAGATCTCGCGGATAGATGCACTCCCATCCCGGTCGCTGATGTTGTAGAAGGTGAAGGCCAAAATCCCTACCAGGGTGACCAGAGCGATAAGGGCTGCTGAGGCAGTCACCAGCCCGGAACCTTTCAGAATACTTCTCACATTCATGGCGCAGCCTCCCGCACCAGCCGGTAGCCTAAACCCCGTACCGTCAGCAGATGTTTCGGATGGGAGGGATCTGCCTCAATCTTCTCCCGCAGGCGACGGATGTGGACCATCAGGGTGTTCTCATACCCCACCTGAGGTCCCTCCCAGAGGGTATCGCATAGGGCGTCAATGGTTACGATGTTGCTCTGAGCATCCCAAAGTTTCTTTAGTAGAGCAAACTCCTTGGCGGTGAGGGCGGTTTCCACGCCGTTCCGGCGGACGATACCCTTGCCCCAGTTGATCTCCGCGTTCCCCAGCCGGGCAGCGTCCGGCGCATCCCGGTAGACCCGCCGGAGCACCGAGCGCAGGCGGAGCAGCAGCTCCTGAGGCAGGAAAGGTTTCGTGATATAGTCATCCGCTCCCAGGCCCAGCCCCCGGAGCCGGTCAGCATCCTCGTCCCGGGCGGAGAGGAACAGAATCGGCACATCCCGACTCTCCCGGAACTGCCTGAACAGGGAGAATCCGTCACCATCCGGGAGGTTTATGTCCAGCAGCACTGCGTCTGGGTTTCCAGCCTGGAAACGATCCATGGCCTGGGCACAGGAGAGAGCGGCATCTGTTTCATATCCCGCCTGGGTCAAAATGTCCTTCACCATATTTTGCAATTCATTCTCGTCATCCACGATCAAAATTCGATAGGCCATACTGGGCCTCCTTTTCTGTTCTCCCCCTCATTATAGCAAATTCCGACCATCCGTCCAGACCTCCATGGAAAAGTAAGGTAAAAGTAAGGTAGACTTCATGGGGGCGTAAGGTAGGGATGCTATCCTTGGGAGCATAAGGAGGTCTTGCTATGAACATCATCGAAACACACGACCTGTGCAAACAGTATGGAAACGCCCTGCGGGTGGCCCATCTGGACCTGGATGTGCCAGAGGGCAGCGTCTACGGGTTCCTGGGCCCCAACGGAGCGGGGAAGTCCACTACCCTGAAAATGATTCTGGGCTTAGTGCGCCCTACGGCGGGCAGCATCCGGGTTCTGGGAAAGAGTATGGACAGCAAAAACCGGCTGGCCGTGCTCCGGCAGGTAGGGAGCCTCATTGAGAGTCCCAGTTATTATGGACACCTCACTGGGGAAGAGAACCTGAGGATCGTCCAGACCCTCCGGGGTGTACCGGAGAAGAACATCCGGGAGGTGCTGCAGATCGTCCGGCTTGATGGTCAGCGGGGAAAGAAAGTGGCCCACTACTCCTTGGGCATGAAGCAGCGCCTGGGTCTGGCTGCGGCCCTGCTGGGCTATCCCAAACTGCTCATTCTGGACGAGCCCACCAATGGCCTGGACCCGGCGGGTATCCAGGAGATGCGGGAGCTGATCTGTGAACTGCCGGAGCGGTTCGGCATGACAGTGGTGGTATCCAGCCACCTGCTCAGTGAGATCGACCAGATGGCCGACCATGTGGCAATCATCCGGGATGGGGAACTGGTGTTCCAGGACACTCTGGAGGCCCTCCACGGCCGCAGCCGCCACCACCTGGCCCTGCGGACCACCAACAACGCGGTGGCCCGGGCGATCCTTCAGGAAAAATCCGTGCCCTGCCAGGAGGAAGAAGGGTACCTCATTCTCCCCATCCTCTCCGACGAGCTGGCCGGGCAGTTCACTCGACTGCTGGGAGCACGTAATTTGGGTGTCATCCGCTTGGAGGAGCGGCAGAAGAGTTTGGAAGACATCTTCCTGGAGCTGACGGGAAAGGCGGCGAGTTTATGAAGCTGCTGAAACTGGAATTTTTCAAGTGCCGCCGTCGGAAAATCGTTCTGGTGTGCGCTGCCGTGCTGGCGGCGGAACTGCTGTGGTTCGGAATGTATCTCACCCGGCAGGATGCGGAGGACCTGGTAGAGGGGTGGATGATGCTCTTCTACAACTTGGCCCTCATTGATGCCATCTTCCTGCCCATCAGCGTAGCGGTTATCGCCAGCCGAAACTGCGAACTAGAGCACAAAGGGGCCACACTGAAACTGCTGGAGACCATGGTGACACCGGGCCGACTTTACTGCACAAAGATGCTCTGGGGTGCTCTGGTGTTGGCGACGCTGCTTGCGGTTCGCTCTGCAGCATTTGCTGCCATGGGAGCGGCAGTCCATTTCTCTGGAGATATTCCATGGGGGAAGTTCGCTCTCTTCACCGTCATTTCTTGGGCAGTCAGCATGATGGTCTTCGCTCTGCAGCAGGGGCTGTCCCTGCGCTTTGTCAACCAGGCGGTTTCCCTTGTGTGCGGCATCTTCGGCAGTTTCATCGGAATCATGTCCATGCTTTTCCCGGATTGGCTGGTGCGGATTGTCCCCTGGGGGTACTATGGCCTGTTGTCGCTGGCCAGGATGGAGTGGGATCCGGACACCCGATTCACTCAATATTTCTGGCGCTGGCCGGAACCTTTGGATGTGGCATTGCTTTTGCTGTGGGCGGCGCTGTTTTTCATTGTAGGCCGGACACTGTTCGTCCGGAAGGAGGTGTGAGGGATGCTTCTGCGCTGTCTGAAAGCGGAACTGGTCAAGTTCCACCGGTCACCGGTTTGGCTGGCATTTGTGCTGCTGCCGGTCTTTCCTGCCATTCTGGGAACCGTGAACTACCTGGGGAATATCGAGGTCCTGGAAAACGCCTGGTACAGTCTGTGGAGCCAACACACCCTGTTTTCCTCCATGTTCTTTCTGCCCGCCCTCTTGAGTGTATTCTGCGCGTGGCAGTGGAGGCTGGAACACACGGATCACAACTGGAACAGTTTCCTCACTGCGCCCGTGCCTATGATAGATCTATGCCTGGCCAAATTGATCTGGGCCGCATTAGTATCCCTTCTGGCTCAAGTGTGGATTGGGCTCCTATTTGTCCTCAGTGGAAAACTGGCAGGTATCTCCGTGCCGTTGCCTCCTGAGTTGCCGGAATGGCTTCTCTGCGGGGCGGTGGGAGGCGTGACGGTGTGTGCGGTGCAGCTCTATTTCAGCCTGAGGATCCGGGCCTTCGCCCCACCGGTAGCCTTCGGACTGGTGGGCGGCATCGCCGGACTAATGGCCACCGCCCAGGGCTTTGGATATGCCTTCCCGTACTCCCTGCCGTGTATCGGGATGCGGGCTAATAACCCGGAGATGGAACTGGACTTTGTGCCCTTTTTGCTCTCTGCCTGCGTCTACACAGCAGTGTTCATCTTCTTGGCCGTCCGATACCTCCGACGGCATGATGTGGCGGCTGATTAACATAGACGTAATGGGAAAGGAGAGTGGGATATTACTCGACAGAATAAAAGTAAATATCGGACTCAAATAAGGACTCTCAAACAATTTCAATAGATTTCTGCGTGCCTGATGATTTCCTTATAATCGACAGTTATCATTGGGTAAGAAAAAGGCGGACGACCTTTCGCAAGCCGCCCGCCCTTTTCAGACATTCCTTGTGGGAATGGAAATGAAAACCTCCAGTCCATGAGGGACAGCCTGCCGGAACCGCGCCGCTCCCCCGTGGGCCTCGGCGATCTGCCGCACCAGCTTGAGGCCCAGACCGTGCTCACCGCCCTGGGTACTGGAGACATCTGTTTCACGGTTCAGCGCCTCCAGCCGGGCGGCGTCCATCCCCACGCCATCGTCTGTCACCGTGCAGGTGCATCGCCCCTCCTCCGCGTCAATCGTGACGGAGATACGGCAGCCCTGGGGATTGTGGACGATGCTGTTGCGGATCAGATTGTCCAGCATCCGCCGCAGCAGGGCGACGTCGCCCTCTATTCTGGCGGCGCGGCCCGGATGCGTCTCAGAAAATGCAATCTCATACCGCTCCGGCAGGCCGATGTTGAGCACCTCGCTAACCGCCTGCCGCCCGATCTCCACCAGATCCACTGTCTCCCTGTGTATGGGCTGGAGGGCGTATTCCAACTTGGTGGTCAGGTTCAGATCCTCCACCAGGGATTTCAGCCGCTCCCCCTGCCGCCGGATCATCCCGGCCTGGTGCCGGGCCTCGGTTGGGAGAGCGTCATCATCCTCCAGCTCGCTGGCGTAGCCCAGTACCATGGAGAGGGGAGTGCGGATGTCGTGGGATATCCCGCGAATCCACTCTGCCCGGGTGTTGTCTTTCTGCATCAGGTAATCCCCGGCTCGGTTCAGCCCCGCGTTGATCTCAGCCAGTTCCCCGCGCTCGTCCAGGGGCTGGTAGCTGCCCCGGCTCAGGTCTTGGATGCCCCGCAGGATGGGGGACATGGCCTTCTCCACCCGGCGGGTGTTCCGAAGCATCAGGAAGACCATCAGCAGCAGGTTGAACACAAAGACCGCGATAGCCCCCATCAGGAACATCATCAGGGAGGAAAGCTCCATGGAAAAGTAGTATTTCACTAGGGTGCCCGGTGCAAATCCCACCACCATCAAGGCGCCGTCCTCCCGGCTCCACACCTTCACCGGATAGTCCTGAAGATACCAGCGGCTGAAGGAGGCCACCTGGGCGCTGGTATAGGATCGGGGCAGCTCCTCCGGTAGGCCCTGCTCCCATACCACAGTGCCGCGTTCATCTAAAAGCATGGCCCAGGCGTCATGCTCCCGCAGCAGGGCCGGCGCCGTATCGTCTGCCGTCCAGACGCCGCCCTGCTGCGTCACATGGCCGGACACCTCCCGGACAGACAGCCCGTTGTCTGTCCCGCTCATGTATCCAGCGACCATGACGCCCAAAACCAGAGCAATGTTGACCGCAAAGAACAGCGTCAAAATGCCAATGGTGGAGAAAATGTAGCGCCGGAAAAACCGCTGTACCGGGTTCACGACTTCGCCCCCTTCAGATTGAGCCGGTATCCCAGCCCCTTGGCCGTCACCAGAGAGACCGGCTTGGAGGGATTAGCCTCGATCTTCTCCCGCAGGTGGCGGATATGGGTCGAGAGGGTGCTCTCGTAGCCCTGCCAGAACTCCCCACAGATCGTCTCGCACAGGATGCCGGTGGTGACGATCCTTCCGGCATTTTCATAGAGTTTCTCGAACAGCTGCAATTCCTTTGCCGTTAAGGGCGTCTGTTCGCCGTCCTTCCATACTTCGGCTTTCTCCAAATCCACCGTGGAGGCTGCCAGTTCCACCTTCCGGTTGGGCTCCGGGTAAGTCCGGTGGAGGATGGCCCCCACCCGGAGCAGCAGCTCCCTGGGCAGGAAGGGCTTGGGAAGGTAGTCGTCCGCCCCGGTCTCCAGCCCCTCGATGCGGTCCTCCGCCTCGCCCCGGGCGGTAAGCATCAGCACGGGCACGCGGCTGGTGCGGCGGATCTCCCGCAGGACCGCAAAGCCGTCCATCCCCGGCATCATCACATCCAGGACGATCAGCGCCGGCTGCTGCTCACGCCAGATCTGGAGAGCCTCTTGTCCGGAGGAGGCGGTCACGAGATCGGTGTAGCCTGCCCGCCGGAAGATGGAACACAGCATCGCCAAAAGGTCCCGGTCATCGTCTACCAATAAGATTTTATGCTCCATCATGGGACACCCCCTTCCTTTGCCCATATTATACCGCTAAAGTGTCGGCCTGCCCATGCCCTGCGCAAAATCTCAGAGAAAAATTAAGGTTGGCTCAGCGTTATCTCAAGGTGCGGGTGCTATCCTGTTGCTACCAAGCAAAGGAGGTACCGCTTATGAGCGACTGTATCATTGAAACCAAGGTCCTGACCAAACGGTATGGGGAGCAGGTCAGCGTCTCCAGCCTGGATCTCCATGTGCAGAAGGGGCGTATTTACGGCCTCCTGGGGCGCAACGGGGCGGGCAAGACCACCACCATGAAGATGCTCCTGGGGCTCACCGCCCCCACATCCGGCACAGTGTCCATCTTCGGCCGGCCGCTGAGGGGAAACGAGAAGGGCGTCTTTCCCCGGATCGGCAGCCTCATCGAGTCCCCGGGTTTCTACCCCAACCTAACCGGCACAGAAAACCTGCAGATCTTCGCCCGGCTCCGGGGCCTCAAAAGTCCCAACTATATAAAAGGGGCGCTGGAGCTGGTGAACCTGCCCTACCGGGACAAGAAACGCTACGCCCAGTACTCCCTGGGGATGAAGCAACGGCTGGCCATCGCCCTGGCGGTGATGCACGACCCGGAGCTGCTGATCCTGGACGAGCCCATCAACGGCCTGGACCCCATCGGCATCGCCGAGGTGCGGGACTTCATCCGGACGCTGTGCGACGAGCGGGGCAAGACCATCCTGATCTCCAGCCACATCCTCTCCGAGATCGCCCTGCTGGCAGACGACATTGGGATCATCGACCACGGCGTCCTCCTGGAGGAGGAGAGCCTGGCGGAGCTGGAGCAGAAGAACGGGAAGGTCCTCCGGTTCACCGTGTCCAATGCACCGGTGGCCGCCCAGCTGCTCCAGCAGGAACTGGGTGTGCGGGATGTGACTGTGGAGAATGAGCGGGATCTGACCGTCCGGGATCTCCGCTTGGACACCGGCGCGGCGGTGCGGCGGTTTGTGGAGGCTGGGCTGGTGGTGTCCGACGCCCATCTCTATGAGGACACCCTTGAGGACTACTTCAAGTTCATCACAGGGGGTGAAGGCATTGCTTAAACTCCTGTGGTGTGAGTTTGCCAAGCTGCGGCGCAAGCCGTTGTTCTTCGCCGCCGCTGCCGTGTCCGCCCTGATCCCTTTGGGATGCGCCCTGTTCCTGCCCGATTTTCAAGAGTTCACTAGCGGGGCTGAGGCGGTGGACGGCATGATGTCCACCCTGTTCCAGATGAGCGCCTATCTGCTGCTCATGCCGGCCCTGGTGGTGCTGGCCTCCAACCTGCTCTTTGAGGAACAGGACAACGACACGCTGAAAAACCTGATAACGGTGCCGGTGAGCAAGCCGGCCCTGGCCCTGGCAAAAATGGCCCTGCTGTTTCTCTTTTCCATCGCCTTCATGGCGGTGGGCGGCCTGGTGATCCTGCTCATCGTGCTGGCCGCCGGGTGGGAGCCGGTGGGCTTCTGGCGGCTCTTCTTTGTAGGCGTCGGCCAGGGGATTATGATGTGGGCCGGGGCTCTGCCCTGCATCCTGCTGGTGGTGCTGCTGAACCGGAGCTATATCGTCTCCGTCATCATCACCTTCTTCTACACCTCTGTCAACTACATCTTCGGCCTGAACGACCTCTTTATCACCCAGCCCTTCGGCCTGAACCTGGGGACGTTGCTCCCTGGGCCGCTGACCTTCCGGTGGTACTTCCAGTATCTCGACTTCTCCAACGCCGGCGCCGAGATGCTGGGACTTCTGGAGCGGGTCAGCCCCTATTTCGTCACCACCGCCCAGGCGTTTCTGGTGACCGGAGCGGAGGCCGTGGTGTTTCTGGCCCTGATCGCGCTGGTCTACAAGCGCCAGGGCGTTTGAGGAGGTGTTGCGTATGTGGAAGATGATCCAAACGGAGTGGTGGAAACTGCGGCGGTGCCAGATCCTGCTGGTGGGCATTGTGGCGCTGGCCCTCTGTCCGGTGGTGCAGTACGGCAGCCAGCTGATCGTGAACCCGGAGATCCGGGACCCCAACTATGATATGCTCCACCTGTTCGCCAATGTGGTGTGGGGCAACACTCAGGTGTTTCTCCCCATCTCCCTGGTGATGATCGGCGGATGGCTGTTCGACCGGGAGAACACCCATGACACCATGAAGAATCTGCTCACCGTCCCGGTGTCCTATCCCAAGCTCCTTGGGGGCAAGCTGGCGGTCACCGCTCTGCTGTCCCTGCTGTTTGGTCTCTACAGCGTGGCGGTGACGGTACTCACGGGGACACTGGCGGGTCTCCCGGGACTGACGCCTGGGGTGCTCCTCCAGCAGGGCGGGCAGGTGGTGGCCGCGGCGCTGACCACCTTCCTGGTGTGTATGCCCATGATCCTGATTTTCGGGCAGATGCGGGGCGCCTATCTGGGGGGCTCCATCCTGACCTTTTTCCTGGGATACTGCATCCTGTTCTTCAAGAGCGGGTTCCTGCTCTCCGCCTACCCCTTCTCTGCGGCGCTGGTGCTGGCCGGCTTTGATATGCAGGAATACAACGGGGCCACTGAGGCTCCCAGCATTCCGCTGGCCCTCCTGGGCATGACGGCGGTCATCGTTTTGACGGCTGTGATCTTGGCCTTCTCCAGACCCAGCAGCAAGGCCGGGAGTACGAAAAAGAAAAAGGCCGGTGGACGCCGGCAGGCAAGGAGGAAAACACGATGAAAGAAAACCGAAAGAGATGGGTGCCGCTCCTGACTTGCGGCTTGCTCTGTGCCCTGCTGCTGTCGGGCTGTTCCGGCATGATGCAGGCCCTGGCGGACGGGACGGATACAGTACTGGGCGGCTTAGCAGAAGGGACAGACCGAATTGCCGGCGCTCTGGCGGATATGACAGACGCAGCCCTCGGTGCCGCGGCCGACGCGACGGATGACTCAGTGAAGGACGCCATTCTGGACGCCTACAGCTCGCTGATGGATACCGCCGGCTCCTGGGCGCTGACGCCGGACCGCTCCCTCCAGGGGGAGCGTGTCCGGGGCGAGGACGACTACACCGGCACCTATGCGGCTGACTACGAGGACTTCTCCGGTACGGAACTGCTCTTTGGCGGTACCACGCTGGACCGGGAGGCCGGGGATACGGTAGAGGTCACTTGCTCCCTTGCCGTCGAAGAGGGGGAGGCTGCCATCTTCCTGTGCTCCGGCTCGGAGGAGCCGGTGCTCCTGCTGTCCGAGAGCGGGGATTACTCCGGCACCATCGAGGTGGGCGGTGGAAGCGTCTATCTCGGTGTCTGGGGCGAGGGCGTGACCGGGAGCGTGTCCATTCAAATCGAGTAAACTGTGAGGTGCGTCATGCGGATACTGAAAAAACTACTGGTGCGGATCATTCTGCTGATCGTAGCCGCCGGGATTTTGTGCGGCAGTGTGGTGGCTGTTCTGGGCTATCTGATGTATCGTGACGCACTCAAGGAGCAGAGCTTGGAGGACAAGGTTGCAGAGGTGCAGGCAGATCCCAGCTACACGCCGCTTGCAGACCTGCCGGAGATCTATCTTGATGCGGTCGTGGCAGTGGAGGACCACCGCTTTGAACAGCATTGCGGCATCGACATCATCGCCATCGCCAGAGCTGCCTGGAACAACATCAAGTCCTGGAGCCTGCGGGAAGGCGGCAGCACCATCACCCAGCAGCTTGCCAAGAACCTGTATTTTACCCAGGAGCGGAGTTTTATCCGTAAGGCTGCGGAGGTTTTCATGGCCTTTCGGCTGGAGCAGACCTACTCAAAAGACGAGATCCTGGAGCTGTATGTCAACTCCATTTACTTTGGCGACGGCTATTACTGTGTCCGGGACGCCAGCGCGGGCTACTTTGGGAAGGAGCCTGCGGACATGACGGATGACGAAGCCACGCTGCTGGCCGGAATCCCCAATGCGCCATCCGTCTACTCGCTGACGGCGAACCCAGATCTGGCTGCGCAGCGGCAGCAGTATGTTCTCCAACAGATGGTGAAATACGGGTATCTCGGCGAGGAAGAGGCGGCGGCAATTCTGCAAAACTGATCATGCCGCAGAAGATCCCGGGGAGGTGAGCAGCTTGGAGGAGATTATTGTCATTCGGGCGAGGGATCCGGACGGCAGCGTGTTCAAGGCCGTCATGGACGCGCTGAAGGGTAAAAGGGCAGAGGTAGTCGATGTTGCTGCCCCTGCGACCTCCGTGCTGCGCATCGGGGAACTGGAGCTCCATCATAAGCACCGCCGGGTGCTCATGGCGGACAGGGAAGTGGAACTCAATCATGGGGAGTATGCCATGCTCTACTGCATGGCCAGTTCACCAGGGCAGGTGTTCTCCAAAG
>OIWN01002233.1_pt1 | contig 13389 bp, 7 predicted proteins | sample 1587591 | NCBI WGS metagenome assembly OIWN01 (sample SAMEA3888901, study PRJEB22519) | human gut metagenome | biome: human gut; feature: human-associated habitat; material: faeces | place: Denmark | collected 2010 | reverse complement strand
CTTTGTCTTCAATTTTCTGGCCATGCTCGTCCGTTCCGGTGAGGAACATCACGTCGCACCCGGTCAGCCGCTTGTAGCGGGCCATGGCGTCGGTGGCCACGGTGCAGTAGGTGTGTCCGATGTGGAGCTTGTCGGAGGGGTAGTAAATGGGGGTAGTGATATAGAACTTCTTCTTTTCCATGGGTGGATATCTCCTTTTCCGCCGTCCCGAATGGAAGGACGGCTTAAAATTACAGGCACAGAACCGCCATCGTCCGGGCAAAGAAAAAGCGCCGCAGCGGCGCACGGAGCCACGGGCCGGGACGATAGACACGTTCAGTTTATCCCATGCCGCCCGGTCTGTCAACCGCTTTGTTGCTTTTCCCGCGGAAACACGGTATAATATCAGAAAATCCCGCCGAAAACAGGAGGAATCCCCTATGAAGCTGGTAAGCTGGAACGTCAATGGCCTGCGGTCGTGCCTGACCAAGGGCTTTCTGGAATATGTGAAAAACGAGGACCCGGACATCCTCTGCCTGCAGGAGACCAAGCTCCAGCCGGAGCAGGCGGTGTTCGATCTGGAGGGCTATCACCGCTACTTTCACTCCGCCGATAAAAAAGGCTACTCCGGCACGGCGGTGCTGACCAAGGAGGAGCCCCTGTCCGTCACCTACGGCTTCGGAGAGGATATCCACCGCCACGAGGGCCGGGTCATCACGGCGGAGTACCCGGGCTTCTATCTGGTGTGCTGCTATACCCCCAACAGTCAGGACGGGCTGAAGCGGCTCCCCTACCGGATGCAGTGGGAGGACGATCTGCGGGCGTATCTTCTGGAGCTGGACGGGAAAAAGCCCGTGGTGTACTGCGGCGACCTGAACGTGGCCCATCAGGAGATGGATCTGAAAAATCCCAAGACCAACCGCATGAACCCCGGCTTCTCCGACGAGGAGCGAGCGAAAATGACCCGGCTGCTGGAAAGCGGCTTTGCCGACACCTTCCGCACCCTGCACCCGGAGGAGGTCACCTACTCCTGGTGGAGCTACCGCTTCCACGCACGGGAGAAGAACGCCGGTTGGCGCATCGACTACTTCATCGTGTCCCGGCGGCTGCTGCCCCGTGTGACGGACGCCGCTATCCGCACGGAGGTCTACGGCAGCGACCACTGCCCCGTGGTCCTGCAGCTGGACACCTCCTCCGGGCAGGCGTAAGTGCCGCTCGGCCTCCCGCCTGTCAATGCAGGCAAAAAATAAACAGGATTTCCTGCAAAAAAGTGTCGCAAAATGGTGAAAAATTCCATTTACGGAGGTTTTGGCCGGTGTTATAATCGATTCGTTAAAAAAAGAGCAAACGATACACGCATACAGGAGGTATGTCTTATGTCTTACAGAATTCTGACCATCGATCCCGGCTCCACGTCCACCAAGATCGGCGTGTTTGACGACGAGAAGATGCTGTTTGAGGAGAACCTGCACCACTCTGCCGAGGAGCTGGCCCAGTTCGAAACCATTCCCCAGCAGGAGGCCTTCCGCCGCCGGCTGGTCCTGAAGGCGCTGGAGGAGCACCATATCCCGCTGGAGAGCCTCAGCGCCGTGTGCGGCCGGGGCGGCGTTCTCAAGCCTGTCCACGGCGGTACTTACCTCACCACCGATGCCATGATCGACACCCTGAAAAAGGGTCCCTACGGCCACCATGCCAGCAATCTGGGCGGCCTGCTGGCCCGTGAGATCGGCTCGGCGCTGCACATCCCCTCCTACATCGTGGATCCCCCCGTGGTGGATGAGCTGGCGCCTCTGGCCCGCTACTCCGGCCACCCCCTCATCACCCGCCGCAGCATTTTCCACGCCCTGAACCAGAAGGCCGTGGCCAAGCGCTACGCCAAGGAGATCGGCAAGCCCTATGGGTCCCTGAACCTCATCGTCTGCCACATGGGCGGCGGCGTGTCCGTAGGTGCTCACGTCAAGGGCGAGGTGGTGGACACCGGCAATGCTCTGGAGGGCGAGGGTCCCTTCTCCCCGGAGCGGTCCGGGACGCTGCCCAGCGGCGCACTGGTGGATCTGTGCTTCAGCGGCAAGTATACCGAGCAGGAAATTCGCCGCATGATTACCGGCAACGGCGGTCTGCTGGCCTACACCGGCTCCACGGATATGCAGGAGCTGATGCGCCGGGCCGCCACCGACGCCAAGGTGCGGGAGGTCATCGACGCCTTCCACTACCGGGTCGCCAAGGAGATCGGTGCTATGGCCGCCGCCATGAAAGGGCAGGTGGATCAGATCATCCTTACCGGCGGCATTGCCCACGGTCAGGAGACGGTGGACGCCCTGAAGGGCTACGTCAGCTGGATCGCACCGGTGACGGTGTACCCCGGCGAGGGCGAGCTGCTGGCGCTGGCGGAGGGCGCTCTGCGGGTACTGCGAGGCGAAGAGACCGCCAAAATCTACGAATAAGCCTTCTCATTCCGGACACGGGGTCTGCGGCGCTGCCGCAGACCCCGTGTTTTTATATGCATTCCGATGGTCTGTCCATCGCCCTCCTTATCACAAATCAACCGTTTGTGTCAAATTCTGACCGTTTGTGCCAAAGCCGTTGCGGCGGCGGAGGCATCCCGATAGAATGTAGATGTTGTAATATGCCCCCGGCAGGCAGGCAAATGGAATTGATAAGGAGATGATCGAATGCACTTGCGCAGTAAGACCGTGCAGCAGCTCCTGTCGGTGATCCTGTCGGTAGTCATGGTCCTATCCATGCTGCCGACGGAGGTCCTGGCTCAGGAGACGCCGCCGGTGACTACTCCCATGGACCTGACCGCCATCACGGAGGATACCTCCGGCGACGGCTGGTCATGGACACAAAGCACCAAGACCCTGACCCTCACGGGCCTGACCCTGACGGTCAGCGACGACAGCACCCATGCGCTGATCCTGCCCGACGGGGCCACCATCGATCTGGCCGACGGTACCGCCAGCACCCTCACCGGCGGCAGCAGATCCACCGTATACAGCAGCGGCGAGGTGAAGCTGCGCGGCAGCGGCAGCCTGACGGTCTATGGCCGGGGCTGGCGCAGCGCCACGCTGGATATGTTCATCCCCGGCACGCTGACGGTGGAGTATGACGACCCCGACGGCGGTGCCGTGCTCAAGACCGACGAGGGTACCGAGGGCGCAGCCATCTGTGCCAACGTCACGCTGGATAACGGCATCCTCCGGGCCACCGGTCCGGACTTTGCCTCCGCCGACGACGGCAGCAGCGTCGGCCTCCGGGGCCGCCTCACCACCCACGGCAGTTCCGTGGAGGCCCAGTTCACTGCCCGCACCGGCTATGCCAGCTATGGTCTGTACTTCGACAAGCAGGGCAGTGGCCGGGGCGACACCTGGACCATGGGACTGGGCAAGGTGACCGCCACCGCAGGCCACGCCCTGAGTCGATACAGCTACGGCCTGTACGTGGATTACAGCTCCGTCAATGCGCTGGAGCTGGACGGCACTCAGCTGACGGCCATGGGCGGCGAGAGTGACCAGTACGGCAGCCAGGGCGTGTTCGCCGGCGAGGAGATCATCGTCAAGAACGGCGCCACCGTCACCGCCACCGCGGACAGGTCAACAGCTCCTATGAGAGCGTCGGCTTCAATGCCGTCAGCTGGCTCACCGTGTCCGGAGAGAACTCCAAGGTGCTGGGCTACGGCGGTACCTCCGTCAAGGGCGATTCCAAGGGTGTCCGATGCGGCAGCCGCTTCACTCTCACCGACGGCTACGTCTTCGGTCAGGGCGGCGTGTCCTGCACCAGCTCCAGAAATGTGGGCGTCGAGTTCAAGCGTCTCATTATGGAAAGCGGCAAGCTGGAGGGCATCTCCGGCAGCCCCGACTCGTCGTACCAGACCTGGGGCGGCCAGTTTAACGCCTACGGCCTTTACTGCACCGGCACCGCCAAGATCACCGGCGGTGAGCTGATTGGCACCACCAACGGCACGGACCGGGAACTGGACTACAGCGCCTACGGCTTCTACGGAAGCGATGAGCTGACCATGAGCGGCGGCACCCTCCGGGCCACCACCGGCGACACCCCTAACGCCAGTTCCGGGACACTGGCGGCCCTCAGCGTGGTCTCCAACAAGTCCAAGACCCAGCTCAGCGGCGGTACCATCTACGCCAGAGCCGGTGTCTCCAACGATGACCGCAGCTACGGTATGCGGATCCTCGGCACCGGCTCTACCCTCACCATGACCAATACCGAGGACGCCGCCCAGCCCCTGAGTCTCTACGTCACCGGCCGGAACATGGCCCTTTACGCCACCGCTCTGGCAGACGGCGGTCTCCTGCCGGAGATCACCGCCTCCTCCGCCTACGATGCCGAGGCCGACACCCTCACCGATGGCTACACCTTCTCCGACAAGCAATACCGGAAGGACGGCACGGCGGCCCTGTCCGCAGCCGCCTGCCTCCACAGCGCCAGCGATGATACCGGCCTGTGCACCAAGTGCGGCAAGCGGGTATACGAGGCTGTGCTGCTGACGGACGGTGCCGTCATCCAGCGCTATGCCGCCGCCGGCGAAGCCTTCACCGCCGCCCAGACGGAGGAGCATCAGGGCTGCACTCTGCGGCTGCTGACAGATCTCATCGACGACGGCGAGCCTCTGGTCCACGACCCGGTGGTGACCATCACCGGTGGTCGGTTCACGCTGGACCTCCACAACCACACCATAGCGGGCAAGACCTCCGACGATAAGGAGGGCGTCGTCACCGTCACCGGCGGCCAGCTCCGCATCGAAAACGGCACGCTGGAGAACCTCTGCACCGGCAACGGCAGCAAGGCCCAGGCCCTGACCCTTCTGGGCACCGGCACCCATGTGACGCTGGCCAATGTCACCGCCATCGGGGCCACGCCCCCCCAACGGCGACACCAGCGCCTCCGTCTATGCCCCCGACGGCGCCCGTCTCACCATCGAGAGCGGCGAGTTCACCGGCCGGGTCGTCGGCTGCTACGCCTCTGCTCCGACGGAGACGCCCCACGTCTCCATCGCCGGAGGCACCTTCCACAACGGCCTGTCCTACTCCATCCACGAGACGGAGGCCAACGCCGCCACCCTTCTGGCCATTCTGAAGGAGGGCTATGCGCTGGCCCACGCCGACGGCACGCCGGCGGATCTGGGTACCGAGCCCTCCTTCAGCCGCTTCTCCGGCACCTATACGCTCAGCGGCGAGGTGCAGGTGGTGGCCCACACCCACAACGTCCGCAGCGGACGGCCGGGCTACTGTGGCTGCGGCTATGCCTGCCCCCACGACGGCCAGATGCCGGACAGCTACTTTACGCTGCCGGTTTGCTCCCTGTGCGGCGTCTCCTACGGCACTCCCCTCAAGGACCTGCGCACGCCCACCGGCAAGATCATCATCGATGAAAACAACTGGTGGCAGAACTTCCTGAACACCGTCACCTTCGGCCTGTTCTTCCCCACCGGCGCCCGGTTCACCATCGAGGCTGCCGATGACAGCGTTGACCACGCCGGCTATGACCCCGAGCTCTACCCCGTGACGGTGGAGTATCTGGTGACGGATCAGCGCTATACCTCCGACAAGATGGGCGATCTTGCCGATCAGTTCCGGCCCTATCCCGGCAAGGCCGTGGCCCTGCCGGACGATCAGACCAGCATCGTCTATGCCAAGATCACCGACTGGGCGGGCAATGTCACCTACCTCAGCACCGATGACCTGACGGTGGACGCCACTGCCCCGGAGATCTCCTCCGATGTGGCCGAGAACCAAATTTACTGCCAGGACGGTCTCCGCATCGCCTTCCGGGATGACCATCTCAAGAGCGTCACCCTCAACGGCACGGAGATGACCTACGCCGCTGAGGACGGCTGGTATGTCCTCCGCCTCAGCGCCGTCTCCGGCTCTCAGGAGAGACAGCAGACCCTGACCGTCACCGACGAGGCCGGCAACGGCACCACCGTTCACTTCCAGTGGTACGCCGGTCACAGCTTTGACGATACCGGCCTGTGCAGTCACTGCGGCCTTCAGGCAGAGGCCCGGTGGAACGACGCCTTCTTCCCGCATCTGGAGGATGCGCTGACCTCCGCCGATGCCGCCGAGGACGGCGCCCGTTTCACAGCGGTGGTCATGCTGACCAATGTCTCTCTGCCTGCCGATGCCTTCTCTCTGGACGGCATAAGAGCCGTGCTGGCGCTGGAGGGCCATACCCTGACCCTGTCGGCTCCCATGACGCTGGAGCAGAGCTCCGGCAAGATCACCGGTCAGGCACTGACGGTAAAGGGCGGCCGCCTGACGGTGGAGGCCGGCTGCTTTGAAAACACGCTGGACCTTCAGGCCTACAACGTGACCCTCTTCGGCGGCACCTTCGCCCGCATTACGTCGGAGGATGCCGCATATCCCCGTGCGGCTCTGGCCTTCCACACTGCCTATCAGCAGGCGGACGGCCAGCTGATCCGCCGCAGTGACATCACGCCCACGCTGGAAAATGTCGCCGTGGTCTCCTGCCCCCACGATGAGATCGACGACATCACCTGCCGCATCTGCGGCACCAAGATGGTGGCCAAGGTGGCTAAGGATGATACCCTCCGCTACTTCGCCGACTTTGAGTACGCTGCCCAGTATGCCGCAACGCTGGAAGGCTCCGCCATCACCCTGCTGAGGGATGCCCTCTGGAGCAGCATGGGCCTCCCCACCGGCACCTATACGCTGGATCTCAACGGCAAGAGTCTCTCCGGCTCCAACGATCTGATGATCGATGGCAGCCTTACCATCTGCGACAGTCAGGGTGGCGGTAAGCTGTGGCGGGACGGCACCATTTGGGTGCTGGGCGGCCATGTCGCCATCACCGGTGGCCAGTTCAACCGGGTGTATCTGGCCTCCGACAGTGCCGATCTGTCCGTCACCGGCGGCACCTTCGCCCGCATCGCTTACAGCGGCGAAGATACCTCCCGCACGCCTCTGTTCTTCCCGGCGGAGGGCTATACCTTCCAAAAGGCCGACGGCAGCTACGCCAATACCGGTGACGTGGTCATGGAGGAAAATCTCCGCTATCTGGAGGACGTCACCGTCACCACACCTCCCTTCACTATCACCCGTTACCCTGTGGACACGGACCTCTATCCCACCACCCCCGTCGGCTATCGGCCGGAGTTCGTCACGGAGGTCACCTTCCACATCCCCGAGAGTAGCCCCACCATCGAGTTCCAGTGGTATCAGGTGGGCGATCCCGACCGGATCAAGAGCTACGGCAGTGCAGTGGCCTGGCAGGACCCCTTCACCCTCTACACCTTCATCGACGGGCCGGCCCGGTACTACGGCATCTTCTCCTACAAGGGCTATTCCGTCCGCACCGACGTTCTGACAGTACGGGAGCTGGCCTGTGACCACCCCGGCGTGGATGCCGACAATCGGTGCAGCCAGTGCCATGCGGAGGTAGCCGCCTCCGTGGAGCTGAACGGCTCCACCGGCTACTACCTGTCCCTGTCGGAGGCTCTGGCGTTGGCCCGGACCGATGCCTACTGTGGCTGCACCCTCACGATTCTCCGCAGCAGCACCGATCCCATCTCCGTCAATAGCGGCTCCTTCACGCTGACGGCGGCGCAGGGCGTGATGCTGGGCGGCAAGGTGACGCTGGCCAAGAATGCCGCCGTCACCCTCTCCGGCGGTAGCTACACCAGCTCCGCCAGCATCTTCGGGTCCAACCGCATCGAAGGCGGCACCTTCTACGGTGCCGTGGCCCTGCAGGACGGCTCCTCCGTCTCCAGCGGCAGCTTCCTCGGCGCCGTCACCATCTCCGACACCGTCGCCGTCACCGGCGGTACCTTCACCGGTGATGTCACCATCAACCATGGCGGCAAGCTGGTCGCCAGCGCCGGCACCTTCGGCAGCGTCACCGTCCAGTCCGGCGGAGGCGGCGCTCTCACCGGCGGCCACTTCGGCGAGATCACGCAGATCGATGGCACCCCTGCGCCGCCCTTCTGGCGGAGGGCTGCGCCTATTCCGACGGCAGCATCATCAACGGCTATGTCCCCATCGTCGGTGGCGGGGACGTGGTTCCCCATGCCCAGCACCAGTACGTCTGGCTGAACCAGAAGCTGCTGTGCGGCTGCGGCCATGTGGCAGATGAGGACGCCGAAAACTACACCCTGGCTTCCCAGCCTGCCGGCATCACGGCGGACATCACCGTCCGGACGGTAACGGTGGAGGACCTGCACATTCAGGATAAGCTCTACGACGGCACGGATCGGGCGGAGTACGACGGTGAGCCCACCCTGGGCAACGCCGTGTCCGGCGACCATGTGGCGCTGGTGAAGGGGACTCCCTCCTTCACCTCCATCCGGACGGCAGAGGACATCGCCATTCGTTTCACCGAGTTCTCCCTCACCGGCGCTGACGCCGGGAACTACGCCCTGACCCAGCCCACCGGCATTACTGCCTCCATCCTCCCCTACGCCCTCACCGGCGGCGAGTATGCCGTCAACTCCAACGACTGGATCAACCACGACTTCGTGGTGACGGCGGCGGAGGGCTATCTCCTGTCCCTGACGGACACCGCCGACGGCGTGTGGCAGCAGACCCTGCGGGCCACCGACGAGACGGCGGAGGGCCGGCTGACCTTCTATGTGAAGGATCTGGCCACCGGCGCCATCTCCCTTCAGGTAACGGAGCAGTACCGCATCGACCGCACCCAGCCCACCGGCGAGATCCGGGTGGACGAGCGGACGGCCTGGCAGTCCTTCCTGTCCAGGATCACCTTCGACCTCTTCTATCGGGAGGAGCAGACTGTGGTCATCACCTCTGCCGACGAGACCAGCGGCGTGGCGGCCACGGAGTATCTGCTGAGCGCCGAGGATCTGGACATCCCGGCGCTGGAGCAGGAGACCTTCCTGCCCTATGAAAAGGCGCTGGCGCTGGCTCCGGACGGCGAGTATGTGGTCTATGCCCGCATCACCGACCGGGCGGGCAACGTCACCTACCTCCGCTCCGACGGCATGGTGCTGGACGCCACGGCCCCCGCCATCACCGGGGCTGAAAACGGCGGCGTGTACTGCGCCGCAGTGACCCTGACCATCACCGACGCATACCCCGTCACCGTCACCGTAAACGGCACTCCCGTGGAGCTGACGGAGGGCCGGCTGGTGCTCCGGCCCGCCGAGGGGACGCAGCTGGTGACGGCCACCGATCCCGCCGGCAACGAGTCCCGGCTGGAGATCGCCGTCAACGACGGCCATACCTGGGGCGACTGGAGCTCCAACGGCGACGATACCCACACCCGCACCTGCACCATCTCCGGCTGCGGCGCTCCGGAAACCGAGAGCTGCACCGGCGGCGAGGCCACCTGCGTGGACCGGGCCGTGTGTGAGGTCTGCGGCGGGGTCTACGGCGACGTGGACGCCCATCGTCACGCCGATCTGCGCCATGTGGAGGCCAAGGCCGCCACCACGGAGGTCCCCGGCAACATCGAGTACTGGTACTGCGCCGCCTGCGGCAAGTATTTTGCCGACGCTCAGGCCAGCCGTGAGCTTCAGCAGGCGGACACCGTCACCGAGAAGCTGCCCGCCGCCCCCACCGGGGACGAAGCGCCCCTGACGCTGTGGGTGATTGTGCTGGCAGCCTGCGCCGGTCTGGCGCTCCTGCTGCTGGTGCTCCGGCGGAGAAACAGCCACCGCACCGCATAATGGCGGCAGCCTCCTCGCTGCCATCTATCTGCGGATCAAAAAACAGAGAGGCGGCCCATCCGGGCCGTCTCCCTGTTTTTTCTGTTCAGAATACCATAGATGGACGAGGGCAAGCATGGCTTTGCCGGGCAGAAATCTGCCCATACTGCGTCAAATCCCTTGACCATCTCCCATGCAGAGCAAAACCCTGTTCCGCTCAGCCGTTTTTTCGCTTGTCGCTGAGCCGCAGCGCAAAATAAAACACTGCGATCAGCCCCGCCTCCATCAGCATCGCCGGATCGACGGAGGCAGACGTCCGCATCGTATATGCGCTGGTGGAGCATCTGCGCCGGTCCCATACGGGATCCTGAAAAGCAGGCACATGGCCGGATGGCCATGTGCCTGCTTTTTGTCTGTTTGCCTATCAGAGAAAGTCTCCGAAAAGTCCTCTATCTCATCAGATATCCAGCGTCTGCAGGTCCGTCTCCTCCACCTTCCGCAGCTCCCGGCGGCTGAGGAGGTCATACATACACGGCACCACCAGCAGCGTCATGAGGGTGGCGTACAGCAGACCGCCGATGCACACCAGCGCCACCGGCTGCATCAGAGCCGTACCGGCATCGCCGCCGAAGGCCATGACCACAAGGCCCAGAATGGTGGTCAGGGACGTCATGAGAATGGGCCGCAGACGGGTGACACCGGCCTCCACAATGGCCTCCCGCCGCTCCATCCCCGACAGGCGCAGCTGGTTGATGTAGTCCACCAGCACGATGCCGTTGTTGACGATGACGCCCACCAGCATCACAAAGCCGATGAGGGACACCACGCTCAGCTCGATGCCGGAGATCAGCAGGGCCAGAAAGCCGCCGGTGAAGGCCAGCGGGATGGTGAACATGACGATCAGCGGGGAGCGCAGCGACTGGAACTGCGCCACCATCACCAGATACACCAGCAGCACGCCCAGCCCCAGCATCAGCAGCAGCTGGCCCATGGCATCCATGATGGCCTCGTTCTCGCCGCTGAACTGGGCGGTGATGCCCTGCGGCAGGTCTACCCCGGCCACCGCCGTCTGAGCGGCGGCTGTGACCTTGGTGACGTTGTAGCCCTCGGCTACCTCCGCCGTGACGGTAACGCAGCGGCGCTGCTGCTCCCGCTGGATGCTGCCGAGGCTGACGGTCTCCTCAATGGTGGCCACGTCGCCCAGACGGAAGCCGGACACTTCCTGACCGGCAGCGTCCGTCAGGGCGCTGCCGCCGGAGGACGTGCTGCCGCCCGCCAGCGCAGACATTCCGCCCATGGAGGAGGTGCTGCCGCTCATACCACTTATGTGACTCATACTGTCCAGATCCGTACCACTGGACGGGGTGATCTCCAGATCCATGAGCTTTTCACGGGTCATGCGGCTCTCCTCCGGGGACTGGACGGAAACCTCCATCTCCAGCCCATCCAGCGTCAGGCCGGAGGAGGCGGAGGTGTTGGTCAGGGCAGAGGCCACCGCCATATACACCTGCGCCACGGTGACGCCCTTTTCCATGGCGGCGTTGCGGTCCACGGAGATGTGGAGAGCCGTGGTGGCCTCCTCCAGACCGTCGGACACCTCGCCGGTACCCTCCACGGTTTTCAGGGTCGCCGCCAGCGCCTTGGCGGAGGACTGGAGATCCTCCATGTCATCGCCGTAGACCTTCAGAGAGACTCCACTGCCCGCCAGATAGGTAGACATACTGTCCATGGAGCCGGAGGCCGTCACCTGACAGGGCAGGTCGGCGCACAGCTCCTCGATGGCCTTGCCTGCCTTGGCGCCGGAGGCCCCCTCGGGCATGGTGACGTAGGCGGTGACGTCATAGGCACCGCCGGAGCCGCCCATCATGCTGCTCATATCCATGCCGCTGCCGGAGGACATCATGGCACCCACGGCATCCACATTTTCCACCGTACCGGCCCGGCGCACCACCTCGTCCGCCAGTGCCACCGCCTCCTCCCGGCTGATGCCCTCCGGCATGGTGACGGTGAGGCTGACGTTATTCATATCGATCTGGGGCATGAACACGAAGCCCCGGCTGACGGCACCCCACGCAGAGCCAGCCAGCAGCACCCCCGCCAGCAGCAGTACCACGGCCTTATGGCCCAGCGACCAGCCCACCGCCCTGCGGTAGGCGGGATAGACCCGCTCCAGCAGGCCGGTCTTCACGGCCTTTTCCTTTTTCAGCATCCCGGAGGCCATGGCCGGCACCAGTGTCAGGGCCACGATGAGGCTGGCCAGGAGAGAATACGTCATGGTCAAGGCCAGATCGGTGAACAGCTGCTTGGTGATGCCCTCCACGAACACAATGGGCAGGAACACGCACACCGTGGTCAGGGTGGAGGCGGTGATGGCCCCCACCACCTGCGCCGCACCGGACACCGCCGCCTGAATGACGGTGGCTCCCTTGGAGCGCAGCCGGTAGATATTCTCGATGACCACCACGGAGTTATCCACCAGCATACCCACTGCCACCGCCAGACCCGACAGGGAGATCATATTGATGGTGACACCGGAGAAGTACATCAGCACCACGGCGAAGATCACGCTGACGGGGATGGAGCAGAGGGTGATGAGGGTGGGCCGCAGGTCCTTCAGGAACAGGTACAGAATCAGCACCGCAAACAGAGCGCCCCAGCCCAAGGAGGACAGGATGGAGTTAATGATGATATAGATGTAGTCCCCCTGATCCATCAGCGGCACGAAGTGCAGGCCGTCGTACTCTTTCTCCAGCGTGTCGCAGCGGGTCTGAATGTTGTCGGACACCTCCGCCGTGGCGTAGGCGGACTGCTTGTTGAAGGAGACGATGACGCCGGTGTCGTCCTCTCCCTGGGCCATTTTCAGCTGGGGATAAGCCGCAAGGTCATCGGCGGTGATCCGCCATCCGATGGCGTAGCAGGCAACCAGCTGATCCATCTTCTCTTCCTCGTCAAAGCAGTTCTCCATCAGGCGGAGGCACATGTCCGCGCCCTGGGAGAAACCGGCCAGAATCACGGGGCGGCCGTCGTTGTAGTTGTCCCAGTAGTATTCAAAGGCGTCCTCCACGTCGGCGAAAGCGATTTCCAGATAGGGTTCCCGGTCTTCCTCATCCATCTCATAGACGTTTAATCCGATCTGGCGGTAGTAGGGGGCGAAGAAACGGCTGTCCCCGTCGTAGATGCCTTTTTCCATGTTGATGGCGCCCACGAAGCTCTCTTTTGTGTCCTCGTCAGACAGGGACATATTGCAGGCGTCGTCGGAACCGCCGTAGACAGACGGGCAGACGAAAAAGATATCCGCATCCTTTCCCTCCACGTCGGTTTCCAGGTAGGCCCAGCTGGAGGTCTGGGAGTAGTCGGGGGCATCTTCTTCTCCGGCGGTTTCCTCTTCCCCGACGGCCTGGGCGTCTTCTGCGCTTTCTGTCCCGGCCGCTGCCGCGGAGGTCTCCTGGGCGGCGTCTGTCCGGGCCGGCTCCTGCCCCGCCTGGGAACATCCCGCAACGAGGGACAGGGAGGCGGCAGCTGCGATCAGTACTCTGTTCAGTTTCATAATATAAATCTCCTCTCTGCTTTTTTACCGTCACATCTTACCATCAATGGGGGGAAATGTCACGGATCTGTGATATTTTTTTCCGCCCCTGCGCATACTGAGGGCATGAGAGTGGTGAGAGAGATGAAAAAACTGGCGGAAAACTTTTTAAAATGCGGCGTGGCCGGGTGGTGCCTGGAGGTGATGTTTACGGCGGCGGAATCCCTGGCCGGGGGAGACTGGA
>OIWN01002223.1_pt1 | contig 13435 bp, 15 predicted proteins | sample 1587591 | NCBI WGS metagenome assembly OIWN01 (sample SAMEA3888901, study PRJEB22519) | human gut metagenome | biome: human gut; feature: human-associated habitat; material: faeces | place: Denmark | collected 2010 | reverse complement strand
CCATCGGCCACGCAGGTACGGATGTGGGTGGCCAGCAGCTCCTTGCTGAAGCTGTTGAGGGCGGCGCTGACGGCGGAGACCTGGATCAGGATATCCGGGCAGTAGGCGTCCTTTTGCAGCATCTCCCGCAGGCCACGGACCTGTCCCTCGATGCGGTTGAGGCGATGGGTGAGTTTCTTTTGCTCCTCGTCGGAGCGGTGCTTTGTCTTATGGCAGCAGCAGTCCATACAAATACCTCCCTGGGGTATAATGTCATGGTGGCATTATATACCCCCTGAGGGTATTTGTCAACGTTTTTCCTTGGGCTTGAAGAAAATGGCTGCCAGCACGGCAAAGACCACCGCTGCGGCGATGCCGCCGGAGGTGGCGGTGAGGCCGCCGGTGAGGATGCCTAGCGGCCCCTTTTCCGCCACGGCCTTGGCCACGCCCTTGGCAAGACTGTATCCGAAGCCGGTGAGGGGGACGGTGGCGCCGGCGCCGCCCCAGTCCACCAGATACTGATAGACGCCCACCGCCTGCAAAAGCACTCCGGCCACCACATAGCCGGTGAGGATGCGGGCGGGGGTCAGTTGGGTGCGGTCGATGAACAGCTGGCCGGCGGCGCAGAGGACGCCGCCGCAGAGAAATGCGTTTATATATTCCAAAACACTCACTCCTTTTCTGCAGAAACCACTACGGCATGGCATATGCCGGGGATGCTTTCACCTTGAAAACTGGAGGTGGGGGAGAGCAGCGCACCGGTGGGGGCAAAGAGGATGCGGCGCCATTGCCCCGCCTGCAGCTGACGCAGCAGATATCCGTTGAATACCGAGGCGCTGCAGCCGCAGCCGGAGCCGCCGCAGTGCATATCCTGCCGCTCCAGGTCATAAAGTAGTAAGCCGCAGTCGCTGTGGTTGGCAGACAGATCCAGTCCTTCCCGTTGGGCCAGATCCACAAGAATGGCACTGCCCAGTTTTCCCAGATCGCCAGTGATGATGCGGTCGAAATCGCCGGGGGCGCAGCCTGTGTCGCGGAAAAAGGCCTGCAGGGTGTCCAGCGCAGCTGGTGCCATGGCGGCGCCCATATTATTGGCGTCGGTGATCCCTTTGTCGATCACGCGGCCCCGTGTCACATGGGTGATATAAGGCCCGTTTCCCGTGGCGGAGAGGATGGTGCAGCCGGCGGCGGTGGCGGTCCACTGCGCGGTGGGACAGCGCTGGCTGCCATAAGGCATGGGCATGCGGTACTGCCGTTCTGCGCTGCAGAAATGGGAGGAGGTCACTGCGGCGGCGCGGGTCAGATAGCCCGCACTCAAAAGCAGCGCCGCCAGGGAAAGGCTTTCGCCCATGGTGGAGCAAGCACCGTACAGGCCGTAGAAAGGAACGGGAAAATCCCGCATGGCAAAGCCGGCTGCGATGCACTGATTGAGCAGGTCGCCGCCGAAAATACAATCGAGTTGTTCGCTGTTCAGATGCGCCTTTTCCAGCGCCTTGCTTAGAACATAGCGCTGCATGGCAGATTCCGCTTTTTCGTAAGTCGTTTCACCGAAAAAGGAATCCGGATCCAACTGATCGAAATAAGGGGCCAGCGGGCCGTCTTTTTCGTATTTTCCGCCGATATTGGCCCAGGACAGCACAGAAGGCGGGGCGGATAAATGGATGGTCTGCCGCATTTGTATGGGAACACCTCCGGAAGAAAAAATAGAATAAACATAGTATGGCCCTGCGCGGAGAAAATTAACCCGCTGGGTGCGGAAGAAAGCAGAAGAAAAACATTGTTAATACATTAACAATGTTTTAGCGAAATTTGTAAAGATTTCACCAAAATATGGATTTGGGGGGAGAGGAATATCTTGACTTTTGACTGTAGTTCGCTAAAATGGAACGTATATACAGCATGCGGATGTTTCGCAAAAATATCCCAAAAACGCAAAATACTGCGGAAAATCGTTGCACAACACACACGGAATCGCAGCCTTTGCGTGCATATGACACATACCGGATCTGTGCGATTTGGAAGGGCGTTCATGATGTGCTGTAGGAGGCCGTTTCAGTCCGCTCCGCGGAGGGATGGAGACGCCAAGCAATCTGGAAAGAGGGAGGTGAGATAACGTGGGGAATATCTCAGAAAAAATCGGACACCATCTTGATTACTTTACGAATGCGATCAACATCGGTGGAATTACGATCCCGCACAGTGTGTACGTTTCGTGGGGGATCATTGTGGTGCTGGTGCTTTTATCCATTTGGTTTACCAGACACATGGAGCTTGTGCCGACAAAAAAACGTCAGGTCGTGATTGAAGGATTTATCGGCATGCTCTACAACATGCTTTACGGCATTCTGGGCGAGCATGGCAAGCGCTATATCCCGTATTTGCTGACAGTGCTGATTTATCTCGGTGTTGCCAACATGGTGGGACTGTTTGGTGTGGCGCCGCCTACGAAGAACCTGAATGTGACGCTGGGACTGGCCATTATGAGTATTATACTGGTACAGTATGCCAGCATTCGCCACAGAGGTGTTGGCGGCTGGCTCAAGAGTTTTACTCAGCCTGTAGCAATCGTAACGCCGCTGAATGTGCTGGAGCTTGTGATCAAGCCTTTGTCTTTGTGCATGCGACTGTTTGGTAATATTCTGGGCGCGTTTATCATCATGGAATTGATCAAAATGGTGATTCCGGCGGTGTTCCCGCTGGCTGCAAGTATGTATTTCGATATCTTCGACGCATTCCTGCAGGCCTATGTCTTTGTATTCCTGACGTCTTTGTACATTCAGGAAGCGATAGAATAAACACACACATACAAAAACTCAATTCAAGGAACAAAATTTTAGGAGGTACATTATTATGATCGCTATTGGTGCAGGTATCGCCGCTCTGACCGGCGCTGGCGCAGGTATTGGTATTGGTTTGGCCACGTCCAAAGCCGTGGAGGGCATTGCCCGTCAGCCCGAAGCTTCCGGCAAGATCACTTCCGCTCTGATTCTGGGCTGCGCCCTGGCAGAAGCTACCGCTATTTACGGCTTGGTCATCGGCCTGATGATCATCATCATGATGGGCTGATTGCCTCAATAAAAGGAGAATTACATCATTTAACTTTTGATTGGAGGCAACAGGATGTTACATGTAGATCCAAATATCTTCTGGACTGTTGTCAATCTGCTGATCCTGTTTATCCTGCTGCGTATCTTTTTGTTCAAGCCGGTACTCGGCATGATCGAAAAGCGCAAGGCGGCCATTGAGGGCACGCTCAGCGACGCGGATCAGAAAAATGCGGCTGCGCAGGCGCTCAAGCAGCAGTATGAATCCTCCCTGAAGGATGCGAAGCAGGAATCTTTCCAGATCGTGTCCGATGCGAAGGACCGCGCGCAGGTACAGTATAACCAGATCATTGACAAGGCCAACGCCGATGCATCTCAGATCGTCCGGCAGGCCAACGCTGCCGCTGAAGCCGACCGCGAGAAAATCCTCAAGGATGCGCAGTCCGAACTGGCCTCTGTGGCTCTGGCGGCTGCATCCAAGCTGCTCGGCACCACGGTCGACGCCAAGGCCAATAAGGCCATGCTCGACGCGTTCTTGGCGGAAGCGGGGGATGCGAAATGACAGTTGTTGCGGATAACTACGCAAAAGTCCTGATGGATATGAACATTGCTCCGGAGAAGGTGGACGATATGCGCGCCCTTTTGACCAACAAGATGGTTTACGAGGCGCTTGCAAATCCTTTCGTCAGCCGGCCGAACAAGCACAGCGTGATTGAAAAGCTGTTTCCCGAGGCAGTGTGGAATTTTGTCAAGGTGATGAGCGACAACGGAGATATCGTCCTGGCGGAGGATATGTTCCAAACATACGATCAGCTGGCGCTGGACGCCAAAAATGTGGCCCGCGCAACCTTTACGTATGTGACAAAACCCGATGACGCGCAGGTGGAGAAGCTCAAGAAGCTGATCTGCCGCCAGTATGGCAAGGACGGCGTGGAACTGACGCTGCAGGAGGATCCCTCCCTGGTGGGCGGGTTTATCCTCGCTGTGGGCGACAGCGTGCTCGACAAGAGCATTCGTACCGCCATCCTCAAAATGCAGCGTCATTTTGCAGTGAGGTGAGAAAACATGAGCAATGTCGATTCGCAGAAAATCATTTCTGTATTGAAAAGTGAGATCGAGAATTACGACAACGAGGCCAAAACCGAAGAGGTGGGCCGGATTTTGTCCGTCGGCGACGGTATTGCAACCATTTACGGTTTGCAGCATGCCAAGTACGGCGAACTTCTCGAATTTGAAAATGGCACGGAAGGCATGGTGCTGAACCTTGAGCAGAAGACGGTGGGCTGCGTCCTTTTCGGAACGCAGAACGGTCTGGTAGAAGGTTCCACTGTCAAGTGCACCGGCCGCGAGGCTGGTGTCGCCGTGGGCGATAAGATGGTTGGCCGCGTGGTCAATGCCCTGGGCCAGCCCATCGACGGCAAGGGCCCCATCGAAACCGATGATTACCGCCCTGTAGAACACAAAGCGCCCGGCGTAATTACGAGAAAGGAAGTCAATGTCCCTTTGATGACCGGTATTTTGGCCATTGACTCCATGTTCCCCATCGGCCGCGGTCAGCGTGAGTTGATCATCGGCGACCGTCAGACTGGTAAGACAGCCCTGGCGGTGGATACGATCCTGAACCAGAAAGGCCAGGATGTGATCTGCATCTATGTCGCAATCGGCCAGAAGGCGTCCACTATCGCAAAGATTGTGAACACCCTGACCAAATACGGCGCCATGGACTATTCGATTATCGTTTCCGCTACTGCGTCCGACTCCGCGCCGCTGCAGTACATCGCCCCTTATACGGGCGCTGCCATCGGCGAACATTTCATGGATGAGGGTAAGGACGTTTTGATCGTTTATGACGATTTGTCCAAGCAGGCTCAGGCTTACCGTGCCATTTCCCTGCTGCTCCATCGTCCGCCCGGACGTGAAGCATACCCCGGAGACGTGTTTTATCTGCATTCTCGTTTGCTGGAGCGCGCCTGCCGCCGCGATGAAGCGTTTGGCGGAGGTTCCATGACGGCGCTGCCCATCATTGAGACGCAGGCCGGCGACGTTTCCGCTTATATTCCGACCAACGTGATTTCCATCACCGACGGTCAGATTTTCCTGGAAACGGATCTGTTCCACTCCGGCATTCGGCCCGCCGTCAACGTGGGCCTGTCCGTGTCCCGCGTGGGCGGCAAGGCCCAGACCAAGGCGATGAAAACCGTTTCCGGTTCGCTGCGTGTGGATATGTCACAGTACCGCGAGATGGAAGCATTCTCCCAGTTCTCCTCCGATTTGGATGAGGCGACCAAGAACGTGCTGGAATACGGCCGTTCCCTGGTGGATCTGCTCAAGCAGCCTCTCTATAATCCGATGCCTCTGCACAAGCAGGTGATTTTGCTGTGCGCTGCATCCAACCGCCTGATGGTGGGTGTGGACGGCAAGGATATGGAAGCGTTTAAAAACGGCGTTGTGGAGTACATCGAGAGCACCTATCCCAATATCGTTACGGAGATCGACACGGAGAAGAAGGTATCCGACGAGTTGAAGGAGAAGATCCTGGCGGCGGTGAAAGAATACAAGAGTAGGTGATTTCATGGAAAGCATGAAAGATATCCGTACGCGGAAAGAAAGCGTACAGAAGACCATGAAGATTACCAAGGCGATGTATCTCATGTCTTCTGCCAAGCTGAAGAAGGCGAGAGCCAGACTGGATGCGACGGTGCCGTACTTTCTGAAGCTGCAGGACACCATCTCGGATATCCTGGCCCATTCCCCAGAGCTGGAGGAGAATATCTACTTCTGCGAGGAAGTGGCCGAGGCAGCCAAGGACGACGGGAAGAAGCGCGGTTATATCGTCATTACGTCCGACAAGGGCCTGGCGGGCGCTTACAACCACAATATCATTAAGCTGGCCGAAACGGAGATGGCAAAAGGCGGCGACAATACCATCTTTTCCATCGGTGTCAGCGGCAGGCACTACTTTGAGAAGCATAAGGGATTCGGCGTCGTGGACGGGGAATTTTCTTATGCGGCGGTGGATCCTACTATCTGGAGAGCCCGCGATCTGATGGAGCATGTGCTGGAACTGTACAAAAACGGCGAGCTTGATGAGGTATACGTCATTTATACTAAAATGCGCAACGCGATCAGCATGGATGCGGAGATGCTCCGTATCCTGCCCCTGACGAAGCACATGTTCAATCACGAGGAAGCGGCGGGTGAGTATATGCATACTTACATGCCCTCTCCCCAGGCAGTCTTGAAGCAGGTCGTGCCCAACTATGCAAAGGGCCTGATTTTCGGCGCGATGATTGAGGCATATGCCTCCGAGCAAAACGCCCGTATGACCGCCATGGACAATGCAACGACGAATGCGGAGGAGATTATCCGGAGTTTGACGCTCCTCTACAACCGCGTTCGGCAGGCGGCCATTACGACGGAGCTGAACGAAGTCGTCAGCGGCGCTGCTGCGCAGGAATAATTGGAGGTACCAATGGAAAAGGGAAAAATCGCACAGGTCCTGGGGCCTGTTGTCGACGTAGCGTTTGACACATATCTTCCCTTGATCAACGAGGCCTTGAAAGTCACGGTGGACGGACAGGAGCGCGTGATGGAGGTTTCCAAGCACATGGGCAACCACATCGTCCGCTGTATTCTGCTGGACGCCGGCGAAGGGCTTTCCAGAGGCATGGAGGTCGAGGCCACGGGCAGCTGCATCAAGGTGCCCGTCGGCGATCAAACGCTGGGCCGTATGTTCAATGTTTTGGGTGACGTCATCGATGGCGGCGCCCCTATCCCGGCAGAGGAGGAACGCTGGGAAATTCACCGGGAGGCTCCCACGTTTGAGGAGCAGAGTCCTGCAGTTGAGATCCTGGAAACCGGCATCAAGGTGATCGATCTTCTGACGCCGTATGCCAAAGGCGGTAAGATTGGACTGTTCGGCGGCGCCGGCGTGGGCAAGACCGTGCTGATCCAGGAGCTGATTACGAATATCGCACAGGAGCACGGTGGTTATTCGATTTTCACCGGCGTCGGTGAGCGCACCCGCGAAGGCAATGACCTGTGGAATGAAATGACGGAGTCCGGCGTTATCAAAAAGACGGCGCTGGTCTTTGGCCAGATGAATGAGCCGCCCGGAGCGCGTATGCGTGTGGCCTACGCGGGCCTGACCATGGCGGAGTATTTCCGTAACCGCGAGCATCAGGACGTGCTGTTGTTTATCGACAACATTTTCCGTTTCGTGCAGGCTGGTTCCGAAGTTTCCGCTTTGTTGGGGCGTACACCTTCCGCCGTTGGTTACCAGCCAACGCTGGCCAACGAGATGGGCGCGCTGCAGGAGCGTATTACATCCACTCGTGACGGGTCCATTACGTCGGTTCAGGCTGTTTACGTGCCTGCCGACGACTTGACCGACCCCGCGCCTGCCACCACATTCGCCCACTTGGATGCAACGACGGTTCTGTCCAGAAAGATTGCAGAAATGGGTATTTACCCGGCTGTGGACCCGCTGGAATCCTCTTCGCGTATCCTGGAAGCCGAAGTGGTGGGCGATGAGCACTATAATGTTGCCCGCAAGGTGCAAGAGATTCTCCAACACTATAATGAGCTGCAGGATATCATCGCCATTCTGGGTATGGACGAACTGGATGAGGACGATAAGCTGACAGTGTACCGCGCGCGTAAGATCCAGAAATTCCTGTCTCAGCCCTTCCACGTGGCGGAGAACTTCACCGGCGTGCCCGGTGTTTATGTGCCCGTGGCGGAGACGGTACGCGGCTTCAAAGCTATTATTGACGGCGAGATGGACGACTACCCCGAGGTGGCGTTCTTCAATGTCGGTACCATCGAGGACGTGAAAAAGAAGGCGGAAGCGCTCAATGCCAACGCTTAAGCGTACGGCTGTGAAATCGAGGTGTGCGGATGAGTACATTTAATTTACAGGTTGTGGCATTGGATCGCGTATTTTATGACGGTCCCTGCGAGGCGCTGACCGTTCCGGCAATCGATGGTGAAAAGGGCGTTCTGGCAAGCCATGAGCCTATGGTTATGGCGATTACGGCCGGTGAGATGCGTTTTACGGCGGCGGGACAGCAGCAAGTTGCTGCTGTCGGCTGCGGTTTTGCGGAGATCACGCGCGATAAAGTTGTCGTGATCACCGATTTTGCCCAGAAGCCGGATGAGATCGATGTGGAGCATGCCGAGCGCGTCAAAGTGCGCGCAGAGGAGCGGATCCGCGAGAAGAAGAGCCAGATCGAATTTGCCCATTCCCAAGCCGAATTGGCCCGCGCAATGGCTAAATTGAAAGTTGCGCGCAAGTCCAGCGCATCGTTAGGACGTTGAGGAGTTCGGCGAAACAAAAAGAAAAAGCCCGCAAAGCATGCTTTGCGGGCTTTTTTTAACAAAAAAGGGAAAAAGGGGTTGACAAAGAGGGAAAGGTTTGATATTATAAGCAAGCTTTCCCGCGAGGGGGAGCAAAAAGGAAGAAGACCATAGAAAAAGTTAAAAGATCAAGAAAAAAAGTCTTGACAAGAGCTTGAAGGTATGGTATTCTAACAAAGCTGTCCGCGAGGGCGGCGGCCGGAAACGGAGAAAAAGAGAGAGCCACGGCGAAAAAGATTGGAAAAACTTGAAAAAAGTTCTTGACAAAAGCTTGAAGCTGTGGTAATCTAATAAAGCTGTCCGCGAGAACGGCGTGTACCTTGTAAATTAAACAACGAAATGCTTACATCGGCTGCAAGTGCAGAAATCCATAATCCCATCGGTACAAAATGAAGCAGTATGAGTACCGCAAAAAGCGCTACCGCAATAGTAAATACAGGAACGACCAGTAAAGTTTCCATAAATAAATCCTCCTAAAACATATTTCAATTATTTAACAACCAAATGATTTCCTTCCGCCCGCACCACGCGTACCGCAGCACCTTGCAGAATGAATCCCCCTTCTGAAACTGCATCTACCACAGTCCCTTCCACTTCCACCTTGCCGGAAGGCCTGAGCACTGTAGCAGCATTCCCTTCTTTCCCTTCATACTTCTTCAAATTCTGAACAGAAGAAACATATCCTTTGGAGGAAGATAAAGATAATGTAAGAGATAATTTTTTCCACATTCTATTTTCTGACAAATGATCCGCCAAAAAGTATATACCGATAATAGCAAGAATCATGGCTGCGGATAATACCCAAAGCGCCGTCATATCCCCGCCAAAGGTGAAGTATAGGCCTGCCGTCATGGATAAAATACCCGCCACCACGCCAAAACCGGAAACGAGGACAAAAATATCCAACAGGATCAAAGCAATCCCGCCAAAATATAATAGAAATTCAAACCATGCCACATTACCGCCATACCAGCCGCTGCCTAAGAGCAACCCGCCGGCAATCACAGCAATCAATCCGCCGCCTGAAAATCCCGCAGTTTTTATTTCTGCCAGAATTGATACAAAAATCACTGCCGCCAAAAGTGCTTCCACAAAAGGGATACGCATCCACTCGAGCACATAATTGCTTTCGTAAGCACCGGCTATGACCGGCACTGGCATAAGTGCTGCCCATATCCCTCCGGCACGATATAAAACTTTATGCATCTATTCCTCCTTATTTTAGAATATCTACTTCCTTTAGAAATCGCTTTTATTTTATTATACTATATGCCTACCATACTTCCCGGCGCATTCTCTCCTCGATACTTTCGAAAATTTTCTGAACTTTTGCTATACACCTATACAAAAAGCCCCTTTCGGAGCTATATTTGCATACATATTATTCACCTTTGGAACTCACAAAACTTTCGCGCTTGCCGATAATTTCAAGGCCATTCATATATGGGCGAAGCACGTCCGGCACGACAATCGTCCCATCTTCCTGCTGATAATTTTCCATGATAGCAGCTACCGTTCTTCCAACAGCAAGCCCTGACCCGTTCAGTGTATGAACAAATTCCGGCTTATCCCCCTGATGCCGGCGGAAGCGGATATTTGCCCGGCGTGCCTGAAAATCAAGACAGTTGGAGCACGAGGAAATTTCTCTATACTTCTGCTGCCCTGGCATCCACACTTCGATATCATAAGTTTTTGCTGAGGAGAAGCCTATATCCCCAGTGCAGAGACATACTACATGATATGGCAGTTTCAGCAGCTGAAGAATTTTTTCTGCTTCTGCAGTCAAACTTTCCAATTCATCCCAGCTATCTTCCGGTTTACAATATTTCACCATTTCTACTTTGTGAAATTGATGCTGTCGAATCAGTCCACGGGTATCTTTCCCCGCAGAGCCTGCTTCTTTACGGAAACACGGGGTCAGTGCCGTGAGATGGACAGGGAGCACGGCTCCATCTAAAATTTCTCCGGAGAAATAGTTGGTCAGCGGCACTTCTGCTGTTGGAGTCATGTACATATTTTCCCCTTCCACTTTGTACATATCATCCTCAAATTTAGGGAGCTGTCCGGTTCCCTGCATAGAAGCACCATTAATGATATATGGTGGAATAACTTCCGTGAAATCGTTCTGCTGTGTATGAACATCAAGCATGAAATTGTACACAGCTCTTTCCAGACGGGCTGCCATACTGAGATAGAAATAGAAACGCGCACCTGACACCTTCCCCGCCCGTTCAGAATCAAGAATGCCCAGGTTTTCTCCTAATTCATAATGTTCTTTTGCAGGGAAAGGGAATTTACGAATTTCACCCCAGCGACGGACTTCCGGATTTTCACTGTCATCTTTTCCAACCGGCACAGAAGCATCTGTCATATTTGGAATGCGTAAAAGACGGTCCTGTAATATGAGCTCCACGCCTGCCAGCTCCTTATCAATGGCAGCAATCTTTGTCCCTACTTCTCTCATAGCAGAAATGGCAGCAGAAGCATCTTCCTTGTTCTTTTTTGCCAGAGCAATCTTTTTTGTTTCCGCATTGCGCTCACTCTTCAACGCTTCTGTCATCTGCAGAAGCTCTCTTCTCTTCCTGTCCAGCTCAATAACCTCATCCAAGTCAAAATCGTTATGGCGATTAACCAGATTTGCTTTTACCGCTTCCGTATTTTCCCTAATAAATTTAATATCCAACATAGCCATCTCTCCCTGCATAAACCTGCCATTCGGCTAAAACATAAAAAAAGACTTCCATCCTGTATGGGACGAAGTCATCACGGTGCCACCCAATTTGCATAAGCTAACTTGATTGTGGCATAACGTCCACAAACCGTCCGATTCATCACCGGCCATTCCCGATTGGAAAACACCTTCTCTGCCAAAGCTCGCACCAACCGCTTTCTCTCTGTACGCACTGAAAGAATATTTTCTCTTTCACTATGTTTTTCTAATTATATAACCCTCGCAGTCTTTTGTAAAGTAAAACAGCGGTTCTGCAAACCCCCGCTGCACTTGATACTCATTTATTTACCACCAGTTCATCCCATGCATTGGCAAGAGCAGCATATTCCTCCATCGAAAACGTTTCTCCACGGCGGCCGCCGTCAATCCCCGCTCTCTCCAGAATCTTCTTTCCCAACTCCATGCTTATCCCGCCGGATTTCATAGCGTTGGTAAATACCTTCCTCCGCTGCCCAAACCCCATTTTAACCAGACGGAAAAACAGTTTGCGGTCTGCCACCTTCACCGCAGGTTCTTTTCTTCTCCTGATTTTCAGAACTGTCGACGTTACTGCAGGATGCGGCAAAAAAGCTGCCGGTGGAATATCCATCACTCTTTCCACGGTACAATCAAATTGTACCGCCAAGGTAAGCGCACCATAATCCTTCGACCCGGCCTTCGCCAAAATACGATCCGCCACTTCCTTTTGCATCATAAATACAAAGAGGGAAATAGGCAGTTCAGATTGAATCAGGTACAGCAAAATAGGTGTCGTAATATAGTAAGGAAGATTGGCCGCTGCGTGCCAGTCATTATCTCCCAGTATTTCTTTCAAATTTGCTTTGAGCACATCTTCATAGATAATATGCACATTATTATAAGCTTCCAGCGTATGCGTCAAAACATTTTCCAAACTTTTATCAATTTCAAAAGTTGTTACATTTGCCCCTGTTTCAGCAAGTGCCTGTGTTAATGTCCCTATACCTGCACCGATTTCCAAAACAAATGCTCCTTCTGCCAGTTCCGCTGCCGCCGCGATTTCTGCCACAATATCGGGACGTACGAGAAAATTTTGCCCTAAACGATGCTTCGCTCGAATACCAAATCGATGCAATACATACCTTACAACTTTAATATCTGCTAAATTAGCGTCTTTCATACTTTCTCCCGCACTCTGCCAACGCGGATTCCCATTCCTTTCGTGTAATCCCAAAATGATTCAGCCTGCGCAAAAACTGCTTGGCATTCCCATATCCGATGCCAAGTATAGCCCCAACAGATGCTCTTTTCCCCGTGGCATCTTCCGCACCCGTAAGGCCGGAATTCCAAAGATCTTCCATATGAAATTCATGGGAACTTTCCTGATAAAGTATCCGTACTTTATCCAAAGCTTTTCTAATCGACTCCGGAGATGCATCTTCAATCCCCACATCATCCTCCGTAGACGCTTCACTTTTCGGAACAAAAGCATGAAGTGCTTCAGGAAACATAACGGAAAGTCTGCTTCTTATTTTTTCACCGGGACCATCCGGATCAGTCAGTATAATAATCCCTCTTTTTTCATAAGCGGCACGAATATCCTGTATAACAGCAGACCGGAGGGCATAGCCTCCGGTCGCAATCAGATCCGCATCTACCGCCTGTCTCACACGGGCAATATCCGATTTGCCCTCGACAACGATAACCTGCTGAATCATATCAGTCTCTTGCTACATACCCGATACCACGAACAGTATGGATATATTTCTTTCCTACTTTTTCATCAATTTTGCTTCGCAGGTAACGGACATATACATCTACAATATTCGTTTTCCCTGCATATCCATATCCCCAAACCTTTTCAAGAACTTCTTCACGTTTCAGGACACGATTTTTATTTTTTGCCAGGAATAAGAGTAAATCAAATTCCTTCTTCGTCAGATCCACGACTTCATCACCGACACGTACTTCATGGCGATCCGGATAAATTGCCAGGTCTCCGATATTAAAAGACGGGTCGGCCACAATTTTCGGCTCCTCATGACGGCGCAGTGTAGAACGGATTCTGGCAATCAATTCTTTTGTGGCATAAGGTTTGGTCAGATAATCATCAGCACCTGCATTCAGCACTTCAACTTTTCTGTCCACACTACCGTCAGAAGACAGGTAAATAATCGGAATCGTGCTGATTTCTCTTACGTTCTCAAGAATTTTATCGCCATCTTCCATGGGATCATCCGGATCAAGGACAATGATGTCCACCTGGCGCTGTCCTGCCAGATCTACCACAGAATCACCAATATTGTCTACCAAACAGGAAAATCCTTCTTCTTCCAGCTTAAGCTGCATGAAACGGCTGACACTCGGA
>OIWN01002221.1_pt1 | contig 13454 bp, 7 predicted proteins | sample 1587591 | NCBI WGS metagenome assembly OIWN01 (sample SAMEA3888901, study PRJEB22519) | human gut metagenome | biome: human gut; feature: human-associated habitat; material: faeces | place: Denmark | collected 2010 | reverse complement strand
TTCCTTCTGTCACTTTACGGGAATCGTTGATCAGTTCTGTGACTTCAATCTGGTCGTCTCCCTGTACTACTTCATATTCTAAACGTTCCAGTAACTGGGTTAATTTCATCTGATTGCCTCCTATTTTCCTACAATATCATAAGTATACCATCATTTTTCCATGCAGCAAAGGAAAAATTATGTTATAGTAATAGTTAGAATATTTTGAAAAAATAAGAAAAGGGGAATGTAACTTATGAAAGCTTATGAAAGATTACTGAAATATGTCGTTGTCCGTACACCAAGTGACGAAAACAGCGAAACTGTACCATCTTCTGTATGCCAGTTCGATCTTGCAAGACTTCTGGAAGCGGAAATGAAAGATCTTGGACTGACGGATGTTGTTCTGGATGACCAGTGTTATCTGTATGGCAAGCTTCCGGCTACCGCAGGTCTGGAGGACAAACCGGCGATTGGATTCATCGCACATATGGACACTGTATCTGATTACTGTGACCATGATATCAAACCAATCGTTACTGAAAATTATGACGGTGGCGAGCTTAAGCTTGGAACAAGTGATACTGTATTAAGTCCTAAGAACTTCCCACATCTGGAAAGTCTTAAGGGACGTACACTGATCACCTCCGACGGAACAACGGTTCTCGGTGCAGACGACAAAGCCGGAATTGCTGAGATCTTAACTATGATCGAACGTGTTCAGGAAGAAAAGATTCCTCACGGACCTCTGTGCGTTGCATTTACACCGGATGAAGAGATCGGTACCGGTGCTTCTCACTTCAACGTAGAACAGTTTGGTGCAGACTATGGATACACACTGGACGGTGATACCGAAGGTGAGATCCAGTACGAGAACTTCAATGCTTGTAAGGCTGATTTTGTGATCAAAGGATTCAACGTGCATCCTGGCTCTTCCAAAGATACCATGATCAATGCAAATCTTGTAGCTATGGAAATCAACAACGCACTTCCATCTATGGAAACACCTCGTGGAACAGAAGACTATGAAGGATTTTATCATCTGGTAAGTATGTCCGGAGAAGTTGCGGAAGCTGAACTTCATTATATCGTAAGAGACCATGACAAAGATCTCTTTGAAGCGAAGAAAAAAACTTTAAAATTAATCGAGAAAGACATGAATGAAAAATGGGGCGAAGGTACTGTAACACTTACCATTTCTGAACAGTACCGTAACATGGCTGAGATTATCTCCACCTGTATGCATCTGATTGACAATGCGAAAAAAGCATGTGAAAATGCAGATGTGACACCACTTGTACTTCCGATCCGCGGCGGTACAGACGGATGCCAGTTAAGCTTCAAGGGACTGCCTTGCCCGAACCTTGGAACAGGCGGACATGCTTATCACGGACCTTATGAACATATTACTGTAGAGGGTATGGATAAGAGTGTGGATGTGGTTACAGAGCTTGTAAAATTATATGCAGAATAAATATTCTCTTTTCAATGTAAGAAGACCAGCCGGTAATTGGCTGGTCTTCTTATTTTTATATTTGTTTTAAAAAGTCCATGGGCCGTTTCCGGAGCCTTTTACTGGATAGAAGATTTTTTCAAAAATCTTTTCCAAGGAACCGCTTATTCCACGTTAAAACACGCACCGGTAACTGCATATGGAAGCAACATCCGGAATATCGGTCTCCTTATCGGATCACTGATTTCGATATTATTCAGTAAGCGGTTCAGTATTAAAAAAATCCGTTTCGGCAAACAAGTTCTGGTATCTGAAGGATATTACAAATAGAAAAAGTGTATGGTCTTTCACATTTGACCACACACTTCTTTATTTTACAGTTCAATATCCGGAATTTCTTCCTTGAATCCCTCTCCCACAACTTCATTGGATTCTACGATGATTGTAAATGCTTTCGGGTCGATGGTATGCACCATCTTTTTAATAGTATACATTTGCTTATTATTACATGCACACATTACGACGTCTTTGTTTTTCTTAGAGTAGCTTCCCATTCCTTTCAGAATTGTGGAACCTCTTCCTGAGTAGGCATCTATCTGTTCTGCGATCTCGGCACCTTTATCGGTTACGATCAGGGTCATCTTTCCTTCGTCAATACCATACATGATTCTGTCCATTACCATTGCCATCAGATAAGTAACGATGACACCGTAGATCAGGCCGTCCACATCCTTGAATACCAGTACTGTTCCAAGGATGATCGTACAGATATCAAGAACAAATGTAATGATTCCAAGTGTAATGTGTGGTTTTACTTTCTTGATCGCTACGCTGATGAAGTCCTGTCCGCCTGTTGAAGAACCTCTCATGAAGATCATAGCGTATCCGATTCCACATAACACACCCATGCACAGAGCGGCCAGCAGTCTGCTGCCGTTATAGACTGGGAACAGTGGTGCTACGTAGTCCATCAATAATGACGAAATGATCATCGATTTCATAGATTTTAAGAAAAATTCTTTTCCTAAAAATTTATAACAGAAGATTGCAACAGGTACGTTCAGAATAATGGTTCCGGCACCGACCGGCAATCCGAATATGTGATACAGAATGATCGCGATACCGGAAAATCCGGCTACCGGGAAATCTGCATTCAGCGCAAAGTTATAGATACCAACTGCGATGATCATACCTGCTACGATATCCACAAGGATATCAATGAATAATTCTTTCCAATTTACATTTTTCATTTCCATTCCTCCTAGATTTATTTTTACATTTTCCGCGGACATACATCTCACGACTAACGTCGTTCGATGATTGTCCGCTTTCTTCATTTATGGACAAACAAAGAAAGCAGCCACAAATTATATGTAAATATAATTCGCAACTGCTCTTATATTCATAACTATAGCAAATTTCATTATGGTTGTCAAGGATTTTTCCTTTACCATCCCTTTTTTACAATCCCATCCCCATATTTTCCTTCTAATTTCTTCAACGCCTCTTTCAGATTTTTCTTTTTCTTCCTCGTCTCTTCGGATTCGAACTTCATATCGAACAGACTCAACTGCTCCGGTTCGCTTTCTTCCGATAACTTGGACGTCCGGATTCCAAGAAGTCTGATAGGTTCCCCGCTCCACAATTCGCGGAACAGTTCGATAGATGCCTGATAAATATCCTGATCCTGGTTCGTCTGTCTCTCCATCTGCTTCTGATGAGACACCTGATTAAAAGTGTGGTACTTAATTTCTACGCTCACCATTCCGGCTTTTTGTCCGGCTTTTCTCAACCGTCGTCCCACACTTACAGCCAGATCTTTCAATACCGGCAATGCCTCTGCTTCTGTTATCAGATCTTTGGGAAGTGTCGTGGAATTGCCGACTCCTTTTGCCTCTGCACGGACACTTTCCACTTCCGAATCATCCAGCCCGTTGGCAAATTCCCATAGCTTTCTTCCATGGCTTTTCAAATGCAGTTCCAAAATTGCCGGATCCGTATTCGCCAGATCTCCGATCGTATAGATTTCAAGCTTCTTCATCGTCTCTACACTGGAACGGCCTGCCATGAATAATTCTCCGATCGGCAGCGGCCACATTTTCGCCGGGACTTCTTCTGGGAATAAGGTATGCACTTTATTTGGTTTTTCAAAGTCAGATGCCATCTTTGCCAGGACTTTTCTGGAAGATATCCCCACATTCACCGTGAATCCGAACCTTTTATACACCTCATCTTTGATTTCAGACGCACCTTCCACCGGAGATGTAAACCGGTCCGCAATCTCCGTAAAATCCATATAACATTCATCCACACTGACCTGTTCTATATGTGTCGTGTAAGTACATAAAAATTCCATCAGCTTTCTGCTATATTCACGGTACATCTGATGATCCGGCAGATAGGTCTTAAGATTCGGACACTTACGAAAGGCATTCGCAACAGGTTCCCCCGTACGAATGCCATATTTTTTTGCCGAAATGGATTTTGCCAGTACGATACCGTGGCGGGACTTCTGGTCTCCGCCAATGATCGCAGGTATCGTCCGGATATCCACCCCGGCTCCGTTTTTCAATTGTTCTACTGCTGTCCAGCTAAGATATGCTGAATTGACATCTATGTGAAATATTATTCGCACACGCTCTGACTCCTTGCCACAAGCTTACCGTCTTCTACGTCTATGATGATCGTATCCTGTGCTCCAACGTCACCTTGCAGCATCAGTTTTGCTGCCAGTGTATCGACATGTTTCTGGAGGAATCTCTTCAGTGGTCTTGCACCATAGTTCGGATCGTATCCTCCGTCTACGACATATTTCTTCGCATCTTCGGTCAGGAAGATTGAAATCTCACGATCAGCCAGACGTTTGTTGACATCAGCTACTAATAAGTCAATAATGTCATAAATATTGTCTTTCGTCAATGGTTTGAACATGATCGTCTCATCCAGACGGTTCAGGAACTCTGGTCTGAAGTGTGCTCTTAAGTCTTCCATTACCGCATTCTGGCTCTCCTGGCTGATGTTGCCATTTTCGTCCATACCATCCAGCAGATACTGAGATCCAATATTGGATGTCATGATCAGGATCGTATTCTTAAAGTCCACGGTACGTCCCTGTGAATCGGTGATACGTCCGTCATCTAATACCTGTAACAAGATATTGAATACATCCGGATGTGCCTTTTCTACCTCATCAAACAGTACAACCGAATAAGGTCTTCTTCTGACTGCCTCGGTAAGCTGACCGCCTTCATCGTATCCAACATATCCCGGAGGCGCTCCGATCAGACGGGACACAGAATATTTCTCCATGTACTCACTCATATCAATACGTACCATGTTGTTCTCATCGTCGAACAGATTCTCTGCCAGTGCTTTGGCAAGCTCTGTCTTACCTACACCGGTAGGTCCAAGGAACAGGAACGAACCGATTGGTTTGGTCGGGTCTTTGATTCCTGCTTTGGAACGGATGATGGCTTCTGTTACCAGTTCTACCGCTTCATCCTGTCCGATGACTCTCTTATGCAGTTCATCACCTAAATGTAAAGTCTTGCTTCGTTCGCTTTCATTTAACTTGGCAACCGGAATTCCTGTCCAGCGGGATACGATTCTTCCGATCTCTTCGTCATTGACACTTTCGTGTACGAGAGACAGATCTTCGTCTTTTACCTTTGCTTCTTCCTCTTCTAACTGTTTCTGAAGCTGTGGCAGTTTGCCATACTGAAGTTCTGCTGCCTTCTCCAGATCATAGGAATGCTGTGCTCTTTCGATGTCTTTATTGACCTGCTCAATCTCTTCACGTAGTTTCTGTACACGTTCGACACCGACTTTTTCATTGTCCCACTGTGCTTTCTTACCGGCAAATTCATCTCTAAGCTCTGCCAGTTCCTGTGAAGTGCATCCGACGATTGGTGAACGAAGCACTCCCATAAGCGGAATATCCTGCAGCGGATTGTCACACACCTTCAGATAATTCAATACAGTCACAATCTCGGTTGCAGAGAAATATCCGGTTCTTGATGTACAATATACGGGAATCCCCTGAGATGCCAGCACTTCCCTGAAGGTTTCTGCCCATCCATAGGCAGTGCGCAGCAGGATTACAATATCCCCGTATTCCACAGGCCGGTATTCCTTCGTCTCTTTATCTACGATATGTTCTTTTCCCACAATTTCTTTAATTCTCTGTGCAATGGCCAGCGCCTCCAGTTCCTGCCCGATCTGATTTTCCATTTCCCTGCGGTTTCCCGATGCACCTGCATCTTCATAGTCCTGTACATCAGACAGTTCTTCTCCGTCTCTCTCGACCAGAAGAACCTCTGTCTTTACAAATTCCTCTGACTCTCCTTCCGGAAAAGAAGCTCCGGGATAAAGGGCTGCATCTTTGTCATAGGTAATCCCGCCCAGGTCTTCCCCCATGATCTGTCGAAAAATAAAGTTTACACTCTCCAGAACCTGTTCCCTGCTCCGGAAATTTTTGTGCAGGTCAATTCTCTGCTCCTGTGCTTCTTCTGTGGAATAACTTTTATATTTTTCCATGAAAAGCTCCGGCCTTGCCAGACGGAAACGATAGATACTCTGCTTTACATCTCCTACCATGAAGATATTTTTCTTCTGGTTGATCCACCCGGATACTGCTGTTGTCAGAAGCTCCTGCACTAAGTTACTGTCCTGATATTCATCCACCAGGACTTCATCATACTTTGCGGAGAGCTCTCTCGCAGCCTGAGACATATGGATTTCTTCCCCTTCTTTCGTCATCAGTATCTGCAGGGCAAAATGTTCCATATCCGTAAAATCCAGAATATTCTTTTCTCTCTTCGCCTCTCCGAACTGCTCTTTAAATCCTGCTGTCAACTCAACTAACATCTCTATTGGGCCTCTGATATATCTGATTACTTCCAGAAGTTCTTTCTCTGCACTCTGGAAATATCGCTGCCCCAGTTCCTTCAGAATCCCCTTTTCCTCATCCCGGAGATCTTTCACTCTCTGCTTCTTCTGTTCATCTACATCCGCAGCCTTCTTTGTGCTCAGCCGGGCAAATGAGGGTTTCATAAGTATTTCTGCAGTTCCATTATAATCTCTTTTCTCTGCCAGCTCCTGCAGACTTCTTATAAAAAGCAGATCACTGCTCAGTGCCTCATCATACAGATACGGACCATCCGGCTCTGAGCAGATTCTTCGAGCCTCCTGCACCAGAAGCTTCGCTTCCTGCAGTTCATCCTTCACTGCATCCCAGAGCATCCTCATCCACTCAGTCTCTCTTAACTCTTCCAGGGAATCAATCCTGTAATCATCCATACACCCGGACAGCCATTCCTGCGGAAAAGGATTGCTCATAGCCATTTCATATAATTTCTGTATCAGGTTTCCCAGATTTTCATCTGACTTTCCTGTTGCAAAGCATTCCACGAATTTCTTAAACTTTTCATCTTTTTTGGCATAATATTCTTCAAGCAGTGCTTTCACAACATCTCCCCGCAGAAGCTTCAGCTCCCCCTCATCTGCCGTCCGATATCCCGGATCCAGTCCGATCAGATGAAAGTAATTCCGGATAATATAGGCACAGAAACCATCAATAGTTGTAATCTGTGCAGTATGAAGCAGGGTTGTCTGTCTCTGCAGATGCTCATTATCGGGATCCTCACAGAGTGCTTTTTCAATAGCTGCCGAGATCCTCTCTTTCATTTCACCTGCTGCCGCTCTTGTAAATGTCATGATCAGCAGTCTGTCAATATCCACAGGGTGTTCTTTATCTGTTATCTTACTCAGGATACGTTCTACCAGTACTGCCGTTTTTCCGGACCCGGCTGCCGCACTGACCAGAATATTTCTGTCCCGCAGCCGTATAACCTCCTGCTGCTCCTTTGTCCACTGTACGCCCATCTTATTCTGCCTCCCTGTCAAATGCTTTCCATAATTCCTCATCAGAGAAGTTTTTCAGTCTGCGGAATTCATATCCTGACAGCCTGCGGTCAAATCCGCATACCGTCATATACGGACAATAAGTACACGCATTCTTTTTTCCGAGCTCATAGGGAGAAACCTCTGCATCTCCCTCCAGAATAGAACTTCTTATCTTCTCAATCTTCGTCCTTACATACCGTCCAAGCACTGCGAACTGTGTTCTGTCTGCCACAGAAGAATTTTTGCGAAAGCTTCCGTCCTTATTAAATGCGACAGGAATGGAGCCAAGACTGCTGTCCATCCTGTACACAAGCTCCGGATCTGCCTGAACCAGCCCATTCATCTTCAGTTCTTTCATAAGACCTGCACTGACTGCTTCCACATCCGCATCTATCTTCTCCTGGATCATAGGATCCTTGATATTGTAATAAAAAACTCCCGCAGGAATAATTTCCTTATCCGGATATTTCTTCTGCTCTACACGCAGAGCACCATCCAGATAGATCATCAGCTGTAACTGCAGGCCATGATACAGATAAACCAGGTCAAAGGATGTATTTCCGGTTTTATAATCAATTACCTTCACATACACCTTATTCTGGTCTTCCATAATATCCACTCTGTCAATTCGTCCTCCTCCGAAGGTTACCTCAAAGCCTTCCGGCTGAAATTCTCCCTGTTCCAGCTGTTTCTGAAGTGCCCATACCGTCCTTCTGAGGATTCTCCTTGTTCTCTCGATCATATATTCATTTCTGGCACTGCTTTTGAGCACCGTGTTTCCATAATCTGCCACAATATTATCCAGACACCGGTCCGCAATCTCATTCCGTTCCTGTTCTGTCAGCTCTGTCCATTTCATGCCTCTTTTTCGCACTTCTTCTGCAAAGCTTTCCAGAGCTTCATGCATAACATTTCCCATATCCATAGGTTTAAACTCATATTCCACACGCTCGGTAAGCTTCATTCCATACTGAAGGAAATGTGCAAATGCACAGGCTGCAAAACGTTCCAGTCTGGTAGCACTGTAAGGTGAAACCTCTCCGTATAATGCCTTCGCCACACTCTGGCTGATAATGTCCTTTGGTTTTCCGGCAAAAGCCGACTGTACCAGCTTCTGTACTCTGCTTCTGTATTCCGGATTCCGCAGATACCAGCTATAAAGCTCTCCAAACATTGCATCCGTCTCATCTGCCTGCTCCAGAATATCCTCATGTTCTTTCTCTGTCTCCTGTACCAGCTTCTCCAGAAACAGATCAATCCCAGCTTCCGGATTTTCCGGATAACAATAATTGTTTATAGAATTTTTATGGGGTCTGACCCTGGCTCCACCCTCAATTTCCAGCTTCGGATACAGACTGCGTATACTCCCGATCAGATATGCCGGACTTATGCCTTCTCCTTTTGCATTGGTATCACTATAGGAGAGGATCAGCTTTTCTCCCGGTTTCGTCATATTCAGATACAGATAAAACCTCTGCATATTCATCAGTTCTTTAGGCCCCGGTGCCAGTTCCACTCCCTGCTCCTGGAAGAAATCCCTGTCAAGCTCTGATAAGATTCCGCCTGTCTGTGTGCTCTTTGGGATATTTCCCTCATTCACGCCAACAAAGAACAACGCCTTAATCTCTTTTAAGCGGGATCGTTCCATATCACCCACCATTACCTGATCTATGCTCGGCGGAATCAGCGCTACTTTTGCCTGAGAAAGTCCTGATTCCAGAAGCTGTCGGAACTCCTGTCTGTTTACCGTTTCTTCGCCAAGAATCTCAACCATCTTATCCAGCAGGTCCATCACAATTCCATAAATCTGGTTATATTCTTTTTCCATTGCTTTATCGCCTGACTCTTTAAACTTTCGCTCCTGTCGTTTCAGTTTCTGCCAGACATTGCTTTTTTGGATAAACTCATAGAGAATCCGGCAGTACTCTTCCACTGTCTTCTTACCGGAACCAAATCCCTGCGCAAGTTCCCTTACTTCTTCCGCAAAGATTTCTCTGATCTCATTCAGTTCCTGTATCTTCTCCGCTTCCATTCCTCTGTATACACGAACCCATTTTTCAGACCATTTCTTATATCCCCGGATTCCCAGCGCCAGCACGTAATTCTCCAGCTTATCAGCCTGTTCTCTGGTAACTTCTGACATCCCGCATCTGAGATAACGAAAAACACTCTCATAAGGAAATCCCTGTACCGCCATCTCCATGGCAGCGCGCAGATACTCCACAAAAGGATTCATCATTACCGAGTGCTTCTCGTCAATAAAATATGGAATATCTGCCTCCTCAAATACCTGTGCTGCAAGTCTTGCATATTCTTCCAGATTTCCTGTGATCACTGCAATCTCACCATAGCGGTATCCGCAGGTACGCACAAGTTCTGACATCCTTCTGGCAGCCTCCCGCATTTCTTCCAGGGGGGATGGCGCAGTAAATATTTTTATCTCCTGCTGTTCTTCGGCATACACGCCCTTTCTGTAGCGGAAGATATTTTTCTCCAGAAACTGTAAGGCAGGTGCCTGTGCAAACCGGGACTGTCCGGATGGTTTCAGATACACTGGATCCTCCAGATCTCTGGTCAGCCCTGCAAGTGTCCGTATCATCTGCTTGCTCATAAAGAAAAGCTGATAAGGTTTTCCCGGAGAAAAAGCATCCTCCCGTTCGTCCATAGTCACAGTAACACTTATGCGGTCAGCAATGACCAGAAGTTCCCTGAGCACATTGACCTGAATTGGCGTGAATCCGGTAAATCCATCAAAGAGAAATTCCGCTCCCTTAAGTTTTTCGGAAAAAGGAAGCTGTTTAAGCAGGACATCCATCACCTCTTCCCCTGTCATATAATGCCCCTTCAGGAATTCCCTGAATGACTGATAAAGGATTCCCACATCCTTAAGCTTCATTTCAAGTAATGGCTGATCTTTAGCCTTCTCTTTCATTTCTGCCAGATTCTCTTCTCTGATATCATACTGCATAAATTCTGAAACCAGAGACTTCACCTCATCCAGATATCCCGGCTTATTCATCTGACTTCCCAGATAGGCAAGTTCCTTTCTGTGCTGCTGCACCATTTTCTGCAGCACCATGCTTTTTCCCGTATCTTCCAGAACCTTTCTGTTATCTCCGCCGGTTTCTTCAAATACACGGTACGCAAGACGTTCAAAGCTCAGGATGTCAATATTCAGGATTCCTTTTCCCGGATGCATTTCCACCAGCGTCTTCTGTGTCTGCATGGTAAACTGCTCCGGAACAATAATATAGTAATTTCTCTCCGGGTGTTCCATGGACTCCCGGATTACTTTCTCATATGCAAAATAAGACTTTCCGGCACCGGAACTGCCGATAATAAACTGTAATGACATTCTTCTCTCCTTACTGTCGGTTACTCACATTCGTTGTTTCAGTATATCATAATTTAAGCACTTCTGTAATAGAATATACAAAACCATCCAGGAGGCGTGTACCATGAGTGCAAAAACAAAAATCATAGTCCTACATATGAAGGAAGTTATATACACCGGCATTTTCCTTCTTCTTGCTGTCATCCTGGCTATTGTACTTTTTTTCATGTTTGGACCCGGTCAGAAAAAAAGTGCCTCAGCCGATGCCAAAAGCCTGTACAAACCGGGAATTTATACTTCCTCCATCGACCTGAATGAAAACACCTTTGACCTGGAAGTAACTGTTGACTCTGACAGGATAACTTCCATCCGTCTGGTAAATTTAAGCGAAAGCACCGCAGCCATGTTTCCTCTCATGGAACCGGCTCTGGAATCACTGGCCAGCCAGATCTATACCTCCCAGTCGCTGGAAAACATCCAATATTCCGAAGATCAGAAGTATACTTCCATGATTCTTTTGAATGCAATTGAAACAGCACTGAAAAAAGCGGAGAACAACTGATCGTTCTCCGCTTCGCCATGCAAAATCACGCGGATAAAATCCTCCACTCCGCTATGCGATTCTAAATATCCATATTTTCAAGCTGCTCCAGCCATACTCCTGCACTTGCATCACTTGGCATTCTCAGATCACCTCTCGGTGAAACCGCAACGCTTCCCACCTTCGGACCATCCGGAAGGCAGGAACGTTTAAACTGCTGTGCAAAAAATCTCCAGTAGAAGGTTTTCAGCCATTTAAAAATTGTCTCCTTATCATACATTCCTTCAAAAGTCTCACATGCCAGCCTGTAAATTTTCTCCGGTTCAAATCCTGCACGAAGCATATAGTACAGATAGAAATCGTGAAGTTCATAAGGTCCCACCAGATCTTCTGTCTTCTGTGCGATCTTGCCATCCTTAGGCGGCAGAAGCTCCGGACTTACCGGTGTATCCAGAATATCAAGAAGAACCTCTGTCAGCTTCTCATCTTTGCAGGTATCCGCATAATAACGTACAAGATGACGCACCAGAGTTTTCGGCACTGAAGCATTCACGCCGTACATGGACATATGGTCACCATTGTAGGTTGCCCATCCCAGAGCCAGCTCAGACAGATCTCCTGTTCCCACCAGAATCGAGCCATCCTGATTTGCACTGTCCATCAGGATCTGCGTTCTCTCTCTTGCCTGGCTGTTCTCATAAGTCACATCATGCACAGACGGATCATGAGCAATATCCCGGAAATGTACATTTACTGCTTCTTTGATATTGATCTCACTTAAAGTCGCACCCAGACACTGACTTAATTTGCAGGCATTCTGATAAGTTCTGTCTGTGGTTCCAAAGCATGGCATGGTAATACAGTGGATATCCTTTCTGTCCGCACCGGAAAGGTCAAAGGCTCTTGCGATCACAAGCAGTGCCAGTGTGGAATCCAGACCTCCGGAAAGTCCCACTGTTGCCTTATGGCAATGGATATGATCCATACGTTTCTTAAGTCCCATTGCCTGGATATTCAGGATTTCATCACAGCGCATATCCCTTTCTTCTTTTCGTGAAGGTACGAAAGGATACTGCGAATATTTTCTGGTCAGCTTTGTCTCTTCCACATTCAGATGGAAGCACACTTTAATGTGATCACTGTCGTCAGCCGGCTGATAAGTAGTCAATCTTCTTCTCTCATCGTTCAGCCTCTGCACATCAATCTCACTGTATACAATACCATTGTGGAAACGTTTTCCTTCCGCAAGGATCACTCCATTCTCTGCGATCATATTCTGACCGCCAAAGACCAGATCCTGTGTAGACTCACCTTCTCCTGCATTTGCATATACATATCCGCACACCAGACGTGCAGACTGTCCGGAAACAAGATCTCTGCGGTAGCTGTCCTTTCCGACCATCTCATTGCTGGCTGACAGATTCACGATCAGATTCGCTCCTGCCTGTGCATGGAGAACGCTTGGCGGCAGTGTCACCCATAAATCCTCGCAGATCTCTGCAGCTGCCACAAGCTCCGGCTCCTCCTCACAGATAAAAAGAATATCTGTTCCGAAAGGAACTCTCTTTCCCTCAATATCCACATATTCCAGACAGCCAAGACCTGATGCAAAATGGCGCTGCTCATAAAATTCTCCATAGTTTGGAAGATAAGTTTTCGGAACCAGCCCAATGATCTCGCCTCTGTTTAAAACTGCTGCCACATTATATAATTTTCCATGATTTCTGAAAGGCACACCTACAAAAACAAGGGCATCCACATCAGCAGTTTCCTTTGTGATCTTCAGCAAAGTTTCCCAGGCGCTGTCGAGAAGACGTCTCTGCAGGAAAAGATCCTGACAGGTATAGCCTGTGATACAAAGCTCCGGAAAAGTCATAACCTTCACATGTTCTTTCTCCATCTCATGGATCAGTCTGATAATCTCATTTCCATTGGCATTGCAGTCTGCAACTGTGATATAAGGTGTTGCGGCTGCTGTTTTGATATAACCGTTTTTCATTTTCTACCTCTTCTTCTCTGTGCTCCGGCAGATCCATCTGTCAGTACATTGGCATCTCTTATTTACATTTACGCAGGATTTCTTTCAGTTCTTCCACTGTAAATTCATAATTCTTATTACAGAAATGGCAGTTCATCTCAATGTCCTTGCCTTCCTGGATCATCTCGTTAAGTTCTTTTCTTCCGATGCTGATCAGCGCTTTTTCCACACGCTCTCTGCAGCAGTTGCAATGGAACTGTGTGGG
>OIWN01002205.1_pt1 | contig 13517 bp, 9 predicted proteins | sample 1587591 | NCBI WGS metagenome assembly OIWN01 (sample SAMEA3888901, study PRJEB22519) | human gut metagenome | biome: human gut; feature: human-associated habitat; material: faeces | place: Denmark | collected 2010 | reverse complement strand
AATCATGTCGGGTGATATTGTCGGAGGCGCAATGAGTGCGGTTTCTGGAATTTCCTCTGTAGTGTCCGCATTGGACGGGATGTTCGGTGCCGATTATTCCCACTATAACGAGATGGTTGAGGAGTACACCAGGCTCAATGAGATATGGGATGAACTGATAGACAAGAAGCAGGAATACATCAGCATTTCCTACGGCATGGAGGCAGACAAGGTAGGAGAAGAGGCGCTTGGCCTTGTTGAAAAGCAAATTGAGGCATATCGCCTACTGGGAAAAGAACGTCTTAATTCCGGTGCATCCGCAGGTTCCCATTCCATTGGCAAGCGGATGGCAAAGAACACCTCGTCAAGCGACTGGCAGGACATTGCCGACGCACTCGACATGTCAGTCAATGCCGCCAAAGAGTTTGTCGGGACCGGAAGAATGACCGGACTGTTTGACCTCACTGTTGAGCAATTGGAGAAACTTAAATCCGAAGCTCCTGCCTTCTGGGCGAAGATGGACGGTGACGTGCAAGAATATTTGAACGGCATTATAGATGGAGAGGAAAGGATTGAGGATATTCAGAACCAGATTAGTGAACAACTGACACAGACAACGTTCGATAGCGTTTTCGACAGTTTTGTGGATACCCTCATGGATATGGGCAGTTCCGCGAAAGACTTTTCTGACAGTTTCAGCGGATATATGCAGCGTGCCGTGCTTACCACAATGGTAGGCAACAAATTTACCGAGGACCTTCAAACGTGGTACGATGCCTTTGCCCAGGCCAATAAAGACCAAGGAGGCATTACGAAGGAGGAGATGGAGGCTCTTCGGAAGCAGTATGACGCAATTGCCGGTTCCGCACTTGCCGAACGTGACAAGCTTGCGGAAATTTTCGGATGGACCAAAGAGGATACCGACAGTAGCACGGATAACTATGAGGATTTCATCGGTAGTATGCAGAGTTCTCTTACTTCCCTTGATGTGACGGCCAAGGATGTTTCTGATAATATCTATGATTACTTCCGTCAGGCAATGATTAACGCTCTGTATGAAAAGGAGTACAAGAGCAAGATGGAAGAGTTGTACAAGACCTTTGAAGGGCTTTCCAAAGACGGATTGTCCGAGAGTGACATGGTACAACTCGGCTCTCGGATTGACCAATACATTGTGCAGATGATGAAGGGCGTAGAGGACGTTAATAGTTTGTTTGCTGACAAGCTGAAGAACGCCGAAGACTTGCAGTCGTTTGTTGATAGCGTCAAGTCTGCCATGTCCTCTGTCGAAGCCACTGCCGAGGATGTGACAGACAACATCTTTGAGTACATCCGTCAGCAGATGGTTGATAAGATGTTCACTGATAGCTTCCAACCGCAGATAGAGGAGTTATACAAGAAGGTTCAGGAAGCCATGTCTGACGGTGACATAACCGGCGCTGAAAAGGATGCGTTAAGAAACGAAGCGGAGAAGTTGGCTAACGACATTACGGCCGCTAAGGATATTCTGAGTGATACTCTTGGCATTACTGAGAGCAACCTAAAGAAAGAACTTGAGGAGGAATTCAAATCATTCTCCGATGGAATATTAAGTTCCTTGTATGATACGGAAGTTACTGCTGAGACTGTTGCCAAGAATATCTCCGATTCCATGCGGAAAGAGCTTATTGAGGCAATGTACCTTGAACAGTACGAACCGCGTATCAAGGCCATCTGGGAAAAATGGAAGGAATACTCAGAGGATGGACTTGTAACCGATGAAGAGCGTACAAACATCAAGAATGACATTGACGGGTTGAGCAAGGAGGTCGCCGATGCTGCCGGGGAAATCAGTGACGCGTGGAAAGACTCTGGAGAGGAGGTAAGGAAAGCGTTCAACTCTTTCTCCGACAGTATCAAGAGTGTGCTCTATGACGCAGAAGCTACCGCCGAGGACATAGCTGACAATATCTATCAATATATGCGCAATGCCTTGGTGGATTCCATGTTTACTGCCCAGCTCCAGCCTCAGATTCAGGCCTGGTATGACAAATATACCGAATTTATGAAAGACGGTGCCATTGATACGGCCGAGCGCAAGACTCTGGACGAGATGATAGCCGAAATTCAGAAAGCCGGTGTCGACATTGTGGATGCGGCTAACAAGCTTTTCCCCACTCTTGATACGGGAGCCATCAACCGTGCGGAAGAAGCCGCCCAGGAAGCGGAGAACGCCCGTAATGAAGCTGAGCAGGAATGGGAGTCGTTCTCTGATGGTATTCTGAATTCCTTGTACGATATAGAGGCCACAGCGGAGGATATTTCCGATGACATGAGCGAATACATGCGCAAGGCTTTGATTAAGGCCATGTATGTGGAGAACTTCAAACCGCAGATGCAGAAGTGGTACAATGAGTGGAAAAAGGCCATGGGAGATGACGACCTGACTTCCGTAGAAAAGCAGCTCCTCGACTCCATGAAACAGACGATGGTTGACGACATGAAGAAAGAAGTTGATGCCATCAACCAGTTCTTTGGAACCATGTTTTTACAGCAGGCGAGTAGCAAGGGTTTTGAAGCCATGTCACAAGATACCGGCGAAGAACTTAACGGACGTTTTACAGCTTTGCAGGTTGCCGGGGAAGAAATAAAGAACCAGTCCATTCAACAGACCGGTTTACTTTCATCCATCAATGGCAAACTTTCATTGCTCAATCTTAGAAGTGGGGATGTCCCAGCTTTGTTATCTGGAACTCCTAATTTCGCAGATAGAGCCAAAGAGACAATAGCGAGCGGCTATCAGTCGCAGGTACATATTGTTTTCCCGACAGAGGACATAAAGGCATTGACCGATAAAGTCTCCAATATGGAAAGAATCGTAGATGAAATGAGAACATTCCAAGTAGAAGGTAACATGGACCGTAGAGATATACTTGAAAACTCTGTTATTCTTGCCAAGAATAGTCCGCGAATACTCGATAATACAAATGATATCAAGCAGGATATAAAGAATCTATAATAGTTATGGCAGAATTAATAATAAACGGAAGAGAAGCCCTAAAAGAGTGGGGTGTTAGAATGGGAGATAACTTTCTTGATGTACTGGGAGCACCGGTACCTCTGAAAGAGTTTATAGAGAATAAATCACGCTTGGAACATGGGAAACAAGTTCTTATGGATAACCCCAAGCTTGATGAGCGTGAGTTAACTCTTGTTTTTACAGTAGAAGGTGATTCTCCTGCCGATTATCAGGCAAAGAAAACAGCTTTTTATGAAGAACTTTACAAAGGTAAAATTGATATTCAGATTCCTGAGAACAGTAGTGATATTTATCATTTGCTATATTTAGGAAAGAGCGTTTCTTATGCCCAAAGCTTAGACCGGACATTTGGGAAAATATCAGCCAAATTCTGTGAGTATAATCCATCTAACCGTGTTGTAGGCTAGAAATTTACGACATTAAATTCATTGTCGTGTATGGAAGCTCTAATTTTTAGGGCTTCTTTTTTTTATGTCCGACCTTTGTTTACATGATAGATATTAAGGACATACAAGGCAATACCCGCTTTTCAACTGGTATCAATCCCGGTGCAAAAGGCAAGTTCTCTTTAATGAAAGAGGACTATGTCGTACTACCTTTTAATACTCTGTCCCCAGTCGATTTCCAAGTAGGTGATTACGTTGACCTGCGTGGGGTACTCGATGCCTCCATGGGCGGTAAATTGGCAAAAATCTATCAGATTGTAGATATTCCCTATCCGACCTACAAGAACGGAGGCTACTCCTATGAACTTCGTTTTGACGCTTACTATTTCAAGTGGAAAACAAAGATATTCAAGTACACCCCGGAGTACGGAGGACTGGAAGCGTCCTGGTCCCTTACCGCTTCACTGGATGTCCAGATGGGTGTATTCCTTCGCAATTTGAAAGCTCTTGGTTATAAATATGAGGGAAAAGACTTCGTGTTTTCCATTGACGATAGTGTCGAGAACTCCTCCAAATTGATGACCTATGACAATACCAACCTCATTGATGCTATGTTCAGCATGGCTGATAACTGGGGTTGTGATTGTTGGGTAACGGACCATGTAATCAACTTCGGACGCTGTGAGTTCTCCGATGCTGTTAAGATAGAACTGGATAAGGAAGCCAAGGACATGAGCCGGAGTGATAGCAAGGGTACTTATGCTACAAGAATCTATGCGTTCGGTTCAACAAGAAACATCCCTACCAACTATCGCCCGGTAGACCAGACCGCTGTTGTCAACGGTATCGTCCAGAAGCGCCTTATGCTTCCGGCAGGCACTCCATACGTGGATGCCCACGAGGGCTTGACCGATTTGGAAGCTGTCGAAGCCGTTGTTGTATTTGATGACATCTGCCCCAAAAGAGTAGGTGAAATCACCGGTGTAAGCTTTTATGAGAGCGAGGTAGATAATGAAGATGGTACAAAGACAAAAGCTACCTTCTACCGGTTCAAGGATTCAGGCATCAACTTCTCGAAGGAATACATCCTTGAAGGACAGGAACTCAAAATCAGGTTCAAATCCGGCAAGCTCAACGGCATGGAGTTCGGTGCTGCCTTTAATCCTCTTGGTTTGACCGAAAAGAACGACGACGGCACATGGAATCCTGATGCCCAGCTTTGGGAGATTATCCGTAACGAGGACTACGGCAGCCCCCTACCGGATGAAGTGCTGTTTCCGGCAAAAGGTGACAGATATGTGCTGTACGGCTGGAATGCCGAGAAGATAACCGAACTTGGGCTGGTGGCTGCTGCCGAAGAGGAACTGCTTGCCACTGCAAAGAAGTACGTGGCAAAGACCTGCATCGACGACGGCACCTATACGGCTACGCTCAACTCCATCTGGGTACACAAAGACCAAATAAATCACAGCTTTGACATAGGACAGCGCATCAACCTTGTCAATCCCACCTATTTCAATGGTGGGCGCTTGTCCCGTGTCATCGGCTTTGAAATCAACCTCGACAAGCCTTACGATTCCCCGCAGTATACGATTGGCGAAAACACCGCCTATTCCCGCCTTTCCGATATTGAAACGCAAGTCGAAGAGTTGACTTTTAAGGGACAGACCTTCACCGGTTCGGGAGGAAGCAACATCTATGTCATCAAGACCAACGACGCTACGGCCGCAAGCAACTTCAATGTATTCTCTGCTTTACGTACCCTAAGAATGTTCTTGAGAAAGGATGCAAGCGACGTAGCGGAGGAGGTTATCACATTCTTAAAAGGCCTTTTGATTGGCAAGAATGGCAGTGGTATTACCGTCCGTGAAGACGGTACTTCCCAAGCTGTCGTTGACCGTCTGTATGTGAAGATAAAGGCCGTCTTTGAAGAACTGCAGGTTAAGAAAGCCACCCATGTAGGCGGTGAACAGATAATCACCCATGCCGGTATGAAGTGCATCCGCGTGGAGGAACTGGAAGATGCCTACCGCTGCTATTTCCTTGCCGAGCAGGAAGGTGAAGCGATAGCAAACGAATTTAGTGTAGGCTCGCTGGCGCAAGCAAAGGAGTGCAACATCGTCGAAGGGACTACCCTGAACGCCTCCAACCGCTACTATTGGCGTGAAGTCATGGCTGTGGGACGTGACTATATTGACTTATCCAAGGCCATCTGTGATGAAGGTAGTGATATCCCCCAAGCAGGTGACGATATTATAGGATTGGGCCACCGTACAGATGTAGACCTTCAAAGCGCAATCGTGCTATCGTCTACCAACGAGACATCCCCGTCTATAACTTTCTACACCGGCATTGACGACTTCAACCTAACGGGGAAAGATGTAATCTCCTTCGGTGTTGACAAATCCACCAGGCATGCCTACATGAAAGTGTACGGTACTTCCTATATCGGCGCCCGTGATGAGAGCACTTACATCAAGTACACACCGGAAGGTGGCGTAGAAATCAAAGGGCGATTCCTTACGATGGCCGGTGAGGACATCCTGACAATGTTCACTGTCATTGAAGGACTTATCAAGTCTGAAATCTCATCCGTGCGTGATGAAATCAATGCCCTGAACAATTACCTTAACAATGCGTCTTTTGCCGCTGACATGCAGTACTGGACCGGTAGCAGCAACATACGCATCTTCCGAGTTGACGGTCGGCTGCTGTACTTCAACAGTAACTTCTATGCGAACAAGGAATCTTTCGCCGATATAGTAAGCGAACGCGCAAAGAATGTGCTACGCCTTAAGAACAGCTATATCGAGCAGGTCAACTCAGACTTTTACCGCCATCCGGATTTTGAGACCTTCGACGAACTCAAGCGCCCCCGGCAGTTCACTATCTCTTTCAAGTATCTGGTGAAGCGCCCCGGCACTCTTGCCTTCCATTTCAAGAACGAGAACAAAGAAGGTTTTGAGGAATACACCCCGATTTCCTTTTCTAAGGACCTATATCCCAGTACTGAATTCAAACAGATGGAGATAACCGGTAAGTGGAACGGAACCGGTGATTTCCACATGTCTTTTACCGGTGACATGTACTTGTATGCACTTACGCTAACCGATGATGCTCTTGCTGACTTGCGCGAGGAATTCAATATGCGTTTTGAACTTACAGACAAGAAGATTCAGGCGAACCTTGACGAAATCAGAAGCACGGCAGGCAAGCTTGAAGAGTATCACAGTGAATTCCTGCTTACCGCGCGCAACCTTGAAGCGAAGTTCACGGAGGACCTGACGAATACTGAGAGTCGTATAACGCAAGAATACACCTCTGCTATCGACATCTCCGCCCGTGGTCTGAAAGCTGAATTCACGTCCGGTCTTGTAGGCCTTGAGACTGGAATCACCGAAGCATATAAGTCTGCTATTGACATATCGGCCCGCGGTCTTCGTGCAGACTTCAGTGCGTCCGTCTCTGACCTGGACGGCAAGCTGTTCGCCCATGCAGGCAGCTTTCATGTGACTGCCGAGAAGATAGAAAGTATGGTGACCGCCACAAACAGCCTGAAGGGTACCGTGGAACAGCATACCTCAGCCATCAGCCAGACGGCCAGCCGTATAGACCAGTTCGTGCAGAAGATAACCTTCGATTCCAAAGGTAACATTACCAATATCGACAAAGCCGGTTTAGTGACGGAGAGCAATATTGCCACCATGTTTGCGGAAAAGGTCGACCCCAACGGTGATATCGTCAGGCGTGCTCAAATCAGCGCGTTCATCACCGAAGGCGAAGCGGGCAGGCTGATATCCAATGCTACAATCGAGGCTGACCGGATAAACTTTACGGGAAAGACCATCATCAACGGCAGTTTCGTGGTCGATACAAACGGGCGTGTGACGATGAACGACATCACGGCAAACAACCTGACTCTAAAGGGCAGCATAACGGGCACGGATGCTACGCTGAACGGCATTACAGCTAATAATCTGACATTAAAAGGCAATATCTCAGGTATTGACGCCATCCTGAACGACATTACTGCCAATAACCTTACGTTGAAGGGCAACATTACCGGGGCGGGGGCTACACTGAATGATATCACCGCCAATAATCTTACCTTGAAAGGGAGTATAACGGGCAGGGATGCTGTCTTGAACGATATCACCGCGAACAACCTTACCCTGAAAGGTACCATATCCGGTGCCAATGCCACGCTTAACGATATCACAGCCAATAATCTTACGTTGAAAGGAAATATTTCCGGTGCCAACGCCATATTGAACGGCATCACCGTAAACGGAAAGATAAACGCCTCCAGCGGCCGGATAGGTGACTATCTGTATCTGCATGGTAACGGTATATCCACCAACTCGAGAGCGTTCGTGACCGACCTTACAGATAGCACTACGCAATTCGAACTCAGCAAGAGCTACTATCTGCATGCGATAGCGTCGGACGGAGGAGCCAATAGCATCCTGATAAGGCCCTACCAGACTATGGAAGCGGGCACAGTCAAAGGGGTGGTAACCATCTCTGCAACCATTCCGGGGCGCAATAGGGCCATACACGTATCTTCCGGCGAGAGCTATTTCGGTGGTGATGTGATAGTGGGGAAGATGTATGCTCCGTCCTCCGGGACTCTGGAAATTGCCGGGCCGCTGAAGACGCAAGGTGTATACCGGAATACTGACGTGATACTCTCTTCGGTTACAAGGTACAGCATTAAGGCGACCGACCACACACTGCTTTTTTACGGCAACTGTACTATATCCCTTCCGTCCTCTTCTGACGGGCATGAGATATGGATAATGCCGAACGGGAATACCATCAGTTTTCCTTCCGGTACGTTCGCGAACTCTTCCAGGACGAATATCAACGGGCGTGAATGGCATGTGATAAAACGGGTTTTGGGGAATTGGTATCTGTCATGGATGAGTATATAGAATAATTAAAATAGAAAGTATGAAAATCAACTTTAAGAAAATCGAGGCCCAGACCTCATTCGAAGGCGCCAAGCAGACCTTCGACGTAGCCGAAACGGTCGGCAATGAAATGATGTACAACGGAAGTATCCTTCTGGATATAGGCTTTGAAGACCTGGCACGGGAAATCTACTACTCGAAAGATGCGGTGGAAATCCCGGAACAGTATTGCAAGGCTCTTGAACTTGTGGTGAAGAACTCGCGGCTCATAGCTGCCGTGAAACGTGCGGTAATTAACCAACTGAACGTCATCCAGCCATCTTAAATCAATTCTGAAAATTATGGTATTGGAATCAAATCAGTTCAACCAGCTTGTAGAGGAGGTGAAGAAAGCCCTTCTTGTCGGCTCCCAAGGTGTGGGCGATGTGGAGATTGTCGATTCGCTGGCCGATATCGTGAGCCTGCCCGCCCTCCGTCTTGCCGGTATGGAAGAATCGGTGGTCGAGGCACCGCTTGAGTTGCTGTCTGCCCCTGCTGAGGAAGCTGCTGAGGAAGTGCGCAAAGCCGAAGCGGAGCGTGTCATAGTGGAGAACGCACGCAAGGAAGCTGAGAAATCCCGTGAAACGGCTGAGACAAAGCGTGCTTCATCTGAAAGTACCCGCGCATCTGCTGAAACTACGCGTATCAATGCCGAAAAGGAACGTGTGACAGCCGAAGGTCTCAGGAAAACGGCAGAGACAGAGCGAGGCAAAGCTGAAGCGGTCCGACAGACGTCTGAGACCGGACGGGCAACTGCCGAAACCGGCCGTGTTACTGCCGAAGGTAAACGTGTCAGCGCCGAGGAGGAACGTAAAAATGCTGAGACAGTGCGGGCCAACGCAGAGTCAACCCGACAGACAGCCGAAACGGGTCGTGTCAATGCTGAAACCGGTCGTGCTACAGCAGAAGGTAAGCGCGTTACTGCTGAGAATGCCCGAAGCACTGCTGAGGATACACGTAATAGTGCGGAAACTAACCGCCAAACAGCCGAAACCGGACGCGTAAATGCTGAAAGTACCCGTGTCACTGAATTTGCTGCCCTCAAGCAGGAATCGGAGACGGCTACTGCAAATGCTACTGATACGGCAGAACATCCTACCTACATCGGTGCAGACCACTATGTATACCAATGGGATAAGAGCGCTAAAGAATACGTTAAGACGGATATCTATGTGAAAGGCAAGCCGGGAGATACATTCACCCTTCTTGGACGTTACGATACGCTTGATGCCTTAAAGACTGCTGTACCTGACGGGGCAAACATCACTGGTTTCTATTCCGTTGGAACTGCATTGCCTTATACATATTATGCCTGGTATAACGGTGATTGGCAAAGTCAAGGACAATTGCAAGGTCCAAAGGGCGATAAAGGCGAGAAGGGGGATACGGGAGCGCAAGGTCCTCAAGGCGTACAAGGTCCACAGGGCATGAAAGGTGATACCGGTGCCACAGGACCGCAAGGAGTAAAAGGTGATACTGGTGCTACCGGTCCTGCTGGTGCAAAAGGCGCCACTGGTGCACAAGGAATACAAGGTCCAAAGGGCGATAAAGGAGACAAAGGTGATACGGGTGCAAAAGGCGCTACCGGTGCTACTGGTGCCACGGGTGCAGCAGGTGCAAGTGCCAGTATTACCGGTGCTACTGCTACGGTTGACGCCAACATCGGTACGCCCTCCGTGACCGTTTCTCTCGGTGGTACCGCATTGGCCAGAACCTTTTCCTTTGCTTTCAAGAACCTGAAGGGTGCTACCGGAGCTACTGGACCTAAAGGGGAGACTGGTGCGCAAGGACCACAAGGTCCGCAAGGTGTCGGTGACCCGACAGTTACCGGTGTGAATACGGTCACGACATTGACCTCCCTGCCGATTTCCAAGAGAAGTATCACTGCAAGTTTGGGCTCTGCCACGAACATCAGCCTTGCTTCCGGAATGTCAGTGGGTAATGATTTGTATATCCGTTGCGTCGCATCGGCGGCATTCACACAGCCGATACCCAATACCGGGGCGTTCACTTCGATGTCCGGTACTTCAATCAGTGTTTCCGCTGGAGATATCTTTGAGATTAGTATCTGGTGCTATGCCGCTGGTGCCTATTCAATATCCGTAAAAACAAGGGACTAAAGTTTATGAGTGTATTAAAAAGACGAAGCAATAATATAAAGGACGGTCAGTATGTGATTGCATTCTCCAGCAGTAGAGCCTTGATAGATATTTCCAAGGATTGTGGAATGACATGGACCAGAAAACAGCCTTCTGACCTTACTAATGTAAACGAATACTTTTTCAGCAACGATAAAACGAGGATAGCCATGTCCGGAGACGGTAGACATATCTATTGCTCATGCTATATGGCAAATGTGGGATTATTGCGTTCTACGGATTTTCTGGAGACGGCAGAACCTTTCAAGCCTGATAATTGCTATTCCGTGTACTCGATAGCCTGCAACGGCAGGGGGAATCTGGTCGCTATTGTATGCAAGAATAACAATAACAAATATGATTTGATGCTTTCCGGGGATTATGGGAAGACATGGACTAAAATTACCGATTCGAGTTTCTCCGCCCGTACATTGGCCATATCCTATGACGGGAAATATATGGTTATAGAGGGGGGGTACTCTTATTCCGGTGCACGTATATCCGCTGATTACGGAAAAACCTGGGCATTGAAACATTCCGTTATTGGAAATAGCTTTGCTTTGGGGCTTTCGTCTGACGGAAAGTATGCGATAGCACAGGAAAGTTCTTCTCCGTATCGTATGTTCAAATCTTCGGATTATCTGGGCTCATTTACTGAAATAAATACGGCACCGCTTACATCAGGTATTAGAGCGAATTACCGATTTATCATAATGAATAAAAATAGGCTTTAACAATAATGCAATATATACATATTTATTCAGAGGAGAAAGTTGTCCGTCTTGATTTTGAACTGGACGGAAACTATGAAGTGGGTACAACCTATGAGGATTACCTGAATGGAGCCTGGGTACCGTTGAATGCGGAACAAAAAGCATTTTATGAAACCCATCCGGCAGCGTCTGCAAAGGAAATTCTTGAATGTGAATTAATCCCTCCCTATGAGCCGACTTTGGAGGGTGTGAAGAGCGCGAAGGTCAATGAAATTGCTGTTTACGACGGGTCCGATGCCGTGAATTCCTTTACGCTTGGTGGTAAGCGGATGTGGCTTGACAAGGATACGCGGGTAGGACTGGTGAACTCAATTACTATCGAGCAGGCTGTGGGTAAGGAGACAACCGTGCTGTGGTATGATACCGTGAAGTATGTAATCCCCATTCCTCTTGCCTTGCAGATGCTGGCCGCACTGGAACTGTATGCCTTGGAATGCTATAATGTCACGCAGGAACATCTGGCCGTGGTTATGGGACTTGCTACGAAAGAGGAGGTCGGAGCATATGATTACACTTCTGGTTATCCTGAAAAATTAGTGTTCAACCTTTAAATTGATGGCTTATGATTTACTTATATTTTATGTCGCTGTTTTTGCTCACTATGTACATAATGTATGCGGTGAGAGTGTGCGGAGTGCCTTGGAGCTTGTCTGATACCTACTATCAGTTGAAGAAGCGGAATCGTCCGGCATGGCTGTTCCAGATAGCTATGATTGTTCCTGCCATGCTGCTTATGCCGGTGTGGATTGAATGCTCATCGGAGAACCTGCAATGTTTGGCATTTCTTGCTTGCGGTGGGCTGATGTTCGTCGGGACAGCCCCGCTGTTCAAGGAGGAATTTCAGAGCAAAGTACATTATGCAGGGACAGTAATAGCCGGATTAGCTACAATTCTTTGGGTTTGTCTCTCCGGTATGTGGTACTTGCCTGCGGTTGCTTTCCCGATAGCCGTTGTTATCATGTTGAGATACCGGAAATGGCTGTTCTGGGCAGAGATGGCAGCGTTTGCTTGTGCTTATGTGGGGGTGCTTATAATTTGTATCGATTGTTAAACCGGGAGAAATGGAAATGAATGATTGGATTATGTTGGTGACCGCACTCGGTGGCATTGAGGGCATCAAGCAGCTTGTTAAGTGGTGGATGTCGCGCAAGACCAATGCGCGTATTGAGGATGCCCATGCGGATGTTGAGGAGTTCAAGGCATTACGGGAGTACAACGAGTTCCTGCAGAAGCAGCTTTCGGAGAAGGAACAGCGGTTTGTGGAACAGACTGACCGGCTCCGTAAGGCACAGGATGAGCTGTTTACACTGAAGGAGACTAATTCTGACTTGAAACTGGAATTGGCACTGAAACGGTGTGAGAGAAAGAAGTGCGGTGACAGAGAACCGCAAAACGGATATTAATTAAAGATTAGAAGAGGAGGAAAAGAAATGAGTGTACCAAGAGGATTGAGAAACAACAATCCCGGCAACATCCGTCTGAGCAAGGACAAATGGCAGGGATTGAGAGAGAGACAGGAAGATAAAGAATTCTTCCAGTTCGTCAGCATTGAATGGGGCTACCGTGCGTTGATGCGCACGTTGCAGAACTACCGGTGGAAACACGGGATGAAAACCATTAGTGATTTTATAACCCGATGGGCACCGCATAAGGAAAACGATACCGGAGCTTATATCCGCAAAGTATGCCGTGAAATGGAGGTGCCAAACACCTATATCCCGGACATTGAGGACAAGGCAACGGTGTGCGCTTTTGCCGCTGCCATCTCGTTGGTAGAAAACGGCATCCCGGCTGTGATGGAGGACGTAGAGAAAGGATGGAAACTGTTATGAAACGGTTGCCTTGGATATTGGTTGCGCTGCTGGCGGTTGCTTGTGTGGCGGCTTGGCTTCGCCCGCATGAGCAGCCTCCGGCTGAAGTTCGTGTAGAAACGAAGATAAAGACGGTTGTCAGGGTAGATACGATGCTTATCTCTGCGCCGATGGCTGTGTTCTGGCGTTTCGTGCCGGATGATACGACACGGATAGGTGATACCTTGCTTCATCGCCGACAAGTAGTGTATTCAGACAGCTCGTATCGGGCTGTGGTGAGCGGATATGTAGACCCTCGGCTGGATAGTTTACAGGTATTTCCTAAGACGGTGTATCAGACGGTGACGAATGATATATACCATCCAGTCGCCATCAAGTCGAAGAAGAAGCGGTGGGGATTTGGCTTGCAGGCTGGGTATGGCCCGGGTGGATGGTATGTCGGTGCCGGAGTGAGTTATA
>OIWN01002197.1_pt1 | contig 13579 bp, 9 predicted proteins | sample 1587591 | NCBI WGS metagenome assembly OIWN01 (sample SAMEA3888901, study PRJEB22519) | human gut metagenome | biome: human gut; feature: human-associated habitat; material: faeces | place: Denmark | collected 2010 | reverse complement strand
TTTGATAAGCCCAGTATAGCAACTGAAAAATCATTTTGCAATTCAAAAGGCGTTCATAGCCGTAGCAAGCAGTGTCTTCGTATATACAAAGACCATTTTTGCGTTGCAAAATGCTTGTTGGGAAATCCCAAACCCTTGAACTACATCCGATGGATGCAGGCTACGCGTTTTTTGCAAAACGCTCTTTCAGCACACCACAGGAATGCGCAGCCATCACGGAATTGTGATGATTACAGGGATTGAGATTGCATCCCAACAAGCGAATGAACACAGCAGAATTTTAATTCTGCGTGCGAATTTAGCCTTTGTGCGCACAAAGGCTCTGCTCGCCACGGTTATGGCTCTGCGAATGCGATTGAGAAACTTTTCATTCGCATTGCAAACCGGGTGGCACTTTTGTATAATTGGTTCAATGAACACACGCATAAAATCGGAGGGGCTGTCCGATTAAAAAATCTAAAAATGCGCTATTGCAGGCCACTGGGAGGAATAGCATGAACAAGCAGCAACTCGCATCGAAAATCTGGGAATCTGCCAACAAGATGCGCTCTAAAATCGAAGCCAACGAGTACAAGGATTACATTCTGGGCTTCATGTTTTATAAATTTCTGTCGGACAAAGAAGTCAAATGGCTGAAAGAGAATGACTGGACAGACGAATATCTGCCGGATTTGACCGAAGACGATGCCGAAACGCTGGATACCGTTCGGAAGAATGTCGGCTATTTTATCGCCTATGAAAATCTGTTTTCCACATGGATCAGCAAAGGCAACGACTTCAAGGCTGACGACGTAACGGTGGCATTGCAGGCATTCAGTCGACTGATCGACCCGCACCACAAAAAGGTGTTTGACGGTGTCTTTGCTACGCTGCAAACCGGCCTGTCCAAACTGGGTGAAAGCTCCGGTGCGCGGACAAAGGCCATTCGCGACCTGATCTATCTCATCAAAGATATTCCCATGGACGGCAAGCAGGATTATGATGTTCTCGGCTTTATCTACGAATATCTGATCAGCAACTTTGCAGCAAATGCAGGCAAGAAGGCCGGCGAGTTCTACACGCCGCACGAAGTTTCGCTGCTCATGTCTGAAATCGTGGCGTACCACCTGAAAGACCGGGAAGAGATCAAAATTTACGACCCCACCAGCGGTTCCGGCTCACTGCTGATCAACATTGGTCAGTGTGCCGCACGGTATATGGGCAATGGCAACAACATCAAATACTACGCACAGGAGTTGAAGGAAAACACCTACAACCTGACCCGCATGAACCTTGTCATGCGCGGCATTCTGCCCGACAACATTGTAACGCGCAACGGCGATACGCTGGAGGAAGATTGGCCGTACTTTGAAGAAAACGACCCGGTCAACACCTACGACCCGCTGTTTGTGGATGCGGTGGTATCAAATCCCCCATATTCGCAGGCGTGGAATCCGAACGACAAAGAGAACAACCCGCGCTTTTCGGATTACGGCCTTGCCCCCAAAGGCAAGGCAGACTACGCCTTTTTGCTGCACGACCTGTATCATATCCGCAATGACGGCATTGTGACCATCGTTCTGCCCCACGGTGTTCTATTCCGTGGCGGTGAAGAAGGTACAATTCGCAAAAATCTGATTGACCACAACAACATTGATGCAATCATCGGTCTGCCCGCCAATATTTTCTTCGGCACAGGCATTCCCACCATCATCATGGTGCTGCGGAAGAATAAAAAGGATTCGGACGTTCTGATTATTGATGCGTCTAAGGGCTTTGAGAAGGACGGCAAAAACAACAAGCTGCGTGCCTGTGACATCAAACGCATTGTGGATGCTTACAAGGAACGCCCGGAGAAAATCGAAAAGTTCGCACGCAGAGTATCCCGCGCAGAGATTATCCAGAATGATTACAACCTGAACATCCCCCGGTATGTGGATTCCTCGGAAAAGGCTGAGAGCTGGGATATTTATGCTTCCATGTTTGGCGGCATTCCCGAGGCCGAACTGCAAGACCTGTCTGCCTACTGGACAGCATTCCCGCACCTGAAAGCGGCTCTGTTCAGCCCGGACAACGAAGCCTATTGCCGTCTGAATGTGGCCAATTTGAAGAACGCTGTTCTGTCCCACCCGGATGTGGTGGCGTTCAAGACCGCTTTCCAGAATGCTTTCGGTGACTTTGATGCCTATTTGAAGTCCGCACTCATCGACGGCATGATGCAGCTGAATGCTGCCGGCGAGGAAGAACGCCTGAGCCGGGAAATCTTTGCACGGCTGGCAGGAATTCCGTTGGTTGACCGCTATGCAGCATACCAGCTTTTGGACGATGACTGGAAGAAAATTGCCATCGACCTTGAAATCATCCAGACCGAGGGTTTTGCCGCAACCAAGCAGGTAGACCCCAACATGGTGCTGAAAAAGGATGCCGAGGTGCAGGACGGCTGGGTGGGCCATGTGCTGCCCTTTGAGCTGGTGCAGAGCGTTAAAATGCACGAGGAAGTAACAGCACTGCAGGCAAAGGAAACCAGACTTTCCGAGATTGCCGGAGAATATGAAAGCCATCTGGACGAACTGAGCGAGGAGGACAAGGAGCAGAACTTTGTGAATGACGCAAAGGACGCCTTTGTTGCCGCTGAGGTCAAAAAGGCCATCAAGGCGCGGGAAGTAGAGCCTGCCACCATGAGCATTCTGAAGGATGTGGACGCGCTGTTTGCCGAGGAAAAGACCCTGAAAAAGAAGGTCAAGGACGACAGTGCGGCACTCCATCAGCGCACCAAGAGCGTGATCGAGCACCTGACCGATGAAGAAGTGCGTGACCTGCTACATCGCAAGTGGATCCTGCCCCTGATGGAAAATCTGAACAGCCTGCCGGATGCCGTTCTGGACGATTTTGCAAAGCAGCTGGATGCCGTCTGCAAGAAATATGAAACCACCTTTGAGGACGTAGAGAGCCAGATTGCCGATACCGAGCACGAATTGCTGGGGCTGCTGGACGATTTGCAGGGAAATGAATTTGACATGAAGGGCATTGCAGAACTCAAAAAGTTGCTGGGAGGTGAATGATTATGCAGGATAACGAGAAGAAACCTGCCCTCCGGTTCAAGGGCTTCACTGACCCTTGGGAACAGCGTAAGTTCTCAGAATTGTATGAAAAGGTAAGTCGTAAAAACGATTTAACATATGGCAAGGACGATATTATATCTGTTGCCAATATGTATTATAAGGCAGAGTCATATATTACGGATGAAAATTATCTATTAACTTACAATGTTTTTGAAATGGGTGACATTGCATTCGAAGGCAATAAAAGCAAAAATTTTGCACATGGACGTTTTGTAGAAAATACGATAGGAAATGGCATCGTTTCGCACGTTTTCGATGTATTTAAACCACGAATGACAAATTATGATTTGCAATTCTGGAAATATGCAATTAACAATGAGCGGATTATGGGGCCGATCCTTTTGCGTAGCACAAAGGCTTCTACCATGATGACGAATCTTGTTGCCGATGACTTCTTGCAGGAAAATTTTCTTATTCCTTGCTATGAAGAGCAAAAAAAGATTGGTGAATTTTTGAATCAGCTCGACACCCTTATCACCCTTCATCAGCGTAAGCATGAGAAGCTGGTGAATATCAAAAAGTCCATGCTGGACAAGATGTTCCCCCAAAATGGGGTATCTGTGCCGGAAATTCGCTTCAAGGGGTTTACTGACCCTTGGGAACAGCGTAAGCTGGGAGAAATTTGCGATTTCATTACAAAAGGTGCAACGCCAACAACATACGGCTTTTCATGGCAACCAGATGGAGTCCCCTTTTTTCGCAATGATTCGATCAAGGATAATGTTTTTGTGTTTGGAGAGTTTTCATATATTTCGGAAGCTGCTAACGAAGTATTAAAGCGTTCGGAAGTACATGGAAATGACATTCTTATCGCTATTACAGGTGATATTGGAAAAGTTGGAATTATACCTGACACAGTTGAAAAAGCAAATATCAATCAGCATATCGCAAGAGTTCGCATTCGTAAAGAAGCACTTCCGTATTTTGTATATCAATACCTAGCATCGGATGATACGCAAAAGGAATATCAAAAAATTAAAACAGGTTTGTCGATGCCCCAGCTAAGTTTGGAGCAGGTTCGAGACATTGTTGTGAAGATTCCTGAGTTCAATGAACAGGGAAAAATTGCAGATTGCCTTAGACGTATTGACACCCTTATCACCCTTCATCAACGTAAGTTGGAAAAGCTGCAAAACATCAAGAAATCTTGTCTTGAAAAGATGTTTGTATAAAAACAAGTGGTGCAATTTGCCCGCAACCAGAAGATGGACGTACCGTCGTTTGTTGTTTGGCTAAGGAGCAACGCAATTTCTCTTGCCAATTCAGAATATGCAAAACAGGCTGATGAATGAAAATTAAGGCAATGTCAGACGCTTGGAACAGCTGTGTTTTAAGACTATCGAGAGTCAAAAATCAAAATTTGAGCCGAATACGCAAAACCGAGAGTGAAATTTTCAGCGAACATTCGGTAGGCGGTGGAAAATAGCTGCTGAAAGTGTGCATTTGCTCCTACTTGGGAACAGCGTAAGCTGGGAGATATTTCAGAAATTAAAACCGGGCCTTTTGGTAGTACGCTTCACGCAGATGATTATGTCAGTGATGGCATCCCGATTATAACAACGGAACACTTCAAAACGGGTTCACTTCCAATCGATAAATGTGGATTACCCCAAGTATCGGAAAATGACTTCAGTAGATTATCAGCTTATATTCTAAATGCGGGAGATATTGTATTCTCTCGTGTTGGTTCAGTTGACATAAACGCCCTGATTACGCCATTTCAAAGTACTTGGCTGTTTTCTGGACGTGTTCTGAGAGTGCGTCCTCAGAATAAAAACTCGTCGCAGTTTTTGCATACGCTATTAGAAACCGAAGATGTTAAAAATGACATTCGTACACGAGCTGTTGGGCAAACAATGCCGAGCATAAACACTGAAATATTGAAAACCACACCATTGCGATTACCAGAATCAACTTTAGAACAAGAACAGTTGGGCAAGTATTTCCTCAATCTCGACACCCTTATCACCCTTCATCAGCGTAAGCTGGAAAAGCTTGTACAAATTAGAAAAGCATTCGCAGAGAGGTGCTTTTTGCAAAGTCGAAAGGAGTTCGTTATGGCGTTTACAAAAGAAGCCGATTTTGAAGAGGCGGTGGTAAAGCTCCTGATAGAACGCGGCTGGAAAGATGGTGTGCTGAAGAACTACACCGAACAGCAGCTGATCCAGAATTGGGCGAACATCCTTTTTGAAAACAACCGTGGCATTGACCGACTGAACGATTATCCGCTAACGGATGGCGAGATGCAGCAGATCATGGAACAGGTCACGAACGCGAAAACGCCGATGAAGCTGAATAAATTTATCAACGGCAAAAGTGTGCTTATCAAGCGTGACAATCCTGACGATAAGCTGAATTTCGGCAAAGAAGTGTCCCTGAAAATCTATGACCGTCTGGAAATTGCAGCCGGACTCAGCCGCTACCAGATCGCAGAGCAGCCAAAGTTCCCCACCAAGTCCAAAATTTTGAATGACCGCCGCGGCGATTTGATGCTGCTCATCAATGGTATGCCGGTCATTCACATGGAACTGAAAAAGAGCGGTGTTTCCATCATAAAGGCTTGCAACCAGATTGAAAAATATGCCGCAGAGGGCATTTTTACGGGACTGTTCTCGCTGGTGCAGATTTTTGTGGCCATGAACCCGGAAGAAACGGTCTACTTTGCCAATCCCGGCCCGGAAGGACAATTCAACCCCAGCTACTATTTCCATTGGGCGGACTTCTACAACGAGCCGATGAACGACTGGAAAGACGTTACAACGGCACTTTTGTCTATCCCGATGGCGCATATGTTGGTGGGCTTTTATACCGTTGCCGATGGTTCCGATGGCATTTTGAAGGTGATGCGTAGCTATCAGTACTACGCTGCCAGCAAAATTTCGGATGCCGTGTCCAAGGCGAAATGGGAGAATGACCAGCAGCGCGGCGGCTACATCTGGCACACTACAGGTTCCGGCAAGACCATGACTTCTTTCAAGTCCGCTCAACTGATTGCCTCTTCCAAGGATGCGGACAAAGTGATCTTTCTGATGGACCGAATCGAGTTGGGTACCCAGAGCCTGAAAGAATACCGCAACTTTGCAGAGGAAAACGAGGAGGTGCAGGCTACCGAGAACACGGATGTTCTTGTGGACAAGCTGAAAAGCATTTCGCCGTCCGATACGCTCATCGTCACCTCCATCCAGAAAATGAGCAACATCAAGGATGATGCACAAAACAAGCTGAACCCCAACGACATTGCGCTGATCAACGCAAAGCGGTTGGTTTTTATCGTGGACGAGTGCCACCGTTCCACCTTTGGCGATATGATGCAGACCATCAAGCATACATTCCCGAAAGCACTGTTCTTTGGTTTTACCGGTACGCCGATCCAAGGCGAAAACCAGAAGAAAATGAGCACCACCGCCACCGTTTTCGGCAACGAACTGCATCGGTACAGCATTGCAGACGGCATTCGGGATCACAACGTGCTGGGCTTTGACCCTTACAAGGTGCTGACCTTCAAGGACAGCGACTTGCGGAAAGCGGTCGCACTGGAAAAAGCAAAGGCATATTCTGTGGACGAAGCTCTGGCCGACCCACAGAAGAGCAAGGTGTTTTATAAGTATCTGAATCTGCCGATGGCAGGCGGAAAAGATGCGCTCGGTGAGGAGATAAAGGGCATCGAGGATTATATTCCCAACACCCAGTATGAGGGCGAAGAACACCAGAAAGCCGTGGTGGAGGACATTTGCGAGAACTGGCAGACCCAGAGCCGCAACAGCAAATTTCATGCCATTTTTGCAACCTCCAGCATCCCGGAAGCCATCCAATATTACAAGAGGTTCAGAGAAGCCGCACCATGGCTGAAAGTCACCGCACTATTTGACCCCAACATTGACAACAACGGCAAAGGCGTCACCAAAGAAGAAGGGCTAAAAGAGATCGTAGAAGACTATAACGCCCGCTATGGACAGGACTTCAGCATTCCGACCTTTGCCAAGATGAAAAAGGACATTGCGGCACGTCTGGCGCACAAATCACCCTACCAGCGCATCGAGCATACCCCGGAAAAACAGCTTGATCTGCTGATCGTGGTGGATCAGATGCTGACAGGCTTTGACTCCAAGTGGATCAACACCCTGTATCTGGATAAAATGCTGCAATACGAAAATCTGATTCAGGCGTTCTCCCGCACCAACCGACTGTTTGGCGATGACAAACAGTTTGGCACCATCAAGTATTACCGCCGTCCGCACACGATGGAGAAAAATATCGCAGATGCAGTAAAAGAGTATTCCGGCGATAAACCGTTTGGCCTGTTTGTAGATAAACTGGACAAGAACGTGGAAAAACTGAATGCCCTCTATGCGGAGATCAAAGATCTGTTTGTGTCGGCGGGCATTGAAGAGTTTTTGCAGATCCCTGCGGATATGGCAGAGCGCAAAAAGTTTGCCGACCTGTTCCAGTCCTTCAACGAAAATTTGGAAGCAGCCAAGGTGCAGGGCTTCGAGTGGGATAAGCCCATTGTGATCATCAACGAGGATACAGATGAGAAAACGGAACTTCATGCGGACTTTGACGAGAGAACGTTCAAAGTGCTGGCACTCCGCTATAAAGAGCTGTTCACGCCGAATCCGGATGGCAGTGAAAATGACCCGGACGATGACGTTCCCTATGCGGTGAACAGCTATCTGACCACCATTGATACTGCTGACATCGACACGGATTACATGAACTCCCGCTTTGAAAAGTACCTGAAAATTTTCTATCAGGAGGGTGCAGAAGCAGAAGCCATCCATCAGGCCGAAACGGAGCTGCACAAGACCTTTGCCACCCTCTCGCAGGAAGAACAGAAATATGCGAATATTTTCCTGCACGACATTCAAAGCGGCGCAGTGGTTCCGCAGCCGGGAAAGACCTTGCGGGAGTACATTGCCGAGTACATCGCCCAAAAGCAGAACGACCAGATCCACAAAGTAGCTGAAGTTTTCGGCTTGGACGAAAAGAAGCTGCGGGCATTCATGCGTGCAAATATCACCGAAGCCAACATCAACGAGTTTGGCCGTTTTGATGACCTGAAAGCTACTGTGGATAAGACAAAAGCAAAGGCATATTTTGAAGCAATCGAGGGTACAAAGCTTATTCCGCCCAAGGTGCCTGTCAAGTATGATAAACTCTTGCGCGAATTCATCGTAAGTGGCGGATTTGACCTGAAAATGCTGAAAGAACCATAAAATGGGTGCAAAATCACCCTGCTGACCAAGAGCCGAGGCGCGTCCTCGGCTCTTTTTTCGCGCCAAAATCCTAAAACACACCTACTTGGGAACAGCGTAAGCTGGGGGATATTACGGTTGAGCTGTCAGAATACGCCACACAAGAATTAGGACTTCCGCTATTAACTTCATCACGTAGTGGCCTTATGTATCAAGACGAATATCGTGATAGTCGAACGACAAAAAGCACGGAAACGCTTTTTAGTGTTGTTCCAGTAGGAACGTGTACATATAGGCATATGAGTGATGATGACGTGTTCCACATGAATATCAATACCTTGGAAAAAGGATTGGTAAGCCGTGAATATCCTGTCTTTGAAGCATCTAAGGGCAATAATCTTGAATTTCTGGTTCAACATATTAACTCAAGTGAGGAATTCAAGGCTTTTTGTGCCGAACAGAAAAAAGGCGGCACGAGAACCAGACTGTACTACAATACGCTTTGTCAATTTACCGTGCGTGTTCCAGCATTAAAGGAACAGGCCCAAATTTCCCAATGCCTCAAAAAACTCGACACCCTTATCACCCTTCATCAGCGTGAGCATATAAAACCGATTTTGGAGGTAAAACGTGTTAAACGAAATGAATGAAAACAACCTGTTCTGCGATTATTATGAGCAGTGGGTTGCTGTATACAAAGAGGGTGCAGTTCGCCCGGTTACATTGGATAAGTACAAAATGACCCTTTCTTGGGTAAAAAAACTCGCTCCTACTTTGAAACTCTGTGAGGTTTCCAGAGTGACCTATCAGCAGCTTTTGAACGATTATGCCGTAGGCCACGAGCGTCAGACCACGATGGACTTCCACCATCAACTGAAAGGCGCCATCATGGATGCTGTGGATGATGGACTGATCGTGAAAGACCCAACCCGAAAAGCAATCATCAAAGGCAAGCCCCCGGTGCCTAAAAAGGTGAAATACCTGAACCAGTTTGAACTGCATCTTTTGTTGAGCGACTTGGATCTACAGGGAAAACTCAACTGGGACTGGATGATTTTGCTGATTGCCAAAACCGGCATCCGCTTTTCCGAAGCATTGGCGATCACTCCTGCGGATTTTGATTTTGCCCATCAGATGCTGTCCATCAATAAAACGTGGGATTATAAAGGAAACGGCGGATTTCTGCCAACAAAAAATAAATCGTCTGTCCGTAAAATTCAAATTGACTGGCAGACGGTGATTCAGTTCGCAGCACTGGTAAAAGACGTTCCTGAAGATAAGCCGATTTTCGTGTTCAAGGAACACGCCTACAATTCCACTGTTAACGATGTTCTGGAACGGCACTGCGACCGGGCCAAGATCCCGGTCATCTCGGTACATGGTCTGCGGCATACCCACGCTTCGGTGCTTTTGTTTGCAGGGGTATCCATTGCAAGCGTAGCAAGGAGGCTGGGGCATTCCAGCATGACAACCACGCAGAAAACCTACCTGCATATCATTCAGGAACTTGAAAATCAGGACATCGACCTTGTAATGCGGTCACTCTCTGGATTAAGCTGATAAAATAATCAACCATCGCTCGCGCTGGTGAAGGATGATAAGAGAAAAGCCAAACCTCAAGCTGTACAGGATGTACGGTGAGGTTTGGCTTTTTGGTATCAGCTGCTCTTTTGATTTTCGTTCATAATTCTTCTGGCTCGTCCGCGCGTGGTATCCTCAAAGGTCTCATCTTCGCTGAAGCGCAGCCAGAAGGGGTCCTCCATCAGGCAGGCGTTAGTGCGCTTTACGATTTCCCACGCATTGTAGTCGGGCAGTCCCATCATCTCCAGAATCTCCTTGCAGTCCATCCGATTCCGGGGAAAGATGCGCTTCTTTGCCCAGACAACCACATCGACCAGCGGCACTTTGCGGCTGTTGCCGATAAAGAGGTTCAGAGGCAGGTCATACTGCGGCACACCCTCATTTGCGCAAAGAGACTGCCCATCTTCGCTTAGGTGTGCAATTTCTTTTTCATCCATCATCAATTTCAGATAGGCCATTTTATCACCCCATGGCGGCTTTCAGGTAGTGCAGACGGTATTTCAGGTATTGACGGATCGCAGCTGCTCGCTTTTCGCTCAACAATGCAAGAATAGGCGAGATGGACTGAGTGATTTCACTATACAACTCGTCCAAGTCACGCGTTGGCAGCACAGGCTCATCGATCATCTTGATTTGCTGGGCATGGTGACTGCGGAACGGTTTGGCTTTGTCGAACTGATAACGGAGCTTCGTGTCGGTCAATTCTTCATCCGTTGCCCACGCAAGCAGACTGCCGCCATTGTCGTAAATAGGCGGAGCATAATTTTTTCCATCCCGGACGATTACATCAAAATTGTTTTCGTGGCGGTCTTCGTTGCCGATAAAGGCGTCAAATGCCAGCATTTGATAAAGCCACTTCTTACCATATAGTTCTATCGCATACTGGAACAATGCTTCCGGTGAAGCGGCTCGACCGCTGGCAAGGAAATGGGCATCAGCCAAGTCTGCAAAATGATACAGCTGTTCATCGTCCGTTGTGAACTTGGGGCAGACGCTGACCACATCGCAGGAATAGGTCTGAATATCGGGAAAGAGTTTGGCAGGCATTAGGGCGTATTCCACATGAGGCAGACCCAGAACCTGTGCAATCAGCGATGCCATCACCTCAGAATATGGCTCATATCCAGCCGTTCCGGCTTCTGTGATGGAGTTGCCTTTGACCATAACAAGCTGGTCGTCCACGCGATACCAGCCCTTTGAGAGCATTCCACGGCTCGTCCGTGTTTCATGCTTTTCGACCAACTGGATTTGTGCAGGGACTTCGATTGGGCTCATGGTATCACGCTCCTTTGTTCCATTATACCATGTTTGGATGGATAGACAAGATGAATCGTGGTTTCATTCTGCATACACGACTTCCCTCACCACCACCTCCTCTGCCTGCGCTTTCAGCCCATTCATGTGCGCCACCCAGAGAAGCTGTGCGCGCTCTTTGTCCGGCGCGGGGTACTTGTCTAACAGAGTGGTCATCGTGCGTTCCAGCCACTTGCAGGCCGTTTTCTGGACATCCTGCAAATGCGGCCAGAGCGTACCGTTCAGCAGCATCTGGTGATACAGCACAGGGCGCTGGGTTTTGAGGTAGGCCAGCCGCATCCGGCCATACTTGCCCAGCGGTTCGGTATCATCGGTCTGCGGCAGGGTGAGCAAGGGCAGCTGATACTCCCCAACCTGTGCGTAATGGATCTCGGTGCGGACAGTGTTCGTGTTCTTCATGGAAATTCTCCTTTGCATTTTCAACGCGTTTTGCGGCCTTTGTGGAAAACGACGCTCACTTCTTCCAGCTCTGTGCGGTCAGCCAGTTGCCCTGCGCCTGATAGTAGTGCTCCATCGTGGTGGGCGCGTTCAGGATGGTGGTGCGCAGATAGGCCATGATGTTCTTGATGGGCTGTGTGGTGTTGGACAGCACATCGAAGATGTACTCAATGTGCTGACTGGTCAGCTTGTCCAGCCGCAGCCGGATGGCCTTGGTCGTCTGCGGCTGTTTGCCGATGTACTGGGTCTGCCGTGGACAGCAGTACATCTCCACAATGTTGTCCAGCAGCTCCTCCAGCTTGTCGGGGTCATACCGCTGGGCAAGGGTGTCGATCTCCAAACGTTCCCGAAACTCCTCCCGTACCTGTGCTTCCATTTGGTCAAAATCTGCGGATTCGCCTGTCGGCCCTGATAGATTAGTACTTTGTCTTTTAGTATTTTGTTTATTAGTATTTTGTTGCGTTGCCTTTTCCAAATTGGGCTCAGCCAAATTTGGAAAATCCAAAAATGGTGAAGAACAAGGTTTCATGCGGCTTTTCGGGCTTTTGGTTGCGGACGGGTCCGACGGCCCGCCTTCCTTGCCGGGAACGGCAGGATCGTCCTCAACAGGCGATTCATAAACCTGATAATCGTAGTCGATGATCTGCCCTTTGGCATTGCGGACTTTCTGACGGCGGACATAGCCGTGTTCTTCCAGTTCCAGAACAGCGGTGCGTACACTGTCCAGACCATCCTTGCAACCAACGGTCAGCCCTTTCAGGCTGTAATCCCAATCGTCCGGCAGGGAGAGCATATAGGACAGCAGTCCCTTGGCTTTCAGGGACAGCCTCTTATCCTGCAGGTGGTGGTTGCTCATGACGGTGTAGTTAACATTTTTATTGACGCGGAATGTTGACATGGCGGCTTCCCTTTCAGCCCAATGCGGGCAAGAGAAAACGCAGCATTTCCCGGCTTTCGGGAAACGCTGCGTTCAGACAGGGAAGCCTGCTGTGAGCTGGCACAGCAACGGCAGCACTGCATATTTCTAACGGACATCTAACACAACTACACCTGAAATGCAGCCGCTGACGGCCCGTGTGAAAAAGGCTTTTTCTAACGTCATTTCGCAAAAAGCGGCTGATTTTTGCCTGCAAATTGCGGTGTAACGTGCCTTTTTTGAGGTTACAAAAATGCCCTCAGCTGCCAATGACGGCCGCGCGGGACCAGCTTCATCCAACAATTTTAAAGACTCGAAATGCGATAGGCCGGGAGACCGGTGCCAGGGTTCGACTCCCTGATGCTCCGCCAAATCGAATGGGCAGATGAATTTTATTCGTCTGTCCATTCTTTTTTGCCGGAACATCGCCCGTCCACCCTGTCTTGTGGGCGTATGGCATCATGCTGACGCATTGCCATAGCATAGCGAAAAGAACATACAAAAAATTGAAGCATATTAATAACAATTCTTACAACATTGATAAAACAATTTGATGCGGAAAAGTTAAAGTTTTCTGAAATTTGTATTTGCTGCAACACAGCAAGTTATTAAAACGCACAAAACCCCCGCTCCACAAAAAACGAGACGGTATTCAAGTGCTTGAGTGCCGACTACATTAATAATAAGTCCAAGATTTGATTGCAACAGCTTCGGTAAAACAATGTCAACAAGCGGGCCTACGACAACGTATGACAAAGGAACAAAACACCTTGCAATCATGGAACGCGATGCAAACACACGCCCCTGAAGAATCCGTGGTGTTTCCTGCATCCACAATGTGCCGGCAACCGTATTCAAAATTGGCGTAACAAATGAAAAGGAAAATCTTCCGATTGCAACAATGCAAGTAATATGTGTGAACCCCATAAGTTGCAAAGCTATGCCAGCAACCAAGCCACCAATAACGATCGTTTTATAAGTAAATTAGTTGATTGTCTTGAAAAATGCTTGATTTACGGGCATATTCGCAGGTT
>OIWN01002196.1_pt1 | contig 13582 bp, 5 predicted proteins | sample 1587591 | NCBI WGS metagenome assembly OIWN01 (sample SAMEA3888901, study PRJEB22519) | human gut metagenome | biome: human gut; feature: human-associated habitat; material: faeces | place: Denmark | collected 2010 | reverse complement strand
TGCAGTAGCGCTCCTCCAGCTTCTCGCTGCCGCCGTAGGTGACCCAGGCGCACTCAGGGGCAAAGCCCTCCACATGGTCCTTCTCCTTCTGGAGCAGGGACTCGGGGATCAGCATGGGCAGATACACGTTCTCGTGGCCGGTCTCCTTGAACCGACGGTCCATCTCCCGCTGGATGTTCTCCCAGATGGCATAGCCATAGGGGCGGTAGATGAACATGCCCTTGATGGAGGAGTAGTCGATCAGTTCCGCCTTCTTGCACACGTCGGTGTACCACTGGGCGAAGTCCACCTCCATGTCGGTGATCTGCTCCACCTGCTTCTTCTTGTCATTGGCCATTCTAGATCCGTCCTTTATCATCAAACTAAAAACTGGCGCGGCCCCGCAGGGCCGGGCATCAGATCAATGTGTCCCATCCATTTTATAAACAGAACCGGGAAAAGTCAAGGAAAACAAGCGGTATGGGAGGCCCAGACAAGGGGAATTCTATATCCTCAGCCACGCCGCGGCAGCGGACCTGGTAGGCTGAGGCGGGGCGAGACCGGGCCTTTTCCTTGCGCGTGGGCCGATTTTGTGTTACAATGACCCGAAATGCACAGAGCAGGCGGCAGAGGATCATCCACGCCGCCTGCCGGGGAGACGAGAAAGAGCGATGACACGATACGACGCAGGAGAATTTGATGTGGCCGTCATCGGCGCGGGCCACGCTGGCATTGAGGCCGCCCTGGCCTGCGCCAGAATGGGGCTGCGGACGGTGTGCTTCACCATCAACCTGGATGCGGTGGGCAACATGCCCTGCAACCCGGCCATCGGCGGCACCGGTAAGGGCCATCTGGTCCGGGAGCTGGACGCCCTGGGGGGCGAGATGGGCCGGGCGGCCGACCGGGCCTGCATCCAGTACCGCCTGCTCAACCGGGGCAAGGGGCCGGCAGTCTGGTCCCTGCGGGCCCAGGCGGACCGGCGGGAATATCAGAAGGTGATGAAGCACACCCTGGAGCGCCAGGAAAACCTGTGGGTGAAGCAGTCCGAGGTGGTGGACATCCTCACAGACGGAGGGGCGGTGTCCGGCGTGGTCACTTACACCGGGGCGGTCTACCGGGTCAAGGCGGCTGTGGTGGCCACCGGGACCTATCTGGGGGGACGCACCATCATGGGGGAGGTGGTCCGGGACTCCGGGCCTGACGGCCTGGCTGCCGCCGTCCCCCTGACAGCGTGCCTGACGGGGCTGGGCCTGACCATCCGCCGCTTCAAGACGGGCACGCCCCCCCGGGTCAATGCCCGCAGTGTGGACTTCTCCCGCATGGAGCGGCAGCCTGGGGATGAGGAGGGGCTGGCCTTCTCCTTCCAGACAGAGTGCCCGCCGGAGAACCGGGCGGTCTGCTGGCTGACCTACACCAACCAGCGCACCCACGACATCATTCGGGCCAATCTGGACCGCTCCCCCCTGTACGATGGCACCATCGAGGGGGTAGGGCCCCGGTACTGCCCCTCCATCGAGACCAAGGTGGTCCGCTTCCCGGATAAGGAGCGCCACCAGCTCTTCGTGGAGCCCATGGGGCTGGACACGGAGGAGCTGTACATCCAGGGGTTCTCCTCCTCTCTGCCTGAGGAGGTGCAGCTGGAGATGCTGCACACCGTTCCGGGGCTGGAGCGGGCGGAGATGACCCGGTGCGCCTATGCCATCGAATATGACTGCGTGGACCCCACCCAGCTGGAGGCCACCCTGGAGAGCAAGCAGGTGCCGGGACTGTACGGAGCGGGACAGTTCAACGGCTCCTCCGGCTATGAGGAGGCGGCGGTGCAGGGCTTTGTGGCGGGAGTCAATGCGGCGCTGGCGCTGCTGGGGCGGGAGCCTATGATCCTGCGGCGCAGCGAGAGCTACATCGGTACCCTCATCGACGATCTGGTGACCAAGGGTACGCAGGAGCCGTACCGCATCATGACCAGTCGGTCGGAGTACCGGCTGCTGCTGCGGCAGGACAACGCCGACCGGCGGCTGACCCCCATCGGCTACCGGCTGGGGCTGGTGCCGGAGGAGCGGATGCAGGCGGTGCGGGAGAAGTACGAGGCCGTAGACCGGGAGATCCGGAGGCTGGAGCACACGGGCATCCCCGGCAGCGAGGGACTGAACCGGCTGCTGGCGGAGCGGGGGTCGGCCCCCGTCACCGACGGCGCACGGCTCATTGACCTGCTGCGGCGGCCCCAGATGACGTATCGGGAGCTGATGACCTTCGACCCCGGCGCCCCGGAGCTGCCGGAGGACGTAGCGGAGCAGGTGGAGATCTCCGTGAAGTATGAGGGCTACATCCGCCGGCAGGAAAAGCAGGTGGAGGAGCTGCGGCAGCTGGAAAAGCACCGGCTGCCGCCGGATATGGAGTACAGCCACATTCAGGGACTGCGGCTGGAGGCACGGGAGAAGCTGGCGGCGGTGCGGCCTCTGGATCTGGGGCAGGCCAGCCGCATCTCCGGGGTGTCCCCGGCGGACATCGCCGCCCTGATGATCTGGCTGCACACCCGGACGGAGAGGGGGGACGCCACATGAAAATGCTGGATCTGACCCACTGCATCACACCGGAGATGCCGGTGTATCCCGGTACGGAGCCGCCCCGGCTGACGGCGGCCTGTACCATGGAGAAGGACGGCTTCCGGGAGACGCTGCTGGAGATGTACTCCCACACCGGCACCCACATGGACGCTCCGGCCCATATGCTGCCAAACGGACGGACGCTGGACGACTTCCCGGCGGAGACCTTCGCCGGGCGGGGCTTCGTGCTGGATTGCCGGGGAGCGGCGGAGATCACGCTGCCTATGCTGCGGCGGCAGGAGGAGGCCCTGCGGGAGACGGAGTTTCTGCTGTTTTGCACCGGGTGGGACCGATACTGGGGCCAGCCCCGGTACTATGAGGGCTTCCCGTGTCTGACGGCGGAGGCGGCGGAATACGTGGCGTCGCTGGGCCTGAAGGGTGTGGGGGAGGACAGCATCTCGCTGGACCCCTGCGACACGGAGGACTATCCCAATCACATGATCCTGCTGGGTGCGGGACTGGTCAATACGGAAAATCTGACAGGGCTGGAGGCGCTGGTGGGCAAGACCTTCACCTTCCTGACCCTGCCGCTGAAATGGGAGCACGCCGACGGCAGCAGCTGCCGGGCCATGGCCATGCTCCGGGAGGAGGAAACAAGATAATGGGCAAACTGCGATTTTTACTGGCACTGTGGCTGGCGAAGCTGTCGGTTCCGGCGCTGAAGATCACCCGGCACAACGGTACGGACTTTCCCGGCTCGCTGGCGCTGAAGCTGTGCCCGGATTTCCTGCGGTATGTGGGAAAGCCCGGCACCATCATCGCCGTCACCGGCACCAACGGCAAGACCACCGTCAGCAATCTGCTGACGGATATTCTGGAGGCGGACGGGAAGAAGGTTCTCAGCAACCGCTCCGGCTCCAACATCACCTCCGGCATCTCCACGGCGCTGCTGCGGGGCTGCGACCTGCTGGGGCGGGCCAAGTCCTATGACATGGCGGTGCTGGAGGTAGACGAGCGGGCCAGCGTCCGCATCTTCCCCTATGTGAAGCCGGACTATGCGGTGGTCACCAATCTGACACGGGACTCCATCATGCGGAACGCACACCCCGGCTACATTGCGGATATCCTGACCCGGAGTATCCCGCAGACGGCGACCATGATCCTTAATGCCGACGATCTGATCACCTGCGGGGTGGCCCCGGAGAACCGGCGGGTCTACTTCGGAGTGGACCGGCTGCCGGGGGACACCACCCGGTGCGAGAACCTCATCGACGATCTGCGGATCTGCCCCAAGTGCAGCGGTAAGCTCACCTACGTCTACCGCCGGTATCACCACATCGGCAAGTGCGTCTGCCCGGACTGCGGGTTCCGCTCCCCGGAGAGCGACTATCTGGCCACGGACGTGGATATGGAGAAGGGAACCATGGCCCTGCGGGAGGGCGGGGAGGAGCATCCCTACCGGCTTATCTCCGACAGTGTGCCGAACCTGTACAACATGGTGACGGTCATTGCCGTGCTGCGGCAGCTGGGGTACAGCCACGAGGCCATCAGCGGCTACATGAGCCGTGCGGCGGTGGTGGCCACCCGGCACATGGAGGAGCAGGTGGGGAATGTGAAGCTGGTGCGGCAGATGTCCAAGGAGAAGAACGCACTGGCCGGGTCCCGAACCTTCCAGTATATCGCCCAGCGGCCCGGCACCAAGGAGCTGCTGCTGATGATGAACTGTCTGGGGGACGCCCACCACTGGTCGGAGAACACCTGCTGGATCTTCGATGCGGACTTCGAGTATCTCCGCAACGACAGCGTGGTGCAGCTGGTGTGTACCGGCGCACGGTGCCGGGACTACAAGCTGCGGCTGCTGATGGCGGGGGTGCCGCAGGAGCGCATCGTCTGTGAGCCGGACGAGTTCCGGGCGGCGGAGCTGCTGCGCTATACCCCCGGCGATGACGTGTACATCCTCTACGGCACGGACTCCCTGGCCCTGTCGTATAAGGTGTACGACCACATGAAGGAGGAGGCCGCCCGGCGTACACAGGGCGGCGCAGAGAAGGAGGGTCAGGCATGAAGGTAGAGATCCTGTTTCCGGAGGTGGGGAACCTCTGCGGCGATCTGATGAACATCCGGTATCTGCACCAGTGCTGCCCGGAGCTGGAGGTGCTGGAGACGGATCTGAAGTCCCGCCCGGCGTTTTTGGAGGGCGGCGTGGATCTGGTATATATGGGCTCCGCCACGGAGAAGGGACTGGAGCTGATGGTGAAGGCCCTGACGCCCTATCGGGAGGAGCTGGCGGCCCGTGTGGACGGCGGCCAGCGGATGCTGGTGACGGGCAACGCTCTGGATGCGCTGGGGGAATACGTCCAGTCGGATCAGGGGCTGCGGTTCGACGGACTGGGCCTGCTGCCCACCCATGCCGAGTATCAGATGATGAACCGGCACAACAGCTTCTTTCTGGGGACCTATGGCACCGGGATGGAGATCGTGGGCTTCAAGAGTCTGTTCGGCCACACCTACGGCGCCGACGATCCCGGCACGGGGCTTTTTAAGGTGGTCCGGGGCGTGGGGCGGCGGCCCGGCTCTCTGGTGGAGGGCTTCCGCCGGGGCGGTCTGATGGCCACCTATCTCACGGGGCCGCTGCTGGTGCTGAATCCCCCCTTTACCAAGCAGCTGCTGCAGGAGCTGGGGGCCGAGGACACGCTGGCCTTCGAGGAGGCCGCCATGGAGGCCTATGAGGCCCGGCTGGCGGAGTTCCGGGACGAGAAGCGCAGCTACCTCTATTAAAACTGATGGCAGGTATCACCAGAAACGGCTGGTCAAGCTCCGCCGGATGGGGTATACTGAAAAACAAATGAATATGGGAGGCAATGTATGTCCAAGCTCTCTTATCTCGCACGGGTCATGTCCGGCGTGCGGCTGAAGAAAATGAACCAGATGATCGACGTCGTCCACGATAAGTGCGGCCAGAACAAGGTCAAGACCTTCTTCGATATGTGCTGGTGCGGCGCACGCTACGGGGCGGGTTACTACGACTATGTGATGTTCGGGTTTTACAACATGAACGGCCGCCAGCGGGACACCTATCTCACCCGTGTCCGCAACAAGAAGGTCATCGACCACATGAACGACCTCAGCTACTCCGACGAGTTCGACGACAAGCTGCGGTTCAACCAGCGGTTTGCCAAGTATCTGGGCCGCAAGACCCTCAACGGCGAGATGGCCACGCTGACGGAGTTTACGGACTTTATCGCCGGACAGGAGGCCATCTTCGCCAAGATCAACCACGGCGACTGCGGCCGGGGCGTGAACAAGCTGTATGTGAAGGACTATGAGTCCCCGGCGGTGATGCTGGACTACATCCGGCGCAACCAGCTGGTGGTGCTGGAGCAGGTGCTGCCCCAGCATCCCGACATGGCACGGCTCCACCCCTCGTCGGTGAATACCATGCGTATCCTGACGGATCTGGTGGACGGGGAGGTCCATGTGGCCTACATCAGCGTAAAGATGGGCCGGGGCGACGGGTACTGCGACAACTCCGGGCAGGGGGGTGTCCTGTGCCGGGTGGACCCGGAGACGGGGAAGATCATCTCTCCCGCCACCGACGACTATTTCAACGTCTATGACCGCCATCCCGACACCGGGGTGGAGTTCGTGGGCTATCAGCTGCCCATGGTGCCGGAGGCCATTGCTCTGGCCAAGGAGGCGGCCCATGAGATCCCGCAGGTGGCCCATGTGGGCTGGGATATGGCCATCACGCCTACCGGTCCCGCTATCATCGAGGGCAACGACTTCCCCGGAACGGATCTGTGCCAGCTGGCGCCCTTCTATCCGGAGAAGGAGGGGCTGTGGCCGTACTATAAGAAGCTGCTGCACTGGTAAGAAGTGGTATGCAAGGAAAAAGGGAGTCCTGAGACCGGAGGTTTCAGGACTCCCTTTTTGGTTGTGAGGGGACAGCAGCTTTTTCCGATTGTCTCCGACGAGTGACTTTTCCGATTGCCTCCGGCGGCATACTTTTTGTCAACAGCGACAAAAAGTATGCAAAAAACGCCGCTTGAAACCTTAGGTTTCAAGACTTCCTTTGTTGTGTACAAGAGCTTCCGTCTAAATCCCGCCAAGGCGGGGAATTGGCGTATTTCTATTATCGCTGCCGCTGCATTGGGTGATGGAAGGGACTTGCTGTTCTACCGGGGGAATAAAAAGAAAGAGCTGCTGGGAACAGTGGGCCGGCGGAGACACGTTCCTTATAGAAAAAGGAGCGATTGGCGGAAAATTGTCCGCCGGGGACAAAAGCGGGCCGGGAAGGTATGCCGCCGGAAGAGGGAACGGTAGGGAGACAATTTCTCAGAAAATGGCAAAATGTCCCGGTCATAAGAACAGATGGTGGCAGAAAGTACATATCTGGAAAACAGGCGATATTCAGGGGAAAAACTTCACCACGCGAAACTTGCTTTTGAAAAAATTTCCCAAATTGAGAAGAATTATCTTGCCATACTGGGACGGTAGGTGTTATAATTTAACCTATATGCTGGGAGAAGCTAATACTTTTTCCGATAAAATCCATTACAGGAGGATTATGAGAGATGACAGTCTGCAAACGGATCGGTGCATGGCTGCTGACACTGGTGCTGCTGGTGTCTGCCCTGCCTTACACCGCCTTTGCGGCCTCGGAGGACTCCCGCGTGGTGAACGCCACCATGGAGGAGACCTCGGTGGAGGACATTGCCAGCAATGTCACCACCCAGCTGCTGCGGGGCGCAAAGACCAAAAACGAAACCCTGAGCATGGAGGCTAAGCCCACCCATGAGGACAGTGATCCTGTGGAGATCATTGTGGTGGTGGATGACTCCGTGGCCAAGCCTGCGGCTCAGGCCCAGGTGCAGTCCCTGCTGCAGAAGCAGGAGAAGGCTGCGGCCACCATGTCCCGTGCCATCGGGGAGACGGTGGAGCCGCAGCGCCAGTATACGACGCTGCTCAATGGCTTCTCTGCCACTGTGACCTACGGCCAGTATAAGGCTCTGAAGGAGCTGGACTGCGTAGAGTCCGTGTTCCTGTCCCCCACCTTCAGCCTGCTGCCTGACACCGCCAACAGCACCCAGATGATCGGCGGCGGCCTGGCCAACGAGACGGGCTTCACCGGCGAGGGGATGCTGATCGCCATTCTGGATACCGGCGTGGATATGGATCACCAGATCTTCAGCAAGGCCCCCGCCAACCCTGCCCTGACGCAGGACGACGTGAAGGGCCTGCTGTCCCAGTACGACTTCCAGGCCGAGGGCATTGTGAAGGGCCTCAGCGTCTCTTCCGTCTATAAGAGCACCAAGTTCCCCTTCCAGTTCGACTACGGCGATAAGGACACCGACGGCGCCCCCGGCACCAAGAGCAGCCATGGTACCCACGTGGCCTCCACTGCCGCCGGCTGCACCGGCATCAATGCGGACGTGCAGGGTGTGGCCCCGGACGCCCAGATCGCCAACATGAACGTCTTTAAGTCCAGCGGCACCGCTTCCTACGCTGACATCCTGTCCGCTCTGGAGGATTGTATACTGCTGGGCGTGGATGTGGCCAACCTGAGCCTCGGCTCCGACGCCGGCTACATCGACTATGAGAATCCCGACGAGTTCACCGAGAGCCTGCTGAACGTCTTTAAGCGGGCCGGCGAGAGCGGTATGTCTCTGGCTGTGGCTGCCGGTAACGCTTACAGCGCTGCTTACGGCGATGCCTTCGGCAACAAGGCGCTGGCCAGCAACCCCGACTACGGCCTGATCAGCGAGCCCTCCACCTACGGCGAGTCCATGTCTGTGGCTGCCGTGTCCAACAGCAAGGTCAAGAGCCCCTACATCACCGTGGGCGGCCGTGACTTCGCCTATCAGGACAGCGGCACCATCAGCACCGACGAGAACGCCAAGATCTTCCGGGAGCTGGCCAAGAAGGGCGAGCTGAAGTATGCCGTGGTGCCCGGCTACGGCACGGAGGACGACTATGAGGGCATCGACGTCTCCGGCAAGGTGGCGCTGGTGCAGCGCGGCGGCGGTATGTACTACGAGCAGAAGGAGCGCAACGCCTATGCACATGGCGCCATCGCCATGCTGGTGTACAACAACGTACCCGGTATGCTGTATATGTCCATCACCGACTGGAAGATGCCCTGTGCGTTTATCTCTCAGGAGGCCGGTGAGTATCTGAAGGCGCAGGAGAACAAGGTCCTGACCGTGGGCGCCGCCGACAAGCTGGTGGCTTCCCCCACCTATGGTATGGCGGACTTCTCCTCCTGGGGCGCCACCACGGAGCTGACCCTGAAGCCGGAGATCACTGCGCCCGGCGCAGGCATCTATGCCGCCGTACCCGGCAACGCCTATGAGAGCATGGACGGTACGTCCATGGCTTCCCCCCATGCGGCAGGCGCTATGGCCATCGTGCAGCAGGCCCTGAAGGCCCGTGGCATGACCGACGCCACCCAGCGCAAGCACATGGTCGATACCCTGCTGATGAGCACCGCCAGCATCATTTACGATTCCAACGGCCAGCCCTATTCTCCCCGCAAGCAGGGCGCAGGTCTCATCAACATCAATGACGCCGTCAAGACCGAGGGCTACCTCACTGTGGACGGTATGATCCGGCCCAAGCTGGAGCTGGGCGACGATCCCGCGGAGAAGGGCGTCTACACCATGACCTTCAAGGTCCACAACACCGGTAAGGACACCCTGTACTACGATATCCAGCCCATCGTCCTCACCGACGGGACCACGACCTATACCAACAGCGACAACGAGGCCTTCCTCACCAGCAGTGAGACGGCTGTGGCGCTGAGCCACACCTTCACCACCAACTGCAAGGATGACCGTGTGGCGGTCCCCGCAGGCGGAGAGCAGGAGGTCACTGTCACCGTGACCCTCACCAACGCCAAGGAGGAGCTGAAGAACTTCGAGAACGGCGCCTATGTGGAGGGCTTCGTGACCCTGAGGCAGGTGGCCGCTGACGGCGGCAAGCTGGAGGCTGCCATTGATCTGGGTATCCCCTATCTGGCCTTCTACGGCGACTGGACCAAGGCTCCCATCATCGATTCCACCGACTACTGGGAGACGCTGGACGGCACTGAGAGCAAGGCACAGGCATACATGAACACCGCCTTCACCACCTCTGCCGAGGGCCAGATCGACGCCTATCTGGGCGACAACAACTACGCCAATGTGCCCTATTTTGCCGATCACAACGCCATTTCCCCCGACAACAGCAATGACATGATGGACAGCCTCACCGGCATATACACCGGCCTGCTGCGCAATACCAAGACGCTGAAGTACACCATCACCGATCAGAAAACCGGCGAGGTGTACCTGGAAAAAACCTGCGATTACGTCAATAAGTCCATCTACAGCTACGACTACTACCGCATCGTGCCCGCCGGTGTGAATGCCGATTATACCGGTATCGACGCATGGTACGGCACCGCCAAGAACAACTCCAAGCTGCCCAACAACACCAAGGCTACCGTGACCATCGAGGCTACCCTGCCCTATGGCGACGGCGGCACCAAGAACCTGAAGAACAGCTGGTCCTTCCCCATTACCATCGATAATGAGGATCCCCATGCCAGCGACCTGAAGGTCACCGAGGCCGAGGGCCGCTACTATCTGAGCATGGATGTCAGCGATAACCAGTATGTCTCGGCCATCGTGTTCTACAATCTCCGCAACAGCGATCTGCTGTACGGCATCAAGGGCTTCTCCGAGACCACGCCGGGCCTCACCACCCACGTCAAGGAGTATGATGTCACCGGTATGGGTGAGACCTTCGGCATGATCGTTCACGACTACGCCGGCAACTCCAAGACCTACACCGTGAAGGTCCCCGGCAACAGCGACGATTATGGCATCGTGAAGCCCACCAACGTGCTGTGGACCGAGACCTTCGACAACGATTGGCTGCCTGCCGATTGGAGCATGGAGTCCAAAGGCGCTTCCGTCAACACGTGGTATCGTGACGTGGACTACACCGCCACCGTGGATGCCGACGATGACTTCCAGCAGAACGAGTGGCTGTATTCCCGTGCCACCGACATCAGTGGTGTGGAGACGGATGTCCACATGATTTTCAACTTCTACACCACCCCTGTCTATACCGTGGACTACAAGCGCTGCAACCTGCAGGTCATGGCTTCTGCCGACGGTCAGAACTGGGAGGAGGTCTGGAACCTGCAGAAGGATGCCGGAGCCTTTACCGCTTGGGCTGCCACGCAGGCCAAGGTCACCATCCCCGAAAAGTTCCAGAATTGCGACGACCTGCGCTTCGCCTTTGTCTACACCGGTAAGGGCGGCGCCCAGATCTCCGTGGATAATGTCCAGCTGTACGCCGATGTCCGTGAGGACTATATCGCCGTGACGGCTACCTCCGGTGAGGGCGGTGCTATCGACCCCGCCGGTACCACTCTGGTGAAGAAGGGGACCAGCAAGACCTTTAACGTGGTACCTGCCACGGGCTACGAGGTGGCCAATGTGGTGGTGGACGGCACCGATCTGGGTCCCATCTCCTACTACACCTTCGAGCGTGTGGGTACGGATCACACCATCTCCGCCACCTTCCAGAAGGCACAGGCCGGTGGGGAGCTGGTGCTGTTCGAGAACGACTTCGAGTCTGTTTCTGGCGACAGCTTCCCCTTCCACGGTTGGACGGTGAAGGGCGTTAACTCCGCCGGCTATACATGGAAAAGCTATACCTATTGGAACTGGAAATCCGTCAACGATACCAAGCACGCCTATATCTCCAACGATTACAATGGCGGCGCACAGGATGAGTATCTGATTACCCCGGTCGTGGACTTGACCGGTAAGGAGTCTACCCTCTCCTTTGATTATGGATATGGTTTCTATGGTGCGCAGAACAAGACCTTTACGGCGACTGTGGAGGTTTCCACCGATGGCGGCCAGACTTGGACCGCTCTGTGGAACTTCTTCGATAGCTACAACAATGAAAAGTCCGGTGTGATTTCCGGCCGGAAGGAGCTGGCTATCCCCGCTGAATATGCGGTGGAAAATGTTCAGTTTGCGTTCCATTATGTGAATAAGACCCATGATATCGGGCCTATGGCCATCGACAATGTGAAGCTGACGGCTCCTGCCGGGGCTTCCGAGACCAGCGTGCTGACCACCGTGGCCGGCGAGGGCGGTGCGGTTCAGCCTGCGGGCCAGACCAAGGTCGCCACCGGCGAGACCGTGAACGTGACCTTCGTGCCGGATGAGGGCTATCAGCTGGCTTCCGTCAAGGTCAATGGCCGCAAGGTGGAGGTCGCCGACAACACCTACGCCCTGACCATGGATCAGAACTACGCCGTGACGGCGGACTTCGAGGTCATCCCCGACGTGCCGCAGGTGATGTTCGAGAACGATTTCGAGAGCGTCAGCGGCGACAAGTTCCCCTTCCACGGCTGGACGCTGAAGAGCAGCAATGAAAAGAATACGTGGAAGTCCTACACCTACTTCTACTGGAAGGAAAAGGGCAACGACAGCCTGCACGCCTATATCTCCAACGCCTGGGATAAATCCGGCGCACAGGATGAGTACCTGATCTCCCCGGCAGTGGATCTGTCCGCCACCCGTGACGGCCTGCTGACCTTTGATTACATCTACGGTTACGCAGGTATGAAGAACAAGACCTACGAGGCCACAGTGGAGGTGTCCACCGACGGCGGCCAGACCTGGACGCCTATCTGGAACTTCCAGGAGACCTATCACGGCGAGACCACCCAGACGGTGGCCGGCAGCGCCGAGATCAAGGTTCCCGCCGAGTACAATGTGGCCGGTGTCCAGTTTGCCTTCCGCTATGTCCATCCCAATGAGGACACTATCGGCCAGCTGGCCATCGACAATGTGAAGCTGATGGCTGTGGAGACCGGCGAGGCTGCCCAGAAGTACACCATCACCGCAACTGCCGGTGAGGGCGGCTCTATCACCCCCAATGGTGACGTCTCCGTGAAGGAGGGTGCCTCCCAGACCTTCGCCATCACCGCCGACAACGGCTATGAGATCGCTGACGTGCTGGTGGACGGCAACAGCGTGGGCGCTGTGGAGACTTACACCTTCGACGAGGTGAAGGCCAACCACACCATCACCGTGTCCTTCAACAAGACCGCCACGGGCGTGGAGTTCGACAACGACTTTGAGCAGGACGAGTTCCCCGGACACGGCTGGACGGTGCAGAGCTCCCGCACCGATACCCCCTATACATGGTATAAGGGGACCAACACCACGCTCAACAGCAGCAAGCAGGCCCGCATCGACATGGACTACTATGAGAGTAGTGAGTGGGGTGACTGGGGCAGCAAGAGCGCCCAGCCCCTGTCCGGCGGCAGCGATAAGAAGCAGGATGAGTATCTGATCTCCCCGGTGGTGGATCTCACCGGCAAGACGCCTACCCTGTCCTTCGACTATCTGCTGCACCGCTATACGGCATATAACTACTGCACCTTTACGGTGGAGGCATCCACCGACGGCGGCAGCACCTGGACGGCCATCTGGAACGCCAAGGTGGATCTGGCCGGTATGGGCGGCAGCTACCTCAGCGGCACGGCCAAGATCGAGGTTCCTGAGGCCTATCTGACCGGCAACGTGCAGTTTGCCTTCCATCTCTCCAAGAAGGCGGGTGTCGGATACGACGACGACGACGCCATGTTCGCCATCGACAATGTGAAGCTGACCAATACGGATCCCTGCGCCGACGGTCACACCCTGACCGCCGTGGAGGCAGTGCCTGCCACCTGCGAGACCGCCGGTGTGAAGGCCCACTGGAAGTGCGACGTCTGCGGCAAGCTGTTCAGCGATGCCGAGGGCAAGACCGAGACAACGCTGGAGAAGCTGGCTATCCCCGCCACCGGTCATGCCTACGGTGAGCCGGTGTGGAAGTGGACGGATGACTTCAAGGCCACTGCCACCTTCACCTGCGGCAATGATGCCTCCCATGTGGAGACGGTGAACGCAACCGTCACCAATGAGGTGACCACCGAGGCCACCTGCGAGGTCGACGGCGTGCGGACCTACACCGCCAAGGTCACCTTCGAGGGCAAGGAGTACACC
>OIWN01002188.1_pt1 | contig 13606 bp, 13 predicted proteins | sample 1587591 | NCBI WGS metagenome assembly OIWN01 (sample SAMEA3888901, study PRJEB22519) | human gut metagenome | biome: human gut; feature: human-associated habitat; material: faeces | place: Denmark | collected 2010 | reverse complement strand
TCCATGCTCCCACGTCTGCTCTGCCTGCTGGTTGGCTACCTCTGCGGCGGCTTCCTCACCGCCGAGCTGGTGGCCCGGGCCCGCACCGGCAAAAGCGCCGCCGCCCTGGGCACCGGAAACCCCGGCATGGCCAATCTGGCCCACGAGCTGGGAAAGGGCTGGGGGGCGGTGGTGCTGGCCGGAGACATCGCCAAGACCGCCCTGGCCTTTGGGCTGTGCCGGGCGCTCTTCCCCGCCCTGGGCGGCCTGTCCGGCCTGTGGGCCGGGCTGGGTGCGGTGCTGGGCCACAATTTCCCCCTCTGGCGGGGCTTCCGGGGCGGAAAGGGGGTGGCCGTCACCTGCGCCGCCCTCATCCTCTTCTCCCCCCTGTGGGGGACGGCCGCCTGTCTGTCCGGACTGGCCGTCACCCTGCTCTCCGGCTGGCTGCCCCTGGGGGCGGTGGTGATCCCCGCCCTGTTTGTCCCCCCGGCCTTTCTCTGCCACGGCCGGGAGGCCGGGCTGCTGGCCCTGATTCTGGCCCTGATCATGCTCTCCCGGCACATCCGGGGGCTGGGCCGCATCCTCCGGGGGGAGGAGGAGCGAAAATTCCGCGGCCGCTGAGCCCCAGCCGAAAAATATAGCGCATTCTACCATTCCGCCGGCGCTTTGTGGTATAATGGTGGAACAACATAGAACAAGAGGGATTCCGCCATGCACAATGAACTGACCAAAAAAGACATTCAAATGATGAAGGAAGAGCTGGACTACCGCCGCATCCAGCTCCGGCCCCAGCTCCTGGAGGCGGTGAAGGAGGCCCGGGCCTTCGGCGATCTCAGTGAGAACTTCGAGTACAAGGCCGCCAAGCAGGAGAAAAACCGCAACGAGAGCCGCATCCGGTTCCTGGAGAACATGATCAAGACCGCCGTGGTGCTCCCCGACGCCGGGGCCAGCGACGGGGTGCAGCTCTACGACAGAGTCACCGTCTTTCTGGAGGACGAGGGGGACACCGAGGTGTACCAGGTGGTCACCACCATGCGGCAGGACGCCCTCCACGGCCTTATCAGCAAGGAGTCCCCTCTGGGGAAGGCCCTGCTGGGCCGGAAGGTGGGGGAGACGTTCCACATCCAGGTCAACGATACCTACGGGTATGACGCGGTGGTGAAAGCCATCGAGAAGGGCGCCGACGACGGCTCGGTGCCGCTGAACCGCTTTTGAACCAATGAAACTGTCCCGCGCCGGATGGCTCCGGCGCGGGACAGTTTTGTTATTCCACCCGCATTTGCAGCTCGGTGACGTACTCCTCCTCCCGGTTGGTGTCGTGGGCGTCCACCCGGTACAGCTCCAGGGGCGGCCCCGCCGGGCGGCGGCCCGCCGCCGCGATCCCCGCCAGCAGGACGCCGCAGTGCTCCTCCAGGCGGTCATAGGCCCCACGGTAATAGAGGCAGGCGTGCTCCCCCGCCGGGAGGGCGTCGTCATGGGGCAGGCCCGGCTCCGTGAGGAAGAACACCCGGGAGAAGTGGTTATACACTCCCCGGGACAGCCACTCCTCATCCACCGCCGCCCCCATACACTGGCTGCCGATGATTTTGAGATAGTCCTGGTGGCGGTGCTCCAGCTTTTTCAGCAGGAAGTCGATCTCTTTTTCCAGGATGATGTCCTCCTCCAGGAACACGTAGGGCCGCGCCTCCTCCCGGCGGAAGAAGACCCGTCCGTCCTCCGCGGCGCGGTACTGCTCCAGCCTGGCCCGGCGGGCCCGCGCCTCCTCCAGAGCCGCCTCCAGCTCCGCCATGCGGCGGCGGAGCAGCGCCTCCTCCCGGTCCAGCAGGGACAGCGTCTCCCCCACCGACCGGCGCTCCAGATAGGTGCGGATGGCCCGGGTTGGGATTTTCAGCTCCCGCAGGGCGCGGATGATGTTGAGGGTACACACGTCCTGAATGCCGTACATGCGGTAGCGGTTCTCCCCCCGCACCGGGTGGAGCAGCCCCTTCTCCTCATAGTAGCGCAGGGTGTCGGGGCAGAGATCAAAGAGCTTGGCCAGCTCGTGGATCTGATAAAATTGCTTCAACTTTTTTCCCTCCGGCTCTTGACTTTCGGATAGTACGAGGGTTTAACATGATCTTAACAAGAGGGGGTTATGAACTTGAACCTGGTACGCCGCTTTTTCAAATTCACCGTTCCGTCCATCGTGTCCATGTGGATCTTCTCGCTCTACTCCCTGGTGGACGGCATGTTTGTGGCCTGGGGCGTGGGAGAGCACGCCCTCACCGCCGTCAACCTGTCCCTGCCCTTCGTGTCCCTGGTGTTCACCCTGGGCATCCTGCTGGCCACCGGCACCTCCACCGTCCTGTCCATCGCCCTGGGGCAGAAGGACGTGGAGCGGGCCCGCAACTACTTTAACCAGAACCTGTTCGTGGTCATCGCCGCCACCCTGCTCCTGGCGGTGCTGGTCCTGTTCAACCTGGACTGGGTGGCGGACTTCCTGGGGGCCACCGGGGAAAACCACCATCTGGTAAAGGAATACGTGGGGGTCATCGCCTGCTTCTCCGTTTTTTTCACCGTGTCCTACAACCTGGAGGTCCAGGTCAAGGCCGACGGCGCGCCCCATGTCAGCATCATCGGCGTCATCTCCTGCGGCCTGATGAACGTGGTGCTGGACTACATCTTTGTCATGCATCTCCACTGGGGGGTGTGGGGGGCGGCCCTGGCCACCGGGCTGGCCCAGGCCACGTCCACGGCGGTGTTTGCCGTCTATTTTCTCACCCACCGCTATCCCCTGCGGTTCGGCCGGTTCAAGCCCGACCCCGGCGCCTACCGCCGCATTATCCCCCTGGGTACCGCCGACGGCCTCAGCGAGCTCTCCAACGGCATGGTCATCTTCCTGTTCAACCACATCATACAGCGTGTCATCGGCCCCGGCGCCCTGGTGTCCTATACCATCATCAGCTATGTGAATACCCTGGTGCTTAACAGTGTGATCGGCATCGCCCACGGCATCCAGCCCCTGTGCAGCTACCACCTGGGGGCGGAGGAGCGGCCGGTGTGCCACAAGTTCCTCACCTACGGCATCCGCCTGGCCGCCTGCTTCGCCGCCGGCTTCTTTGTCCTGTGCCAGGTGCTGGCCGGGGCGGTGGTGGGCCTGTTCCTCCAGCCGGACAGCGCCCTGTTCGCCTCCTCGGTGTCCGCTCTGCGGCTGTACTCCTTCGCCTTCCTCTTTGTGGGCTTCAATGTGGTGATCTCCGGCTTCTTCACCGCCATGGAGCACCCCATTCCCTCCCTGACCATCTCCTTTGGCCGGGGCCTGGTGCTGATCTCAGGCTGTCTGGTGGTGCTCGCCTTTCTCTTCGGTGCCAACGGCATCTGGCTCTCCCCCCTGGTGTCCGAGTCCCTCTGCCTGCTCATTACCCTGTTCTTCCTGATCCGCTACTTCCGCCGGGTCCGGCGGGAGGCCAGCGGGGAGAGGGATGGGATACCGGATGCCAGGCCGCTGGACTGAGCCTCCCCGCCGCCTGGCAAAACGGCGCATGGCAAAAGGCCATGCGCCGTTTCTGATTTATTCCGCCAGGAGCCAGCGCTCCACCGCCATGCCGACGCCGCCCTCCGCATTGGAGCCGGTCTCATAGCGGGCGGCCTTCTTGGCCTCCGCCGAGGCGTTAGCCATGGCAAAGGACCACCCCGCCCAGGCCAGCAGTTCCAGATCGTTGCCCGCGTCGCCGAAGGCCATCACCTGTTCCGGCCCCAGCCCCAACCGGGCGCTCAGGGCCTGCACGGCGGTCCCCTTGTTGACGCCGGCGGCGGTAAACTCCAGATTTTCTGCGAAAGAGGTGACCATCTCCAGCGCGCCGCAGGCCGCCGCCCGTTCCATCAGGGATTTCCGCCGCTGGGGCAGCACGTAGAATATATGGAACTTTTCCGCCATCCGCCCCCGCAGGGCGGCGTTCAGCTCCTCCGGAAGGCGGGCATGCTCCCGGAGCACCTGCCGGAACTCGGGGGAGAAGGTGTGGGCCAGCACGCCCTCCAGCCGGTCCCGCTGAATCCAGCTCTCCCCCTCGCAGTACACCTCAAAGGGTACGCCCTCCTCCAGCAGCAGCTCCGTCAGCGCCTGCCGGGTCTCCTCGGGAAGGCAGTTGCGGTACAGCCACTCCCCCGTGCACACATCCAGTACGGCGGCTCCGTTGGACAGCACCGCGTAGCGCAGTACGCCCAGCTGCTCCGCTACCTCGTGCAGGAATCCCCACGGCCGGCCGCTGGCGACGGCCACCGCCGCCCCCCGCTCCGACGCCGCCCGCAGGGCGCGGATATTCCGCGCCGGCACCGTGGCGTGGTCGGCCCCCAGGAGGGTGCCGTCCATGTCCAGGCAGATGAGCTTGATGTCCGTCATTTCTTCCGCTTCACCGCATGGCGCACCTTTTCCGCGATGCCCTCCGGGGTGAGGCCGTAGGCCTCCAGGACGGCCTCCGCCTTGCCGGAGCGGCCGAACACGTCGTTGACGCCGTGGCGCACCACCGGCACCGGGTGGTGCTCGGCCAGGAACTCCGCCACCGCCGAGCCCAGGCCGCCCACCACGTTGGCCTCCTCGGTGGTGACGATGGCCCCGGTCTCCAGCGCCGCCTTGAGCACCAGCTCCCCGTCCAGGGGCTTGATGGTGTGCATATCCAGCACCCGGACGGACAGGCCCTCTTCCGCCAGGCGCTCCGCCGCCTTCAGCGCCATCTGCACCATCATGCCGGTGGCGATTACCGTCACGTCGGAGCCGTCCCGCAGGGTGACGCCCTGGCCCAGGTGGAAGGTGTAGCCGGGGATAGCGTCGGTGACACTCTCCACCGCCAGGCGGCCCAGCCGCAGATAGGCGGGGCCGTCATAGTCCAGCAGGGCGCGCACCGCCTGCCGCATCTCGGGGCCGTCGCAGGGGGAGACCACCATCATGTTGGGGATGGCCCGCATGATGGCGTAATCCTCGATGCACTGATGGGTGGCGCCGTCCTCTCCCACGGACAGGCCGCCGTGGGAGCCCACCACCTTGACATTCAGCCGGGGATAGGCGATGGAGTTGCGCACCTGCTCCCACGCCCGCCCGGCGGCGAACATGGCAAAGGTGTTGGTGAAGGGCTTTTTGCCGCAGGCGGCCAGGCCGGCGGCCACGCCGGTCATGTTGGCCTCGGCGATGCCCATGTTGTAAAAGCGGTCGGGATGGGCCTTGGCAAAGCCCTTGGTCATGGTGGAGCCGGACAGATCCGCGTCCAGCACCACCAGCTCCGGGTACTCCTCCGCCAGGGCCACCAGGGCCTCGCCGTAGGCCGCGCGGGTTGCAATCTTCTCAGCCATGCTTACTTCCCCTCCAGTTCTGCCACGCGGGCGGACAGCTCCGCCCGGGCCTTCTCATACTGCTCGGCGTTGGGGGCCTTGCCATGCCAGCCGTAGTCCCCCTCCATGAAGGACACACCCTTGCCCTTCACCGTCCTGGCCAGGAGCACCGTGGGCTTTCCCTTGCAGGCCGCGGCGGCAGCAAACGCCTCCGCCAGGGCGGCGTAGTCGTGGCCGTCCACACGGATGACGTTCCAGTTGAAGGCCTCAAACTTCTGATCCAGCGGCTCAGAGGGCATCACGTCCGCCGTGGCGCCGTCAATCTGCAGGCCGTTGACGTCCACCACGGCACACAGGTTGTCCAGGCGGTACTTGGCCGCCGCCATGGCGGCCTCCCACACCTGGCCCTCCTCGATCTCGCCGTCGCCCAGCAGGGCATACACCCGGTAGTCCCGGCCGTCCGCCTTGCCCGCCAGAGCCATGCCCACGGCCGCGGAAATTCCCTGCCCCAGGCTGCCCGTGGACATATCCACGCCCTTGACGTGGCGCATTTCGGCATGGCCCGACATGTGCCCGTCAATGCGGCGGAACTGCTTCAGCTCCTCCAGTGGAAAAAAGCCCCGCTGGGCCAGAGTGGAGTAGAGCGCCGGCGTACAGTGCCCCTTGGAGAGCACAAAGCGATCCCGCTCCGGGGCCTGCGGAGCGTCGGGGTTCACCCGCATCACGTGGAAATACAGGGTTGTAAGGATATCCAGCGACGACAGGGAGCCGCCGATGTGTCCCGACGCCGCGCCGTACACCATATCCAGCGCCAGCAGCCGGGAACGCGCCGCCGTCAATGCCAGGTTTTGAACCTTTGCCTGTTCCATCCGATTCACCTTTCCCATTTCTCAGCCCGATGGCCGTATTTTGAACTGTCTGTATTAAGTATATCGTACCAGGCCCGCGCTTTCAACTGGCGAACTGTAAAAAACATTGGTTTCTCTGCGCGGCTTTGGGGAAAAAAGGGGGGCCGGCAGGGCGCGCAGGCGCCCCCGGCCCCTTATTTCTAGTGGATGTTCTTCATGGTCATCCATCGCTTTGAGCGGTAGAACCACCAGCCCACCGGCACCGAGCTGGCCACGGCGACGCCGCAGGCGATGTAGACGCCGTAGATGCCCAGGAAGTGCTCCAGGACGACAGCCAGGATCAGCCGCACCACGATGCAGTTGAGGAAGGAGTTCCACATGATGAACACTGTATGCCCTGAGCCGGTGGCCAGGGTGTTGTAGGTAAACATGCCGGCGTAGAAGAGCTGGCAGACAATCTCAATGCGCAGGTTGACCACCGCCCAGTGCTGCACCTCCGGATCGGGGGTAAAGATCATGGCAAACTGGGGGGCAAACACCTCGGCCACCACGATAATCACCGCCGCCATGGCCAGGGCCAGCTTCATGCAGGTCTTCATCACCTGCTCGGCCCGGTCATAGAGGCCCGCTCCCAGGCACTGGGCGCACATGGTGCCCGCGCCGGTGGTCAGGGCGGAGAGGAAGAGCTGGCAGAAGTCGCGGATTTTGTTGGACACGCCGTTGCCGGCGGAGACGGTGACGCCGTACTTGTTGATGAGGGTGAGCACCACCAGCCAGGAGATGGAGGCGATGGTCCACTGGAGGGCTACCGGAAAGCCCAGCTTCAGGGTGCGTTTGACCATCTCCGCCTCGGGGCGGAGATAGCGGGGCAGCAGGCCCAGATCCGCCCGGTGGCGCAGGGAGAACACCAGAGCGGTCAGGCAGGATATCGCTTGGCCGATCACGGTGGCCAGGGCCGCCCCCGCCACCCCCATGTGGAACCCTGCCACGAACAGGATATCCAGCACCACGTTGAGGCTCACCGACGCAATGATGCAGTACAGCGGGATGCGGGAGTTGCCCACCCCGCGCAGGATGGCGGAGAGGGAATTGTAGACAAAGATGAACAGCAGGCCCACGCCGCAGATGCTCAGATAGGCGGTGGCCTCCTCCAGGGTGGGGGACTGGAGCAAAATCAGCAGCGGCCGTCCCAGCAGCAGAATGCCCACAGCAAAGAGCAGGCCGGCGATGAGGCCCACGGTGAGCATGTTGCCCGCGGCTTTCCGACGGTTCTCGTGGTCGCCGCTGCCGAAATACTGGCCCACCAGCACATTCCCACCCACTGTCAGCCCAATGGCCAATTGGGTGAGCATATTCATAATGATGCTGGCGTTGTTGATGGCGGAAATTCCCACATCACCGATGTAGTGCCCGGCGATGATGATGTCCGTGATACTATAAATAGCCTGCAGCAGGCTGGACGCCACCAGTGGCAGGGCATACCGGACCAGCTTGCGCGTGACGCTGCCCTGGGTAAGATCCTGTTCTACAGCGGGCATAGCGTACCCCCTCCTTATATGCGTTCAATTCCCCGTTTCTTTACACGTTGTTAAAGTTTACTGCGGATTTCCTGGCAAGGCAATACTAACTTTTTTGTCACCACCACACAAAAACGGACGGCTTCCGCCGCCCGTTTCCTTATAATTCCCTATAATAACGCAATATACGTTTACTCCTCGCCCTGCTCCACGCCGCGCCGGCGCTCCCGCCCGGGCCAGAAGTTGTTCTCCCGCATGATGTCACCCAGTGCGTCCACATACTTCTCCGACTTGTGCACTACAAAGGCATCCGCATCGATGGGGATTCTGCGGTCGTGCATCTGGCGGATACTCCAGATATAGAGTATGTCCAGGGCAGGGATGAGCTGCTCCCCGCTGGGCGTGAGCACATACTCCACCTTGGGCGGCACCGTGTCGTAGGAGATGCGGCGGATCAGCCCCGCCTCCACCAGCTCCTTGAGCTGCTGGCTGAACACCTTTTCCGAGATGGGCAGGATTTTAAGCGTCTGGTTAAAGCGGATACTGCCGTACGTATAGATTTCATGGAGAATGGTCATCTTCCACTTTCCGCCGATGCAGTGCAACACATAGTGATAGGGATTAGTCGGTGTGTCAAAATTGTCCGCTTTCACAGGCGTTCACCTCATTTTCTTTTGTGATACAACTATATAAAGATAGACCTGCATTATCATATCACACCCCCACCACTCCCACAAGGAAAACTTTTTCCGCCCCACTGTAACGCGCCAAAATTTTTTGCTGAAATTTGTGCAACCTATCCAACTTCCACAGAGATACACTTTTGTACCGAATAGTTTACACAATATCCCTTTTTCTCTTTTATTCGAATTATACAATTTCGGAGCACTTACCTTTTGGTACGTGCAAACCTACAGGTTATCTACTTACATAATTGTGGGTATTGCACAAATTTTTATTTTCCGATACACTACGGCTCGAAAAGGAAAGCATAAGTTCCAATTCATCGCATTGGTTTCCTGAAAATGCTGACATAAGAAGGAGCGGATTTCAAATGATCAAGCGTACTTATGAAGAGCTGGAGCCCTATTTCCCCGCCGGTCATTTTGGCGTGACCTGCAAGCGCTACCACGGCAAGGACGAGACCGGCGCCCAGAAGTTCTGGATCGGTGTGTCCGAGTTCGAGCCCGACGGCGGTGCTGACTGGGCCTACGACGACAACCCCCTGGAGAAGGTCTACTTCGTCCTGGAGGGCGAGATGACCGTTACCGACAATGACGGCAACAAGTACGTCATCCACAAGAACGAGTCCATCTCCTTCCCCCCCAACGAGGGCCGCGGCCTGAAGAATGAGAGCGGCAAGCCCGCCAAGATGCTGGTCATCATCAATTATCCCGACGCGCAGTAAGTAAGAGGAGGAAGCAGAAATGGTCAACGTGAAGAAAGAGTTCGTCGACAACATGTTCTCCGTGAAGGGCAAGGTCGCCCTGGTCACCGGCGCCACCGGCGCTCTGGGCTGCGTCCTCTCCAAGGCTTACGGCTATGCCGGCGCCAAGGTGTTCATGACCGGCCGCAACGAGAAGAAGCTCCAGGCTCTGGAGGCCGAGTTCAAGGCCGAGGGCATCGACTGCGCCTACGGCGTGGCCGATCCTGCCGACGAGGCCCAGGTAGACGCCATGATTAAGGCCTGTGGGGCCCAGTACGGCGAGGTCAACATCCTGGCCGTCACCCACGGCTTTAACAAGCCCCAGAACATCCTGGAGCAGTCCGTGGCCGACTGGCAGTATATCATGGATGCCGACTGCAAGAGTGTCTATGTAGTGTGCAAGTATGTTGCCCAGCAGATGGTCGACCAGGGCAAGGGCGGCAAGATCGTGGTGGTCACCTCCCAGCGCTCCAAGCGCGGCATGGCTGGCTACACCGGCTACTGCACCTCCAAGGGCGGCGCCGACCTGATGGTGTCCTCCATGGCCTGCGATCTGAGCGCCAAGTACGGCATCAACGTCAACTCCATCTGCCCCACCGTGTTCCGCAGTGATCTGACCGAGTGGATGTTCGATCCCGAGTCCGCCGTGTATCAGAACTTCCTGAAGCGCGAGCCCATCGGCCGTCTGGCCGAGCCTGAGGACTTCGTGGGCTACGCCCTGTTCCTCTCCTCCGACGCCTCCAACTACATCACTGGCGCCAACTGCGACTGCTCCGGCGGTTACCTGACCTGCTAAGCCTGGAAGGAAGTCGAGCAGCATGAAAGAAATCAAGAACATTCTCATCTGCGGCGCGGGCATGATGGGCAAGAACATCGGCTATGTGTTTGCGTCCAACCCCAGCTTCCAGGTGGGCATGTACGACCTGTACCCCACTGATGTGGAGGCGGGCATCCGCACCAACACCAGGCAGCTCCTGGACAAGGGCGTCATCACCGAGCAGGAGCTGAGCGACCGCCTCTCCCGCATCTCCTTTACCAATGACATCGACAGCGATCTGGTGAAGAACGCCGATCTGGTGATCGAGGCCGTCTTCGAGGACATGAAGATCAAGCGGGAGACCTTCGCCAAGCTGGAGGCGCGCTGCCGCCCCGACACCATCTTCTGCACCAACTCCTCTGTCATGAGCCCCAGCGAGATCTCCGCCGAGCTGAAGCACCGTGAGCGCTTTGTAGGCACTCACTTCTGGAACCCCGGCCACCTGATCCCCCTGGTGGAGGTGGTCAAGTCCGACGCCTCCAGCGACGAGGTGGCCCAGACGGTGATGGAGGTGCTGCGCTCCGTGGGCAAGAAGCCCGTGCTGTGCAAAAAGGACGTGCCCGGCTTCATCGCCAACCGCATGCAGCACGCCCTCTGGCGGGAGGCCATCTCCATCGTGGAGAACGGCATCGCCGACGCCGCCACCGTGGATGAGGCGGTGCGCTACTCCTTCGGCCTGCGGCTGCCCCAGCTCGGCCCCATGGAGAACGCCGACATGGTGGGTACCGACCTGACCTACAACATCCACGACTACATCCTGCGGGATCTGGAGGACTCCCACGAGCCCTCCCCCCTGCTCAAGCAGCTCCGCGACGAGGGCAAGATCGGCTTCAAGACCGGCGAGGGCTTCCAGAAGTGGACGCCTGAGCAGGTTGCCCAGTCCAACGCCGAGCTCAATGAGTATCTGATTCGGATGCTCTACGGAAAGTAAAAACTTTCCCTTTCCTTTTGTCCCACACTCTGCTATGATTATCCAAGGAGGAACTTTATCATGGGTAAAAAAGTTTATGTGGACCTGACCCATCCCTTCAGCGCGGAGATTCCCCGCTGGCCCTACTTTGACAAGCCCGAGATCACCAACGCCCACACCATGGCCAAGGGCGGCGTGCTCACCTCCAAGATCACCTGCACCATGCACACCGGCACCCACTGCGACGCCCCCCGTCACGTCATGGAGTACGAGTTTGACGGCCGCCGCGCCCGCTACACCCACGAGATGCCCATTGATGCCTACACCGGCGAGGCTGTGGTGCTGAAGCTGGACGTGGAGCCCTGGACCCTGATCACCGACAAGCACCTGGACGAGGCCTGCAAGAAGTGCGGCATCGACCCCGCCTCCCTGAAGGGCAAGGTTCTGTGCCTGAACACCGGCATGCACCGCCTGTTCGATGACTCCAAGGCCTACTATCACTACTCCATCGGCACCGGCATCGACGCTGGCAAGTGGTTTGTCAAGCACGGCGTCAAGTGCGTCGCTATGGACAGCCAGGCCCTGGATCACCCCCTGCACACCGCCATGGGCAACAACGGCATGACCCGCATGAACCTGCTGGGCGCCACCGGCAAGCCCATCACCGAGGAGTACAAGGAGTTGTTCGGCGAGGAGGCCTATGCCGAGTTCGACAAGTTCGAGTACATCCGCATCCACGGCCAGGCCGCCTACGACGAGAAGTTCGGCGAGCTGGAGGATCTGGGCGTATGGGGCACCTGGGAGCCCTGCCACAAGGAGATGCTGGGCCACGGCATCGTGGGCGTTGAGAACCTGGGCGGCGATCTGGACAAGATCAAGCCGGGCAAGGTCTTCAACTTCTTCTGCTTCCCCCTGCGCTGGTACATGGGCGACGGCGCCATGTCCCGCTGCGTGGCCTTCATCGACGAGGACGACGTGGATGCCAGCGTGCCCGACCGCACCTACAAATACGGCGGCACCGGCTACGCCGATGAGTCCGGCCACGGCGACAGCGGTCTGGAGTACATGCGCAAGCTGTTCAACCGCAACAAGTAATGCAACCGGATTGAGTTCCACCCATACCGTAAAGCGGCGTGCGCTATGCCCGCCGCTTTACGTGATGTCCACACCAAATGGAGAAAGGACCTGAATTCCATGAGCGAGCTGAAGAACAAGACGATCATCACTGTGGCCACTACGGGCGCCTGGCCCACCAAGGCCAACAACCCCAACGTGCCCATGACCCCGGAGGAGATTTCCGAGGACGTGTACGCCTGCTGGAAGGCCGGCGCGGCCATCGCCCACCTGCACATGCGGGACGACGAGGGGCACGGCACCATGGACAAGGAGAAGTTCCGCAAGACCGTGGAGCTGTTGCGCGCCAACCACCCCGACTGCGACATCATCCTGAACATGACCACCTCCGGCGACATCCACGCCGACGACACCACCCGCCAGATCCACCTGAAGGAGCTGCGCCCCGAGATGGGTTCCTATGACTGCGGCTCCATGAACTGGCTGCACACCTCCCTGTTCCTCAACCCTCCTGCCTTCCTGGAGGAGTTGGGCAAGAACATGCAGGAGTGGGGCGTGAAGCCGGAGATTGAGGCCTTTGACCCGGGCATGATTGCCAACGCCGCCTACTACCTGAAGAAGGGCGTGCTGAAGGGCCCTATCCACTATCAGTTCGTGCTGGGCGTGGCGGGAGGCATGCGGGGTAACGCGGACTCCCTGGCCTTCCTGCTGCCCAAAATGCAGCCAGGTTCCACCTGGTCTATTACTGGCATTGGGCGGGATCATATGCCCTGCATGCTTCTGGGACTGGCCGAGGGCTGCGATGGCCTGCGGGTTGGCTTGGAGGACAACATCCTGATGGAGAAGGGCGTGCTGGCTACTAACGTCTCGCTGGTGGAGCGGGCGGTCAAGTTGGGGGAACTGGCTGGGCGGAGCATTGCCGCACCGGACGAGGCCAGAGAGATCCTGGGCCTGACTAAGCATATCTGAGAAAATGGGAGGATGCCGGCCATGAAGCTGGAAGAAATTCAACGTATTGCGGTGCTGGGCGCCGGTACCATGGGCCCGGGCATCGCCCAGTGCTATGCCATGAGCGGCAGAGAGGTGTGCCTCTATGACATCAGCGAGTCGGCCTTGGTCAAGGCACGGGCTATGCTGCTGTCAAACCTGGACACCTTCGTGGACGAGGAGCTGCTCACCGTGGAGGAGGCGGACGCCACTTACAAGCGAGTCTCCTTCACCACGGTGCTGGCCGAGGCTCTTATCCCGGCCTCTTCCATCGTCGTCTCCGGCGGCGGCCACACCCGCGTGCTCCTGCCCTCGCCGCTCTCGCTGGCGGCGGGCACCGAATACGCCTTTGTGGTGCTCTGCGACGACGCTGAGACCGCCCTTTCCGTGGCCGAACTCGGCAAGTTCGACGCCACCGCGCAACAGTGGGTCGTCAGCCAGCCCTATCAGGTCGGCGTGCTGCTTTCCTCCAGCAACGCCAGCACATGGACGGCCCATCAGGACCGCGACCTGACCTTCCGGCTGCTGGAGGCGTCCTTCAGCGGCGCACAGAGCCAGCAGGAACTCGGCTCGGTATCCGTCGCCGGGGCCACCGACCTGCTGCTCCTCTCCCTCTCCGAGACGCCGAACGCCGACACCCGCGTCGAATACGACATGCCCCTGCCCGGCGGGGAAATCCTGACCGTGGCCGACGGCCAGCCCCTGCGCCTCGCCGCGCCCGCCACCGGGCAGATCCGCGTCAAGGCC
>OIWN01002185.1_pt1 | contig 13630 bp, 11 predicted proteins | sample 1587591 | NCBI WGS metagenome assembly OIWN01 (sample SAMEA3888901, study PRJEB22519) | human gut metagenome | biome: human gut; feature: human-associated habitat; material: faeces | place: Denmark | collected 2010 | reverse complement strand
TCAAATTCGGCTTTGCCATGGGGTCCAGGTTGGGAGCCATGTAGGAAAGCTGCCCCAGGGCAAAGCCGAATTTGATGAGCCCGGCCATAAAGCCGAAGGGGATGATGATGCAGGCCAGGAACAGGGGCAGCTCCAGCGTGCCCTGCATATAGAGCCACGCTCCCACGGGCAGCGTGCCCAGTAAAGTGGAGGGGAGCACCGCCTTGAAGCCCGCCATCCAAAACCAGCTCTGCCGCCACCAGGCCAGGGTGCTGTCGTGGAAAAAGTTGACCGACCGGGAGAACTCCCCGAAGCTCTTGCTCCCCTGCCCGAATGCCTTGATGACCTGGATGCCGCCCACATACTCCACCAGGGCGGCATTCATCTCGTTGCCCGAGCGCAGGTAGACGGCCATCTTCTCCTTGTACCCCCGCATCATGCACACGGCGAACACCAGGCTCAGGGGGACGGTAATGAAGGCGGCCAGCCCCATCCGCCAGTCCAGAACGAACACCAGGATGATGCTGAAAACCGGCCCGGCCAGGTTGGAGGGCAGCTCCGGCACCATGTGGGCGATGATGTCCTCCAGCCGCCCCACATTGTCCACCATCAAAGTCTTGAAGGTACCGGAGGGGGTCTCCAGCATGACGCCCATGGGGACCTTCGCCATTTTATCCGCCAGAGCGCACCGGATGTTCTTCAGGATGGTGAAGGAAACTGTATGGCTGCGCATGGAGGACAGGCCGGTAAGCCACGCCCGCAGGCACATGCACACCGCCGCCGTCACCGCCATGACCGCCGCCCGTTCCACCGTGGCAGTGCCCTCATACAGCTCCTTCGCCAGCAGGGTCACCACAAAATAGGGGGCCATGCCGAACATCTCTCCGATAAAGGCCAGGATCACCGAGCCAGTCATTTTTCCCCTGGCCTCTCCAGAGAAGGAAAAGAGGACTTTCAGGGGATTTTCCCGTTTTGTTTTCATTCTGCACTTCCTTTCCGCCGTATTCCGATACGGCTCATGCTTTTCTGATATAGATTCGGGCCTGACCGCGTTTCCAAAGCGGGCTCCCAAGCCATGCGCCGATGGCGGCTCCCACGATGATGGCCGCCAGCATCAGGACCAGCATCCCCGGCGTAGCAAGCCCCTCCACCGCCGCGGCATAGGCTGGGGACATCTCTTCCGCGGCGCTGGCTGCCGTCCGGGCCGGGTCGATCCAAATGTAGAGTGGACTCCCGCTGGAGCTGAAGGCCAGCGGGAGAAAGCTCCAGCGGGCGGCCCGCAGGCTCTCATACCCGCCCAGCCGCCGCACCAGCTCCGCCAGCACCGCTCCGGCCGCCAGCGTCACCGCCATCCAGCCGGACAGCTCACCCGCCGCCAGGAACAGCAGAAGCACCACTAAGTTCATGAGTACCGGTACCCCAAACCGGGGCGTTCGGGCCGCCAGATACAGATACAGCCACCCCGATGCGGCGGCGGTGATGGCCGGGAGAAAGACCCAGAACAAGGGGGAAAATGACCCACACATCATCACCAGCACCGTGATCAGGAAATAGAGCAGGGACCCGCCGAGCACGGCAGCAAGGCTTCTGGCCGTCCATACACGCTTCATTTACATACGCACCTCCTGTTGTGGATTTTAGTTAGTTTTCGCTAACTCAAATGTAGAAAAAAGGGGCTGTTCAAAGCCCCAGGATGGCCCGCCAGCCGGGAATGAAGAACTGGTGCATCGTATCCAGGTAGTGCAGGGCCTCCTCCTTGGTGAAGTCATGGACTACCACTTCAAAGAGGGCGTTGGTATAGGCGGTCATAAGCAGATGGAGTTCTTTGGGGTCCACTTCTTTTACCGGGACGCCATGCTTCTTCGCTTCCTCCATGTAGGCCAGCGTCTCCTGCTGCTCCATAACCACAATATCGTGGAGAAACCAGGCATACTTGGTCCCGGCGGAACAGCAAAGCAGCAGCTTGAACTCGTTGAAATGGGAATAGATCTGTTCCACCACCAGGCCCAAATCATTGCCTGAATCCCACATGGCATCCAGGTCGCCCTGCTCCAGAAAGTCATAGTCCACCTGCCGCGTCCGCTCACACCACTTCTGAAGTTCGGAGAGTACCGGCTCCACCAGGGCGGCGAACATGGCCTCCTTGTCTACAAAGTGGCGGTACAGTCCGGCGGCGGTGATGCCAGCCTCCTCCGCGATCTCCCGCATGGTGGCCTTTTCAAAGCCTTTTTCCAGAAAGATCTTCATGGCGGCCGGTATGATCCGTTCGTGGGTTTCCGTCTTGTCCTTCGGCATACTTGCCTCCTTTCTTTGTTATCGTTGTTCGCTAACGATGTTTACAATATAGCACGCAGTGTTCAGCCTGTCAAGCCTCTCGTTCTGATTACCATGACAGATAGACACGATGGAAAAACCGCAGTCACCCATTTAGGGCAACTGCGGTTTTTCTGCCTATTCTGCTGCCTATGCTACAATCCCCAGCTTGCCGCCTGGCTCTGCTCAGCCCAAAGCCGGGCATAGATACCATTTCGTTTCAGCAGTTCCTCGTGGGTGCCCTGCTCGGCTACCTGGCCCTCATCAAGCACCACGATATTGTCGGCACTCATGATGGACTGGAGCCGGTGGGCGATGACGATGACGGTCTTTTCCGCGACCAGAGCGGAGATCGCCTGCTGGATTAGCACCTCATTCTCGGGGTCAAGGGAGGCCGTTGCCTCGTCCAGCAGAACAATGGGGGCATCCTTCAGCAAAGCCCGGGCAATGGAGATTCGCTGCTTTTCCCCCCCGGAGAGGGTGGAGCCACCCTCTCCCACGACGGTCTGGTAGCCGTCGGGCAAAGCCATGATGAAGTCGTGGCAGGCCGCCGCTTTTGCCGCCTTGATGATCTCCTCCTTGGTGGCGTCCGGCTTACCCATGCGGATATTTCCCTCTACCGTGTCGTGAAAGAGATACACGTCCTGAAAGACAACGCTGATGCGGCTGAGTACCTCGTCGCTTTTCATGTCCCGTACGTCCACGCCGCCCAGCCGCACCGCTCCGCTGTTCACATCCCAGAACCGGGCGGCCAACCGGGTGATGGTGGACTTCCCGGAGCCGGACGGCCCCACCAGTGCGGTGACGCTCCGGGCCGGGAATTGCAGGGAAATGTCGTGCAGGACCTCGGTTTTTCCATAGCCGAAGGATACATGGTCAAATACGATGTCTGTCCCTTGCGGTGTCTGACTAACTGTCGGTTCCGGCAGGGGCTTTTCATCAAACAGGGCCTTGATCCGTTCTCCGCTTCGGCGGGTGCGGGAGAAGTCCGCGATGAAGGTAAACAAAGTCAGGACCGGCTCATAGACCGTCAGCGTGAGGATCAGGAAGGCAATGTAATAGTAGGGTGTCAACTCCCCGCGGGTCAGCAGTACAACACCCACCAGAATAACCAGCCCGATCCCGCAACTCAAAATGGCCCGGCCCAGCATGCTCACCGGCGCGGCCGCGCCGGTCTCCATCCCGATTGCCGCCTTCCGCTCCTGGTCAAAGGATTTCTTAAGGCTTTGAAAGTGCTGGCCGGTCAAATTGAAGGCCCGGAGGGTTTGAATGCCATTGACATATTCCAAGATGCCGGAGGCCACTTCACGCTGGGCCTGCTGGAGATCGGCGCTGACCGTCCCCATCCGGCGCAGGCTCCAGAACGCAAAGGGAAGTGCCAGGGGGATCACCGCAAACAGTGCCAAAGTCATCATGCCGTTGAACCAGGAGAGGCATACGGCCGCCAGTACAAAGCGGATAACAATGACCGCTATCTGTGGCAGTAACTGCTGGGATAAGTCGCCCACCGTCTGGTAATCCCGCAGAAGGACGGTGGACAGATCCCCAGCGTCCCTGCTGGAATAAAAGCCCATGGACAACTGGCGCAGATGCTCCCCCAGTGTGATCTGGGAGTCCTTGATAATCCCCGCATAACCGGTGCAGGCATCTATGTAGGTCTTCTGGCGGATGAAGAAGTAGATGATCAACTGGGCCAAGAATCCGGCGGCAAGCCCCCAGAGTACCCCAGTGGGGAGTGCGGCCCCGGGTTCTGCCAGAGGGACCAGGAGGAAATAGACAGCACCCAGCATCAGTCCGTATGGGACAGACATTACAATGCTGTCAAAGAGGCACCAGGCCATCAGGCGCAGGTACTTCCCAGGGTGGCCCAGGGTCATCATTTGAAACCAATCTCTGAACTTCATACCTGCACCGCTCCCTTCCCGATACTCCAGCGATCCCGCCGCAGATTGGCGTCTACCAGATTCTTATAGGTCTCACAGCCTGTCAGCAGTTCCTCATGGGTCCCTGCCCCCACCAATTTCCCTTTGTCCATAACCAAGATTTGGTCTGCCCGCTCCACCGTTTTCAGCCGATGGGCAATCATCAGCACCGTCTTGTTCTGGGCCAGTTTCGCAAATGCCGCCTGGATCTTTGCCTCGTTTTCGGCGTCCGCGTAGGCGGTTGCCTCATCCAAGATGATGATAGGGGCGTCTTTCAGGAAGACTCGCGCAATGGCAAGGCGCTGTTTCTCACCGCCGGAGAGATAGGCGTCGTCCCGGCTCACCACTGTCTGATATCCCTGGGGCAATGCCTGGATAACCTCATGGATGCCAGCGTTCCGGGCCGCCTGCTCCACTTCCTCCGTGGTGGCTTCGGTATTCCCCATACGGATGTTGTTTTCAATGGTATCTGTAAACAGCACGGAGTCTTGGAACACATAGGCCACCAGCTCCATCAACCGTGCAGGCGGGATCTCCCGGATGTCCACGCCGCCAATGCGGATGGTGCCCCCCTGGGGCCTATAGAACCGCAGCAAAAGCTGGGCCAAAGTGGATTTCCCACCACCAGAAGGTCCCACCAGCCCGGTGACAGTTCCCTGGGACAGATGAAAGGATACATGGTCTACCGCTGGGATGCCCTCCGTATAGGCAAACTCCACATCAGAAAATTCCACATCGAACGTGGTGGGATCTCCAGCGCCATCCTGATCCGGTTCCGGCTGGCGGAGAATGTTGTCGATGCGGCTGACCCCCTCCACAATACGGCCGGAGAGTATGACCATCTGCATCAGATTTTCCATAGGCTCCTTGAGGCCGCTGCCCACCAGGAAAAACAGCAGGATCACCGGCAGGAAGTCCAGGTAGCTTTCCGCCGTTGGGATCAGCAGCAAAACCGCCGGGAGCAGGAACAGCAGCTGCGCACCGAAGAAAGCGTAGTAAGCGCCCATGGGCTTGGCGTTGGCCCGGGCTGTCCGATCCACCACGTCGGTAAAATGGTTGAGGTCCCCTTCATACCGCTGAAAGGCGCTGAGGGTTCGGTTGAACACCTTGATGACGCTCATGCCGTGGATATACTCCACCACCGTCCCCTGCATCCGCTCCTGGGCGTCGTGGAGTTCCACTTGGAGGGCCGCCTTGTTGGGCTGTTTCAGGCAGGCGGAGAGCAGTACCAGAGAAATCAGAATAGGCAGCAGGGTCACAATTGCCAGCCGCCAGTCCATGCCGAACAGGTACAGCAGGGTGAAGACCGGCGTAGCAACTGCGGCCGCGATCTCGCAGAGGTGGTGCGCCAGAAACGCCTCGATCTGGTTGGAGTCATCGGAGACCACCTTCTTGATGGCTCCTTGGGTCGTGCCGGTGAAAAATCCGGAGGAGACGCGGGAGAGCTTCTCCATCAGCTGCAGCCGCAGGTCGTAGATAATCTCATAGGCCGCCGTATGGGAAAGTGCGGAGGAGATGAAGGCGCACAGGCCGTAGACCAGCGCTGCGCCAAAGGTGACTGCGCAGAGCGTTAGGATCGCATCCTGATCCACCATGGATGGCTCCTGGTAGTGGGCCAGCAGCTCCCGCACCACACCGTAGATGGTGAAGAATGGTACGATGCGAGCGGCCGAGGACAGGACGGACAGTACACAGGCCAAGGTCAATTTTCTCCCCCTTTGGCCTGCCAGTTCAAAGAGCCGGGCGACGCCCTGTTTCTCTTTTTGGGATTTCGAGCGCATAAAAACACCTCACTTTGATTAGTTATTGCTAACTTCTCCTGATAAAGAAAGGCGCGGTCAGGCGCCCTCCTCAAAAATCAGAGAATACAGAAGTCCATAGATATGCTCAAGGGTCCGGTCCAGAGCATCGGTGTGCAGGGCATCCCGGTTGACCTTTGCCATCGCCATGATCTTAATGAGGTTGGCCACCACATGGAGATCCAAATCCGGACGGACCCCCTCCATATGGTCAAACAGGCCGTGCATGATCTCGGCCTCCCGCTGGTCATAGAGACTGTCATCTGGACTGGTACACTCCGGGGAAGACGCCCGCTTGAGTTTTTCCATGTCCTCTGCGGTCAGGTACTGGTAGATGCTGTTCCGGCTGAATACGATGAGTTTCAGATACTCCTTGCCTTCCGCGGCGGTCATCTTCTCCCGGCCGTTCAAGATCTGCTCAAAGTGCTGTTTTACACGGTCACGCTGATATTCCATGATGTCAGTGACGAACTCCTCTTTGGATGAGAAAAAATTGTAGAAGGTGCTCTTACCCAGGCCGGCAGCCTGGGTAATCTTTTTCACAGAGGCATGGGTCATGCCGTGCTGTTTGATCAGTTCAAAGCCTGCGTCTAACATCTTGATCCGCAGTTCCTCCCGCTGGGTGGTAGAAAAAATCCTCGGTGACATAGGCATTCTCCTTTTGCGACTATTATTTTAATTTTAGTCGCAATAGTATAATAGCACACTGCTATACGTCTGTCAATCGCTTTGCGACTATAATAATAATTTTATTCGCTTATGGTAATCGTCTCAGTTTGGCAAGTCCACTCCGCAGCGATTTTTAGTAGCCGCTCCCAGTCACAGTTTTATAAAGATTGGATGCAGAGGATCGTCCTCCAGTTCTTTTCTGCGTTGCCATATCATATCCTCACGTCGGTTGACCTTTTCATAAAGCTGTTCTTTCGCTAAAAATTATGAGAACTGTTCTAATCGGAACGAAGATTAACCACCTTATTCATTGGATTGTTCATCTTGTATCCTGCTCTGAGCACTGTCTTAATATAGTCTGGATGTTTCGGATCAGGTTCCAGTTTCCGTTTCAGCCGCCAGATGGTATTCTCCACGGAGTTTGTCCCGCTTAGATATTCCTCCCCCCCCAGGCGGCCTCATAGAGCTGCGCTTTGGAGAACACCTGCCCTGGTGAACTGGCCATGCAGTAGAGCATGGCATACTCTCCATGATTGAGTTCCACTTCCCTGCCGGCCACAAACACCCGGCGGTGCCCGTGATGGATCTCCAACTCCCCGATGCGCAGCACGGATGAGACCGAGGCAGCGGCGTGGATCACTTCCGCCCGCTTGTCTTTCAAAACATCCATGATTGCCTGAAATAAACTGCCGTCCAGGTCTGCAGCCCGGATGACAATGATTTCGTCCACTATACTACCTCCCGACTGCAGAAAGAGAGGGCCGTCCGCACGGCCCCCTCCTCTTGCTGTACTTATGTCTCTGGTTCCATAGCTGCCTTGAGTCGCCGGAAGCTCTCCTCGCTGATGACGTGCTCGATCCTGCAGGCGTCTGCCTCAGCGGTTTTCGGGTCCACGCCGGCGGCAATCAGGCGCTCCGTGAAAAAGCGGTGCTTTTCATAGATCTGCTCTGCCACTTCCCGTCCAATATTGGTCAAATGCAAGAAAAAGCCATCATCCATAGTGAGGAACCCGCCATCTTTCAAAGTGGCCACTGCATGGCACACGCTGGGCTTGGACACATCCAGGTGCCGGGCCACATCCACGGAGCGCACCATGCCTTTCTGCTTTTGGAGCACCAGAATGGCCTCCAGGTAATCCTCTCCAGATGCGTGGAGTTTCATGGCGTCCTCCCCTCAGGCGGATATTTTTTGCTCTGCCTGCCACATGGCCGCGTACTTCCCGTTCTTGGCCAGCAGCTCCTCATGGGTACCGGCCTCTGCGATCTTCCCGTCTGCTACAACCAGGATCTGGTCCGCATTCTTGACAATGGACAGGGTATGGGCAATCATCACCACGGTCTTTTTCTCCTTGAGCAGATTGGCGATGGCCTGTTTCACTGCCAGCTCGTTCTCAATATCCAGGGATGCCGTAGCCTCGTCCAGCAGTAGAATGGGGCTGTTCTTCAAAATGGCCCGGGCAATAGAGATGCGCTGGCGCTCGCCGCCGGAGAGCAGGTTGCCGTTCTCCCCGGTGGGGGTATCATAGCCCTTCTCCATGCTGCGGATAAAGCCGTCACAATTTGCCTCCTGGCAAGCGGTCTCGATTTCCCCATCGGTGGCATTGGGGCGGGCGTGGCGGATATTGTCCCGGATGGTGTCATCAAAGAGGAACACATCCTGATCCACCATGGAGATCTGCTCCAGCACCCGCTCTGCCGCCACACGGCCCGTGGGCCTGCCGCCGATGGATATGGCGCCGCCGGTTGGCTCATAGTATTTGGCGATCAGGTTCAGGATGGTGGATTTGCCGGAGCCGGAGTCCCCCACGATGGCGGTGAGTTTCTGGTCGGGAATCGTAAACGTGGCTTGTTTCAGCACAGGCTCTCCGGGGACATACGCAAAATCCACATGGTCAAAGGTGATCTCATGGGTATCCGTCTGGAACGGCTCCATGCTGCCGCTCTCCTCCGGCTCCTTCATAACGCCCAGGATTTTGCTTTTGGAGATCATCAGGTTTTTGTAGCTGGTGAGGTCCACAAAGATGGTGTTGGCCAGCTTCGCGCAGAACAGGGGCAGCATGCAGATCAGCAGGTAGGACACGGTATCCAGTGTCCCGGCCGCCCATGGCGCATACGCTGCCCAGATGACCAGCGGGCAGGCCAGCCAGGTCAGGATGCTCAGTCCCGCCCCCACCGGGAGCACCTTGGCCTCATACACATAACTGATGCGGCAGAATTCCCGCATGGCGTCAATGACGGTTTTGTTCTTCAGGCCGCCCACGCCGTAGGCCCGGAAGGTCTGGATGCCGGATACATACTCCACGATGCTGCTGACATTCTCCGCGCAGATGTCGTTCTTCTCCCGGCCGTATTTCCGCACCATCCGGAAGGATAGCCACAGGCCGGGGATCAGCAGCAGATCCGCCGCCAGCAGGATCAGTCCCGCAGGGACGTAGACGGTCATGACAAACACGATCAGCATGATGGACAGAGCGAAGCTCTTCGCCAGGTCCCCGATCTTATGGGTCAAAATCTTTTCATAGTTGTTGACGTCGCTGGTGATGGTGTTGATGTAGTCGCCGGTCTGCCCCTGGGTAAACCGGGATAACGGGATGCGTTTGAGATGGTCCCCCATGAAGAGGCGGATGTTCCGGCTGACCTCCGCACCGCCGATTTGGGCCTTGGTATAGCCATAACTGTAAATCAGGATACGGAGCAGGAATATCCCGGCGATCACCCCGGTCAGCACCAGGGCCTGATCCATGTCAAACTGGCCAGACCACAAGAATTGCATCACCGCATAGAGCAGCATGAAGAGGCTGCCGGAGAGCATGCCTTCCAGCACAGTCCCTGCAACACCAATATAGAAATTCCGATTCTTCTTCAATACCTCGTGGCCCAGGCCACCCTCTTCGGCTCCTATGGAGCCATTCACCTTGTACTCACGCATTGCCCGCGCCCCCTTCCAGCCGATAGGTGATGTTCCGGGCCTTTTCATAGTCCTCCCATGCTTTCCGGTAGTAGGCGTTCTTTCGACGAACCTCCTCATGGGTGCCCACGCTGGTAATCGTGTGGTTCTCCACCACGGCCACCCGGTCGCACAGTTTCAGGGCGCTGAGCCGGTGGGCCACCACAATGACGGTCTTGCCCTTGCAGAGATTTTGGATGGCTTTGTCGATCTCCATTTGATTTTCCGGGTCGGAGGCACTGGTGGCCTCGTCCAAAATCAGGATCGGGGCATTTTTCAGGATGGCCCGGGCGATGGCGATGCGCTGCTTTTCGCCGCCGGAGAAGCGGGAGCCGAAGCTGCCCACCTTGGTGTCGTAGCCATCCGGCAGGGACATGATAAAGTCGTCGATCTGTGCCTCTTTCGCGGCCGCCCTCACCTCCTCCAGACTGGCGCTGCTCCCCATGCGGATGTTTTCCAAAACGCTGTCCCGGGTCAGGAAGGTCTTCTGGAACACAATGGCCACGTTTTTTAGAATGGTGTCGTAGTCCAGCTCCTGCACATTTTTCCCGCCGATCAGCACCTCGCCCTCCTGCACATCATAGAGCCGGGAGACCAGTTCAATAATGGTGCTCTTGCCGGCGCCGGACCGCCCCACCAGGGCCATACGCTCCCCGTCTCTGATTTTCAGGTTGACGCCCTGCAGCACGTCGGTCTTGCCGTCATAGGAAAACCGCACGTTCCGCAGTTCAATGTCGTGGCTTTCGGGGAAGTCGCTCCCGCCCTGATAGACAGGGATGTCCAGGATCTCCTTTGCCTTGGTGACGGCGCCCAGCACATTGGCGAAGTTTGTCCCCAGCTCTTGCAGGGGCCGAATCTCGGTCAGGTACAGGGAACCCACATAGAGGAACAGCAGAAAGGCGCTGGCCGTTAGGGAGCCTCTCAGGAAAAACATCCCGCCCAGGGGCACCATCAGCAGCATGCCGCACTCGATGATGACCACAAAGGCCGCATAGGGCGGCCCCATCCGCCGGGACGTCTCATTCCACATGGCGTTTTCCTCGTGGATGGCGGAGGAAAACTTTTGAAAGGACTTGCTCCCCATGTTATAGGCTTTGATCAGCTTCATGCCGTTGATGTACTCGATCATGACGGAGTTCAGAGTACTGATGGAGCGGTTGGCCCGGTCCATCAGGTCATCCGTATTGCGGAACATGACCCCCATCACAGCGACGGCCAGGACCAGCGGCACCAGAGAAACCAGCGCCAGGGGGATATTGACGGTCATCAGGTAGGCGAAGACCACCACCGGCCCCACCAGATAGCACACCAGATCCGGCAGGTTGTGGGCCAGGAACAGTTCCAGTTTCTCAATATCCTCGTTCAGCACCGTCTTGATGTCCCCGGTGCGCCGCTCATTCAGCGCCCCCAGGGGCGCCCGGGCCATGTGCTCCGCCACCATGCAGCGCACCTTGAACAGCGCCCCGTAGGCGCCCTTGTGGGCCGCCACCCCGGAGCCGCCGAACAGCACAAAGCGCAGAGTCACCGCCGCCGCGATCATTGCCACGATCCGCACCACCAGTTCCCTGGTACAGGTTCCGTTGAAGGCGGCGTCCATCAGCTGATAGATCCCCATATAGGGGACAACAATGCACAGCCCGCCGGCCGCTGACAAAAAGACTGCCAGAAACAGCCAGACCTTCTGCTCCCCCGCCCAGTGGAGCAGCAGGGCCACACGGTTGACTTTTTTCTGTTTCATCGGTCACCTCTCCTTTCCATTTGAAACAGAGAACAGCTCTCTCAATTTCGGGAGGGCTTCCATGATAACGGGTACATCATCGGGCATTTCGCCCTCGTCAAAATGCAGGACCCGGGAGCAAGTGCGGCAGACAAATTCAAAGTCGTGGGTGACGATGAAGATGACCTTTCCCATGTCGGACAAGCGGCGGATCAGCCCCGCTACCTGGGTCATGCTGTCAAAGTCCAGGCCGCTGGTGGGTTCATCAAATACCAGCAGATCCTTTCCGCAGATCATGCTGACGGCTACGGCCACCCGCTGTTTTTGCCCGCCGGACAGGGTATTGGGGTGGCGCTCCCGGTATGGGGCCAGCCCCAGTTCCTCCAGGGTAGCGTCTACCAAGGCTTTGTCCGGGTTCCGGATGCCGAAGGAGCACTCCGCCTCCACGCTCTCGGCAAACAGCTCGTAGTTTACGTCCTGCATCACCATGTAGGATTGCTTGAGCCGGTCCCTGCGCTCCATCGGCCCGCCATCCCACTGGAACTGACCGTCACAGTCCTTGTGGAGCCCGCACAGGGCCCGAGAGAATGTGGTCTTTCCGGCCCCATTGTGGCCCACCACGCCGATGACCTCTCCCCTTCCGGCGGAAAGGCCGATCCCGTGAAGGATGGTGCGCCTCTTATAGCGCAGGGAGACATCGTTCAACGACAGCACCGATCCCCGGACCGGGGCATGGCCGGGCGGCGGGAGGACGTCCATCAGATCCGTTGCCCGCAGCCCCATCTGTTCCCGCTGTGCCTGGGACAGCCGACGGAGCTCTTCCGGTGTGAATATCCCTTTGATCTCTCCTCGGTCCAGATACACGATCCGGTCTGCTATGTCCATCAGGTAATAGAGCCGGTGCTCTGCGATCAGGATGGTCTTGCCCTGGCCCTTGACCAGCCGCAGATGCTCCCGCAATTCTTGGATGGAGGTCATGTCCAGGTTAGAAGATGGTTCATCCAGCAGATAGATCTCCGGGTTCATGGCGTAGACGGATGCGAATGCGATCTTCTGCTTTTCCCCGCCGGACAGCTCGAAGATATTGCGGCCGCGAAGGCTCTGGATGCGCAGATCCTCCGTCGTCCGCTCCACGCGCTCCGCCAGTTCCCGGGGCGGCCGGGCCTCATTCTCGATGCCGAAGGCGATCTCGCTGTCCGTGTCCACGTTAAAAAACTGCGTTCTGGGATTCTGGAACACTGACCCCACCTTGGCGGCGATCTGGTACATGGGGAGGCTGCTGATCTCCTGCCCGTCTACCAGCACACGGCCCTGAAGTTCTCCCTGGTAAAATTGAGGGATCAGTCCGTTCACCAGCCTTGTGATGGTAGTCTTGCCGCATCCGCTGCGCCCACAGAGCAGGACACACTCCCCATCCGCGATGGTCAGGTCAATGTCCCGGAGGCCATCATGCTCCTGCCCCTGATAGGTAAAGGATACCTGTTTCAGTTCAATCATCCAAACACCCCCTTCCCATAGAGGCCCGCCGCGAAAAAGGCGCCAAAACAGAGGATTGCCGCCGCATCCGCCGGCCCCATGCGGATCTGCACCAGGCAGGTCCTGGGTTTTGGGTTCTCGATCCCCCGGGTGATGGAGGCGATGGACAGCTCATCCGCCGCCTTGGATGCCGCCATCATCAGCGGGACATAGATGCACTCTACGGTCATGCCGGGATGGGTCAATAGCCCTTTCAGGGAAGGCGACACGTCCCGCAGCCGCATGGCGTCCTTGATGAACCGCCAGTCCTCCTGAATGGTGGGGATATAGCGGAGCATGACCGCCAGCGGGATCACCAGATTTTTCGGCGCATGGACACGGTTCATGGCTGACAAAAACTCGCTGACCTTAGTGGTGGAGATGACGATGCCTGACAGCATCCCGCAGGGGTACACCTTGTGGAACAGGCCAAGGAATGCGATGAACATGGTGCGCCAGGTCCCGGTCATGGTGTCCATGATCCAGAAAGTGAGCAGGACAATCAGCCCATAGAACGCCGCGCCCTTCCAGGCGTACTTCCACTTTCCGCAGCAGGCGCCAAACAGCCCAATCAGCACCACGAGTCCCAGCTCATAGTACAGAGACGGGGCCATCATGGCGGAGAGGATGCAGAGCAGGAGCAGCAGGATTTTCGTCCTTGGATCCAGCCAGAGTCTTTGCCGTGGAGATGTTCCGCCGTTCATGCGGTGATCCCAGCCTTCTCGAACTGTTTCTTCAGCATCTTGCCGCCGACCCACCCGCTGAAGGCC
>OIWN01002168.1_pt1 | contig 13693 bp, 5 predicted proteins | sample 1587591 | NCBI WGS metagenome assembly OIWN01 (sample SAMEA3888901, study PRJEB22519) | human gut metagenome | biome: human gut; feature: human-associated habitat; material: faeces | place: Denmark | collected 2010 | reverse complement strand
AGGTGCCACGGCCCCCGGCCCCCACGCCAGTGGGAGAAAAAATGGGGGCCACGGGGGCATCCCCCGTGGCCCTTGCGCCCTGCGGCGCTTAAATGATTTCAATACGAAGCGTAGCGCTGTGCTCGCCGTCGGCAGTCTCCGCCTTGACCGTCGAGAACCCCGACTCAATGCCGGTAAACACCCCGCGGTTGTCTACTTCGCCGTAGAGGCTGCCGCGCGTGATGCTCCACTCGATGTCCTCTCCCGTCGCGTTGGATGGGGAGAAGATCACCTGCAGCTGCATCGACTCGCCCGCGTGCACTGCGCTGCGGCTGGCCTTGATGGTGATGCCGGTGGTCTCCACCGTCTTGCCGGTGACGTCCTCCACGCGGCCGCTGTTGCTGCTGTTGCTGCCGCGGCTATTGCCGCTGCCGCTGTCGTTGGACGCGCTGTAGCTGTCGCCGGTGACCCGCACGTCGATGGTGCCGCCCTGGTCGCCTGCCACCACGGTGATCTTGCAGCTGCCTGCGCCCACCGCGTGGACCACGCCGTCCTCGTCGATGGTCGCCACATACTTGTCGCTGGTGGTGTACTTGCGGGTGACGGTGGAGTCGCCGGTCAGTTTGATGCCCAGCTGCTTCTCGTCGCCGACCTCCATGTTCAGCTTCTTATTTTCCGGGTCGGTGAAGATGATGTACTGCACGTCCCCCGTGCCCGGTCCCTCGGCGATGACCGTCTCGCTGACCGGCCCGGATGGACGGCTGCTGCTCGACGAGCTGCCGGAGGAGCTGGAAGTATTGTCCTCGTCCTCGTCATCCTCATCGTCATCGTTCGACGAGCTGGAGGAGCTGGACGAGCTGGACGAGCCATAGGTGTGGTCGCCGATGATGTTGTAGCCGGTGGAGTCCTCGGCGTCCTCGTTAAAGGTCGGGCCGTCGGAGGCAGTCAGCGCCGTGCCGGTGCTCTGGGTACCGGTGCGGCCGGCATATTCCGAGCCAGCGGCCTCGAGATACTCCTCGATGGCGTCCGCCACCGCCTCGCCCACGCTCTCTTGGTAAGAATCCTGCTGCATCTTGCCGTACTCGGTGGAGTTGGTCAGGAAGCCCACCTCGCTGAGGATGCCCACCATCTGCGGGTCGCGGGTGACATAAAAGACATCGTACTTGGCGCCGCGGTCGCTGGTGGAAAGCCCGTCCGAGGTCGCGCTGGACATCTGCGCCGCCAGCTTTTTGGCGAAGGGGTAGAAGTAGTAGCACTCCGACCCGGACGCGCTGGTGTTGACCTCCGAGGAGTTGGTGTGGATGCACAAAAACAGCGAGGAGTCAAAGTTTTTTGCCTGCGCCAGACGGCTCTGCATGGTGGTGGTGTTATTGTAGGTGTTGAGCAAGTTGACCTCAGCGCCCTTCTCCTCCAGCGCGTCGGCGATCGCCTGGGCAAGCTCCCAGTTGATGCGCTTCTCCGGCCAGTCCGGGTCGATGTTGTCCGCCACGCCCGGGTCGCTGCCGCCGTGACCGGGGTCTACGGTGATGCGCGCCCCCTCGATGCCGGTGGGGTTATTGAAGCGCAGCACGATGTTGCCGTTCTCGTGGTAGGCCTTGTAGCCGAGGAAACCGTTGTTGTCCAACAGCTCCAGCGTCAGTGTCGAGCCGTTCCAGGTCGCGCTGGAAAACAGCGGGTTTTGGCTGAGCGAAAGGTCGCCCGGCGTGCTGCTGGTGTTCTGGAACTCGAACCGGATGCGCCCGGTCGAATAGCTCGGCAGGAAGGAGACCGGGTTGTCCGACTGCAGGATGACATAGGTGAAGTCGTTGGTCGCCCGCACCGTCATGTTGGTGATGCGGTTATTTCGAATCGAGACCCCGCTGGTCACCGCCTCCACATCCTCGCAGTAGACGCGCCGCCCCGAGGCCAGCTTGTAGTAGTACCGGTACTTGCTGCCGTCCTTGATGCTGACCATCTCGCCGGTGACATAGTCCATCGTGCCGTAGGGCAGCGGGTAGCAGTCGGTGTCCGGATAGATGCTGTTCTTGTTGACCGGGAAGGTCCAGGCCTGCTCGGCCACCACCTGCACCAGCGTCCCATCCCCGATGGCTTTGGTCGGGGAGGTGGACAACTCCGGCCGCACATAGCCGTTGCTCGAGCTATTGCTGCTCGAGCTGCTGCCGCTCGGCGGGTTGCTGCTGGTGCCGTAGGAGCCGGAGGAGGGCAGGCTGTCCAGCTGGAAGGTCAGCTTGGCGCCGGTCAGGCTGTCGCTGGAGCCGTTTAGCGTGGCGGTCACCACCACGTTGCCCATATCCGAGGAGGTCATCCCCGTGCCGTCCACCTCATACTCGGCGGAGTAGCGCCTGTACCCGCTGATGCCCGCCGAGCGGTTTGTCTCGGCAAGCTGGATGGTCTCGCCGTTGACCTCTGCGGTCACCCGCGCGCCCTCCTGCGCCACAGCGGTGATGATGATGGTGTCGCCGTGGGCCACGCTGCGGTTGCCCACCGGGCTGATCTGCTCAAGGATGCTGGCCCCCGCATAGCTGTCCGCCAAATCCTGATAGCTGCCGGAGCCGATGCTCTCCCCGTCCTCCACCTGCTGGGCCTGCCCCGCGTCGATGGTGTAGAGGTCGGCTTGGGCGGCAGGCTCCGCCTGCGTCGCTGAAGCTGTCTGCATGGTCTGCGGCTGACTCTCACTGTCGGAGGTCTGCTCCTCTGCCGCCCCCTCCTCTGCCTGCGTCCAGGCTTCGGTCAGGTAGTAGGTGGTGTAGTTGGGGTCCTGCAGCAGGGTTTCCAGCGAGTTAAACACGCTGCCCGAAAAGGCCTCTTCCCCCTGCGCAATCTCCCACTGGGACGCCAGCTCATAGTTTGGCCCCCAGCCGTTTTCCCACACCCCTGCCCGGGAGGAGGCATGTCCCATCAGGGCAGCGACGCCGCTCTGGGAGAGGGTGTCGTTCCACCAGTCGGCAATCTGCTCAAAGGGCAGGGTTTCGCTGGCGGTGGCGCCGTAGTTTTTGACCACCACAAAGTCGCACAGCCCCTGCTCGATCATCCCCTTGGTGTCGGCGTGGTAGGCCCCCAGCGAGGTCTGGGTGTAGGCAAGATCAATGCCGCCCTCCTGCTCGTCGGCGGTGGCCCACACCGGGCTGACCGCCAGCCCCACCGGCAGCGAAGCGTTTGCCTCCTGCGCAGCCTCGCGGGCGGTCTTGACCAGCAGGGTGGTGCTCTCGGTCATGTAGGTGTCCATGCTGACGTTGGCCCCGGTCTGGGTGAAGGCCGCATAGCTGTAGTCGGTTTCCGGATTGAGGTAGCCGTCCAGCAGCAGCCCGTCCAGCTGGCTGCCCGACACGATGTTCTTCGTCTGCTCGGCACACTGGTCCAGCGTCTGCGCATCCACCGCGCTGATGTAGCTCATCCGTTCGCTGCCCCCCACCACAAAGGAGAGGTCATGGACGCCGTACAGCGACAGCCCCGCCTGATGCGCGCTGTCGTACAGATAGCCCAGCGCGTCGAAGGAGGTCATCGCGCCCGGCGACTCCCAGAGGGTGCCGTAGGCGTTTTCCAGCGAGACAAACAGGGTGTCCAGCCCCAGCTCCGCCGCGTCCTGCACCATCTGGTCGATCTCGTCGCGCACCTGCTGCTCGTCAATCTCCGGCGGGTCGAGGGTTTGCTGCTGTTGCAGCTGCTGCTCCTCTCCGGACAGCGCCAGCTCCGCCTGCTCGATATGGCCGGACAGCACGGTCAGAAACTCGCGCCCCGGCTCGACCATCGCCGCCTTCATGTCCGACGGGAACTGGAAGCTGGACGCCGGCACCACCGCATCCTCCTGCGGCTGTGAGCGCTCCTGAGCCTGTTCCTGCTGCGCCTGCTGCGCTGCCTGCACTGCCTGGGCGGTCTGTTCTTCCTTCTGGGCCTGCGCCGCTGTCTGGCGCAGGATCACAACCGCAAAGGCCGCGATGATGGTGATGACCAGGATGACCCCAATCAGGGGCCCTACAATCGTCTTTTCTTTATGCTCTCTTGTTGTCACAACCATAGCCTCCTGTTTTTACGTCCTGCTTTTTGCCTACAAGACCTGCTTGAGGCTGTCGATCTCCTCCTGCACAGCCGCCTTCACGCCCGACTGTGGCTGGAACACCGAGTCGTAACGGAACAGCGAAAAGCCCTTGTAGTGTTCGGCCTGGCGTGCGGTGTCCACCTGGCGGGCCAGGATGTCCCCGCTGTTGGCCCATTCCCAGCGGCCGGAGCCGGCATAGGTGTCCTCGGTGCCGATCTTGTACGGCGAGAGCCCGATGTACAGCTGCACGTCGTTTTCGATCAGGTCGCTCCACGCCTCCACCGTCTCGGCATAGGGGTAGGTGCTGTTGTCAAATCCAAAATAAATCTGCGGACAGATGTAGTCGATGTAGCCGTCCTCGGTCAGCCACTCCTCCACATCGATAAACTGCTTGTCGTAGTTGTTTTCCATATTTCCCTGCGGGCTGATGCCAAAGACCACCTCCGGGTCGGTCTCCTTGACCGCCACATACACCGCCCTGACCAGCTGGTTGACGTTTTCCCTTCTCCAGTCGGCCAGGCTCATGGTGCCGCCGCCGGTCTGGTACTGGGCATAGGAGGCCGCGTCAAAGGCCACGTCGGTGGTCGGGTAGAAGTAGTCGTCAAAGTGGATGCCGTCCACCTCATAGTTCTCCACAATCTCCCGCACCCCGTCCACAATCAGCTGCTGGGCCTTTTTGCTTGCGGGGTTATAGGTGATGGCGCCGTTGTACTGGATGGCGTCGCCGGTCTTGAGCATTGCTGTCGCGGGGTTTTCAGCGCTGAGCTCGGCGTTGGTGGCGCTGTTGCGCACCCGGTAGGGGTTCAGCCACGCCTCCAGCCGCAGGCCGCGCTCATGGGCCTCCTCCACCATAATCTCCAGCGGGTCAAAGCCGGGGTCTATCCCCTCCTCCCCGCCGGCCAGATAGGACCAGGGGAACAGCTCCGATTCATACAGCGCGTCGCTGAAGGGGCGCACCTGAGCGATGACGGTGTTGAGCCCGAGGGCCTTCACATTGTCGAAGGCCTGCTCGATGTTCTTGGTAAACTGCTCCTGACCCACGCTGCTGTCGTCGCTGTTCAGCAGCATCGGCTTTAAATCGAGGTAGGACAGCCAGATGGCGCGCACCTCGTCCGGCTGCTCAGCGTGCTGGGAGGCGGCCTGCTCCTCCTTGGAGATGACCCGCACCGGCGTGGTCAGATCCCCGATGGCGGAGGGATTTTCCATCACATAATCCTGCTGGACATCGACGCTGTTGTCCACCACCCACAGCTGGCTTTGTGACTGCGCCGAAGATTGGTCCTGCGTCCCCGCGCAGCCCGCCGCCGAACAGGCCAGGATGGCCGCCGCAAGCAGCGCCAGTTTTCTCTTGTGCTGTTTCATAAACGCATCTCTCCTAAAAATATTGATGTCAAAAGGTTGCCGGGCAAGCTGTTTTCCAAATTATATGCTGCCCGCAAAAGCTGCCATTCCCCTATCGAGTGTCAACGCTTTTCTGTCGTGGGCTTTTTAACAGTCATCTTCATCATAACATATTTTTACAAAAATGACAAACTCTTTTCAAAAAGTTTGCAAAACCTTTTGCGCACTGACAAAAAAAGTTCATTTTCTGCAAAGCCGATTCGCTATTCTTGTAAAACCCGCTCAGCAAAAAAGGGAAAGCGCCGCGGCGCTTTCCCTCTTGCGGGGCCCTCTGTATAAAGGCTGTTATTCCTGCGGGAGCGGGTCGGCAAAGGATTCGGCTGACTGCTTCTCCTTTGGCTGTTCCTGCGTCTCCTCTTGCTGTTTGTCGGAAGTCTCCGGTTTTTCGGTGCCGGTCTGCTCGGAGGCCTGCTTTGTCTGAACGCTGATCTGGTAGGTCACTTCGGCGCTCTCGTTGCCCGCCGCGTCCACCGTCTTGATCTTAACGGTGTGGGTGCCTGCGGTCAGGGTCACCTTGGGCGCGTCGGCGGAGAGGGCGGTGTATTCGCCGCTGTCCACCTTGGCCTTGACGGTGACGGGGCTCTCCCCCTCCGCAGCCTTCTGGTAGCTGACCGCAAAGCTGGTGGCGTCGGTCTTGTAGACGCTGTCCTCTTTGCCATTATAGGCATTGACCGGTTTGCCGCCGTTTGTCAGCGACGGCGCTGCCGGAGCGGTGGCGTCCACCATGGTGATGGTGACGCTCTGGGTGCTCTGGTTGCCCGCCTTGTCGGTGGCGGCAATCACATAGGTGCCGTTGGCTGCGGCGACAAACTGATAGCCGCTGCTCTCGGTGTAGGCAACCGGCGCGCCGTCCCTGGTCACCTGCACGGCGCTGACGCCGCTGTTTTCATCGGTGACCGAGAAGGTGACCGTCTGGGATTTCTGCCAGGTATCGTTCGCGCTGGTCACCTGGATGGACGGCGGGGTCAGGTCGATGCCGCTCACCTGGACGGTGGCGGACTGCTGGTTGCCCGCCTGGTCGACCGCTACGACGGTGTAGCTGCCGTTCTGGCTGACCAAAGCCTGATAGCTTCCGCCGCTGGCGCTCATCTCGATGCCGGCGAAGGTGACGCTTGCCACGCCGCCCTCATCGGTAACGCTCAGGCTGACGGTGGCGGTCTCGCGGTCCTCGCTGTAGCTGACCGCAGGCTCGCCGATGACCGGCGGGGTGTTGTCGATGCCGCTGACGGTGACGGTGGTCTGGGCGGTCTTGCCCAGCGCGTTGGTCGCGGTGACGGTGTAGGTGCCGTTGGCGCTGGTGGTCAGCAGGTAGCTGCCGTCCCCCTGTGGGGCAACGGTGCAGCCCTCGCTGCCGGTCACCGAGGTGATGGCCGCGCCGCCGTTCGGGTCAGCGGTGATGGCTGCGGTCGCGGTGCCGGCGCTTACCTGCGGCTGTCCCGCGCGGATTGCCGGCGCGATGTTGCCGATAATCTTCTCCACATAGGCATTGGCGGTGGCCTGGTTGCCGTCCTTGTCAACCGCGGTGAAGGTGTAACTGCCGTTGGCGGTGGCGGTGAAGGTATAGCTGCCGCCCTCCCCGGTCAGGGTGCCGCCGCTGGCGGTGAGTTTGACATCCGCCGCGCTGCCGTCCGGGTCGGAGACGGTGACCGGGATGGTGACTTCGGTCATCGCCGCATTGAGCTGCTGCTCGCCGAGCTGGATGACCGGCGGCTCGTTGGTCTTTTCCTGGATGCCGGTTACCTGCAGGGCCACGCTGGCGGAGAGGTTATCCGCTGTGGTGACCTCAACGGTGTAGCTGCCGTTGGCGGTTGCGGTAAACTGGTACTGGTTTTCAGCGGTCCTGGTGACCTGCGCGCCACTCTCCTTCGGCTCAACGGCAGAAACGCTGCTGCCGTGCGGGTCGACGGTGATGGTGGTGGTTGCGGTCTGGCCGTCGGCGCTGCTGACCGTGTTGCTCGGAACGGTTACGGTCGGGGCCTGCTGCTTCTCGGCTACCGTTACCTGCTGGGAGGCGGTGTTGCCGGCCGCGTCGGTGGCGGTGATGATATAGTCTCCCGCCGGGATTCCGGTCACGCTGTAGCTGCCGTCTGCATTTGCAGCAATTGTTGTTCCCTCAAACAGAACGTTCACTGCATTTGCATCCGTCACTTTAAAGGAAATCCTTGCTCCGTCTTCTTCTTGTGTCTGCTCAACAGAAGAGATTACCGGCTTCTCGTTGTCGATTCCCTTGACTTCAATCTTCTTTTGCTGTGTCGTCTGCACCACATTGTCCTTGCTGATGGTCGCGGTCACCTCATAGGTGCCGTTCTCGCTGACCTCGACGCTGTAGTTGGTCGAGTTGCCGGACTGGGTGGCCGCGGCGTTCAGCTTGGCGCCGCCCTGCTTCTGGACGGTGACGTTTAACGTCTCGCCCGGCTGCAGGTTCTGCTCGATCTGGAAGCTGATGGTCTTGCTCTGCGCGATGCCGTCCGGGTCCGAGACAGAGATTTTGCTCAGGGCGATGGTGCCCTGTGCGGGCGGCTGCGGGGTGGTTGTGGTATCCTGCGGAATCTGGACATCTTTCTGGGTTGTGTTGCCCGCACCGTCCATAACAGTGATGGTATACACAGCACCCGCTGTGCCGGTGAAGGTGTAGCTGTCGCCAGTCGTATGTGTTACAGGCGGTTTATCATTGTCGTTGGATTTGTTGACAGCCGCAATGCTGTTGGCTACAACGCCGGAAAGACGATCGGTGACGGTAAATGTTACCTCATTTTCGTCAACAGTCATCTCCCCGATGGCTGGATTCGTTTTATCCAGATAGTAGGTAATGCTAGTCACCGCATAATTGTCAATCGCGTCTGTTGCTTTGATTGTGTATACGTTTTTGCCTTCCAGAGAAAGCTTCAGCGTATAGCTACCGTCTTCTTCTTGTTTCAGATTTCCTTGATCGACAGTTACAGACTGAATTGGACTACTATCGGTAACGGTGAATTTCACTTCACCATCTGCTTTTTGCCACTTAGTCTGATCTACATTCTGACTGATGTTGATAACTGGTGGTGTATGATCGGGGTTGCCGGGATTTTGTAAACTATAAGGTCCTATGGTAACCGAGTTGCCCGCATAGTCGGTGACAACCGCCCGGTAATGGCCTGCCGCCGCTGGCGTAAAGGTGTAGGTGCCGTTCGCATAGACCGGTGTATACCGGGTGTTATTGCTGTCAAGCACTACAACATTCGCCACACCGGACAGCGCATCGGAAACCCGAAGGCTCAGGGTGTTGTTCTGGACGGAAGCGCTGTCGATAACCGGCTTCGTCTTATCAATCCTTACCGTACACACTCCGGTGGCCTCGCTGTCGCCGGCGCTGCCGCGGGTGAAGAAGTAGTAGTCCTTCTGCCCTTCGGCGCTGATGGTCAGGGTGCCGTTTGCAAGCTCTCTGCGGCTGCCCCACTGGGAGGAGCTGCCGCCCGCCGGACGCTCATAGGAGTAGGCGGTCCGGCCGCTGCTGTAGCCGGTCAGGGTAAAGGTGATATTCTGGTTGCTCCAGCTGCCGTTTGTGTAGCTGGCCCCGTTGGGGTAGTTCATGTAGACGGTCGGGGCGGAGATGGTCTTTCCATTGACGTCGACATAAAAGCTGGTGGTCGCGTCGCGGTATCCGCGGCGGGAGGCGGTGACGGTGATGCGGGCTGTGCCGGTGCCGACCGCTTCGATCACCAGCGTGTCATCCCGGCGGGTGCTGACTCTGGCAACGCTGCTGTTGCTGCTGGTTGCCTTAATCGAGCTGCCGTCGGTGTTGACGTTGATGATCCGCTCGCTGCCGCGGTTCATAATCTGATCGCTGATCTTGCGGATAATCACTTTGTCCTCGCTGCCGCTGCTGTTCCCGCTGACAATGACCTTAAAGGTCGTGCTCTTGGAAATCTGTCCGGAGCGGGAGGCGGTGACCTTGACGGTGGTGGTGCCGGCGTTTCTGGCGCGGATCTTCAGCTGGAAGCCGTCCGCTGTCACCTCGGCCACACGGGAGTTGGAGTTGGTGAGGGTGATGCGGCTGGCGTTGGTGTTGACGTTGACATAGCGCACGTCGCCCTCATCCATATATTTGTTCGAGATGCCCGACAGCTGCACCGTCTGGGTGGTGTCGTCGCGCACGATGATGTCAAACGAGATGGTGCTGCTCTCATAACCGGTGCGGGAGGAGGTGACCTTGATGGTCGCCCGGCCCGGCTTGACGCCGGTCATGGTGATGTGGCTCTTGGCGGTGGAGTAGGTCACTTTCGCCACGCTGGCGTTGCTGGTGGTCACCCGCAGCGAGCTGCCGTTGTGGTCGATGCCGACAATCTTCTTTTCGCCGATGTCCAGATACTGGTTGGCGATGTCGTACAGTGTGACCTTCTTGGTCTGGTCGGACGATCCGGAGCCGCCGGAGTAGATTCGCTTGGACGGGGTGGCATAGCCGCGCCCGGTCTCGATATACAAGGGCTTAGCGTCGTAGTAAACCCCGTCGCTGTAGCAGTACAGGCGGTTGATCTGCCCGTAGCCGTACAGGTCGGTGGGGGCGTAGGTGTAGACGTAGTTGATGATGGTGTCGTCGTCATACACGACGTCGCAGTCGGAGCGGGTGGTCAAAAGGTTGAGCGCCAAATTCCTCATCGTCAGGGTGGTGCCCTTCGGGGCGTTGACGGTGACGTTGGTGAAGCCCCGGCTGCCCGAGAACATGCCGCCCTCCTCCAGGATGGTCTCGCTCTTGATGCTGACGTTGGAAAGCTCGGTGTCGCGGGAAGCGAAGACGCGGGAGGTGTCCTTGCTCTCTACCTCCAGTTTGGAGGCGTTGACGTCATAGAGCTTGACCCAGTCGCTGCCGCTGTGGACATAGAGAGTGCCCTGGATGTCCACATTCTTCAGGGTGACGGTGCCGGACGGAACCTTGATGTACAGGCTGCCGACAAAGGTCTTGTTGGCGATGGTCACCGAGCCGGTGTCGATGTAGCCGTCCTGGTAGACCTTGGACTCGCTGTAGGTGCCCTTCTGCGAAAAACGCGCGCTGGGGTAGCTGGTGTTCTTCTTCGGGGTGGGCGCGCCGCCGGTGGGCTGTGCCAGCTGCTTTGCGGCGCTTTTCTCGACCGGCTTGCTGCCGACCGGCTGATAAACCGCCGTCGTGTTCTGGGAGCTTTGCTGGCGCGAGGTGGTGCCGGTGGGCTTCGTTGTGCTCGAGGTCTTGGAGGTGTTCGAGCTGCTATTTGTCTTGTTGGTGTTTGTCGGGGCGGCTGTCTGCTGCGGGGTGGTGACCACGACCGTCTGGGTGGTGGTCGTCGAACCGGAGGCAGTGCCGGTGGTCTCGGTGGTGGTCGTGTCAGGCTTGGAACCGGTGGTCGTGGTGTCCGGCTCCTCCACCACATTTTCTTCCTCGTCGCTCTGGATGGTCGGGTCCTCGTCCGCCGTCACCTCAGAGTCGTCCACAATGTCCTCTCCCGGGTCCTGGGCGTCCGGTTCGGGCGCTTCCAGCACCACCTCCTGGGAGGACTCATCCTGGCGGGAGCTGAACCAGCTGCATCCGGTGAGCGTCGTGGACGCAATCAGGATCGCCATCGCCAGTGCAATGGTTTTGGAAAACAGGTTGTGCTTTTGTTTCATGGTTTACGCTCCTTTCTCCTTGAAGCGAGGGCTTATCTGAAAACAGTCAGTCGTAAATTTCTCCTCTTGTTTATAAGACGACAAACAGGGCCGATTTGTTACACCCTGCTAAAAAAATTTGCAGACAAGCTTTGTTTTGAAGGGAGCTTCGCCGCTGCGGCGGCCCCCAAATCTTCCCTCTATCATACTGGTGTCATTTTCCAGCCGGATTGATGCAGGAGAAAAAACTTTTTTTGTAAAAGAAAAAGGGCCGCCCCCGCCGGGCAGCCCTCTTACACTTTTCTTTATATTGGCAGGAAGTTTCGCACTATCCTTCTTCCCACACTTCCTCCACCGCCACACATTCGCTCCCCGCAAAGGTCAGGCGCACCACCCAGGGCGTCTTTTCCCGGATGCGGCAGAAATCGGAATAGCCAAACTCGCCTTTGCCAAAAGAATGGAGCAGCACGCTGATAGCCGTCCCGTGTCCGCCGGCGGCGATGATTTTGCCCTCGCTGCGCTGCACCAATCGCTCCATCGCGGGCACCGCCCGCTGCTGCACCTGCCGCAGGCTCTCCCCCTGCTCCAGGCGGTAATCAAAATCCTCCCACTGCCGCCGGGCAAAGGCCGGAAAATCCTCCACCCAGCTGCCGACGGTGCGCTCGCGCAGGTCCGGCTCCAGCTCAATGGGCAGGCCCAGCCGCCGGGCCAGCGGCTCCAGCGTCTGCACCGCCCGCGGGTAGGGGCTGGAATAGATTTGCTTGATCCCCTTCCCCTGCAGAAAGTCCGCCAGCCGCTCGCTGTCCGCGCGGCCCTTCTCGCTCAGCGGCGCCAGCTCCGGGGTCTCCTGATACCCCCGATAGACCGGCTGTGCGTGGCGCACCAGGTAGAGCGTCGTCATCGCCATCCTCCTCTTTGGTTAGAGTTCCCCCTGCGACGCGGCCTTGAGGTAGGCGTTGATGAAGGGGTCGATCTCGCCGTCCATCACCGCGTTGATGTTGCCGGTCTCGTAGCCCGTGCGGTGGTCCTTGACTAACGTGTACGGCATAAAGACGTAGGAGCGGATCTGGGAGCCCCAGCCGATCTGCTGCTGCTCGCCCTTGATGTCCTCGATGCGCTTGAGGTGCTCGCGCTCCTTGATCTTGACCAGCTTGGATTTGAGCATCTTCATCGCCACCTCGCGGTTCTGGTGCTGGCTGCGCTCGTTCTGGCAGGCCACGATGACGCCGGTGGGAATGTGGGTGATGCGGATGGCCGACTCGGTCTTGTTGACGTGCTGGCCGCCCGCGCCGCCGGAGCGGTAGGTGTCGATCTTCAGGTCGGCGGGGTTGATCTCGATGTCGTAGTCGTCGTCGATCTCGGGCATCACCTCTAGCGAGGCAAAGGAGGTCTGGCGGCGGCCGGAGGCGTCAAACGGCGAGATGCGCACCAGCCGGTGGACGCCGTTCTCCGACTTCAAAAAGCCGTAGGCGTTGGTGCCGGTGATGAGGATGGACGCGCTCTTGATGCCCGCTTCCTCCCCGGCCAGATAGTCCAGCACCTTGACCTTGAAGTGGTGGCGCTCCGACCAGCGGGCGTACATGCGGTAGAGCATCTGCACCCAGTCCTGGGCTTCGGTGCCGCCCGCGCCCGCGTGGAAGGTCAGGATGGCGTTGTTGGAGTCAAACTCCCCGGACAATAACGCCGAGAGCTTCTCCTCCTCGATGCGGGCGTCGATCTCCTTGAGGTTGTCGCGGATGTCCCGCAGAAAGGCCTCCTGCTCCTCCTCGCTGCCAAATTCTTCTTCGCCTGCCAGCTCCACCATCGTCTGGGCGTCCTCGAACATGCTGACCAGACTGTTGTAAGAATCCAGCTTTTCGTTGACCACCTTCTGCTCCTTGAGGACCCGCCTGGTGTTTTCTATATCGTTCCAAAAATCCGGTCTGGCAGCTTCCTCGTCCAGCTTTTTCTTCTCCTCCAGCAGCCGGTCACATCCCAGCGCCTCGCGCAGGTCCTGAATTTTGGGCTGCTGTGCAAGCAGCGTCTGTTTTAATTCTTCTAACTGAAGCATCGTTGCTTCCTCCTGTTTTCTGTTATATTTTGTTCGATTCGCAGAGAACTTTTGGTCACACAGCGCCTCTTCCCTTCTTCCATACCGGACAGCTTTTATCTTTTATTATAGTAGACTGCGGCCAAAATGTAAAGCCCGCTCTGTCCTTTCGGCAAATTCTTTAAATTCCCGATGAATTCTTGCCCGCGCTCCTAGATTTTTCCGCCCGGCTGTAGTATACTATTATAATACAAATAACAAAACGACACTCTCTTTATTTGGAAAGGTTGAATGTAATGAATTATCAAGGCGTTTGCTGTCCGGTCTGCGGCAAGCCTGCAAACAAGATGGTTGTCTGGGGCATCGCGTACTAAGCGAGGTCTCAGAACCAAAAAACTGCACAAGCAAAAAGTCCCTCATCAGTCGATGAGGGACTTTTTTGCGCCAATAGAGAGACTTTTTCAGCAGATCGAACGGTTTGTGCGGCAGTGATCGGATACCGGTTGCAAAGCTGCCGATCAGGAAGCCGCCGTCTGTATTCTTAACGAGAATGAAGAATGAAGCAGTGGCATTCTTCAGATCATAGATCGAATTTGCCGTCGGCTTCATTTTAAACGGACAGTCGAAAACCGTCGGCTTGCCGTCGTACAGAA